>SXGS01625762.1_pt1 | contig 19882 bp, 18 predicted proteins | sample 3174681 | NCBI WGS metagenome assembly SXGS01 (sample SAMN11356861, study PRJNA531348) | freshwater metagenome | isolation source: freshwater sample F1-80 | place: China: Fuxian Lake, Yuxi | collected 2017-12-25 | reverse complement strand
GCCCGGCCTCGACCGCGACGCGGGTCGCATCGCCGTCGCGCTCGGCGTGGATCCCCCTCGCGCGCACGCGCAGCACGAGCGCTTCGAGGCCGCGATCCGCAGCGAGCACGTTCGAGCCGCCGCCGAGCACGACGAGCGGGGCGCCCGCTTGGTCGGCCCCCGCGAGGGCTGCGCGAATTTCGTCCACCGAAGCGGCCTCGCGGTAAGCGCGCACCGGGCCGCCGACCCCGAAGGTCGTGAGCTCGGCGAGGGTGACCGCGCTCGTCATGGCAGAGGCCGCCGTGAAGAAGCGCCGCCGGCCGCGCACAGGGAGAAGAGCCGGTCGGTGCCGCTGAAGACGATCGCGTCGAGCAGCCGCTCTCGTTCGACCAGCGCGAGCTCGGGCGCGTCGAGCGGAATGCGAATCGTGCCGCCCGCGTCCGGAAAGCCGCACGCCTCGGCGCTGGCGGTCGAGCCCGTGTGCCACAAGTACTCGGCCAGCGTGCGCCCCTCGACCGGCACGACGAGGCGCCTCTTGGTGCGCAAGCGCTCGCCGAGCTCGATGCCGCGCAGCTCCTCGAGCGGCGAGCACACGACGTGACTGTCGACGCCGACCGACAGGCGCACACCGGCCGCGACGAGCGACGTGACGTCGGGGAGCCCGTCGCCGAGATCGCGCTCGGTGGTAGGGCACAGGCACACGGCCGCCCGCGCCTGGCCGAGCAGGTCGGCCTCTCCCGGACCGAGATGCGTCGCGTGGACGGCCACGAACCGCGGCCCGAGCACGCCGAGCGTTGCGAGGTGCTCGACCGGACGCCTGCCCGTCTCGCGCCGGCACGCCTCGACCTCGGCCGGCTGCTCGGCGACGTGCATGTGCAGCGTCAGCGCATGTTTTGCGGCAAATTCCGCCAGCGTGCCCAGCCACGCGGGCGGCACCGCGCGCACGCTGTGCGGAGCGACACCGATCCGCACGCGCGGCTCGCTCGCGTACGCGGCGAGGAGCGCCTCGACGTCGCCGAGCGCGGCCTCGGGCGACGCGTCGGCGAAGCGTCGCTGCACCCCCTCGGGCGGGCGCCCCAGCGCGGCGCGCGCGTACACGACGCGAAGGAGCGCGATCCGGAGGCCCTCGTCGAGCGCCGCCCGGATGACGGCGTGCGACAGCTCCAGCCGGTCGGCGTAGGGCGTGCCGTCGGCCTGGTGGTGCACGTAGTGAAACTCGCCGACAGTGGCGACCCCGGCGCGAGCGAGCTCGCGGTAGGCGACGCGTGAGACGGCGTAGATCGACTCCGGCGTGAGCGAGGCTGCGAGCCGATACATCGCCTCGCGCCAGCTCCAGAAATCGTCCTCTTTGGCGCCGCCCTCGAAGCTCCGCTGCGCGAGCCCGCGCATGCCGCGCTGAAATGCGTGGCTGTGCGCCGTGGCCAGGGCGGGCAGCTCGATCGTGTCGCCGACGGTGCGATGCATGGCGCGATTATGGCGCAGCGCTCGCCGCGGGCCGAGGCCCCCAGAGCAGGTCCTTGCCGGTGGGCCACGTTTGCACGGGCATCTTGCCGATGAGGTTCCGCGCCAAGGAGGGCAGCGGCGCGCAGGCGGCCTCCCCGAGGTCCGTCGACTCTTCGGGATCGTTGAGCACGTCGAAGCAGTGAAACTCGTTGTCCCACTCTCGGGCCTCGATCTTCATGCGGCCCTGCATCATGCCCCAATTGCGAAAGTCGCACTCCCAAAGCCAGGAGCAATTCGAGAGCGGCACGGGCGCCGTCGTTCGCCCTGGGCGCGTCAGGGGATGGCCAATCATCCGCCGCTTGAATGGCAATAAGCCGGGCTCGTCCCATAGCCCCATCAAGTCGAGCATCGTCGCATGGAGATCGAAGTGCCAGGCAAACTCGTCGTGGGCACCGCGGAGCGATGCGGCCTCGCTGAGGGAGAGGGTCCCCTCCGGAGCGTCGAGCCACGCGGGCACCTTGATCTCCTCGTCGTAGAGCGAGCTCGTATGTCCGAGCTGCCAATGCTCTCGGAACGACTCGCCGTGATCGGAGGTGTAGACGATCACCGTGCGCGCGCCGCTCTCCGCTGCGCGCACGCCGTCGATGAGCCTGCCAACGGCCTTGTCGGAGAGGTAGGCGACGTTCTTGTAGTAGTTGAAGAACTCCTGGTTCTTGCCTGACGCTTTCGTGAACTCCGACGGCTGAAATGGCGCCTCGTTCGGGTCGTAGACATAAGGGAAGTGAACATTGGAATAATGAACGACCGCGAAGAATGGCTCTCTCAGCTCGGGCCAGTCGGAGAGCACGCGGTCGGTGAGCAGGCTGTCCTGCGCGCCAGCGTCGAAATGAGCCTTCTTGTCCAGATGGGTGGCGACGGCGAAATGGTCGACTGGCAAGTCCTGCACGTAGAGCCGCATGCTCCCGAACATGACGTGCTGGCTCGTCCAATAGGCTCCCGAATACCCTGCGGCGTGCGCGAAGTCCCATAACAACGGCACCGTGTGCAGGGTCTCCATGGGCTCGATCGCCGCGACTCCGCTCCAGAGGTTCGAGATGCTGATGGCGGTCGTCGAGGCCGCCGCGCGAAGCTGCTGGAAGGCGAAGCGCTTCGGCGTCGCGCGGTTCGAGAACGGCGTCGCGCACGGGGGCGGCGACACTTCGCTATCGGGCACGTAGTCGTTGCACGAGACGTCGTGGCGCAGGCTCTCTTGCACGATGAGCAGCACGTTGCGGGGCGCATGCGGGCTGGCGGTGAGCGCCGGCACCGGCTCGGGCGAGCGGCGCTGCACGCGCAGCTTCGGGCCGTCGTCCTTCTCGCGCAGTCGCTCGTACGCGTGGGACACGAGGCCGTGAAAGTAGATGAGATCCGGCGTCGTCGACTGCCACATGCGAAAGCTCGCCGGGATGCGGGTCGCGCCGTAGAGCACCGCGGGCACGAGCAGCAGGGTTGCGCGGCGAGGCCACGGGCGCGGGCGCACCCAGCGCCTGGCGAGCACGAGCAGCGTGAAGGCGAGCACGACGGCGAGCGCGAGCTCGGCGAAAATCCGCGGCTTGCCGAGCGGCAAATACCCGAAGAGGGTGCTCGGCAAGGAGCGCGCGAAGATGGTCGCGTCGTGGGAGTAGTAGACGTCGTAAAACGAGAAGAAGGCGGCCTGTACGCCGACGGCGAGAGCGAACAGCGTCGCGAACAAGCCGGCAGCGAGGCTCGCGGCGAGCCCCTGGCGACGCGCCGCGCCGTAGAGGAGGACGGCCCAGAAGACGAAGCTCGCGGCGACCGTGCCGAGGTACGCGAGCACGTGCGGTCGGTCGAAGGTAGCCAGGTGCCCGGGCCGGGTCGCGAGATCGCGCAGCGCAATCCAGAGCGCGGGCAACAGCAACACACAGGTTCCCGCCATGCGCCGGAGGAGGCGCACGCGACGGCGCCTCGGGCGCGGGCCGAGAGGCGCTGCGGCTGCGATGGGCCTCGTCATCGGCGCATGCGCCCTGGCAGGCCGCCATGGATCCGCACGGCGTCGCTTGCGAGCGACCGGCAGCCCGGCTCGTCGAGCGACAGCGGGCGGAGCTCGTCCGGATCGCGCAGCACGTCGTAGCAGAGCCAGTCGGTGTCGAACTCGCGCGCGTGCACCTTCAGCGCGCCGCGCATCACGCCCCAGTTCTCGAAGGCGCAGCCCCACACGCCCGCGCAGTTGGTGAGCGCGATCGGGGGCGGCTCGGCTGGCGCACGCAGCAAGCTGCGCCCGGGCATGCGCGCGCGGTAGCTCGCGAGCTCGGGGGCGTCCGCGAGGCCGAGTAAATCGAGCACCGTCACGGCGAGATCGGTGTGAAACGTCGGCTCCGCGGCGTGGCTCGCGAGGCCTTGGCGCTCCTCCACCGTGAGCGTCGCGGGCGGCGCGTCGATGAATGCGGGGACGCGCAGCTCGACGTCGAAGAGCGAGCCCGTGTGACCGAGCTGCCCGTGCTCGCGGAACTGCTCGCCGTGGTCGGAGGTGAACACGACGACCGTGCGCTCTCCGAAGGGCTGCGCCCGGACGAACTCGACCAGGCTCGCAATCGCCTTGTCCTGCCGGTGAACCGCGTTCTTGTAGTAGTTGCGATGCGCCGCGTTGTCGTCGGGAGCGCGGCTCGTGCTCGACGGCTGAAATGGCGCGTCGTTCACGTCGACGAGGTACGGCACGTGCGTGTTGCCGAACTGAGCGAGCGCAAAGAAGGGCTCCTTCAACAGCGGCAGCTCGCGCACCACGGCCTCGGCGAGCTTCAGGTCGTCGGCGCCAACGTCGACGTCCGCGAGGGAGTCGAGGGTCGTCGCGCTGGTGAAGAACCGCACCGGCAGGTCCTCGACCCACAAGAGCGAGTTCGCGAACAGCATGTGGTGGCTCGTCCAATAAGCCGTCTCGAGGCCGGCCGCGTGCGCGTAGTCGAACCACGCCGGCGCCGAGTGCAGCGCCTCGCGGCCTGCCGTCGGCTCGAGGCCCGTCCACAAGACCGCGAGGCCGATCGCGGTCGTGGTCGCGTTGGCGCGCATCTGGTCGAGCGGCAGGCGCCGAGGCGTCGCGCGGTGCAAGCGCGGCATCGTGGAACACGGCGCGTCAGGGAGCGTGCAGCCGACGTCGGCGCGGAGGCTCTCGGTCAGGACGAAGAGCACGTTGCGCGGCGCACGCGGCGCGGCGGTGAGCTTCGGCAGCGGCGGCGGAGTGCGGTTTTTCGGGCGAATTTGCGGCGCGGGCACCATGCCGAGCGCGCTCTTGGCGACGCCGCCGAGCGCGTGAAAGTAGAGGACGTCCGGGGTCGAGCCCTGAACCGCGCGGTACGAGCACGGCAGCGTGCCGAGCAGGGCGAGCGCGATCGGGGCGAGCCCGATCACGCGCCGCACCGTCCGTCTGCGGGCGCGCACGAAGCGCCGCGCGAGCACGACGAGCATGACCGAGCCCAAGAACGGCGGGAGCACGCTCGCCGAGAAATTCGAGAGGTCGGCGCCGAGCTGCCCGAGCACGCTCGCCCCCATGGTCGCCCCGAAGAGCGATGCGTCGAGGTTGAGGTAGGTCGCGTACTGGCGGTGAAAATAGATCTGCGAGCCGACGACGAGGGTCGCGAGCAGGACGAAGAGCGCGGTCGCGAGCACTCGCAAGAACCCTCTTCTTGCCGATGCACAAGCGAGCAGGAGCGCCCAGAGCGCGGCCGCCTCGACGATCGCGGCGAGGTAGCTCCCGAAATACTTCGCCGGAAAACCGAGGATCCGCTCGCCGCGAAGCGCCACGTCCGTCGCTACGACGCCCACCGACGGCAGCGCGAGCACCAGGGCCGCGCGGATCCTTGCCGCGCGTGCTCGAGCGCGCCGCCAGCCCGGTCTGCTCGACGAGCCCGCTGCGCTCGACGGATCCTCGGTCATGGACGGATCCTCGGTCATCGACGAGGCCGCTGTGTTCGACGGGCCCTCTGTCCTTCGCGGGCGGAGTATGGTGGGCACGTGAGACTGCTCCTGGTCCATACCGGTGGAACGCTGATGATGCGTGGCAGCGAGGATCGCCCGCTCGCGGCGTCCTCGTACGTCGACGACTTGCTCGGCGAGGTTCCTCTACTCGCGAAGATCGCCGACGTCGACACGCGCATCCTCTTTCAACTCGATTCGAGCGACATGCAGCCCGAGCACTGGCTAGAGCTCGCCCGCACGATCCACGCCGAGCTGCCGAGGTACGACGGGGTCGTCGTCGTCCACGGTACGGACACGATGGCCTACACCGCGAGCGCCCTCGCCTTCCTGCTGCCCGATCTCGATCGGCCCGTGGTCTTTACCGGCTCGCAGCACCCGCTCGCGCGCATTCGCACCGATGCACGCCAGAACTTGATCGACGCCTTCCAGCTCGCGACCATGGCGATCCCCGAGGTCGGCGTCGCCTTCGCCTCGAAGCTCATTCGCGGCTGCCGTGCGACCAAGCTCGACGCCTGGGGCCTCGACGCCTTCGACTCGCCGAACTTCGCGCCGCTCGCGGTCCTGGGCCTCGGCATCGACGTCGCGCGCGGGCTCTTGCCGCCGCGGACGCGCCAGGCGTTCGACGAGCGCCTCGAGCCGCGGGTGCTCGCGCTGCGCCTATTTCCCGGGCTCGAACCGCAGCTGTTGCTCGACGCGCTCGCGAGCGGCGTACGCGGGCTCGTGCTCAAGGCGTTCGGCTCGGGCAACGTGCCGACGATCGGGCGCTCGCTCGTGCCGGTGAGCGAGCGCGCGACCTCGCTCGACGTTCCGGTCGTGGTCGTGAGCCAGTGCGTCCGCGCGCACGTCGACTTGCAACGCTACTCGGGGGGCGCCGCGGCGCTGGCAGCCGGAGCCATCGGCGCCGGCGACATGACCACCGAAGCCGCATTGACGAAGCTCATGGTGGCGCTCGGACGCGTCGGGGAGCACGAGCGCGTCGCGGCCATCCGGGCGCTGTTCGCCTCGGCCCCGCTCGGCGAAATGAGCTGCGACTAGGCCGCGCCGACACCTACCGGCGCCCCGCAGCGACTAGCCGCCCTGGCACCCGCCGGCGATGAGCGGGGCGAGCACGGCGCGAAGGTCGAGCGCCTGCGGCTCCGCGAAGGAGTCAGCATTGAGCGTCCCCACCGCGCGAAGGAAGCGCGGCATGTCGCGACCGCACGCCTGGTAGAGCTCCGCGAGCGCCACGCCGCCCGAGTCGTACGTCTGCGCCTGCGCGAGCGCCGCGTTGTTGAGTTCGCGGTCGAGGCCGAGCTCACGCTCGAGCGACGCGAGCAGACGCCGTTTCTCGCGGAGCTTTTCCGGCTTCGCGAGCTGCGAACGGTAGAGCTTGTCGAGCTCGCCGCACGTCGCCTGCACGCGCGCTTCGCGTCGACGCTCCTCCGCGAGCCCCTCTTCGTAGAGCGAGCGCTGCCTCGCTCCGCCGCCCGGGCGCGCTTGCAGGTAGAGGGGCGTGAGCTCCTCGGCGACGAAGGTCGCGAGGCTCTCGTTATAGAGCGACTGGCTCTTCACGTAGGTCGTCGCGTGCACCGACTCGTGTAAGACGACCTCGACAAGGCCGGCCGCGCTCGCGTCGTCGTGCTCATGGGGAGCGCCGAGCATCGTCGACAGCACCGGATCGTCGAACCACCCGAGCGTCGAATAGGCGCGGGCGGGGCGCACGTACACGTCGAGCCCATCCTCACGCAGAAGCACGGCTTGCCGCTCCGCGTCGTGACGCTCGAACCAGCCGAGGTAGGGCACGGTGCCCACGATCGGGAAGGTCCACGTCTCCGGCTCGAGGCTGAGGGGCGGCGCCGCCGTGACCACCCACACCGCCGCGGGGCGCTCGAGATCCGCGTAGGTCGCGTAGCTGTTCGTCGCCACGAGCCCATTGGCCTCCGCGAACGCCTTCACGTCGGCGACCATCGCGAGCAGGCGTCGCGTGCTCGCGGGCTCACGCTCGTCGGCCAGCACCTCGGTGATGGGGCGCGCGCGATAGGCGATGTCGTCCTGACCTTCGGCGGCCTGCACCAGGTATTCGACCTGGAGGCAACCAGCGGACGGCACCGCGAGCGCGAGCGCCGCGAAGAGCGAGAGCACCCGACCAGCCATCGCCCGTCAGCCTAACGGCGCGAGTCCTAAATGAGGCGATGAAATTCGCGCGCGCGGAGGCTCGCTTGCGGGCGGATTCGCGCAATTCATCCCCTCGTCATGGCGTGCCCTGCGCGACGTCATTGTAATAGGCTGCTGCGATGCAGCTTGTGCCACCACCCGAGCGATGGGTCCCCGCTGCGACCGAGCGTGGGACGCTGCGCGCTGTGCTCGCCGCCGTGGGGCTCCGCAAGATCATCGGCGTCGCCGTCGGCGCGGCGCTCACCTTCGGCGCCGCTCCCGCGCGCGCCGAGAGCCTCATCAAGAACCCGAACGCGCACCCCGACTATCGCGTCGAGCTCGAGCCGCAAGCCGTGTTCGCGTTCTGGCACCGGCGCTTCTCGCATTGGCGCACGAGCCGGGCGTTCGATGATCCGGAGCTCGGCGCTGGCTTCCGCGCCACGATCGAGCTCGCCGATCCGGCGTTCGTGCCCTCGATCAACAACAACGTCGGCATCACCACCGGGCTCGTGGCCATGAGCTGCGAGTGCCGCGGCTTCTCCGTGCAGACGCACGTGCTCGGAGGCGTGCAGTGGAGCTTCTGGTTCACCGAGCGCCTGAGCGCGTTCGCCGAGGCAGGCCCGATCATCCGGCTCTATGACGGGTTCGTCGAGCCGGACCTCGACCTCTTCGGTCAGGTCGGCGGTCGCGTGTCCTTCAACGACGACGTCGCCTTGACGATGCGCCTCGGCTACCCGTACACGGTCTCGCTCGGCGCCTCGTTCTTCGTCGGCAGCTGAGCCCTCGTCGTGCGCCGCGCGTGCATGCCCGCGCGCGGCGCCCGAGTCGGCCGCGTTCGTCGCGTAACCTGGCTGCTGTTTGGCTGGCGAGCCCAGCAGCCGGCGCACTAGACTCCTGTCAGATGGGCCAGGTCCTCGACGTCCTCCTCGCCATCTTCGGACTGGCGCTCCTCATGATCGTCCACGAGGCGGGCCATTTCTTTGCCGCGCGCGCGTACGGCTTGCGCGTGAACACCTTTTCGATCGGGTTCGGGCCGACCTTCTTCAAGATCGAGCCGAGCGACGGCTACTTTTGGTTCACGACGCTCGGCGGCAAGGTGCGCCTACGGCTCGGCAAGCACGACGAAGCGCGGCACGGGCCCACGGTCTACCAGGCCGCGATGATTCCGTTCCTCGCGTACGTGCAGATCGCGGGCATGAACCCGCTCGAAGAGCACGATCCGGAGGACAAGGGCAGCTACGCGAACGCGCCGCTGCTCGGACGCATCGTCACCATCGCCGGCGGACCGCTCGCGAACTACGCCTTCGCGTCGGTGTTCTTCTTCGTCAGCTTTTTCTACGGCGGCGTCGAGAGCGCGCCGCTGCCGACCGACGCGGGCACGACGACGTTGTTCGTGATGCCCGGCGAGCCCGCCGAACAGGCAGGCCTGCGCGACGGAGACGTCGTCGTCGCGGTGAAGGGGACCAAGGTCGACACCTGGGAGCAGATGGCAAAGATCATCTCGGCGCACCCCGACCAGGCGCTCCCGATCGTCGTGACACGCGGCGGCGAAGAGCACGCGCTGACCGTGACGCCGAAGCGCCACGAGGACCGCGGGCTCATCGGCGTGCGGCTGCAGGGCAAGCGCACGCCCGTCACCGCGAGAGAGGCAGCGCGGCTCGCGGTCGTGACGCCGGCCCTCGTCGTGAAGACGCTGGCGACGACGCTCGCGAAGGTGATCACGCGCGAGGTCGACGCGGAGCTCGGCGGCCCCGTGCGCATCGTGCAAGACAGCGCGCGCATGGTGCGGCGCGGCATCACCGACTGGCTGCACCTCCTCGGCGTCTTGTCCGCGTACCTCGGCGCGTTCAACCTCATCCCCTTCCCGTCCCTCGATGGCGGGCGGCTCGTCTTCCTCGGCTACGAGCTCGCCACGCGGAGGCGACCGGACGCGCGCATCGAGGCCAAGATCCACATCGTGGGGCTCATGATGCTGCTCGGGCTCATGCTCTACGTGACGATCTTCAACGATCTCAATCTCGGCGGCGGCGCGAAATAGTCCGACCCGGTTCGAATGAACCAGGCTGGGCGACCGAAAGATCTCTTGACCGCGAGAGTGCGCCCGAACACGAGCCGGGCGGCGCGAAGGTCCGCCGTGATCGGTCCTTCGAGAGCCGCGATCGTGGGGTGCTTGGCGCTGAGCCTCTCAGCCTTGCTCTGCGCGTACCCGGCGCGCGCCGCGGACGGCATGGAGCGCGAGCTCGTCGCGGAGCGTGACGCCGAGGGACCGCCGCCGATGCCGAGCCTCTCGCACCAGGGGCTCGCGCTCGATTTCGAATACGCCATCGTGCGCGCCACCGCGACGGACGTGGTGACGGGCGAGCCGCTCGAAGGCCCCGGCGCCTACGGCTACGCGGCGGCGCTCGCCGCTTCGTTCGCGCTCGTGCCGCGTCGCTTCTACGTCGGCGTCGCGGAGGACTTCGCGTCCGCCAGCGTGCCGAGCGGGATCTCGCGCGAGAGCGGCGGCTCGAGCGTCGTGGCCGGCAACCCGGAGCTCTGGGCGCGCGCGTTGTGGACGAGCCGCGTGGGGCTCGCTGCGGGCGGCGGCCTCGGCGCCGTCTTGCCATTGCCGCGCTCGTTCACGGCGACCGAGACGGAGGTCGTGCGCGTCGTGCGCGTCATGCGGCCATGGGGCGAGCCGCACTTTCAGGACCTCACGATGACCTTGCGGCCGTTCCTCGACATCCGCCACATGGTCGGGCCGGTGTTGCTCGAGGCGCGCCAGGGCATCGATCTCGGCGTGCGCGTGCGCGATCTCCGCGGACACGAGAGCCGCACCGAGATCGGAGCCCAGACGAGCCTCTTCGTAGGTCTGCGTCTCCACCGCACGGTCATGGCGGGGCTCGAGCTGCACGAGGTCTACCAGCTCACCGCCGACGTCTCGTCGCCGAGCTGTCCCGCTCCGTGCGACGAACACCGCGTCGAGCTCTCGATCGCCCCGAGCCTGCGCTTTCGCTGGCGCCCCATCGCGCCGTCGTTGAGCTTGCTCCTGCCGCTGTCGACGCCGCTGCGGGCCGAGGTGGACTCGTACTATGCCGCGCGCCTGCACGTCGGCGCGAACCTCGCGCTCGACTGAGGACGAGTGCCTGCCCGTCGACAACCTGGCCGGGGCCACTTTGGCCGTGTCGCTTCGACGCGCATCAGCTAAGACGCGCCGCCATGATGCTGTTCGAGCTGCTCGAGCACTACGATTTCGGCGCCGTTCACGTCGCGCGAGACGCCGCGAGCGGAATGCACGCGATCGTCGCGATCCACGACACGCGCCTCGGACCCGCGATCGGCGGGTGCCGCTTCTTGCCCTACGCGGCGGAGCGCGACGCGCTCGTCGACGCGCTGCGCCTGGCGCGCGGCATGACCTACACGGCGGCGCTCGCCGGGCTGCCCCACGGCGGCGGCAAGACCGTGATGCTGCGGCCCGACAAATTCTTCGATCGGGCGGCGGTGTTTCGCGCGTACGGCCGGTTCATCGACGGCCTCGGCGGGCGCTACTACACGGCCGAGGACGCGGGCACCGGGATCGAGGACATGGAGGTCGTGCGCCAGGTGACGAAGCAGGTCGTCGGCACCGGCGGCAGCTCGGGCTCGGGCGATCCTTCGCCGTTCACCGCGCTCGGCGTGCGGCGCGGCATCGCGGCGTGCGTGACGCTGAGGCTCGGTCGTGACTCCCTCGAGGGGATCCACGTCGCCGTGCAGGGCGTCGGCCACGTCGGCTACCAGCTATGCCGCGAGCTCTTCGAGCAGGGCGCCACGCTCTCGGTCGCGGACGTCGACGTCTTGAAGAGCGAGCGTGCGCAGCGCGAGTTCGGCGCGCGCGTCGTGCCGATCGAGAACATCTTCGACGTCGAGTGCGACGTGCTCGCCCCGTGCGCGCTCGGCTCCGCGCTGAACGACGCGACCATCCCGCGCATTGCCGCCAAGATCGTGGCCGGCGCCGCGAACAACCAGCTCGCCGAGCCGCGACACGGCGACGATCTGCACTCGCGCGGCATCGTCTACGCGCCCGACTACGCGATCAACGCCGGCGGCCTCATCAACGTCGCGCTCGAGCTCAACGGCTACGACGCCGCGAAGTCGCGCGACCGCACGATGCGTGTGTACGACACCATCCATGAAATCGCCGAGCGCAGCCAGCACTCGCTCACGCCGACCTACCGCGTCGCCGACCTCATGGTCGAAGAGAAGCTCGCGCACGCGGTGCACTGAGCCGCGAGCTACCGACAACCGACATCGTCACGGAGGATAGAGTGACCGCTTCTCGCAAGAATGGCCGCGGCAGGAGCGACCTTCGCCCTATCGAGGTCGTCCCCGGGTTCCACAAGGCGAGCGAGGGCTCGGTGCTCTATCGCGCCGGCGGCACCGTCGTGCTCTGCACGGCGTCGCTCGAAGACTCGATCCCGAAGTGGATGGACGAGAAGGAAGGCGGCTGGCTCACGGCCGAGTACCAGATGCACCCGCGCGCGAACGCGTCGCGGCGCGAAGAGCGCGAGGGCCGCGGCAAACCACCGAAGGGGCGGACCCAGGAGATCCAGCGGCTGGTCGGCCGCAGCTTGCGTTCGGCGGTGGCGCTCAAGGCGCTCGGCCCGCGCACGCTCACGATCGACTGCGACGTGCTCGAGGCCGACGGCGGCACACGCACGGCAAGCGTGACCGCCGGGTTCCTGGCGACGGCGCTGGCCCTCTATTCGCGCGGCCTCGCCCGGATGCTCAACGATCAGGTGGCCGCCGTGAGCGTCGGCTTCGTCGACGGCGAGGTGCTCGTCGATCTCGATTACCACGAGGACAGCCGCGCCCGCGTCGACATGAACGTGGCGGCGACCGTGGACGGCCGACTCATCGAGGTTCAGGCGACGGCCGAAGGCGAGGCGATCACGAGGGGCGAGTTCGACGCGATGCTCGAGGCCGCGCTCGCGGCGATCAAGCGCCTGGGCGACCTGCAGCGCGAGGTGCTCCTTGGGGCCGGGGTCGAGCTCGGCGTGCTCATGCGCAAATCGGCCTCGCGATGACCGAGCGCGTGCGCCCCGTGTTGAGCCTCGTCGTCGCGACGAAGAACCGCGGCAAGCTCGCCGAGCTGCGCGCGCTCATCGGCTCACTCCCGATCGAGGTCTTGTCTCTCACCGAGGGCGTCGGTCCGCTCGAGATCGACGAAGACCAGCGCACCTTCGTGGGCAACGCACGCAAGAAGGCGGAGGCGGTCGCGAAGGCGGCGCACGCCGTCGTGCTCGCCGACGACTCCGGGCTCGAGGTCGATGCCCTCGGCGGACAGCCCGGGGTGCGTTCCGCGCGGTTCGCCGGTGAGGGCGCGACCGACGCAGAGAACAACGCCGAGCTCTTGCGGCGGCTCGAGGGCGTCGATCCCGAAGACCGCACCGCCCGCTTTCGCTGCGCGATCGTGCTCGTCGATCCCTGGGCAGACGAGGGCGAGCGCTCGCGCGAGTTCGAGGGCAGCTGCGAGGGATGCATCGCGCTCTCGCCGCGCGGGACCGGCGGGTTCGGCTACGACCCGCTCTTCATCGTGAGAGGCTCCGACCGCACGTTCGCCGAGCACGCCGAGGACGAGAAGAACCTCATCAGCCACCGGGCCCGCGCGTTCGCGAGCGTGATGCCCGAGCTCGAGCGCCTCGTCGCCGCGCGCGTGACCGACGCGCTCGCTGCCCTGGCGCGATAGCGTGTCCGAGAGGCCCTCTCCGCTCCGCCATTCCACGCGCAGTACGACGCACCACCCTAGCCGAGCGCACCGTGGCCATCGACCGCAAGGATCTCGGCAGCATCCGCTATACGACCGTAGGCCTCGAGCTCGCGGTGTCCATCGTGCTCGGCCTGCTCGGCGGGAACTGGCTCGACGAGAAGTTCGGCACCGAGCCCTGGCTCGCGCTGCTCGGGCTCGCGTTCGGGACCGTCGCCGGGTTTCGCTTCGTGTGGCGCGCCGCCAAGGGGATGAAGAACGAGGCGTTGCGCGATGGTTTTCGCGACGCCGAGGTCGGGCGTGATGCGCGCTTCGTCGGAGCGGGACGCCGCAAGCGGAACGACGCGCGGGTGGCGGCGCCGAGGGAGCCCGAGCGTGACGCCGCCAAGAGCGAGTCGGCCACGGGCGATGCGAGAGAGGTCCCGAGCCACGGCGACGACAAGGCCCCACGAGGCGCGGAACGCGATGCGAGAGAGGTCCCGAGCGATGGCGACGAATGACGGTCCGATCCTTCCGGGTGCGCGCAACGCGGCGCCCCTCGATGCGTCGATGCGCGTCTCGCTCGTGTGCGTCGGCGCGACCGCGGCGCTCTTCGCGGCGGTCGCCCTCGGCGTGTTCGGCGGCGGCGCGGGCCTCGGCGTCGCGCTCGGCGGCATGCTCGCCACGGTCAACCTCTGGCTCTTCGCCTACGTCGTGCGCGGCGTGCTCGCGGGCGGCTCGCGCGGGCGGCTCTGGGCCCTCGTCGGTGCGCTCAAGTTCGGCGCGCTGGTCTTCGGGGCGTGGCTCCTCTTGAAGACCGGGCACGTCTCCGCGTTCGCCCTCGCCTTCGGTTATGTCGCGCTGCCCGTCGGGATCACCGTCGGCGCGTTTCTCCGGCCGCGCGACGAGAGCGAGCCTCCGACCGGGGACTGACGCGCCGTCCCTGCCTGAGAACTCGCGGGACCGTTGCTGAAAACTCGCGGGACCGTTGCTGAAAAATCGCGGGACTCCCCGGATAGAACCTGTTAGACGGCGCGCCGACTTCGCGAGCTACGCGCGCGCCGACCGCCCGCCGAGACGCCCATGCCCGAGCACGTTTCGCTTCTCCACTACCTGCTCTATCGCTTCGAGCTCCTGCGCTCGAACGCGCACGCCGTCGGCTCCACCCTGACCGGGCACCACGTCGGCTACCGCGAGCTCGAGCCCTTGGCGATGGCCTTGCTGCTGATGCTCGTCTTGCTCTACGGCGCAAGCCAAGTGCGCGGCGCCTTCACGCGGCTCAAGACCGCCGTTGTGCCCGAAGACGAGCTCACGCTGCGCACCTTCTTCGAGGTCTTCTTCGAGTTCTTCTACAACATGGCGCGAGACGTCATGGGCGCGAAGAACGCGCGGCGCTATTTCCCGCTGATCGGCTCGAGCGCGATCTTCATCTTCGTGTCGAACGCGATCGGCCTCGTGCCGGGCTTCGCGCCGCCGACGTCGAACCTCAACATCACCGCGGGCTGCGCCCTGCTCGTCTTTCTGGCCTTCAACTATTACGGCCTGAAAGAGAACGGCATGGACTACGTCAAGCACCTCGCGGGGTGGGGCGTGTTCAAGAGCTTCGGGGCGAATCTGATGCTCGCGCTGCTCATGTTTCCCATCGAGGTCATCTCGATGTGCGTCCGGCCGGTCACCTTGGCGATTCGTCTCATGCTCAACATCGCCGTCGACCACCTGCTCGTCAGCATCTTCCTGGGGCTGTTCGCGATCCTGTTGCCGCTCCCGCTGATGCTCCTCGGCGTCATCGTCATCTGCGTGCAGACGCTCGTCTTCAGCCTCCTCGCTTCGATCTACATCGGCCTCGCCACGGCGCATGCCGAACACCATTGAACGAAGAGAAAAAACCGATTACTGGGTGCCCGAGCGTTGCGCGGGCCACCTCGCAAAAGCCAGCGAACCACCCCCAACTCGACGCCCCGCACAGCGTGTACGGGGGACAGAACCGGAGCCATTCAGGATGACTTTCAATAAGAAGCTGTCGCTCTTCGCGGCAGTCGTCGCAGGTCTCGTTTTCACCCCCGCGATGGCCATGGCGCAGCAGGCCGCGCAGGCCGCTGCAACCAACAAGTTCGACACCAATGGGTGGCTCGCGGCTGCGGCCGCGTTCGCCATCGGCGTCGCGGCGCTCGGCGGCACGACCGCTCAGGGCCGCGCCACCTCGGCGGCGCTCGAGGGGATCGCTCGCCAGCCCAGCGCGGCAGCGCGCATTCAGACGCCGATGATTCTCGGCCTCGCGCTCATCGAGTCGCTCGTGCTGTTCGCGTTCGTCGTAGCCTTCTTGCTGCAAGGCAAGATCCAGGTCGGCTGACGCTGTACGGCTCGGCCAGGCCGGACCGTCGCTGAGGCACTTCCTCGGCGGCTGGCCTCTCGGCGGCTGGGTCTTCGAAGATCGAAGTTCGATTGCTAGGCCGCGGATGGCACCTCGCCATCTGCGGCTTTGTCCGTTTTTGGTGGCGCGCGAGGCCACTAGGAGACTGGTGCTAGAGGTCGACCGGTCTACTTCTGCTTCGGGCCCTGGTTGTAGCTGCGCGGGCGGTACTTCGGATCGACGCCGCCGTGCTCGGCGTGGTGGTCGAGCGTGTCGACCGCGAGATACGCAATCCAGCTGCCGGGATGTTTCTCGGCAAGCTTGCGAAGCTCGGCGTCGTGCGGCGAGAGCTGGCCTTCGTCGTAGAGGCACTGAAGCGCGAGCGCGATGAGCGAACGATCGTTCGGGCCGAGGTCGAAGCCGCGCGCGTAGTGGGGCCAAGCCTCCTCGGTGCGGCGCATGCGACACAGGGTGTCGCCCGTGTAGATGTTCGCCATTGGCCAGTTCGGCGCGAGCTCGCGGGCGCGGTGGCTCTCGACGAGGCGCGTCTCGAGATCGCCACGCGCACCGACCATCACCGAGTAGTTGAGGTGGGCCTTGGCGCTGTTCGGCGAGGCGAACTTCGTCGCGCGCCAGAAGCCGAGATCGTCGCGGTAGTCGGTCGAGTGCGCATAGGCCTGCACGCACTGAAAGGCGAAGAACCCTCCGACGAGCCACGTTCGGAGCGCGACGCTGGCGATTCGCTTTCCGGGGCCACGCTCGGCAAAAGCCGCGAGCGCGGCGCCCATGAGCAGCGCGCTGCCGAACACGGGGAAGTACCAGAGACGCTCGGCGCGGACCGTGGGGAGCAAGATCGGGATGTTCGAGTGCGGGAAGAAGCTGATGACGATCCACGCGAGGCCGAGGGCGCCGAGCGAAGAGGCGACGTAGCGCCACGGCCACGGACCGAGGGCCCGCATCGGCACGCGCCGTGTGGGCAGCGCATCGCACAGGAGGCCCGTGCCCGCGAGCAGCACGGCGGCGGCGACGGGCCAGGTGCGCACGCCGGCGCGATCGGCGGAGAACACCTCGAACGCCTCGACGGCGAGTCCGCTGAGCGCCGCGACGATGAGGGCGATCGCCATGGCGAGTGCGCGCGGGCGCCTCGCGGGCGGTGGCCCCGCGAGCAAGATCGAGTCGAGCCGCGCGTCCCCACGAAGCGCGCCGAGCGCCGTGCCGAGCGGGCTCGCAGCGTCGACGAGACGGAGGCGGTCCTTCCGCTCGACGCGCAAGCCCGCGAGCCAGAGCGCGAGCGCACCGAGAAGCGGCAGCACCGACATGGCGAGCCCGAGGAGGGTCTCCCAGCCCCGGAGCGTTTCGGGCACGGGCTCTTGCGGAAACGAGTAGTCGCCGCTCAAGCGAAGGGGAAGGACGAGCTGCGTGAGCCCGCGCCAGTAGACGCGCAGGGCGCCGGCGATGCGAAACGGGAGCTCCGCCTTGACGAGCGGATTGTTGATCGGATCGCGCGGCAGCGGCGCCTGGTGAAACCAGATCAGCAGCGCGCGATAGAGCTCTTGCGCGCGCCCGGCGCCAGCGGGCAACGGCTCGGAGAGCGCGGCCGGCAGCGGCGACGGAAACCAAGCCCTGCGCAGCTCGACGTACAGCACGAACGCCAGCGCCGCGCCGGCGAACGCGAGCAGGGCGCGTGCGAATCGCGCGGGCCGCTCGGGTGACAGCATCGGCGCACACACGAGCGCGGCGAGCGGCACGAGCGGCACACACACGAGCGCGCTCTCCTTGGCGAACATGCCGAAGAGCACGGAAGCGAACACGCCGAACGGCAGCGCGACGGCCGGCAGGCGCAGCGCGTGCAGCGCGAGGATGGCCCCGAGGCCGCCGAGCGCGTCGGCGATCCCGACGATGCCGCACACGGCTTCGGTGAGGATCGCGCTCGCGACGAAGGCGAGCCCCGACAGCCAGCCCAGCGCGCGGCGGCGACTCACCGCGAACGCGAACGACGCGACGAGTGCGCCATTCAGGGCGTGGATCACGATGTTGAAGAGGTGGTGGATGAAGGGGTGCTTCGGAAGATGGGCCACCTGCGGGGGCAGGTGGTGATGCAAGCTCCAGATGGCGCGCCACACCACGTTCGGCAGCGGACGGTACGAGCCGATGCTCGCGTCGGGGGGTAGGCCCCAAAAATCGCGGTGAATGACGTCGCGAAAGCGAAGCCCCGAGAGCCCATTGACGTAGGGGTTCGCGAGCAGCGCCTCTTGCTCGTCGAAGATGTAGTTCGTCGCCGGGTGCCGCGTGAAGAGCACGAGCGCCAGCACGAGGAACGGGGCGAGCGCGGCGAGTGTGCGCGGGTCGCGATCGCGAAAATAGCCGGCAATCTTGCGCATTGCGCGCACGAGGGCGAGAAGTGCGCGCTGCGATCGTGTGGTCACGAGTGGCGGCGAGTACTTCGCGACGGGCTCGCGAGCTGCCGGGGCGCGAGGGGCGTCGTGACCCGCCGCGGCGGCATCGCTCGGCTCGCGAGAGCCGTCGTGACGCGGCGGGACGGCATCGCTCGGCCCGCTCGGCAGCGTGCGCGCGGCGCGGTCGTCTGCGGGCGGGTTCATGTTCGCGGGGGCGCGTCTCTGGGCTCGTCGATCATCCAGACATCGCCCCAGAGGGCCTGTCCGCCGTCGACGCGATATACGCTGCCGGTGACGAAGTCGTTGAGGTGACTCGCGAGAAAGACGATGACGCGGGCCACTTCGTCGACGGTGCCGAGGCGCTTGAGCGGGGTCGCGCGTCGGGCGGCGTCGAGCATCGCCTCGCCGTATTGCGCCGTGCCGCTCGAGCGGATGTTGTTGCCCGGAGCGACGCAATTGACGCGCACGCCGTGGCTCGCCCACTCGATGGCGAGCGAGGCCGTGAGGTTTTCGACGCCGGCGCGCGCGGCGCCCGTGTGCGCCATCCCCGGAAATCCCCGCACCACCGTGGCCGTCACCATCACGATGCGCCCCTTTTGCGCGGGCAGCATCGCGCGCGTCGCCACCTCCCGCGTCATGTAGAAGGAGCCGTTGAGATTGTTGCGAATCACGGCGTCGAAGCCGCGGGGCGACAGCTGCGCGGCGGGCGACGGAAACTGACCGCCGGCATTGTTGACGAGCACGTCGATGGCGCCGAAGCGCTCGAGCCCGCGGTCGACGAACGCGGTGATCTGCGCGGGCTCGCGAATGTCGCACTCGCCCGCGAAGACGTTTGCCTCTGCTCCGCCGAGCGCCGACAGCTCCGCGCTCGCGACGCGCAGCTTCTCGGAGTCGCGCCCACAGATCGCGATCTTGCCACCGAGGGACAGGAGCTCTCTCGCGGTCGCGAGGCCGATGCCGCTGCCGCCGCCGGTGACGATGCAGACCTGCCCGGCGAAGAGGTCGGGCGCGAACATCGACGAAGGAGGGCTCACGGGCACCGAATACAACATCGTGCGCCGCGCGTCGCGCAGGGCCGCGCCCAGGCAACATGGCGTCGCGCAGGGCCGCCGCTCGTGTCGTGAGCCCGAGATCCGCGCTCGGCGCCTCCGCCCAAGGCGCTGCTGCCCGCCGCAGCGTTGCCGCGCAAACTCTGTCTCGAGCTGCTACCGATGCGCTATACGGCTCACGATGAGCTCGATTCACGACTCGGTGCGCGAGGCGATCCGCGCCGCCATCGCAGGGGCCGAGGTCACGGTGACCGGAGGCGGCGGACATTTTCAGCTCGTGGTCACCGCGCCCGCGTTCGAGGGCAAGGGGACGCTCGAGCGGCACCGCCTCGTGCTCGGCGCGATCGCCCACTTGATGGGCGGCGACGACGCCCCCGTGCACGCGATCGACTCCATCACCACGCGGACGGCCTGAGGTGCCGTGGGTGCGCGCCTCGTTGCGAGGCAAAGAGGTCTATGCGCTCGCAGACGCGAGCGGCAAGCTCGTCTCGTCGTCGGGGCGCGTCGAGGTGCGCTTCCAACGGAACGACGGGCGTCGCTACCACGCTGCCGTCGCCAACCTCACCGTCACCGACGCAGCACCCCTTCCGGACGAGACGTGCGGGCCAGCGGACGACGTGGCCAGTCGGCGCGGGGCGAGCGATGGCACCGGGCGCGCGGCGAGCGATGGCACCGGGCGCGCGGCGAGACCGACAAGCCGTGGCTCGGGTTCGCGCGCGGCGGGCTCGACCGAGAGTGGCGCGGACAGCGCGGGGAGCGCGGGCCACGGCCCCGGCGCGGACACCGGTCGCGTCGTCGCCTACACCGACGGCGCGTGCTCGGGACATCCGGGGCCGGCCGGGCTTGGCGTGGTGCTCTTGCG
>SXGS01682839.1_pt1 | contig 19886 bp, 19 predicted proteins | sample 3174681 | NCBI WGS metagenome assembly SXGS01 (sample SAMN11356861, study PRJNA531348) | freshwater metagenome | isolation source: freshwater sample F1-80 | place: China: Fuxian Lake, Yuxi | collected 2017-12-25 | reverse complement strand
GTCGCTGTCGGCGTCAGTGTCGGTGTCCGTGTCAGCGTCGGCCGTGTCGCGACCGGAATCCTTGTCGGGGTCAGACCCGCCGTAGCAGGCCAACATCAGGAACCACATGCCCTACCAGATAGCCGCCCCCGCGAGGTACGGCGGCACGACTTCGTGGATCGGGCTCTGGAGCCAGGCCTGCACGAAGAAGACGCACACCGGCACGGCCGGCGACTTGCTCGGTTTGAACACCACCATCGGCCCGAGCTTCAGCTGGCGGTCGCTGGTACCGAAGACGTACTGGTGATCCAAGCGCACGCCCGCCCAGAACATCCGAGGGTCCTCGTCGGACTTCTCGCGGAAAGCCCAGAAAGCGAGCGCGCTGTTGACCATCACCGTGTCGTCCCACTTCATCAGCGCGTCGTACTGCGGCTCGTACCAGTAGTCGCCGGTGGCGCCCTCGGGCACGATCATCGTGAATCGCGTGAACTCCTGCGGCATCGCGAGGATGAACTTCGACACCTTGGCCTGGAGGGTGGGCGTTACCCCGTAGCGGAAGCCGAAGCCCGGGTGGTTGCGCGCGATCACCGCGTCGGTCTCGAAGGCGGCCTCGGAGAAGTCCGCGTCGGGGGTGTCGAAGTCGGTCACCCCAGAGAAAGTGCCGAAGTAGCCGCTGGCCAGGGCCTCGGCGCTGATGTCGAGCACCGCGATGGGGACGAAGTGCACCCGGCCTCCGGCGCGCGCGTAGGCGGGGGTGAGCTCCACGTAGGGCCCCGCGCCGAACATCGCCGGCTCGAAGAGCACGCTCTCGGGCTTCGCCCAGCTCGTGGGCACCTGGTACTCGGCGGCGAAGGTGTAGCGGAGCCCTTTGGGGAACCAGGAGAGGGCCAGGGCGTTCTCGAGGTCCCAGGTTCCTGCGGAGGCGGCGGCGGCGAGGGCGAGGAGCATGGGCGCAGCCTACCGCATCCGGGCGACGGGGCGGGGGCGCGCAGCGACGGCGCAGCGATCGTCGCGACCCTGTCAACTGCATGTCAAGGGCCGCGCGCCACTTGCGATGAGGCCGCAGTCCGGCCTACGATGGATTGTTACGAATTGGTGACAGCAGGTGCAGCAGCGGAAATACCGATTCGAGATCAAGTACCGACTCTCCCCCGAGCAGGCCGAGGAGATGCGGGCGTGGATCCTGCGCACCGGGCACCTCAACGCGGACGAGCATGGCGAGGGCGGGAGCGCCGCCTACAACGTGCACTCGCTCTACCTCGACAACGCCGACTGGGGCATCTACCGGGAGACTCGCGCCGGCCTGCAGCAGCGCTACAAGCTACGTGCCCGTTGTTACGAGTGGACGCCGAACGCCAAGGTTTTCCTCGAGGTGAAGCACCGGGCCAACGAGTATATGTGGAAGACGCGCTGCGAGGTCACGAAGGCCGAGTCGGTGCGAATCCTCAACGGCGAGGTGCCGCACACCACGCCGTCGACCTTCGCGCTGGAGAATTTCCGAGGCCTCATGGATAGGCGGCGCGCCTACCCCCGGGTGTGGGTCACCTACCGGCGCCACGCCTACGTCGGCGGCACCCGCGACCTCGTGCGCGTGACCTTCGACACGCGCATCCGCGCGGCCTTGCCGACCCTCGACATGAACGAGCCCGAGGAGTGGTACGCTCTCCCTGAAGTGCAGGGTCTCGAAATTCTCGAACTCAAATACACCGGCTCCTACCCGGGCTGGGTGGCGGAGATGGTGCGCCGCTTCGACCTCGAGCGGCGAGCAATGTCGAAGTTCCGGCATGCAATCGAGCTGATCACCGATCCTGAAGGCCCGGTGATCGCTGGGCAACGTCGCCGTCATTCTGGGCTAGGAGCCCCCTCGCTATGAACCTCCTCGACTGGGCGCGCTTCGGGTCGGCAGGCGGCGTGGCGCCGTTCACCGTCGTGCTCGATCTCACGCTGTCCTACGTGCTCGGCCAGCTCGTGGCCTGGCTCTACATCTGGACGCACCGGGGTTTGAGCTATTCGCGCAACATGACGCACAGCATGATCCTGCTCACGATGATCGTGACCTCGGTCATGCTCGTCGTCGGCGACAGCATCGCGCGCGCGTTTGGACTCGTGGGCGCGCTCGCCATCATCCGCTTCCGCACGGTGGTCCGCGACGCGCGCGACACCACGTTCATTTTCCTCGCGCTCGCGACGGGCATCGCCATCGGGGCGCACCACTACGTGGTCGCCGTGGTGGCCGCCGTGGGCATCGGTCTGGTCGCCACGCAACTTCACCTCACGGGTTTCGGTCAGCGCCACACCGACACCGGCGTGCTGCGCGTACGGTCGAACACGGCGCTGGAGAACATCGAGGAGGCGCTGAAGGCCTGGTGCAAGTCCCACGAGCTGTTGTCGCTCAAGGAGAGCACGGGCGGCGAGTCGGAGTACAGCTTTGAAATTCGCCTCTATCATCCGGCCGAACGAGAGGATCTCGTTGCGGCGGTGCGAGGCATCTCGGGCACGTCGCTGGTGACGGTGGCGCTCGAGGAGAGGGCCGAGGAATGGTAAGGCGTCAAGTACCCCTGTCGCGACGCCTCCGTGCGCACGCGGGGCAGCTCGTCAACGCGGGCATCTGGTCGGGGGCGGCTCTCTTGTCCCTGGTGCTCTACGTCGTGGGCGCGCCCGAGTCGGGCACCCGCGCGGTGGCCGTCGTGCGGCAACACCCGGTTTACGTGCCCGAGTCGGGGCGGCTGGCGTCGATCAGCGTCAGCTCTGGCCAGCGCGTCGAGGCGGGGGCCGAGCTGGGCGTCGTCGAAGTCCCGGGTCTCGCGCAGGAGCTGGCGGCGGCCCAGGCGGAGCTCATGGCGATTCAGGCCGAGCATGGGCTGGAGGGGGCGGATCTCGCGCGGCGCTTCGTGAAGGACAGCGACTCGGCGCACGCGCGTTGGCTCTCCGCGAGGGTCGACCTCGAGTCGCGTCGCGCGGAGCTGGTAGGGCTCGACCTCGAGCTCTCGCGACTAGAAACGCCGGGCGCGGCGGTCCCGCAAACCGACATCGATCTCGCTCGGGCGCGACGCGATGCCGCGCGCGCGGAGATCGCGGCGCGCGTCGACGAGGTGGCCGCGCTCGAACGCGCTTACGTCCAGGCGCGTTCGCGGGGCGGCGGCGCCGACGCGGTGCTTGAAGCCCGCGTGTCGGCGGCCGCCGCGATGGTCGACGCGCTTCGCTCGCGTGCCGAGGCGAGCGTACTGCGTGCGCAGGCGGCCGGGACCGTCACCGGGCGCGTGCCGTCGGCCGGCACTTGGCTCCAGGCCGGGATCCCGGCGGTCACGTTGACGGAGGCCACCACCCAGGAGGCCGTGGTCTACGTGTCACCCTCGCTCGCGCGACAGCTCGAACAGGGCGCTGTGGCCTCGCTCGTTGGCGAGCGGGGCGACCGCTACGACGCTCGCATCGCGACGATCGGCCCGGCGATGGAGGTGGTTCCGTTGCAGCAGGTCACCGACCTGGAGCGTCCCGAGTGGGGCATCCCGGTCACCCTCACCGTGGCCGACGCGATCCTGACCCCCGGCGAGGCGCTGACGGTCGAGTTCTGAGGGGTGGAGTTCTAGTGACTGGGCGCGGGTCGGCCCCGGAGCATCCGGAAGAAGGTGCGGAAGCTCGACAGCACGCCGTCGCGACTCGACCTGTCGAAGATGAGGATGCCCGCGCTGAGCGCGATGTAGCCGAAGCCGATGTAGCGGTGGGCGTCGGCAAAGACGAACTGCAACAGGAACAGGACCGTCAGCACGGCACCCTGCCAGAGCGCGAAGCGAAGGTCGGCAATGGCGGCGATCGCGAAGACACACTGGGCGGCCGTGAGGAGCACCTCGTCCTGCTGGCGATGGTCCATCGGGAGGGCGGCTGGACCGCCCGCGGAGATGGAGTAGACGGCGGCGAGCGTGCCCACCAGCAGCGTCCACTGGTTGACATTGCTCGACACGAGCGTGCGCAGGCCCTGCTCGCTGTTGCCCCGCAGCACCATCAGCACGGCCACGATGACCTCGGGCGACTCGCTGGCGAAGGGCGCGACCCATTGCACCAGGAAGAACTCGTCGACCCCGAGCTCCTTACCGGTGTGAACCAGCGACTCGGCGAAGGGCTCTGCGCTCACGAAGATCACCGAGCCCGCGAAGAAGAGGCAGAGCAGCACCGCGGCGCGACGCCAGAAGGTCGGCAGCTCAGCCATGGCAATCGCGGGGCCAACAACCTCGCCCTCGTGCTCCTCGCCTCGCGAGGCCGCGATGAGGTAGCTGATGTAGAGCACGAGGTACACCGCCGTGTCGAACAGCGTGAGCGAGCCGCGGAACACGGGCACCATCGCGTAGAGCGTCGCGACGATGAGCACCGAGATCTCGGTGCCCATGTCGGCCGGGAGGACAATCTCCCGCGCGCGGAATCGCAGGAAGGTGAGCGCGAGCAGGGCGCTCCAGCCGAGGCCAAGCAAGAGGCGATTGCCGCCGGTCATGTTGGCGATGGCGTAGCCGGCGTAGGCGGGATCGTGGGCCGCCTTCCAGGCGAAGGTGGCGTCGACCGCGTACTCGGGGAGCACGGCCACCAGCGCCAGGACGCTCACCGCGAGCGCTGGGGGCACATCCATCTCGGCCACCTCGCAGGCCCAGCCGAGGATGAAGGCGGAGGCGAGGATGCCGATGCCGGTCATCAGCGCGGTGGCGATGGCAGCGGGGTGCTGTCCCATCGCGACCTGAGACAGCCAGGGGAGAGTGCACGCAACGGCGACGACGTAGGGGATCCAGCGCATCAGGGCAGAGTTCCGGCGACAGGGAGGAAACGCTCGGCCGGGCCCTCGTGGCCCGGGATCGAGAAGGCGAGGATGGCGACAGCGGCCTTGCCAGACAGGTAGAGACCGTCGGCAGAGAAAGTCCGCGCGCAGGCGGGGCGCTCGGTGGCGAGCGACCAGGCGCGGCCCTCGACGGTGACGGCCACGGTCTCGCCGGTCCAGTTGGCCGGGCAGAGCTCGCCGGTGACCGGTGTCGTGACGAGAGCCACGCTCGTGCCCTTCGACACGCAGCCGCTGCCCTGGCCGCAAAGGTCGCCCTCGCAGGCCACACCGGTGACCGGCGAGGCGGGGTCGAAGCCATCGCGCGTGAAGGTGGCCGCCGCGCTGGCACGGACGGCGGCACTGGCACCCTCGAGTCCCTTGCTCGCTTCGGCCTCGCGCAGGGTGGCGTCGAAGGTGGCGGTCACCGCGCCGGAGGTGGTGTCGAACAAGGTGATGCGCGCCGAGGGGAAGCCCGGCCCGTCGAGCACCCAGCGTGTTTCCACGGCCGCGTACTTCGCGTCGCGAGAGAACCACACCGCCACCAGCTCGGTGGGGGGCGGTTCCTCGGTGGCGAGCGCGAGTGCGAGGGGGAGCACGGGAGCCGCCGGCTATCTCGGTGTTCCCGCCTCGCGCGATAGGCCTCGGTGATGGATCTCGCTGCGCCGGCATTTCGTTTCTGGCTCGACGGGGGCCTCGTGGGGGAGGGGGGCTTCGGCGGCGCGCCCACCGAGGGCGGCGGCGGCCTCACCGGCGGCCTGGGCGTGGGCCTCATGCCCGACCCCGCCGTCGGGCTGGCCCTCGTGGCGCAAGTGCGCGAGCTCGTCGCCAACGAGCGGCACGTGTCGAGCATCGGCGTCTTGGTGCGCTACCCCGCCGACGATGGCCCATGGGTGGGCCTCGGGGGGGCCCATCATCACGAGCTACCCTGGGCGCAGTGGCTCGACAGCCCCGGCTCCGCGATCGCCGCCACGCACGAGGACATCACGCATCGAACCGGCGCCGAGCTGGCGCTCGGCTACGACTTCGCGCCCAGCGCGCCCGAGTCTTCCGTCGCGCGCATGTTCCGGCCGTCGCTCCAGCTCTCGGGGGCGGTGCTCCCGGCCACCGATGGACCGCTGGTTTACGTGATGGCGCGCGCCACGATGCGCCTCGGCGTCAAGGAGTACGGCGAGGCTCGCGAGTAGCACGCCAGCGGTAGAGGCCAGCCGCGCCGAAGAGTGCTGCAAAGGCGCCGAACTGGCTGGCGCAGCTGTCGTCGCGTTGAAGGTCGACCCGGGCGGGAGACGTCTCGTTGACCTTCTTGCTGTCGGCGTCGAGGGTGGGGTGGCCGAGGTCGACGAGCACGAGGCGAATGGTCCCGGGGCCGCGAAGGTTGATCCCCGCGTGCCGGTCGGCGTTCACGAACACCCCGTCGGGGTCGTTCACCACGCCCCACTCGAAGTAGGCGTCGATGCGGTCGTGAACGATCCAGTAGTCGCGACCGCTCTCGAGCGTAACTTCGAGATACCCGGCGCCAAGAGGGTACAGCTCGAAGGTGACAGTGGCGGCGCCGGAGTCGCTCAGCGGGGCCCACGTCGTGATGGCAGCACTGTCGCCGAGCTCGCCGAGCCAGGCGGGGCCTTGCTCCGTGCCGAATCGACCGCGTGAGATCGCGAAGTCCACCATGTCCTCGCGCCAGTCGCCGCCGAGCTCGGTCCACGCGTCGAGCACGTCGGGCTCGTTCTCGCCCGGGTCGTTCGCCATGGCGTCCCACAGCGCCGGTCCGGCCGCGCCGGTGCCGTCGAAGTGACGCTCGTCGAGCCATCGCATCCAGACCATGGCCCCGTACTCGTAGTACGACCATAGATCGTACTCTTCGTCGAGGAAGTAGCCGTCGTGCAAGACGGCGCTGGCCCAGGGCACGGCCTGGTAGTCGGCGACGGGGCCCGGGTCGAGGACCATGGCGGGGTCGGTCCAATACTCGGCGGCCACGGCGGTACCCTCCCACACCGAAAGGAAGGGCTCCTCGAAGTCGGTGGCGTACTGCAGCACGTGGTTGAACTCGTGGTGCGCGTAGCCGCCGAGGGCGTCGCTCTCGGTGCCGGGATCGATGACGATGTAGGCGCTGTCAGACGAGTAGCCGTCGCCCCGCGCCGAGTCGGTGCAGGTTTCCTCGGGGGTGGAGAGGTCGTCGCCGTCGCAGGCCACGTAGGCGCCCCCGGCGCCCCCGGTGCCCTCGCGTAGCAGGTACACGTCGATGGCCTCGTTGCCGCCGCGCTGGCCGTCGGACACCGGGGCGCGGAAGCCGATCCTATCGACCTGCGCTGCCCAGGCATCCTGGAGCGCGGGGAGGACGATGTCGCACAGCGCGGCGCCGTCGGCGTCGTGATGACAGCGAAAGCGCCCGTCGTCGCTATCGACGAACGCAGCCGCCTCGGGACGAGCGGCCAGCGCTGTGCCAAGGAGTGTGGCCGCGATCAGGAGCACGGCCTACTCGACGGTGCTGAGATCGCGGGTGAGGAGCGAGGCGGTGTACTCACCATCTAGGGCCAGGTAGCCGTACACATCGGCCGCGAAGCCGCCCTCCAGCTCGCCGTCTTCGCTGAGCGAGCCCTCTGTCGCGACCGGGAGCTCGAACCAGGACAGGTCGATCGCCGCCTCGCCCGAGATGGCGCCGTCGTCGTTCTGCAGGTCGAAGAGGTAGGTGGTATCGAGGTCGTAGCCGAAGAGCGACAAGAGGCAACCGGCCTCGCCGGTGGCGACTTCGCCGTAGGCATCGACCACCAGCGTGAGAGGGCCCGAGCAGCCCACCGCCACTTCCTGGCCGTCGTACTCGCCGGACACGTTGATGTTCAGCTCACCCACGTAGATGCCGGCGTAGATGCTCTGCACCAGGACGCCGCCGACCGTGGAGGCGAGGCGGTCGCCGTTCGGCAGCGAGGCCTCGGCCGTGATCGAGTGCGTGCCGACGTCGAGCCCGTTGTTGACAAGGTCGTTGCCGATGATCGACCAGTCGGTGTCGACATCGCTCGACCAGGTGATGTCGGAGAAGTCAGTGAGCGTGCCCTGCGCGTCGTACACCTTCGCCACGAAGGCGGCGTCGTCGCCGTAGGGGATGAAACTCGCGCTCAGGGGTGACTCGAGCACCAGCCGCGCGTCGGACCACTGCTCGTCGAGCGCCTCTGCGGCGGTGTCGACAAACACGCCGGTGTCGTCATCGGGGTCGGAACCCGCAGGCGCGTAGGGGTCGTAGTCGACCATCAGGGAGTCGCTGCAGGCAAGGAGGAAGAGAATCACGAGCCCTCCGGGCGCGCGCCAAGGTAGCACGAGGCCACGGCGTCGGCGTTAGAAGGGCGTCATGCACACGATGATCGAGGTGAAGGAGCTGCGGAAGCAGTACGGCGACTTCGCCGCGCTCAAGGGTGTGAGTTTTTCTATCAAACAAGGTGAGATCGTGGGTTTCCTCGGGCCGAACGGCGCGGGAAAGACGACCACCATGAAGATCCTGACAGGCTTCGTCGCCCCCTCGGGCGGCAGCGCTCACGTGGCGGGTCACGACGTCGTGGCCGAGTCGCTCGCGGTTCGCGCCGCGATTGGCTACCTCCCCGAGGCCGCGCCTGTCTACGCGGACATGCGCGTGGCCGACTACCTGGACTTCGTGGGACAGGTTCGCGGCCTGGCCGCGGCGGAGCGGGCCACGGGCATCGAGCGGGTGGCCCACGAGTGCGACATCGCCGACCGGCTGGGACAGCGGGTGGGCACCTTGTCGAAGGGCTACAAGCAGCGCGTCGGGCTGGCGCAGGCGCTCTTGCACCAGCCGCCGATCCTCGTGCTCGACGAGCCCACCAGCGGCCTCGATCCCAACCAGATCCTCGCCATCCGCAACCTGATCCGTCGCATCGGGCAGTCGCGCACCGTGATCCTGAGCACGCACATCCTCCAGGAGGTCCAAGCCACCTGCGATCGCGTGCTGATTCTCAACCGGGGCGAGCTGGTGGCCGACGCGGGGATCGACTCGGTGCGTGAGGCGATCTCCGGGGGCAACCTGTTCCGTGCCACCCTGATGGAAGGGCCGGTTCGGCTGCCCGAGGCCGAGGTTCAGCGCTCGCTCGCGGCCATCCCCGGCGTTCTTCGCGTGTCGTTGCAGTCGGCCGACGTGCCGGGGCAGCTCCCCTACGAGGTGCTCGCCGACCGCGACGTGCGGGCGGACATCTTCCGGCTCGCGGTGGAGCGCGGCCTCGTGGTGCTGGAGCTCGGGCGCGAGAAATCGTCGCTGGAGGAGGTTTTCCGGCGACTGACGCTCTCACCAGCTGACGATCACCGCGACGCCCACGAGCAGCAGGAAAAAAGCGCCCACCCCTAGGGCCAGCACGACCGGGACCGAGGCCTGCTTGAAGAACGTTCGCGTCGCCTCTTGTCGCGAAACGGGCGGGGCCTTCGTGGCCGACTTCGAAGCCGCGGCGCGGGTGCCTTCCCAGCCCGCGATACGTCGCGTACCTGCCGACACGGGCGGCTCGACGTTGAGCAGCGCGTAGATCTGCGCGAAGGGCGGGAACCCGTAGATGGGGATGAGCTCGTCGCCGCCGACGTCGGGACGCATCCGAGCGGAAATGGGGAGTCTTCCCGTGTAGATCCTCTCGCGCACGGCGTAGACGGAGAGTCGCGACAGGACCGTTCCATCGGGAAGGTGCACGTCGAAGCGACGGGGCACCTGCGAGCGCGACGGCGCGTCGAAGCGGGCCATGCACGCCGGGCAGATGACCTCGTCGCCCGGCTCGGCGTCGATGGGCGTGGTGCAATCGGGGCAGGCAACGCGCATGACGGCATCGTATCCGAGGCGCTAGGAACGGTCCTCGACGACGTCGCCTTCGAGCAGTACGAGCTCCACCAGCCCGGTCCCCGTGGACTGTACGAGGTCGGTCCTCACGCGCGCGTCTCGCAGGCGGTCCCTCAGCCGCACGAGGAGGCCGTCCCAGCGGCGTCGGAGGGCGTGGGGGTCGTCGAGCTGGGGCCAGTGGGGGCGGGCGAGTTCGGCCCAGGACAGGGGCTGGCGCACGCTGGCCAGCTCACTCACCACGCGGGCGAGCTGGCCCACCAGCACGAGCGGCTCGGCGCCCGACCGGTGGATCTGCACGGTGTCGTAGGAGCACAGGATGCGGAGGGGGGTGTCGGCGTTCGCCCGGGTGGCGTCTTGTCCAGCGCCGGAGAGCGGGATCTCGACGGCAACGTAGGCCTGCCCGCGGAGCTCGAGCCGGTCGTTCACGCTCAACCCGCGCACTTCGCCGTTGATCCGCACGCGCCAGCAATCGTCCGTCTCCCAGAAGGTGGCGGCGGCGGCGGCGTTCAGCCCGGCAGCGAGCCTCGGGTTCGGGTCGAAGAGCAGCGAGCTGGTTCCGGGGAGCGCCTGCGCCGCGAGTCCCGGTCCTTCCAGTCCGAGGACGGTCGCGGGTACTCTCACGGCATCGACCGTCAGCGCCAACCCGGGCGCCAGCGTGATGACTAGGCCCGGCGACAGCTCGGCGGCGTCGGCCGTGCGGTCGGCCACGGTGAAGCGGCGTCGCAAGGCCAGGAGCCACAGCCGCTCGCCGCGAAGGCTCACCATGGCGTGGGCTTCGGAGACGTCGGGCACGTCGAATCGAAGTGCGGCCGACCAGGTCCGGCCGATCAGGTCCCCGGGGAAAAGGGACTCCGCCGTGCCGTCGGGGAGGCGGAATCGGACCGATGCGCGCACCCCAGGAGTGTACGGGTGGTTGCGGGCTCGGTCACCCTCCCGTCGGTGATGCCGCCGTGTTCGCCCCGCGCGGCCGGGGGCTTGACTCGGCGAGGTCGACCGCGGCGGTGTCGAGCGCGGAGAGGTCCCACAGGTGCGCGGTCTTGTCCCAGCTCCCGGTGACGAGGTCGCCGGCCGGTGTGAACTCCACGGCAACGACGCGCTCGGTGTGTCCGGGAAGCGCTGCGGCCAGCGTCTGGTCGCTGACGCGGTAAACCTCGACCGCGCCGTCGAGGAAACCGGCGGCGAACCAACGGCCGTCGGCGGAGATGGCGACGTCCAGCGGCGTGGCTCCTGGCCTCTCCACGCGCGCCTGTCGCGACCCGACGAGCACGAGTGCCCCCGGGACGGCGGCGAGCACGAGCCCGTCACGCGCGGTGACGGCGCGGGCGCCCGTGACTCGCGCGAGCGAGACGAGCGAGTCGCCGTCGAGCTGGTCGATGTTCCCGTCCGTGTCGAGGGTCACGACTACGTCGTCGGGCGCCTCCATGTCGACGAAGACTCGGTCCTCGGCGAGGCGGCGGGGCGGGTCGTGTGGCGCGGACCAGCGGAAGAGGCCGGCGTCGAGGTCGATGCCCACCAGCGAGCCATCCGCGAGCCAAGCGATGCGGCGCAGCGCGCGCGCGCCGGGCAGCAGCGCGAGCTCGGGTCCGAGCCCGAGATGGGGCGCGCCCATCGCGGTGGCGACCCAGCCCTCGGGGCCGAGGGCCACCGACTTCACCACGCCGGGTGCGAAGCGCGAGGCGCGCAGATCGCCGGTGACGAGGTCGAGGTCGAGCACGCGACCATCCCCGGTCGCGACCAGAAGGCGCTCTCCATCGACCGCGACGTCGGCCACGCCCGACTCGGCGCGCACCAGCGCGGGAACGCCGCGCGGCAAGCTCCAGGTCTGGAGGCCCTCGCCATGTACCCAGAGCTCTTGTCCTTCGAAGGCAAAGGCTCGAAGGGGAGGCCCGGGGATCTCGCCGATGGCGGTGGCGGTGTCGATGCGCCACAGCCGGATCCCGCCCTGCGGACCCGAGAGCGCGAGCAGGTTGCCGGGGGAGCCGACAATGCGGGAGATGGAGTCGAGGCCGCTGTTGCCCGCACCCGCGAGGCTTCCGTCCCCCTCGTATGCCGCCACGCGGCCGCGGACGCTCCCGATCGCGACGCCCCCGCCGGGCAGGAAGGCGAGCGCAGAAGCGACGTGATCGCCGTTGAACGCAGTCGCGACACGATTCTGGATGGGCTCGTCGGTGGTGCCCAGGAGGAGCGTGCCGTCGGCGCAGATGGCGGCGAGCTGGCCGGCGGACTCGTTCACCACTCGCAGCGTGTCGCGACAACCGGTTGCCACGCCGGTGACGGCGAGGGGACCGCCACCCGTCCATGGGCGCCGGGGGTCTACCTGTCCGACCCAGTCCTCGCCGTAGAACGGGTAGTGGTCCACTCGGGCCCCGGTGCTGATGTCCAAGACGGTCACGCTGCCCGCGCCGTCCCAGCTGACCAGGTGCTCGCCGCGCACCTCACCCCCACGCGCGGCCAGGTCGACGGTCCACCCCCGGTTCGGGCCGTCATGGCGCGAAACGGTGGTTCCGGTGCCGCAGACGATCGAGCGCCCGTAGAGGGCCGACCAGGCGCACGAGGGGGCGGGCACCTGGCTCATGAGCGCGGGGCGCTCAGCGAGCCCAAAGGCCGCGAGCACGCCCCGGGCGAGCGGATCGTCGCGGCGCGAGAGCACCCCACGAGCGAGCGTCTCGGCGCGCTCGCGGTTGCCAGCGCGCGTGGCCTCCACGGCCTGCTCGAGCTGCAGCCCGGCGAGCGCGCCCTCGGCGTCGGAATCGGCGATCACGGCGCGTTGGAGCGCCTGCTCGGCGCGCCAGTAGCCGGCGGTCAAGGCGGCAGTGGCCACGGCGAGGCCGATGGCGCCCACGGCGACGGGCGCACGGTAGGCCGCGACGGTGCGCCGGAGCAGCTCGGCGGGGGTGTAGCGGTGGGCGGCGACGCGGCGGCCGTCAAACCAGCGCAAGAGGTCGTCGGCGAAGGCCCCGGCATGCGGGTAGCGCTCGGCGACGGGGCCTTGCGCCCGCGCGATGATCGCCTCGATCTCTGCGGATAGTTCCCCCGCCACGGCGGCGAGGGTGGCGCCGAGGCTGTACACGTCGTGCGTCGGCCGGGGGGCCTCAGCGCTTGCCTGTTCCGGCGACATGAAGCCCGCTGTGCCCACGGCCCCCGGGGTGGCAGAGAGCTCGGGCCAGTCGGCCGCTGCCGCCGCCGTGGGGACAGCTAGCCCCCAGTCGCCGACTTGCGTCTCGCCACGCTCCCCGATGAAGATGTTGGACGGCTTCAGATCGCGGTGCACGATGCCCCGGTCGTGGGCGGCCGCGACGGCCTCGGCGGCGGCGAGCACGTGGCGCACCAGCACGCGGCGGTCGCCAGTCCCGACGAGCGCGCGGGCGAGGGTTTGGCCTCGGACCAGGCGCATCGTGTAGAAGGGGCGGCCATCGGGGAGCGTGCCGCGATCATGCACCGACACGATGCCGGGGTGGTCGAGGCGCCCGGTGACGATGGCCTCGTGGGCCAGGCGCGACACTGCCGCGGCGTTGTCGATCGACGCGGTCGGCAAGACCTTGAGCGCCACCTCGCGACCGAGGGCTCGGTCGTGCGCCGCGTACACCTCGCCCATGCCGCCCCGGCCGAGAAGCGGGCCGATCTGGTAGCGATCGCCAGCGTCGAAGCGGGGCAGGGGCGTCGCGGGGAACGCGCTGCCGGGGTCGCTCCACCCGCCGTGGCTCGGCTCGTCGGGGTTCACCCTCCCTCGTTACCACGCGAGCGAGGAGGCCTGGGTTGCCCTGAGGATCCAGTGAGGGTCCCAGTTGAGGAGGGGGCGGGTATCGATCGAGCACCCTCCCGGAGTGCCCATGCTCGCGTCCTCGATCCTCGCCCTGTCGCTCGCCGTGCCCGAGGCGGAGGCGGCGAACGTCCCGAAGATCAAGAATGTTCGGATTCGGGAGACCCCCGAAACGGGTACCGGCGGCGTCACGTACCGGGTCATGGTGGCGACGGGCCTCGGAACGATTGGGTGGTCCCACGTCGCGCTCATTCATTCCAATGGGAGCTTCAGGCTCTCCCAGGCCGACGCCTGGCTCCACGGCGCGGCCACCTTCACGAAGCTCCCGTCCATCGACGGCACCGTCGGCGTGATTCTCTACGACAGCGCCGGCACCAAGCTCGGCACCATGTCGGGCGCCCTCTCCGCTGCCGGCGAACTCGAGCTTGCCGTCGACGCGTCCACCGGCGACTGCACCACCAGGGCCGGTTGTTCCGACGCGACCGCGCTCGACCTCGAAGCCATCGACGCCGCCGTCTACCCCTCCCCCACGGGTGGCTACGACCTCGGCTTCACGCTGGCCGGCGCCGACACCTACGAGGTGGCCTACGCCAAGCTCGCCCTCACCGCGAGCGACGAGGTGACCACCTGCGACAAGTCTGGGGGCTGCTCCACCACCGGCTCCACCGTCACCTACTCGGCGGAAGTCGGGTGGGACGAGCTCGGCGAGATCTGGGAGGCCGAGATCGATGTGCCCGAGGACGCCGTGTTCGACGCGGAAGTGGCGCTCTACGAGGACGACAAGAAGGTGGAGACGGCGAAGGTGGAGCTGGCGTTGCCCTTCGGGGATGGAGACGGCGGCGTGTCTGCGGTGCCCGCGGAGGATGATCCGCTCACGGTGATCGCGCTCAGCAACGGGCCCTTCGTCAAGCGCGTGGACAAGTCGACACCGGTCCTCTCGGTGGTGTCGGACGGCTGGTCGCTCGACGACGCGCTGCCCACGCACGCGGAGCTGGCGTTGGACGATGGCCACACGATCACCATCCCGGCCAACAGCTACCAGGTGGCGACTTCGCTCATCCCGGGTTCCATCGGGATGGTCGTGAACACCACCATCGCGATGCCGCTGTCCATCGAACTCGTCGGCGCCGGAACGATCCTGACATACGATAATATCAACTTCTACGGGGATTCGTCCGATCTTGTGTGCGACGCGGGCGTCTGCGGCCAGTTGTCCTGGGTGGACGGCGAGCTCGCGGTGTCCATCACCGTCTTCAGCGACGAACCGGCGGATCTGCCAAGGGTCGCTGCCGTCGAGCTCAAACACAACGGCCACACGTTGCAGGTGGAGGCAGCGTTCGACACCTTCGTCGCCGTCGTCTTCGGCAGCGCCATCGAGTTCGCCGAAGACCCCACCGGCCTCGGCCTCACCGGCACACTGAGCCTGCTCGGCGAGGCGGACAGCAAGGGCAAGCAGGACACCCTCTCGAAGGGCAAGTTCGTGGCCAGCGTCGACAGCGATGGCAACGGCGGGGTGGGCCTCGCTAGCGCCGACAAGAACACCATCCAGGCCCGCGGCGACATCCTCATCGGGAACGAGCCCTTCGAGTTCGAGAAGACCGACGACAACGGCGACGGCTGGCTCACGCCGCCGCCGGTGATCGTGCTGATGACGACGGGTAATGGCACGCGGAGCAAGGTCATCAACGTTCAGGGTGGCACCGACACCACCGTCACCGTCTGGCCGTCGTAGGCGAGGGCGCGACGAGGGATCAACCCCTGTTCCGCGCCCTCCGGTCTGCGACAACATCCCCCGCCCCCGCCAACTCTGCCTCGTGCGCCTCGTCGCGGAAGTCCTCGGCGAGCGCCGCCGCTTCCCACTGCCGCATCTGCGGGAGCGCGAGCATCTGGCGCTGCCACGCCGTCGCCGCGGGCGAAAGAGCTAGGTCATAGGTCGCGACACGGAAGCACACGGGGGCGAAGAAGGCATCCACCGCCGTGAAGCGTTCCCCGGCGAGGAAGGGCCCCCCGAAGCGGTCGAGCCCGTCGCGCCAGAGCGCGTCGATGCGCGCGAGGTCGTGCTGGAGTTTCGGGCTCTGCTCGTGGAGCTTCACCCGCACCCCCACGTTCATGCTGCACGCCTGTCTCAGCACTGAAAAGCCGCTGTGCATCTCGGCTGCGGCTGAGCGGGCCCATGCTCTCGCCGCGCCGTCGCCGGGCCAGACGCCGGGATGAGTCTCCGCGAGGTACTCGACGATGGCGAGCGAATCCCAGACTCGGCGCTCGCCATCGACCAGCATGGGCACGCGCCCGGACGGGAGATGAGTGCTGGCGGCCTGCCAGGCGGCGAGGTCGCCGAAGCGCAGCAGCCGCTCCTCGAAGGGGATCCCGAGCACCCGCATGAGCAACCATGGGCGCAACGACCACGACGAGTAGTTATTGTTGCCGCTGTAGAGCGTGAGCATCGGTGCCTGTCTAGCCGTGCCGGGGGCGTCGCGCCCCGCTCCGGTCAGGCCGTGTCGATGTCGGTCTTTGCGAAGTCGTCGCCCACGTAGAGCAGCGGCTCGCCCGCGACCTTGGCCACCGCGTAGCTGTTGCAGTCGCCAAGGTTGAGCGCCGCCGGGTGCCGGCCCTTCCCAAATCGGAGCCATGCGTCGATGGCGGCGCTGGTGTGCGCCTCGCCGAACGGGACCACGACGACCGCCGACTCGGCCAGGAAGCGGGCGAGCAGGCCTCGTGCGTCGACCTTCAGTCGCGACGACACCACGATGCCCGTCTCCACGAGCGTGGGCGCCCCGATCCCCGGATGACGTGCGCCAGCGAGGGTGGTGAGCAGCGCGTCGTGGCCCGCTTCCCTGAAGAGAATGGCGACCACGGCCGAGGTATCGACGATCACACGCCCTCCGGGCCGTAGCCGAGGATCGCGTCTTCCTCCTCGCGGGTGAGGCGGCGCCCTCGTTCGCCCGGCGGGAGCAGCAGATCCACCTCGGAACTAAGGAAACGCCGAAGCCTCGCCTCGCGATCATCATCGGCGCGTCGGAACGCGAGAAGGTCGCGTCGCGCCTGGAGGGCTCGGCGCACGGCCTCCGTGCGCGTTTCCCCGGTGATCGCCACGACCTCGTCGACGAGTTGCTCCACGGCGGCGTTCTTGATGTTGAGTGGCACCTTCCCATCCTATCCACCAAGGAGGAAAATGTCAGGATTGGTGGAGGAGCGCCATCGCCTAGGACCGGGAGATAGACCGCCGCCCTGATGTCCGACCTCGTCATCGGCACCGCTGGCCACGGCGACCACGGCAAGACCTCGCTGGTTCGCGCGCTCACCGGCGTCGATCTCGACACCCTCCCCGAGGAGAAGGCCCGCGGCATCACCATCGCCCTCGGGTTCGTGCCGATGGCCCTGCCGAGCGGCCGCACCGCCGGGCTGGTCGACGTACCCGGGCACGAGAAGCTAGTCCGCACCATGGTGGCGGGGGCGAGCGGCATCGACGCGGTGATGCTCTGCGTGAGCGCGGCCGAAGGGGTGATGCCGCAAACGCGCGAGCACCTCGATGTCATCTCGATCCTGGGGGTAAGTCAGGGCGTGCTGGTGCTCACGATGGCCGACCTCGTGGAGCCCGACCTGTTGGAGCTGGCCGCCGAGGAGCTCCGGGAGACCGTGGCCGGCACGCCGCTGGCCAACGCGCCCATCGTCGCGACCAGCGCCCAGACGGGACAGGGCCTCGACGCCCTTCGCACCGCGCTCGACGCGCTGTCGCCGCAGAGCCGCCCGGTCGACGCGGCCTTCCGCCTGCCGGTCGACCGTGCCTTCGTGCGCAAGGGTTTTGGCACCGTGGTGACGGGCACCCTCTGGGGTGGGCGCGTCACCGACGGCGCCGAGGTGGAGCTCCTCCCCGGTGGTGAGCGCGCGCGGGTGCGCGGCATCCAGGTTCACGGCAAGGCGGTGACCGAGGCGAGGGCCGGCAGCCGAACCGCGCTCAACCTCGCGGGCATCGAGACCGACGCCGTGGGGCGTGGCCTATGGGCCTGCGAGCCGGGCCGGGTGCCCGCGTCGCGCGTGATCGACGTGGCCTACCGCCAACTCGGCGGCGATCTGCTCGACGGCGCCGCGGTGGTTGCGCTCCTGGGCACGCGAGAGGTGGCGGGGCGCGCGCACGTCATCGGTGCTGACCTGGTGCCGAGCGGCGCCGAGGTCTTCGTGCAACTCCACCTGTCGGAAGCGCTTCCCTGCCTGCCGGGTGACCATTTTGTCTTGCGTCGTCCCTCGCCGGCCGCGACGCTCGGCGGCGGCACGGTGCTCGACCCCTGGGCGCCCACGGCGCGCCATCGCGACGACGCGCGCGTGCACACCGAGCTCTCGCGTCTCGCGGCGGGCGACCGGCTCGTTCTGCTCGAACGTTGCCCGGGCCTCGTCGATGCCCAGGTACGCGCGCGGGGCATCGAGGGACTCGGCGTTCGCATGGGCGATCGTCACTTTGCGCCGTCGACCGTCGCCGTCCTCGAACGGGCTCTGGTCGCTGGCCTCGCGGCGGCGCACGCGGCGGAGCCCCTCTCACCGGGCATCAATCGCAAGGCGGCGCAGGTCGGTCCGCTCCGCATGCTGGAAGAACGTGCTTTCCTCGGCTGGCTCGAAGGCCAGGCGGCGAAGGGCGCGGTGGTGCTGGAGGGCGGTCGCGTTCGCCTCCCGAGCTGGACGGTGACGCTGGATTCTACGCAGACGGCGTGGTGTCGCGACACGGTCCGGGCAGCGACTGCGGCTGGCTATGAGGGCATCGAGTCGGCTGCCGAGATCGCCGCGCGCGACGCACTGCTCTTCCTCTTGCGCGACCGGGGCGAAATCGAACTGGTGGGTGGGCGAATCTACGCGAAGTCGGTGCTCGACCGCCTGGTCGTTGCCGTTCGCAGTCACTTCGCTCACGCCTCCGCGATGGACCCGGCGGCGTTCAAGGAGTTGACTGGGCAATCACGACGCACCGCCATCCCTCTCCTGGAGTGGCTCGACGCGCAGGGGGTCACCCGGCGCGTGGGGGACAGCCGGATCCTGGCGCTGCCGCCTCCTCACTCCTGAGGATGGGGCGGCCCGCCCGCTCCCGGTAGCTTCGACCGGCCCGCGACCGACCCCACGGCGCGGACAGGCGGCCGATGCTCCACTACCTTCCCATCCAGCTCTCCACCTACGCGCCCGACATCGACGGCGTCATCACCTACATCTACGTGGTGTGTGGTGCCTGGTTCGTCGCGGCGCTGGGCATCCTGCTCGGCTTCGTGTGGCACTCGCGGCGTCGCCCCGGCGTCCGCGCCCAGTGGTTGCCCGGCGACGATCGGCGTGGCACCGCGATGATCCTGGTGCCCGTGGGTGCGGTGCTCTTCTGCGACTTCCTCATCGAGCAACGGGCCACGCCGGTGTGGGAGAAGGTGAAGATCGACCTCCCGGAAGCGGGCTTCGAGGTGAAGATCACCGCGCGACAGTTCGCGTGGGTCTTCACGTACCCGGGGGCCGACGGCAAGCTCGGCACGGCCGACGACATCACCGCCAAGGAGCTGCACGTGCCGCGGCAAACGCCGGTCCGCTTCTCATTGGAGGCGGCGGACGTGCTGCACGCCTTCTACGTGCCGGAGTTGCGGCTCAAGCAGGACGCCGTCCCCGGCCGGGCCATCGAGGGCTGGTTCGACGCCATCGGCGACGGCACCTTCGAGATCGGCTGCGCCGAGATCTGTGGCAAGGGTCACACCACCATGCGCGCGGTCATGGTCGTCGCCTCTCGCGAAGAGGTCGATGCCTGGCTGGCCCAACAGTGAGGACAGAGAGATGAGCGCGCATCACGGCGAGGAGAGTTTCTGGTCGAAGTACGTGTTTTCGACGGATCACAAGATGATCGCGAAGCAGTACATGATCACCGGACTGTTCATGGCGCTGGCCGGCGGCGCCGCCGCGGGGGCGATCCGCACCCAGCTGGCTTCGGTAGAGCCGGGCGGCACGGGTGGTTTGCTCGACCCGCAGTTCTACAACTCCGTCGTCACGCTGCACGGCACCATCATGGTGTTCTGGGTGGCGATGCCGGTGCTGGTGGCCGGATTCGGCAACCTCTTGATCCCGTTGATGGTCGGCGCCGAAGACATGGCCTTCCCACGGCTGAACATGGCGTCGTTCTGGGTGTTCTTCGCCTCCACGGTGGTGCTCCTGCTCTCGATGCTCGTTCCCGGCGGTGGGGCCGCCGGTGGGTGGACGAGCTACCCCCCGCTCTCCGCCGACCCCGCGTACTCTGGCGTCAACTGGGGAATTACACTCTGGATCTTGGCGGTGGCGCTCGAGTTCATCGCCTTTCTCATGGGCGGTGTCAACTTCATCACCACCGCGATCAACATGCGCGCGCCCGGCATGTCGATGTGGGACCTCCCCATCTTCGTGTGGGAGGAGCTCGCGGCGAGTGTCGTCTTCATGCTTTCAGTGGGTCCGCTCATCGCGGGCGCGCTCATGCTGCTCGCCGACCACCAGTTCGGCACCCACTTCTTCGACCCGAAGATGGGCGGTGATCCCGTGTTGTTCCAGCACCT
>SXGS01196492.1_pt1 | contig 19902 bp, 14 predicted proteins | sample 3174681 | NCBI WGS metagenome assembly SXGS01 (sample SAMN11356861, study PRJNA531348) | freshwater metagenome | isolation source: freshwater sample F1-80 | place: China: Fuxian Lake, Yuxi | collected 2017-12-25 | reverse complement strand
ATGCAGAGGCACGCGTTCAGGGTCAGTGATGCTCGCGTATTCATGTGGTCGGGTTACCCGCGCGAAAGTGTACGAGATACGCTTGCCCCATCATGAAACTTGGAGTGATGTCAGCACTGTTTTCAGGTCGTCCCCTCGACGAGGTCGTTCGTTTGTGCGCTGAGCAGGGGCTCGGTGCGATCGAACTGCCCGTTGGTGCGTATCCAGGAAAGCCGTTCTTCGAACCCGCATCGGTCCTCTCGGACAGGCGTGCTCAAGAGCGAATCAAGTCACTGCTCAAGGCTCACGGGCTCGAGCTCTCGGGGCTTGCTGTACACGGGAATCCCGTGCATCCAGACAAGACAATTGCACGAGTGCATCACAACGCATATGTAACGGCGGTGAAACTTGCCCCCAAACTTGGTACCGACATCGTGATCACTTTCTCGGGGTGTCCAGGTGGATCGAAGAGCGACAGAACCCCAAACTGGGTGACCTGCCCGTGGCCTGGGGACTTCACACAGACGCTTGCATACCAATGGGACGATGTGCTGGTTCCCTACTGGGCGTCCCAAGCGAAACTCTGCCGCACACACGGAGTGCGCACTGCATGGGAGGGGCACCCGGGATTCTGCGCCTACAACCCACAGACGCTCATTGAATTGTCTCGGCGATCGATGGCAGCCTCGGGGCTCAAGGGGGCGCCGAACCTTGGCGCGAATCTCGATCCATCGCATTTTTTCTGGCAGGGGATCGACCCCGTGCTCGCTGCGCAGATTCTCGGCGAAGCCGGGCTGCTCTTTTATGTCCACGCCAAGGACACCGAACTCGATCGTCATGAAGGAGCGCGCAATGGGTACCTCGACGCACGTCCCTACGACACTCTCAAGAACCACTCGCCTCGCTCGTGGAACTTTCGAACGTGCGGCGACGGACACGGGACCGAGTTCTGGAAGCCGTTTGTCTCGATGTTGCGCCGCTACGGATACGACCATGTGCTCTCGATCGAGCACGAGGATGCGCTGATGAGTGTCGACGAGGGTTTTCGGCGCGCGGTGCGATTTCTCAAGGATGTCATCATCGAAGAGCCACCGGCCACTCCGTGGTGGACCTGAGCTGCCGTACAAAGCCGTTCGGCGCGGTTACTCCCGAGGAAGGGGGGTCAGATCGATGTCTTTCGATCGGCTGACTGTGACCGTCCAGTTCACTGGTGTGCCAGCCGCGCCAGTGGGAGTCGGCGGCACTGAGAGATCCCACCTCAGGATTCCTTGCGGGAAAGTCTCTGCGAGATACTGAGCATCGGTCGAAAGCGGTGCGCCATTGTTCGTGACACGCACTTCGATCTTGTCACTGCGACTGACGGGGCGACGATCAAGCAATTCGACTTGGATCGGTCGACCAGATCCATTGACGAGTGTCACTCGATAGTCACTCACGCTGTCGAGGCCTCCTCCAAAAAGCCCCGACTGCCGGTCCTCTCGCTTGACGAGTTCGCGCCGTGCCGTCACGGCGGGGTCTGCCCCAAAGAAGACCTCAAACTCCTGCTTGGGTGCGGCTCCAGCAAACTCAGTGGCGCCAACGTAGTCAGCACCAACGAACACCGACGCCTTCCCGCGCAAGAGTTGGTAGGCGCTTGCATTGGTCAGCGTTCCACGTAGGAACACCCCATCGCTGACGACTGGTTGCGCTTGATAGACGTATGTGGCCGGTGCTTCAAACGCGGCGATGCGCGCGCGTCGCCGCAGTTGATCGTCGCTCGGAGCATCGAAGGGAAGTGCGATCGTGTAGGTCACGCTCGGACCAGATCCGCCAACGGCCGCATCGACCGACAACTCTTGCGCAACGGACTTGCGTTGCTCCCTCATTCGTGCTGCTCGGCCGAGGGTTCCTCCGGTTGGCTCTGCTTCAACTGGCATCTCGCCTCGCGCTGCGGGCATGTCGGCAGCGACCGAGGGGCTTGGAACGAACCCTGTGACTGCCGGCATCCGGTCGAGCACATCGACAAACCATGGGGTCACCACTGCAGGACTTGCAGCGCGAGATGGTCGCGCTGTTGACAACGACAGGCGAACTCCCTTCCAGTCTTCACCCGAGTGCTGCGTAACGACTGCATCAAACTCAATCGTCATCGCGTTTCGGTCGGTGGCTGCACGAAACGCGTAAGCCGGCTCCCATCGCGCGTCGGTGACGAGATACGACAGGCGAACTGAAACCGTTTCCTCGCTGGTCATCGCCAGCAAGACTTCCGCGCTTGGCACGGCGGTCCCCTCGCCCCCAAGCGCGCCCCGCCGTGCTTGCGCAGCAGTGAGTTCTTTCGCGAGCGTTTCAGATTTCTCGGTCAGCGCACGGATGGCGCTCGACGCGCGAGCACGTTGCTCGGACATCCATTTCAGTTGGCTGTCGAGGCTTGCAAGGTCCAGTTTCGCGCTCCCTCCATCCTTGCTCGCATCGGTGCTCGCTCGCACTCCGACCGACTCGATCACCTTGAGTTCGTTCTGCAAACCAGCCAGCAAGTCGAGTGTTGCGCCGATTGACTGCTTCAGTTTCAAGATGTCGTCATCAAGCGAAGCCGCCTGCGGCGTTGACGCCGCATCGGCGACCGGGCGGAGCGCGAAATCCACCGAGAGGATTCGCCCAGAGCTGCTTCGGGCTTCGAGCGTGTCAGCCTGCATCGACAGCGGAAGCGAGTCGAACCGAAGTTTCCACAATCCAGGCGTCAGCGCCTGACTCGCGACACGCGTCACGGCGGCCCGCCCCTGATAAAGAACCACCGCTTCGATCGTCGCATCAACTGTGCGTGACTGAGCGACCGATGGATCAATGTCGGCATCGGCCCCTTGCAACGGGCCAGCTGCGCCGAGCGAGACAGCGATGAGTGCAAGCGAAGCGATGCACATTGTCATGACGAATCTCCTTGTGCTAGTCGGACTCGATCTCTAGAAGGGCCGCACGCGTTCCGGCGCGTTCGAGCAGCATTGCAATTCGGGCACCGTGGGCAAGGTGTCCGGCTTCGACTTCGCGAATGAGCGCCCTTGTTTCACGTTCCTTTTGCAAGTAGCGCAAGGCGATCTCGGCGACTGCTCCTGATTCCATCGAGGCGAAAAAGTCAATGCCTTCGCGGTACACGATGCGGCTCGCGACCCCCTTCGCGACGACCCATTCGAGATAAGCCGTTGGTAACTCCGTGAAGATGCGCTCGCCGACCGCGATGACGAGTGCCGGTGGCATGTGTTGCAGGATGACTTCGCGAAAAAGTTCAGGGTCGCTCGTCGACCAGTGAGCAACGGCTGGCTTGATTGCATCTGCCGCGGCGTTGATTGCGCGCGAGAGCCTCGTCGACAACTCTGGAAGCGGTATCGAGGGATGGCGCCTGCCTTCACCGAGCAGGATGACCGCCTCGTGCCTCGCTGCTTCTCGCAATTTCTCGAGGACCTGCGCTACGAATGCAGGCTTGATCTCGAGAAACTGCTCCTCGTTGAGCAGCATGCTCTCGGCAATCTCAAAGCTCGAGCACATCACACCGCACTTGTTGGCGCTCGAGTCTTTGATGATCAGCGCGCCAGCACGCGTGAGTTCGATTCGCGCTTCTGGTGTGAGAAACAGATTGGCCCCTTCGACGATGAGTGGGCTCGAGGGCTTGCCATTTGGCAGCAAAAACTCACGCCAGTTTCTGTCATTGATCGTCGCGGGACGGCCTCCACCCGGAATGAACGCATCTGCCGCGAGGCGATTGTGCAGCGTATTGCGAAGCTGTACTCCATCTGGAGTGTCGGCTCGCACGATGCGCCCCTGCGGCGAGAGCGCATGGGGGTTGAACGATGCGATGGGGAGACCTGCGTGAAAGAGGCGCGCGAGCTCTGTGTGGCAAAGTCCAGCGGGATCTTCACCAATGCCGCTGCCGTCAGCGACGCCGACAATGCACGCATTCGCGCCATAGTCGCGGTGCAGAATGCACATCATGTTGCCTGCAACATCGCCATCGGGTCCGCCTGTGATCTTGACCGTGAATCGCGTCTTCGTCGGATCAATCCCCTGCGAGAGAAGCGCGATGCGCAAAAACACGTTGACACCCTCGCTTGTGACGCCGTATTCCTTGTGATTGATTCCGCCATTGGGCTTCGAACTCATGAACGCATTGGCGAGTGGATACTTGCGCGACGCAGCATGGGCAACAATCCACTCGATATGCGCAGGAGTAATGTTCTCGTCCGGTCCGAGGAAGATAAACTCATCGCGGCCGAGTCGGTCAACCACGCACGCGCGTGTGGCGGGGTCAGGGGTGATCAGGTCGAGGATGCCCCCGACAAAGGCCTTCACGCATCGATTTGTTTCTGCGGGCGGCTCAAGCACGATCGCTGCCTTTGCGCCGCCTTCGGGAATGTCCTTGTTCTTGAGTTGCTGCGCGAATGCAAGGCCGTACACCTCATCAAAAAGCCTCTCTGACTCACGTTCGAAGAGCACCGCGGTTGCCGGTTTGACAACGCGCAGCCCTCCGCGCGCAATCTCTTTGAACCGCACGTGGAATCCGTGAAAGCCTCGCCCAGCGACGAAGAAAACACCGAAGGGCGTTTCGGGGCGAGTCGGGCCCACGAGCAGTGACGGATCTAGCCGAAGTGCGAAGGAAAAGCGTCCTGGCACATAGAAATTGGTCCGCCGTACCGCGCAGACCGCGCGAAGCAGTGCGCTGAAGATTTCGCGAGACTCATCCGAGTCATTGACCGCGGCGACCTCACGGGTCAGCGCTTCGACGCGAAGGTTCCATGCTGCGTCACTCAGCGGCATCGCTGGATCAAAGCGTGCGGTGAAGAGCTCAAGCAGGGGGCGAGTGAGAGCAACACGTCCCTCGAGCGTCGCCGTCACGCGGTCACGGCTGTAGGCAAGCGGATCGGTGGGGCTCAGCATGTGCCGCACGAGATCGGCGAAGGCGCCGATGAGTTCCCCCTCGATCAACGTGAACTCTGGGCGTCGTCCAAGCACCTCGAGCGCTCGAAAATCGAGCCACTTGATGCGAAGCAATTCGTTCTTGAGCGTGAGCCACCGAGGATCACTCGCCTCGATGGGGGTCTGATTCGCCCACTGCACGATGAATCCAACAATCGTGACAGAACCGTGGGGTGGGTCCTGCGCAAGATCGAGGTGTGCTCGGGTGATGTTCACTCCGTTGCGCGTGAGCATGCGCGCGGCACGCTCGAGCATCGTGCGCATACGCGCGTTCGATGCGGCAAATGTGATTCGGCTCATCGCCGGGTCAGACTCGGACTCAAGCGAAACCACGGGCTTGTCGCTTCCAGAAATGGCATGAAAAAGGTCGAAGTGTCGACACATCCGAAGCGGAGTGACTGTCAGCAGGTACCGCGCAGAGCACCCTGTGAGGTAACGATGCAGCGATTCGCTCTCGAACGATGGATGCACGCGTTTGGCGAACTCGAGCGTTGCCGCGATCGCGGCATTCTGTGCAGCGTTCGTGCTGTCAAAGGGGTCCTGTTCACCGAACTCGAATGTGTCGATGACGAGTGAGCCATCCTTCGATGAGTGAATCTTGGCTGCTCGCAGCGATGCGTCGAGTGGCAGATCTCGCACGATGTCTGCGAGCACGCCTGCTCGATTTCCCGAGCGAATCGCCGTCATGCTCGATCCATTGGCGCCTTTCAACATGACATCGACTGGGCGACCCGAAGCACGCGCCGCGAGAATGGACCTCAGATGCACACGCTGCGCTTCTGGTGGAGTGTCCTGGAAGTACATCGATGGCATGTTGTCGAGGAACCAGGGAACGACCTCGTTCGCTGAAGAGTGAAACTCATCTGTCAGGGTCTTGAGAAGGTCTTCAGCAGTTGATGCGCGCGGGTTTGCACAAGTTGATTGCACAGAGGTCATCCCGTAAAACTACCCGCTGGCTGCGAGGAATGTGAGCCAACTGCACGATGCGCACGATCATTCTTGGAAATTTCGACGGAGTCCATGTCGGACATCAGGCGCTGGTTCGCAAGGCGCGCGATTATTCACGAGATGGGGAGGTGGTCGCGGTGACGTTTGACACGCACCCAGCGGCATTGACGCGGGGAGAATCACCCGCGCGGCTCAGCTCGCCCACTGAGCGCGCCCGCCTGCTCACTGCATGTGGGGTCACTCGAGTTGATTCGATCGAAGTCACGCGATCGCTCCTGAAACAGACTCCTCACGAATTCATCGCGTCGCTCCACGCCAGGCTGCAGTTTGATGCGGTCGTGGAGGGGTCAGACTTCCGGTTCGGTCACAACCGTTGCGGCGATATCGAGACGCTGCGGGCGATTGGCCGGCAACTTCACTTTGAATCACTGGTAGTCGACGAGGTCGAGGTGGCGCTCCACGATGGCCAGCTCGTGTCTGCGAGGAGTTCAATCGCGCGTTGGTTGCTCGCGCGCGGGCGCGTTGCCGATGCGTCGCTGGTGCTCGGGCGCGATCACACCGTGACTGGACCCGTCGTCGAGGGTGAGCGTCGGGGGCGCACGCTCGGGTTTCCAACAGCGAACATCGCGCCGTGTGACGCGGTCCTTCCGGCGGATGGGGTCTATGAGGTGATCGTGAAGACCCATGAGGGGCAATCGTGGCGTGGGGCGGCGAGTGTCGGAACGAATCCCACCTTCGGAGTCTGTCCGCGTACCCTCGAAGTTCACATGCCAGCACTTCCGATCGGCGCCGATCTCTACGGTCAGACTCTGCGCGTGTCGTTCTCGAGGTGGATCCGCGAAATGCTGCGATTCGACTCGGTTCAGACACTCATTGACCAGATGAAGCGCGACTGTGCTGCGGTGGTTGCATGACCCGCTATGAATCGACGAGTGATCTGCCCTCGATTGCTGCACGACTGCGAGGGGCTTCGCACATCACGATCCTCACGCATTCGAAGCCTGATGGAGACGCCGCCGGATCACTCCTCGCCCTTGCGCGGGCGCTTCGCGCGATCGGAAAGCGAGTCGACGCATTCTTCACAGGAATCGTCGAGGCGAACATCATGGGCCTTGCCCGCGACGGAGAGGTGCTCGTTGCTCCCGCAGCAATGCCGAGCGTGACGACGGATGTGGTGGTGCTCGTCGATACCGGCGCGTGGAGTCAGGTCGAACCGCTGCAGGAGTACCTGCGGGCCGTCGCAGGTCGAGTCATTGGTCTTGACCACCATGCGCGAGGGGACGAGATCGCAGGCGACCGCGTCGTCGATCCATCGCTCGCATCGGCGACACAACTTGTGGTGAAGCTCGTCGACGAACTTGGAGTGCCGCTCGTCGACCCGAATGGCACGCCTCACTTTTCAATCGCCGAAGCGGTCTTTGCAGGGCTCGCAACCGACACGGGGTGGTTTCGATTTCAGAGCGCGAACGCGGGGGTCTATGCGCTCGCCGCACGGTTGCTCGCGCTTGGAGTCGACAAGACTTCGCTGTACCAGCGCCTCGAAGAGAATTGGCGACCTGCTCGGCTTGGAATGATGGCTCGGGCGCTCTCATCTCTGACATTCCACCATGGAGGACGCGTCACAATGATGCGGTTGTCGCAGCAGGATTTCGCCGACGCTCGCGCGGCACAGGATGACATCGGAGGGCTCGTCAACATGCCGCTCTCAATTGGGACAGTTGAGATGTCGATCATTCTCACCGAGTCTGAGCCGCAGGTCACGAAGGTGAGCTTCCGTAGCAAGCCATCGCTTTCGGCCTCACCCACGATTGATGTCAATGCGTTTGCCGCGCGATTTGGAGGCGGAGGGCACACGCAGGCCGCGGGAGCTCGGTTCAAGTTGTCACTTCACGAGGCGCAACGCGAGGTCGAGCGCGAGCTCGAAACGCTGTGATGCGCGTGTTGCCGCAGATCAGTGCGCTCTCTCTGGGCACCATTGTTGCCGTCAGCGGTTGTGGCCATCTGCCCGCGACACCAGACACGTCAGCGAGCACCGCACAGCCGACGACCCTTGTATTCAAAGTTGAGGGGATGCATTGCAACGGTTGTGTCGAAGCGATCACCGCCGAGATTCGAGAAGTCGAGGGAGTCTCAGCAGTTTCGGTATCACTCGAGAATCACTCCGCGCGCGTGGAAGTCGTGAATCCTTCGCGTGCGGTCCCAGTGCAGTCTGCGATCACCTCGCTCGGCTACAAGGTCACAGGTGAGGTGCAACTCGTTCAGCCTTCGGCGAAGTAGTCAATGCGTCGGCGGGTGGCAATCCCAGCAGCGCCGGAAACCGCCTGAGTGCCGCGGGAAGAACCACCACAGCGCAGATCACGCACGCGCTGCTTCCGATGCACATGACCCACCCAAGGCTTTGGAGGCCTTTGTGCGAGGCAAAGAGCAGTGTGCCGAAGCCAACCGCCGTCGTCACCGCACTCAGGACGACTGCACGGGTCGTCCACCCGAAGGTGCGCGATGCACCACCTTCTCGTGCGCGGTGAATGACATGCACACAACTGTCGATCCCGAAACCGAGAAGCATTGGAACGCTGAAGAAGTTTGCGAGATTCAACGAGACTCCCAGCAACGTGAGTGCCCCAAATGTCCATGCCATTCCGAGTGCGAGGCACGCGAGGCAAGTGACCGTAGCGGTTGTGGACCGTAGATCGATCCATACAACGAGCGCGATGACTACCACCGACCAGGCAGACATCGCGACAAAGGCACTCCGCATGTCGACCACTGATTCGTAGACGGTCATAGGAACTCCAGTCGCACTCGGGTCGATCTCTCGAAGTGCCGCGACAAACTCCTCCATGGGCTTGAATTCCCAAATGTCTTCTTTCGGAAAGAGCGATACAAGCATGTTCCCATCGTCAGCAACCAGGTGATCTCGAACCGCTGAGGGCAGACTCTCGCGGAGTGTCGCGCGTGCGCCACGACCGATCTGGTCGAGTGCATGAATCGTTCGGGTGATCGCGGTCGATGCGCGATCACGCGCCTCAGCGCGCCGCGAGGGGTCGGCAAGGTCGGCTGCAAGCGTTTTCAGTGCCCCCTCCACGCGCCGCATGTGCGATAGTTCTTCACCGGATCGCGAGAGCGACGCCATGGCGATCAATCCCTGGAGCTGTGTGTGAACCTCGAGCACCGCTTGTTCGTTCAAGTCGGTTGGTGGGGTGGCGCTCGCCAAAGAACGACCGACTCTCGGCATGTCGAGCGCGGTTCCGAGCTTCTCACGCAACTCCACTCGCTGCGCGGTGTCTGACTGAACGAGATCGAGCACGCTGTGCGTCGCCGCGATGAGCGGTTCGCCCTGAGCTCGCTGAACGACGTCGGCGACCTCGACTTGCGATGAGCAGATAATGCCTCCGAACCACGACGCACTGACCGAATCTTCGAGGATGCGGTGCTCCCATGCGATCGAATCGAGGCCATCCGCTTGGAGGCGAAGCAGATTCGTCTCAAATGTCAGCCACGGGATCGCTGCCGCGAGCGAGAGCGTGAGTGCTGCACCCGCGATGAGCGTGCGCCGATCTTGCCGATCGCTTTGGGGGGCTTCTCGACTGCGCAGGCTCGAGTCGGCGCACGCGCATGGATCGTCGGGAAAGAAGTGTCCGCCGGTGTTCGTCTCGACGCTCGCACGCCCGCATGCCACCGGGAGCGCCCCTCGACGCCTCTCGCGCCACTCATCAACGACGATGATGAGCGAGGGAAGCGCAATCGTCAGGATGATCGCGCATGCAATCAATCCCGTGCCAGCGATCAAGCCAAGTTCGCGCAGTCCTCCGAATTCAGTTCCCAGTGCGAGCAGAAACACGGAGGCGCTCGTGAGTGCACCAACCCACGTTGGAATTGTGTTGGCAACGATCGCAGCCCTCATCGCGGCGCGAACTGGCAGCCGAAGGCGAAACTCCGTGTACCGCGCAACTGTGTGAATCCCATAGTCAACTCCTGCGCTCACCAGCACCAACATGAACACGAGGCTCAGAAGGTTCAGCCTTCCCACAAGCACCGCAGCTGCGCCGTAGGTGCACGCGAAGGTGAGCGCAAGCATTCCCATCACGAGCAGCGGCCGCACGAGGCTTCCGAGAGTCCACATCGTCAGGATCGCAACGAGAATCGCTGCGACGACTGTTCCGCGCGTCATGTCCTCGTTCGTCGTCGCAAGTTCGTCGGCTTGCAGCACGGGCTTTCCAGTCAAGCCAATGTCAACGGTTGGAAAACGAAACTGCACATCGCGAATCACTTCGCGAATGTCCGCAAGGATTGGTTCGATGGTGGCGAGCCCTGCAAAGTCCTTGCGCGGCAAAATCTCGATGAAGAAAAACTGCCCGCTCGTCGACACGAGATACTGTGCCGGTCGTGGCTGGGCAAGTTCAAAGCCATCCCCCAACCGCGCGGTGAGCGACCTCAGCATGAAGAGCGCGCCACCTCCGAGGCGCTCGCGTTGAACCTCATTGAGCGCAAACCCGTCCGTTTGCAGACGTGAGAGGCGCTCTCGCGCCTCTTCGAGGACGCCCAGTGACCCCCCGTGTGACGCGCTGCGCGCGAGTGGCGCGAATCCATCCGACGCACCGAGAAGCGATTGCAACGATTCGGTGGCCATCGCGCGGGGGGCGAGGCGCCACTGCTCGTCTTCGTTGATGTGTGCGTGCACCGCCGGAAGCCCTGGGACTTCAGCGAGTTTGATCGTGAGTGCGTCGATGGCACTTCGAGCCATCTCTGGGTCGCCGCGCGCGTCAACTGCGACATAGAGATATTCGAGATCGCCGAATTCACGCATGAATTCTCGGTATCTCTGCATGAAGGGACGATCGATTGAAATCAGCGAATCGGTGTTCGCGTCAAGCGTGAGGTTGCGCGAGGCATAAAGAGCACTCAACATCGAGATCGCCAGCGTGGCGACGATCACCGAATACGGCCATCCGGTCGCGAGGTCTGCAACGCGCCGCACGAGTTGCGCGCGCCACATCAGAGCGCATCGAGACGGGCGCTGTGGCCGCGGGAGCGATCAGCATGCGTGAGGCTCTCGCCTCCGAGCACACATCGACCACCAACAAAGACCATTCGAGCGCGACCCTTCACCTTCCACCCATGAAATGGGCAGTTGCGACTCTTCGACTTGAACTCGTTCGCATCAATGGTCCACTGGAATTGAGGATCGATGACCGTGACATCGCTCGAAAGCCCTTCGAGAAGTTGCCCGTGGCCGTATCGATCAATGCCGAGAAGTCGAGCGGGCTCGATGGTCATGAGCGCAATCAGGCGCTCCCATGAGATCGCACCACTGTCGACGAGCGCCTTCACATAGAGCGCCAGCGCGCACTCAAGGCCAATCATCCCAAATGGAGCGCTTGTGAAATCACGTGCCTTCTCTGCGGACGTGTGCGGTGCGTGATCGGTCGCGAGGATCGAGATCGTGCCATCGATGATCCCCTCAATGATGGCGTGGATGTCGCCGTCACCGCGCAGCGGGGGATTCACCTTCGCCTGCGTGTTGTACCCCGTGCACATCTCTTCAGTGAGCAGCAGGTGATGCGGCGACGCTTCGGCGGTGATCGGTTGCCGCTGGGCACGCGCCGCGCGAACGATCTCGACGCTTCCAGCACTCGAGAGGTGCTGCACGTGATACCGCGCCTGATGACTTCGATTCAGTCGCACATCTCGTTCGATGATGACTTCTTCAGCAACCGCGGGCCAGCCGCCCAGTCCGAGTCGCGCACTCACAACCCCAGAATTCATGACGCCACCGGAAGTGAGTGTTGGATCTTGACAGTGCTGCATGAACACCTTGTCAAGTGACGCGCACACTGCGAGCACTTTGCCCATCATGCCAGCACTTGCGATGCAATCTCCATCATCCGTGAACGCAACGGCACCAACCTGCGCCATCGCTCCCATCGGCGCGAGTTGTTCGCCGGCGCGTCCAAGCGTCGCTGCGCCCGCGACAAAAACGCGCGCGAGTTGTGTCGCTCGCGCGCGCATCTGAACAAACTCGACAGTGCTTGGAAGATCAATCGCCGGCGTTGTGTTCGGCATACAACAGACGCTTGAAAAACCACCCGCGATCGCCGATGCGGCGCCCGAGGCGATTGTTTCTTTGTCTTCGGCGCCAGGCTCGCGAAGGTGCACATGCGGATCGATCAGCCCTGGCACAACGAGCAGTCCCTCACAGTCCACCACGATCGCGTCGGCTGGCGGGCTGAGCTTTCCCTTCGTCGACGAGATCGCCGACACGACACCATTTGTGAGCAGCAAGTCCGCCGTGTGGTCACGGCCGCTGCTGGGGTCGATGAGTCGACCGCCGCGAAGAAAAAAGGCGTTGCTCATGGCAATCGCATCGTAGCGAGCATCGGATCGTGAAAAAAAGCACCTCCCCTCGCATGGAACCCATGCGTGAGGAGGTGCGGTCGTCGAACGCGAGAATCCGCGCTTATCCGTTGGTCTTGCCCGACATCGGGCAGGTCGCGTTGCCGGACTTGCTGCAGCCTGGCTTGGCGCTGCCATCGCAACCAGACTTCGCTTCGCCAACGGCGCCTGGAGCTGCTGCGGCCTTGTCCTTGCAGCAGGATGCCTTTGGCTCTGCAACGGCACCTGGAGCTGCTGCGGCCTTGTCCTTGCAGCATGATGTCTTGGTGTCGCCCACTGCGCCTGGGGCTGCGGCCTTCTGGTCGCTGTTGCATGCACCGAGGGCGAGAAGAGCAGCGCTGGTGGCAATGAGTGCGAATCGTTTCATGTGTGAGACTCCTTCAGAGGTATGAGTGTGAAATGAGGTCAAAGCAAACTTTGATGACAGTATACGGAGGCAACGGAGCCGCCAATCTACTATTGCACAAAATGTCCGCTCAGAAAGACCCCGAAGTGCTCCTGAATCGGGCGCGGAAACTACCAGCGTCGCCAGGGGTCTACCTCTTCAAGGATTCACTCGGATGCGTCCTCTATGTCGGGAAGGCGTTGAATCTGCCAGACCGAGTTGGTTCATATTTTCTTCCCAGCACCGACCTAGGACCTCGAAAGCAGCCGATGCTGGCGATGATTGACGACGTTGATTGCATCCCATGTGAAGGAGAGTGGGAGGCGCTCCTGATGGAGGCGCGCCTCATCAAGGACTTGCGGCCGCGATTCAATGAAGCACTCCTCGATGACAAGAGTTTTCCGTACCTCGTGATCACAGTGCGTGATGAGTTTCCTGCGGTGCATGTCACGCACAATCCACGAGACCCAGCATTTCGTGGAGCGCGCGAATACGGCCCATTTGTGAGTGGCGGATCGCTGCGGCACGCAGTGCAAGTGCTGCAGCGAGTCTTCAAGTATCGAACGTGTGATCTCGCAATTCGCGCGAATGACCCCAAAACCCAGACGTTTCGCCCGTGTCTGCTTCATGCGATCGGGCAGTGCACGGCGCCTTGCGCGAATCGAATCACCCAGGCGGAGTACCGCGACGATATTGAGCGTTTCATCCGATTTCTGTCGAGCAAGCGAAGCGCGATGCTCCGAGAGTTGCAGGGCGAGATGGATGTTGCATCGCGTGCACGGCAGTACGAACGCGCCGCCATCCTGCGTGATCAGATTCGATCGATCGAGCGGCTCGATGAGCGCGAACGCCGAGGTGAAGAGGGAGAGTTCGACTGGCAGCCAGAGGTCACCGGACTCATCCACGATCCGATGAAAGGGCTCGCCTCACTTCAACGATCCCTCGAAAGTCACACGCCGATCCGATGCGTCGAAGCGATCGACATTTCGCACCTCGGCGGCGAAGAAACAGTCGCAAGCAAGGTCTGTTTCATGGACGGCAGGCCCTTCAAGGATGGCTATCGCAGATATCGCATTCGCACAGTGACGAACGATGATGTTGGTGCCATCTACGAAGTCGTCCTGCGGCGCTACCGAGAGGCAGGAGAGGGCAACGAGCTCTATCCCGAGCTCATTCTCATCGACGGCGGCGCGGGGCAACTCAATGCCGCGCTTGCAGCATTTCGATCGCTCGAGTGCCAACCGCCGCTCGTGATCGGCCTCGCGAAGAAGGAAGAGCTCATCTACCGAGCTGGAGTCGAGCAGCCGCTGAGGCTTGGACGAGACAATGCTGGGCTGAAACTCTGTCAGGCGATTCGTGACGAGGCTCACCGCTTCGCGCAGCACTACCACCACCTACTGAGATCGAAGCGCATGCTCGGAGAGGGATCGTGAGCGCTGGGCTTCCACCCTATGCATCGCTTGAGGCGGATGGCACGATGCTGCTTCGTGTGAAAGTTGTTCCGGCTGCCTCGCGTGATCAGCTCGCAGGAGTACTCGGCAACCGCTTGAAGGTGCGAGTCAAGGCGCCGCCAGAAGCGGGGCGGGCCAACCACGCACTGCGCGAACTTCTTGCGGGGGCTCTGCGGCTGCCTCCCACCGCGATTGAGATCGTGCGTGGTGCGGATGCACCGCTGAAGCTAGTTCGACTACAACGCATTCCCGCGCAGTGGCCACGCGCGGGCAACCCTGCAAGGTAGGGGGACGCGCACCACCTCGCCGACGCGAACTGCTACGCGGGATTCGCGAGCGCATCGGGGGGCAGCTGCTCAGTGGGCGCGGGGGTGGAGGGCGTCTGGGCCGTCGGCGGTGTTGGCAATTCGCGTTGCAGCAACTCGGTCACCGATGGACGCTCAAAGGCCTCGCCTCTCATGATGCGATCGACTTCTTCGCGTGAGAGCGTCTCGACACTCAGCAGTGCTTCTGCGACAGCGAGCACCTTAGGCCAGTGCTCATCGATGAGTTTTGTGGCGTCTCGATACGCAGCATCGATCAACATTCGCACCTCTTCGTCGATGACGCGCGCAGTCTCGGGTGAGTAGTCCTTTTCTGGAATGAACGCTTCCTTGTCATCCGCGCTCGCGTAGTTCACGAATCCGAGCCGGTCGGACATTCCCCATTGCAAGACCATGGTGCGCGCGTATGAAGTCACCATGCGAATGTCCATTGAGGCACCGCTCGAGATGTCTCCCGTCTTGCGCTCTTCGGCGATCCGTCCGCCACACAGCACGCGCATTGTGGCGAGCAAGTGTCGTCTCGAATAGCCGTATCGGTCCTTCTCGGGGAGGCTGAATGTGGTTCCGAGGGCTTGGCCCCGCGGGATAATCGTCACCTTGTGCAGGGGGTCGGCATCGTCGAGCAGGACCTGAAGGACCGCATGCCCGGACTCGTGATAGGCCGTGGCGACACGCTCTTCGTGTTCGATCTTTCGGCTCTTGTTGGCACGCCCCCAGCGCACTTTGTCGCGCGCCTCTTCGAGGTCCGCGAGTTCGACTGTGTCCTTATCTGCCATCGTTGCGATGATCGCCGCTTCATTGATGAGTGCCGCGAGATCGGCCCCAGAGAACATGGGGGTGCCTCGCGCGACGCGTTGCAGATCGACGCTGGGGGCCATCTTGACCTTTCGAGAGTGCACTGTGAGGATCTGAAATCGTCCGCGCAAGTCCGGAAGTGGCACTGCAACCTGTCGGTCGAATCGACCGGGACGGGTCAGCGCTGGATCCAGCACGTCCGGTCGATTGGTTGCCGCGATCACGATGACTTGATCGTTGGCCTCGAATCCGTCCATTTCGACGAGGATTGCATTCAGCGTCTGCTCGCGCTCGTCATGACCTCCAGAAGAAAAGCCTCCCCCGCGTCGGCGACCAACCGCATCGATCTCGTCGAGGAAGATGATGCACGGCGAATTGTCTTTGGCTTGTTTGAACAGGTCGCGAACGCGGCTGGCACCAACACCCACGAACATCTCAACGAAGTCCGATCCCGAGATTGAGAAGAAGGGCACATCGGCTTCGCCAGCGATGGCCTTCGCAAGCAGCGTCTTGCCGCATCCAGGCGAACCAGAGAGCAGAATCCCACGCGGAATCCGCCCGCCCAGCTTGCTGAAGCGCTTAGGGGTCTTCAGAAACTCAACAATCTCCTGAACTTCCTCTTTCGCTTCGTCAACTCCCGCGACATCTCCGAAGGTGACCTTGACTGTGTCCTTGCTCGTGACACGGTGTCGACTCTTGCCGAACGATCCCAGCATTCCACCTGGGCCACCCCCTCCGGCACTGCGCATGCTGCGCGCAATCAAGAACCAGAGCACCGCGAGAATCAGCAGGGGAGCAGCAAGTGTCAATAGCAGTTGCATCAGCATGCTCTGCCCGACCTGCTCTTGCCACTTCACCCCCGATGTCGAGAGTTGCTCTCGAATCCAGTCGTAGTTTCCAGGGATGATTCGCACCCAGACCTGACTACCCTTTTGGCCAGATCGCTCAGTCGCTCCAGGCAACCCTTTCGAGAGCGTCGCCATCAGCTTGTCGTCTTGGATGACGACCGACGCTGGCTCAAAATAACCTTCCTTCGCGAGCACGAAGAACTCTTGAGGAGTCTGAATTGCTTCACCGCGCTGCGAACTGTTCGTGAGCACCGTCCAAATGACTGCAATCAGCGCGAGGACGAGAATCCAAGTCATGAACTGGCGACGCATCTTCGGTGGAGTCTGAGTTGGCTTGCCATCGGGGGATGGCTTCCCAGAGGGGGTGCGACCCTGTTGAGGGTCATCGCCTTCGTGCGCGATTCGGATTGGATCGTCAGACGTTCGGTTGTTGATCTCGCTCATGTCACTATCCGTGAAACTTTGACTCGCTCGGGCGTGCTGATCACTGGGTTACCACTCACCCTGCAGATTCGCGACTATATCTCGTGCCATCTGGTGCGTGACGGCGAATCTGCCCAAGTCAATCGGTTGTTTGTTCGGAAGACTTGCGACAAAGACGGCGCTTGATTGAAATCCTGAACGCGAAACAATCGGCTTTCCTGTGCGCATGTCCATCCACTCGAAGTCGACCGTGACTTTGAAGGCCATTTCTTCGGTGAGTCCCGTCGCAAGACTCTGCGAGAGATTCTGCAGATCGACCCGGGTAATCGTCCCACGAAGGACAGTGTCGGCGCGCCCCTCCGAAGTCACCTTGTAGGGAGTCGTCGACTCGACCTCCTTGACAAGCGCATCGGCGAGTTGAAATGACACCGCACGATCTTGGCTCGAATTCTTGAAAATAGGAAGGGCGATCGTGCGGTACTTTTTCGAGTAGAGCGCACCATTCGAGTAACTCGACGTCGAGTCGGCCGAACAACCGACGATGCTGACCGCGATCAAGAGCAGAATCCAACCCGTGAGAGCTCTCGTCACCATCTGTGGAAGGCTCATGGAGAGGGCACCGATGATGCAGCGGGTTTGTCAGCGCGAGGTGCTGTGCTCTCCCAGTCCAAACCGAGCAGCGACTTGCGAAGGGCCGCGTAATCAGGGCAAGCCGCGCGGACCTGATTCGGCAACGCGGCAACGATGGATGGGATCTCACGGAGCGCAATCAGCGTCGCGATCGACTTGGGGTACTTGTCGACAAGGCGGCGGATGTACAGCTCGCAAGAGATTGGATCTCCCATGTGCTGATACCACCCCGCCTCAGACAGCAGCTTTGACCCCTCCGATTCATAGATGCGAACGAGCAGTGCATCGGCCCCAACGCGCTGAGCCGTGATGGGGTCGAGCGCCTGCAATTCGCGCAGTCGAGCGCTCGCTTCGAAGAGTCCGCGTGCGTCGTAGAGTGGACCCTTGTAGGCGGCGCAGAGCGAGTAAATGAGCCGTAAACGGGCCTTTTCGACCTGCCGCGACTTCGGATAGTTCTGGACGAAGAGGTCGTAGGCGTCCGCAGCGAGTTGCATGTCTCGCTTGCGAAAATAGAAGTCGGCGAGTTCCATCCCTGCCTTCTCTGCAAGTTCGCTTCCCGGGAGACGCTCTTGAATGCGAATCAGTAACTCCTGCGAATCATCCTCTGCGTTGAGCCACCGAAAGGTTCCAAAAAACTTACGGCGAAGCCCGTTCGCGTACGCCGTGGCAATCTGATACTCACGTTGCAACGCAGTGACGAAGACATCGCTTCCTGGGTAGAGGCGAACGAGCTCTTCGTAGTCGTATAGCGCCTTGTATTCATCCCCTTGAGCAAGCAGCGAGTCACCCTTCAGGAGTAGAGCGTGCGCTCGAAATGGGTTTGCCGGATATCGCTCGAGCCAACTGGTCGCCAGATTCAACGCGCGTGACGCATCTCCCCGCGCGAGAGCGAGTTGCGCTAGGCGTAGTTGGCTTGCGGCGCTCTCAGGATCGCTCTCCGCGGGAGGCATCCAGCGATCGTCCGCCGAGAGCTTGAGAGTCTCTTGTGCCAAGGCCGACCACGAGCAGATCGCAATGACAGCGAGTGTCACGGCAGACTGAAGAATGAATCGAAAAATGCTCCGCTCGGTCGACACTCCCAAAGATTCTACGCATCCGTGAAATCTTGGGTGGCTGGTTATTGCTCGAACTCAGCGCCCATAGATCTTGTGGTGGGTGACCTCGAAAACTACGACGAGTCGTGGGAGTTGCTGATGAGCATCGGCGCGCACTGCCATTCGGACTCGCCGCGGATTCACGGGGGACGAAGAAATGCGCAACTCCGCTTGCAGGGTTTCGAGTTTGTGATGTATAGTGCGCGCAGACGTTGCGACAAGGATCGTTGCAATCGTGATTGAGTTCGATTAGGTCAAGGAGAGACCAAGATGTCCAAACTAAAGTCAAACGCGTTTGCCGTACGAGGGAAGCCTCTCGCCGTTGTTCTAAAGGCTGTTCCAAAGGCTGCTCCAAAGGCACGAGGCAAGGTTGGCGCTGCTCCGACGAGTGCGCTTCTTGCGAAGAACAAGCCGCTTGCTGCGCGGGTTGCGCCCGAACCAGTGCGTCCCCCTCGCCTCAAGAACACCGCGCGCGGCGCCGTCGCGATCGAGGGCACTTCCTCGAAAGTGACCGCGGATGCGCTCTGGCGTCGCTACTGCAAGCTGCGCGACACTGCACAGGGCGAGCAGGAGCGCGAACTCATTCGCAACCAACTTATCGCGACCTACTACCACCTTGTTCGCTACACCGCCGAACGCATGCGAACCCGACTTCCGGCTGAGGTCGAAGTGGACGACTTGATTTCGGCTGGGCTTTTCGGGTTAATGGATGCAATCAATTCGTTCGACCCAGCGCGCGGAATCAAGTTCGAGACCTACTGTCCACAGAGAGTTCGCGGCGCGATCTTCGACGAGTTGCGGTCGATGGATTGGGTCCCCCGGCTCGTTCGGTCGCGGACTTCAAAGATGGACCGGGTGCGAAAGCAGATCGAAATGGAAAAGGGACGAGCTGCGACCGATGAAGAACTTCGAGGTCGACTGGAAGTCAGTGAGGATGAGTTCGACAAGATCTCTCGCGACTCTCGCCCAGTTGGAATTGTCAGCCTGAACAAGAAGTGGAGTGATTCAGATTCGTCGAGTGAGGCTCGCGAGATTGATGTTCCTAAAGAAGGGGGAGGCGACGATGCGTTTCAAGCGCTCCAGCGCCAGGACCTTCAACTCTTGTTGACGCGCGGGTTGACTCGCTCAGAGCGACTGATTGTCATTCTCTATTACTACGAAGAACTCACGATGAAAGAGATCGGCATGACGCTCGATCTTTCAGAGAGTCGAGTCAGTCAGATGCATTCGTCCATTCTTGCGAGGTTGAAGTCGCAGATGAAGCACCGCCTCAAGGAAGTCAGCGAGAAGTAAGTCGTCGCAACGCTTGATGGGTGCCCGTAGGGGGTGATCACTTTGTGCGCGTGAGCGGTCGCACGAAAATGTTCATGCATTCGAGCGCCGACCCGTGATTCTGTATCGCGAGTGTTCCAGTGGGAGAAACTCCGGGCAATTGCGCGTCTGGAATGACCAGTTTGTCGTTTAGGTTGACCGTCAGGTGGTCCCCGTTCATCACGATCCGAAACCGGTTCCACGAGCCAATCGGTGCATCGGCTCTTTCGAGTGGTGTGCAGGCCCGTCGCACCGACTCAGGCATCGATTCGTCGGTGCGATATCCCCACACTTCGCCGCTTCCTGCAGGCCAGTTCCACATGTTGACTTGACTCTTCGAACTTCCTCGCAGAAAGATTCCGCTATCCCACTCTTCGATCT
>SXGS01754756.1_pt1 | contig 19909 bp, 15 predicted proteins | sample 3174681 | NCBI WGS metagenome assembly SXGS01 (sample SAMN11356861, study PRJNA531348) | freshwater metagenome | isolation source: freshwater sample F1-80 | place: China: Fuxian Lake, Yuxi | collected 2017-12-25 | reverse complement strand
CCGCCTCCACCACCTCCACCCGCGCCGCCGCCGCCGCCGCCCCCTGTTCCAATTTGATCACCGAATGGTATCCCGACGACCGCGTCCAGACCTTGCAGGAAAGTGTTGGGATCCACCTTGAATGTCCGGGTATACAGCTGCAACGGTTCTGGCGTCTTCTGGGAAAACACGACTGCGTAATCTTCGATAGATACTTTGAGGGGCTTGTCACCCGACTTCGAAACGGCATCCAAGACATCCGCTAAACGAAGATTCCTGAGTGCTGGATTGATCTTGATGGTTACCGTGTTCAGATCAACGGGTTCTTGAGTTTGCTGCTGGACAACTACTTGTTGAGTGACCGGGTCCACCGTGGGTATTCCCGGCGCCGCAGAGGCGGAATCGACTTGAGAGTTGATGATGAAATTGACTCCTTGCTTGTCGGGATCTCGTTTGCGGGATTCCTCGTCCAGAAACTTCACCACTTCGTTCAGAGGAAGGCCGTCGAAGAAGATCTCGTTCAAAATGATTCGATCAAGCTTATGGAAAATCTGCTGCCTGCCGGAGCCAGTGTAAATTCGATTGGTCCTCGCATAAATGTTGGGGACTGGGAGCAACTCGCGCTGCGCCGGCGGAATCCAAGCTTTCCCCACTTCCACCAACATGTCTTTGGCGGTTACCTCACGTCGTCTTGCTTCCTGGGCATATTTGGCCTCCTTAATCAGGCTAAGGTAATAGAACGCTGCCCGGTTCTCAGGATCTTCTTTCGTAGCGTCGGTGAATTTCGCTTGGGCGTCCTCGAGTTTGCCCATTTCGAAAAGCAACCGTCCATCCTGCACCAGGGTAGAAGTATGAATGCGCTTTTCCTGAATTTCTGGCACGAGCGCCTGGACTTCCTGACTGGGGGTCATCCCCTTCAGTTTTTCGAGTTCTTTATCGTTCTGTTTTTTGAACTCCTTGGCTTTTGCGTTCTCGGGATCGACGCGAAGCACCCTTGCAATTTGCGCGTCGGCCTCCTTGTAGTCCGCCTGCTTCGAGGCCGTGGCGGCCAATTGGCTCCTCACACCGACCAGACCTGTGATTGCCTGAGCTCGTTCGGGATCGATGCCGGACCCAATTTTTTGCACCAATCCGTAGGCTTCTTCGTAGAATTTAGCCGCTGCGGCGAGATCTTTTTTTCTCTCCAGATCTTGAGCGTTCGCTAGGATCTTCCGGAGAAGGATGCTCGCTTCCTGCCTTCGGACAGCTTCCTCTTCCACTATCTTCGTCGTCGCGGCATCCGCCGCCGTTCCGGCTAGAGGGGCAAAGAAAAGTAGAAATCCAAGTGTAGTTGTGGCTGCTTTGAACATGAAACTGCTTTCTTTTAGAAAAAAAGACATATTGAAGGGTCAAGGCGCGGGGTTGAACTTCACCGTGGTTCGTTTTGATGATGATTTTGCCGACACTACTATTTCGGCATCAGATATGGCAACGATATTATAAGTCTCGCCGCCGAGTGCGAATGAAGTCTCCACCCGCAAGTTTTTCAGCAATCTGTTGTTTTCGGGGGGATACTTTAGATCCGCCATATACCCGGTTATTTTGATGTATGGTTTTTCCGCGCTGATGGAGGCCTTGTCACCGCCTTCAAGTTCGACCACGACCTCCGTGGGCGCCTCCTTGCTGCCCTTGATTTCCCTGATGGAAACACCCATGGATCGGGCTCCGACCGTGAGCGGCAACGTTTTCTTCCCTCGGTTGGCGGCAACCTTGTCCGCCTCTCGCGTCAGTCCAATCCTGTAACGCAGGGACTCACCCATTCCACTGACCCCGTCGTAGCTGACAATCGTTCTCAAGGGAGTGATCTTGACGAATTCCAAGGCGGAAGGCCCCGCCTCCTTGCCCGGAAACACTTTGAACACCTCTCCATCGGGTCGCTTTTGCCAGCGGATGGGATTGAACAGGTTATGCCCCCCAGAGAGGGAAAATGCGGGAGGCTTGCGCAGCCTTTCCAATACCATCTGATTGGTGCTGAGATCGTAAGGGTTGAACGGCTTGGGTTTTGGATTTGGAATGCTCTTGGAAATCTCATCGCGGATGGCGGACACTTTCATGGGCAGCAAAGCGGCGGCCACCGCAAGTCCCAACAGGACCACGCTGAGAAGCACCTTCTCGTAATGTTTCTTTAGGAAATCCATGAGAATTACGGGGTCGGCGTCTCGGTCGGAGCAGCGTCGCTGGGGGGAGGCCGCGGCGCTTTCTTCTCCGGCTTGTCAGGCCTGGCAGGATTCAGGCGGATGGAGTGGATGGTCAGCGTGACCTTTAGAGATTTTTCGTCGACGAAAGTTTTAGTCCCCGTCTTGGGAGCTGGTGTGCTCGTGCCCGTGGCTTGAGATGGGGCATCTGCTTGAGCCGCGGCGGCCCCGCCCGGATTGATGCCATAGCGGCTCATCATCATGGCTTGGCTCATCATGCCTCTGCCGCCCATGCCGTAGCGGGCCGCTGTCGCGGGGTCCATTCCACCAAACCCAGCGCCAGCCATTGGCATTGAAGATGCGGGAGTTTCCGTGGTGGAAGCCGGGTCGACCGCAGAGCTAAGACCCACGTTGATATTCGTGATCACGAACGTGACGGGAGAGGCGGCGAGTCGGGAGAGCGAATCGGCCAATTCACCGCTGAAGCATTGAAAACTGACTTCATAGGGAGCTATGACGGCACCGGTAATGACATTGGTCGCGAATTTCTTCGAGACATAGTCCAATGATCCGGCTGGGTCATCGCTCGAAACGGACGCGCGGCGAACGCTGACGAGCGAATGGATCTTGGCTTTGTACAGGCAATCGAGAATCGCTTTGATATCGTTCACTTGCACCGTCAGAAGCTCGATGCTACCGCTGGCGAAATTCACCAAAGGCCGCTGGGCGGTGAAAGAGAAGTGGTAAGGCTTGGGCGGCAAGCTGACCCCGAGCCTCTCTGCCTCGACCGTGAAACTGTGGATGCTCGTTTCCAGGAAAGCCTTGAAACTGGCGCCATCCATCGTGTTGGTGTTATCGGAAACTGGCGGGAAAAAAGTCTTTACCGTCTGCAGGGCTCCGAGGAGCCTTTTCTGCTCGGCTTGGGCTGCCTTGATATTCTCCTCATTAGGGTAGACCTCTCGTTTAACCAAGCGCTCCAATTCAGCCGTTCCGGCGGTCAACTGTTCCGTCACGGCGTCTTTCTGCTGGATTTTGTCGTATAGAAAAAAGCTCGCGAACCCGAGCAGGCCGACTGCGACAAGCCCGCCCACGACCAACAGGAGGTTCTGTTTAAGCCATTTCATGTTACAGCTTGATCACCCGTTTGAGTTTAAGCGTGACCTGGAATGTGAAGGTGTCCGCCGCCGCGTCGACTGCCTCAAGCTGGCCGGAGAGTTTGGTTTCCGCAGGATCGAAAAGTGGGCTCTCTTTCAACAATTTCTCCAGAGCAAATGCGAGTTCGGTGTTCGCCGCCGGATTGCGGGAAGTCAGATTGATGCCTCGGCAGGTCATTTTCATCGTGCCTTGGTCGTCTTTTTTTGCCTTGGGCTTCGCTTCGCCGCCAGCGGCAGGATCGGCTGCCGGATCCGTTGCGGCGGCGGGGTCTTCCGCAGCTCCTTCAGCCCCCGGAGGGAGACCTCGGGGAATCAGCCCATATCTCATCATCATAGCGCGATCAAATCTGAATGGAGTGACGCCCGAGTTTTCTTCCTCGGTCGTGGCTTGCGCCGGCTCTTCGCCCTCGGCTCCGAATCGCTCGATCCAAACGCCGGCGTCCCTGCCCCATTTTTGCTTGGAAATGGCCTCGGTGGCCATGAGGAGGGCGCGCAATTCGCTGAAGATCTCCTGCCAATAAAAGCGGTCCTGCAGCCAAATGGAGAGCTGCTCCATTTCATTCTTAGCCTTCGTGACGCCTTGTTCCTCCGATTGCAACCGCTGTTCTGTCGACTGCAGCGGCTGGACTTTGAGGTTGATTCCGTCCAAGGCCGCTTGCGTCACGGCGGCCACGTTGCCGTAAAACCAGCCGTAGGCGAACACAAACGCGATGAGGCTAAAAACGGTTGCTATGAAGTAGGGCTTTTTTTGATTGAGCTGCTGCTTCTTGAGGAGACTTTTGGGAATGAGATTCATCTCCACGGGACACTGCGCGACATTGCGCAGGCCCAACCCAACGACTTCTCCGAACGAATGAGCCACAACCGCCAACTCCTCCAAACTCACCGAAGGATCGATTTCAACATTTCTGAAAGGGTTAAAATACTCGATCGGAACGTTGAATTTCTCGGCGAAAAACTGAGTCGTGTAAGCCATGATCGAAGCGCCCCCCGACAAATATATCCTCTGAGGGGCGGAACCACCTTGCTGACCACGATAAAACTGCACTGTTTGGTTCACCTGTATGTGCAGGCGAGTGAGCACTTGGCGCGCGATTTTGGAAACGGCCGCCTGTTTCGGGTTTTCGGGCTCCTCGTAGGCTCCTCCCAAGCTCACGAATCCCTCGGCGATTTTGAATTTCTCGGCCTCGGCGAAAGGAAGTTTTGCCTCTGTGGCAAAATCTTGGGTGATGGAATTCGCGCCGATGTTGATGCTTCGGGCGTAGAACTTGCCCTTCTCGAAGAAGTAGACGTTGCTCGTCTTGGCTCCGATGTCCAGCATCATCGAGCAGCCTTCGACATCGCTGTAATTGTATCGAAACGCGTTGCAGATGGACGCGGGGGACACGTCCACCAATCCGATGCGGAGTCCGCAGGTCTGGGCGGTGCGGAACATCCCCTCGACGATGTCAGCCTTGACGGCGACCAACAAAACCTCCAACTCTCCCGCGGCATTGCTCCCCAGGATCTGATAATCCCAAACCACTTCTTCGAGTGGAAAGGGGACGTTTTGCTGCGCCTCGTACTGAATAATCTGAGTGACTTTCGAAGTGTCTACGGGGGGCAACTTGACGAACTTGGAGAAGACATGAAATCCGGGGGCGCAAACATTCATCTGCTTCGAGGAGAACCCCCTCTCAGCGACGAGTTCCTGCAGGGCCTTGACCACCACTCGCTCTCGGGCGGCGTCTTGGGATCCCTGGAGCCCCAAGGATTTGACTCCGAATTTTTGGAGGACGAGCACGCCCGCACTGCTTTGCGCGAACTCCGCGACCTTCAAAGTGCCGGCGCCTAAATCGAGGCTTAAAAATGTCTTTGCCTTAAGCATTTAACAATGTTCTCGAAAAAGCCTCCCCACATCTCAGCAAGAGCTGGAAGAGAAGGATTCGAGAAAGTCGGGGTGGTGGTTACTGAAAAACGAGTTCATGGTCAAACAGAAAAACAGACTTTAACGGCTTTTCGGAATTTGAGTAGACTTTTTACGCGCGAGTTTTTTCACCGGCCGGACCTGCGAAAGCCGGCCGCGGAAATCCTCCACGGTGCGTGCCAAACCGACCTTCAGATCCACACGAGGCTCCCATCCCAAGAGCGCCCGCGCGTTGGTGATGTCGGGCTTCCGCTGTTTCGGGTCGTCCTGAGGCAGGGGTCGAAAAACGAGGCGGCTTCGCGACGCGGTGGCATCGATGACGGCACGGGCGAAATCGACGATTCGAAGCTCGGACGGGTTGCCTAAATTAACTGGGTTGGATTCGTCGCACATCATCAGCCGATAGATGCCCTCGATGAGGTCCGAATAATAGCAAAAGCTGCGGGTTTGATCGCCTTTCCCGAACACGGTCAAGGGCTTGTTCGCCAATGCCTGGCATATAAACTCTGGAACCACACGGCCGTCGTTGAGTCTCATCCTCGGCCCATAAGTGTTGAAAATTCGCACGATCCGGGTCGGGACACCGTGCTCCCTGTGGTAGGCCATGGTGATCGCTTCCGCGAAGCGTTTTGCCTCATCGTAGCAGCCCCGCGGCCCCACCGGGTTGACGTTCCCCCAATAATCCTCGGACTGTGGATGGATCTCGGGATCCCCATACACCTCCGAGGTGGAGGCCAGAAAAAACCGGGCGCCTTTGTGCTTCGCCAACCCCAAGGCCTTGTGTGTTCCCAGAGAGCCGACCTTCAAGGTTTGGATCGGCAGGTCGGCATAGTCGATGGGACTCGCCGGCGAGGCAAAATGCCAGACATAATCGACGGGGCCCTCGAGGAACAAAAACTCCGTGACATCCTGCTTTATGAATCGAAATCGCGCATCCCCGGCTAAATGGGATATGTTGGCCAGGTTTCCTGTCACCAAATTATCGATGACGATGACGTGATGGCCTCCGTCGAGCAAAAAATCCGTAAGGTGGGATCCCAGAAACCCCGCCCCTCCCGTGACCACTGAAATCGGCGGACGGGAATGGCGGGAGGCCGAGCCAACTGGTTTCTTTCGAGAATTCATCATGCTTCCGCCGCGTGTCATCTCGCGCATTCCGGCTGGTTGCCTCGAGCCGCGATAAAGGGCAAATGCATTGGGAGTGAGCGTTGAGAGCGCGCTTCTATCGGGCCCCGGTCCCCATGAGAACAACGGGGATTGTTTTTAGAAGGATTTTGATGTCCAGCCAAAAGGACCAATTGTCGATGTACTCCAAATCGAGCTTGACCCATTCTTGAAAATCCCTGACCTCGTTGCGTCCCCTGATCTGCCAGAGGCACGTCAAGCCTGGTTTGACGCTCAGTCGGCGGCGGTGAGCGAGATCGTCGAAGCGTTGAACTTCATCCACTGGCAACGGCCTGGGTCCGACCAAACTCATCTCCCCTTTCAACACGTTGATCAATTGAGGAAACTCGTCCAAGCTGTACTTGCGAAGGAACCGGCCAACACGTGTGATTCGAGGGTCGTTCGTCACTTTAAAAACGGGTCCACCCATTTCGTTAAGAGCCATCAACTCCGCCTTCAACTGCTCCGCATTCGAAACCATGGTGCGGAATTTAAGCATCGTAAAAGGCTTCCCGTTGAGTCCGCTGCGTTCCTGCTTAAAGAATACTGGACCCGGCGAACCGAACCTGACCGCCAAGGCGACCAGCACGAGCACGGGCATGCAAACAATCAGCAAAGCCAGCGCCCCGATCAAATCGATCGCGTGTTTGGCGACGCCTTGCCATGAAACCTCAGGCGTGGAGCGGAACACGAGCATGGGCCGGCCGTTGAAATCATCCAAGCTGGTTCGCGAGAATTGAGTCTTAAAAAAGTCCGCCATCAGCCACACCTCCACTCCCTCGAGCTCGCACGCCTGAATGGCCTTCTCGATCTGGCCAAAAAAAGTGTTTTTAGCCCCTATGACCACACCATTGGCGGAATGAGTATGGAGCAACTCGACCAGATTCTCGATGGAGGAGCGGTTCAAATCAACCTCCGTGAGCACTTCGGCGCTTTCTGAATGTTTTGTCCGGATCTCATGCCGCAAGCTGCGCAAGTCTTCGTCCGTTCCGGCGAGAATAAGTCGTTTGCGAAACGTTGAAAGACCCATGGTCGTTCGGAACCAATATCGGATTAGGCATTCTTTAGCATACACCATGCCGAAACCGATGAACGGGAAAAATATAATTACCGATCGCGCGTGGGCTTGTTCACGAATCAAGAAGAGCAGGACGACCAGGCCCAAGGTGAGCACCAGGCACCCTCGAAAGAGGGCCATGAGGGTTTTGCGGTTCTCGGTGCCGAAAGGCCTTGAGTAAAAGCCTTGGCTCTCGAGAACAGGCGGGCTGAGGAAAAACACGATGCCAAAAAGCCAAAGATACTGGTCGAATGGCGGGATAGTGGGTGATCCTCCGAGGACTTCCAGCCCGGACCACGAGCGCAACCAATGCGCAGACCACAGGCTGAGAGCGAACAGTCCCGCGTCGATCAACTTGTGGACCTGGGTTCGGATATGTTGCTGCCTGCGGAGCATCGATTCGGGGATGATCTCTCAATTCCATCGGGAGGGAAAGCTTCAACTTTCCCGCGACCGGGGCGAAGAACTCAATCAGTAAGTCTGGAACTGCGGAACGGCGGATGCCAAGAACTGCTTGATGCGATCAAATGCAATGTCCTCCTGCCCGGGAAAACAAGGGCAAAAGCAAGTGACATAAGCCCATCGCTGGAGCTCTCCGTTTTGAAGCAGCCCTTTGGCCATGCTCCACATCCGGTTGCCATGTTGCGGCGTCTGCATCCCTTTGGTGACGAACCAGTAAACAAAAATGCCTCGAACCGTTGTTTCCCTGCCAGAACCATCTCGAAATTGCTTTGTGGTCGTCAATTTCATCACGGGCATTTCGTCGCCCGTGGGGCTCTTGACAGGGATGGTAACCACCTCCGTCTTATCAATTTGCCAGCCTTGACCTTTCAAACAAAACTGGGGCTGATGGATGCTTGTCCGATCGGTTCCCATCAAGACAACGGCGAGATCGATGATATTGTTAGTGCTAGAATATCGGGTTCGGGCGATGGAGGTGTCCTTCGGCAAAACGCCGAGCTCCTCTGGGAGAGCTCCCTGGGGATCGGCCGTGTAATTCAGCAAGTTCCCAGGCAAATGAATGGTCATCCGCGGCGAGTTAGTGTTCTGGGAGGCCTTCACTCCTGGCTCTCCAAGCCTTTGGCTGGCTTTTAAACGCACCAAAAACGCTCCTGTCGCGGAAACGAGGATCAGGTTGGCGACGACGATCTTAATGAGCATTGAAGTCATAATGGAAAAGGGGTCCAGCGTGGACCTGGAAAGGTTGATCCCTCAGGCCGCCTCGGGAGCTCGTTCTCCAGGTTCGTTGAGGTTCTTCTTCCTATCCAAACTCCGCGGAGGCGTCGGCCCTGATTTGGGAGGATTGGAACCCGGTTCCGAGTCGCGAATGAATCGACTTGTGAGGAGCATAAGCCCAATGGCGAAGATGAACGTCACGAAACCAAGTTTCTGCTCCACCATTTGTCCGGCATTCTGACCAAAAGCCTCCGCGGCCACGATCACGCCGGTGATTCGAAACACATTTCCCGCGACCGCGAAAGGGACCGCCAAAACCACCAAGAGCCAGCGCTTCCAAACCACGTTGAAAGTGATGGCTCCGTAGATGGTGGAGAGCACGACGAGCGAGATGAGGCTGCGGATGCCGCTGCAAGCGGGCGCGACATCGTAGCGGAAGGTGTGGTTCGCGTCGAAGATTTGAGACCCTTCCCGGATCACATCAATACCGAGAAGCCCCTGACTGATGCCAACGGAAAGCTGAGTCACGACGATTCTCAAAGGCACCGTGATGAGTTCGGCGAGCGAACCAAGGGGCACGTTGAAAACAAACAGCACGAATGGAAAAAGCACCGCCTTCATCAAATGGCGACCCCAGACTTGCCCAACAAACCCGTAAAGGCCCAAGAAAAAGGAGACGATGGAGATTCGTGGTTGCTGGATGACATAACCAATTGAATGCATGGCGAGAGCCACTCCCACCAAAGCAAGGGCGTAGGGCCATGGGGAACAGGGAACCGCCTGCAGTTTGTCCCGCTTCCACCACAGCAAGCCAAGAACCACGAAGGGAATCAAACTCCCATGCCCATCCTCGGAATCAGCGACATTGTAAGCCCCCCACATCCAGGCAAACAATGAAGGCGTGTCGATGTACCCAAAGGTGGAATTGCCTAAGAACTGGAACAGCGCCAACCACGGGACAAGCAGGAGGAGGAAGAAGCCTTTGTTGGGGATTTGGCGGAACGCGACAAGGATCTCGTTGATCAAGCTTCCCGACTCTGGGATTGGCTTCGAGGATTCAGGGCTTGAAGGATTCATGTGACGGTTTATGGATCGCTATTGAACAGGTTATCGTGCTGAGGCATGGCTGTCCATCCGAACGTGGGTTGGGAACGAGTCCGAACCGAGGACCCGGCGATAAGCGGCCAACAAATTTTGGACGGAACGTTCCCAGGAGAGTTGCGTGGTGAGGCGCCTTAATCCCAGTTCACCCAATTTACGACGGCGCGCGGGGTCGTCGATCAGGGTCAGAATTCCGTCTCCCAAGGCTCGCGGACTGGAGTCCGCGACATAAAGCGCGGCGTCCCCCGCGGAAGCCCGGCCCTCCTTCAAGTCAAAAAGGACTTGGGCCTTCCCGAACGCCATGTATTCCAGAACTTTGTTCATGGTGCAGTGGTGATTGTAAGGATTAATGGGATCGCAAGACACTCCCAAATCCATCGTCTTGAGCGCGGTGAATAGGAAGTCATTGGTCACCCTTCCAGGCATTTCCACAAAATCTTCCAAAGCCAAACTGTGCCTCAGAGCCAGCAGGTTTTCATATTCAGGACCAGTTCCCATGAGCAAGAATTGGATGTCGCCCCGACCCCGGACACTCACCACGTGGCAAACTGCCCGCAGCAACAGGTCCACTCCATCGGCATTGCCCATGACGCCGACATAGCCTACGAGGTAGCGGCGTCCTCGACGGAGGGCGCCATCATGTTGGATTCGCGCGGGAACAAGGCTGGGTGATGTCCGGACCTCAAACACATTCCGTTCATGGGTGGAGCCCCTGGAAATCGCCACCTCGCGCACGGATTGGTTGGTGGCCAAAACCACATCGGCGCACAGATAGGTGAGACGTTCGGCCAATCGGACCGCCCAATAAAGCACACCTCGCTTCCCAAACTTGGCTTCGAACATTTCTGGCCAAAGGTCATGCACGTCATAGACCACCTTGACTCCTAGCGCCTTGAAAGGCCATGCGATCAAAAACAAGAGATCGGGGGGGTTGCAGACATGCACGGAACAGAAGCGGTGCTTCCGCCACACCCTCCATGCAAGCCGCCACTCCCCAAACAGGGCGGAGCCATACTCCGCGACGAACCCAAGCACGCCCTTGGCCTCGGAACTGATCCAATGCCTGTAAATCTGGATGCCCTCAAGCATCTCCTCATCGAGGGTCCATCCACGCATCTTCGGACAGATCACCACCACCTCGAAGCCCGCGTCCCGCAAAGCGATACCCTCCTGCCACACGCGGCGATCCAAAGGAACAGGGAGGTTCTCCACGATGATGAGGACGCAAGGCTGTTTCACGATAATCGATGGGCACGATTAATGATTCGGACTGGCGGAGGCGCGCGTGCCAGGCACGATCTCAAACGAGGTTTCAAAGATCCCGGACTTCACCCCGACGCCGCTCAAATGCAGGAAAGGGCCGAAGCGAGCCTCCCGAAACCGGCTCGAGCAGACGCCTTGCAGATCTCCCGAGGAGGGATGCCCCGGCGTGCCTCTGGAAGGATTCACGCACGAGATCTCACTCCACGAAGCCGACAACTTCACAACCACGTCGACCCCCTCGATTGAAACACGAAATTCGCGCCCTTCTCCCCGATCCAAAACAGCGCCGGGAGGGAACTGCCACCGGACGGAAAACTCCGCGGGATCACTCTCTTGTGTCGCTTCATAAGCATCCTCTATCACGACACGGTGAGCCTCGGCTCGTATCGAACGTCGAGCGACTCCGGAAGGATGTTGAAGTTCGGCCTGGACCCCCTCCAAATTCACCTTGGTGACACGGGGAGTTGGATGGTGCCGCGACCACAGGAATGGTCCGAGGCGATCAGGCGGCGGGTTTGCCCGAGGAACCGGCCCATTGTGAGATCCCCAGCCGGCGAGGTGGGATCTCAGTCGCTCGTCCCCATAATAGGCGCCGGTTCCAGGATCGATGACAACAGGTTTCCCATCGAACCAAATCGATAAGTGGAGTGCGTCCAGGTGGCCGTGCGCGGCAGTTTTCAAATATCCTAAAGGGCTTAAATCCCACCTCAGAAACCAATCTCCCACGCGGGCGAAGCCGATTCCCGAATGTTCAAAAATTCGCCACAGGCATTTCGCCGAAAGGGGTTTCGACGCGTCCGCCAACAGATTCAATGGCCTCGTTGAAGAAGTGAGCCCGGGCTTGAGCCAAAAATCCAGCTCAGATGACCGAGCGGGATTCCGGAACCATCGATGCCACGCCTCCGCCGCGGTGGCACCAGGAAGGTGCCACGGCACAACCCAAGCGCTGTCCGAGTCTCCAAAGTCCCACCCCCCGGGCATCCAGACAGCCGCAAAAAAACCGGCAGCCCGCTCCAGTCGCTCGACCACGGCGTCTGAGACGACGATGCCAGCCTGGTCTAGAGCTTGAAACGTGATCCAGCAAAATTCCCAGGCAAAGAGCTGGTAATTCAAGGCCTGTTCCTTATTTCCTCCGTCCTCGGCGAATTGCCTGAGCACTTCAAGTTCCCATGCCTGGTGAAGCTCTTGAAGAGGAACGGCAAACGAATCCAACCTAGGCCATCGAGCGATGGCCAGGATGAGGCCGGCCAGCTCGCCCAAAAGATGATTGTTCGCAGAGGAGCCGAAGGAGCGATAACGCCACACCATCCAAACATGCCGCGGGAGAATCGACTGGCGAAGGCGTTGGAGTTCCTCGGAACATTCGACGGCATTGGCTTCGGTCCCGTTTGTGGCCGAAGAAATCCATGTTGCGAGGAGTTCATCAATCACCACGAACTGAACCAGGCGTATGCCCGCCTCCAATGCGCTGGTCCAATTCCAGCCCAAAAACGCTGGATTTTTCGAGTCCCAGTCCGCGAGGCAACTCAAGCAGGTCCGAGCGGCAGCTGGATCTTGCGTCAAAAAGGAGGTTTGAGCCAGGGACACGAGAGCGCTCCATCGGCTTAACTCCCAGATGAACTTGATATCGGCGCCGCTGGGGAGAGACCGATGGTTCAAGCGCCGGCCTGGCTCTCGCGTGTCCAAATCGACACCCGCGAAATAATCCTTGTGCCACCGCGGGGGCATGTCGACGCGGAGGGGAATGCCCCCAAAAGCGAGCCAGTCTCCTCTCATCAGCCGCCTTGCCTCGATTCGCAAAGCTTGCGCCAAGCCGTCTGGCGCATCCGCCGGGAGGGGCAAGGGAATGGGATCTCTGGATGGCGGCCATGTTTCGCTTCCGAATCCTCGAAGGCGACGTTCGTAGGCTCGCGACTCATTCAGCTGAAGCCAACGCCGCCGCGTGTGTCCCGCGATCTCCGGCGCGTCCATCGCTTGGATCCGGTGCCAGCGCCAAACCCATTTATCGAGCCAGGCCATGGCGCGGTCAGTGGAGCGTCCCTCGCGGACGGTGATGATCCAACCTCACCGCGATGAAGGACTTGGTGAACCCGAGCACCCGCTCCCTGAGAATCTCGCAATCGGGAAAAAGGACGCGCATGTCCCCCGCTGTGAGAAGCCTGACTTCGCTCAAGAAGGCATCGATTTCCTGACGGGTAGGTTTCTTAACCAAGCCCCAAATGGAGAAATAACGAAGCATCCGGCGCTGCATCGGCTTCGACAAAAAGTGGATGAAAGGGGTCATGAGATGGGGCTCTATCCAAAACCAGCGCGCGGGCGTCTGAACCCATAATTGGCGGGCGACGCGCCGGAGCTCCGCCGCGAACAACTTCTGATTGTCGAAACTGTGAAGGTGTTCGATGACCGAATTCGAAAATCCTATGTCCACGGATTGATCGTCGAAAGGCAGCTTCAATCCATCGGCGACCACCAGGAGGTCCTGGGGATACCCCTTCCGAATGGCCGGGGGAAAAGACAGATTAGATTGGATGACGCGGCCAGGGAATTTGGCGCCCTCCCAAACCCAAGGATAACCGCCCACATCCAGCAGTAGGGTCTTTGGACTGGGCGCCAAGAGCTGAAAAAAACGATGCAAACGCTTCGACCTAAAGTAGGGCAGGAAGAGGTGGTAGAGTTTGTGAATGTCCATGGCGTCGACACGTCAACCGAGATTGTCCATTCGGACCATCCCTCCCACTCGGATGGATTCCAGAACAGCGAAGGTCAAGAGCATGCTCCGTCTGGATTGCGCATAAGGCAGTGGATGGCATTGGGCGCCCCTGAGAAACTGAGCCCACGCCGCCATTTGCTCGGCGTGGCCCTTCGACTGGTGCTTTGAAGGTCGTGCCCGGCGGCGTTGATAGACGGTGAAAGTCAGGAAGTTCTCGATTTCGGCAACAAATCCCGAGCCAGAAGCCACCACGCTTTCCTTCGGATACGAGGAATCGCCCTCCGCCGCATAAATCAATTGAGCGGTCGATCCGTCCTCAAACCAAATCTGGCAAGCGACACTGTCAGGAAACGGCGTCCTGCCACCCACCCCGCCCACAGAGTGCGCCATGACTTCGAGAGGTTCAACACCCAGGACAAATCTGAAAAAATCTAGAAAATGACAAGCTTCTCCAACCACGCGGCCGCCGCTTTCGGCGTGGTTGGCATACCAGTGCTGGGGATCCAGCAAACCAGGGTTGACACGATAAGTGACCGTCTTGGGCCCCGCCACAGATTCCAGGACTTCCTTGAGACGGAGGCTCGCGGGCGCGAATCGCCGATTGAATCCCACTTGAACGCTTCCTTGGCTCACGGCGAGCGTTTGGTCGATCGCGCTCAACTCCTCCAAACTCAGGCAGAGCGGCTTTTCGACAAACACATGCCGGCCTGCTTGCAGCGCCTCAATCACAAGGGAAGCGTGCAAATGATGCCGAGTGGCGATCAGGACCGCGCCATGTTCGGTTTGACTCCAGAGAGGCCGATGATCCGTTGCGGCCTCCCGAAATCCAAACTTGGATTTCACGTGCTGCGCGCTGAGGGCGGTTTGGTTCACAACAGTCCCGAATTGAATGGCCGAGGCCAGATGAGGCAGCAACATGGTTCGAGCAAAATTACCGGCGCCGATCACATCCAATTCCTTGATCGGCTTGCTCAGTTGCCGGCCTGCGGGCGAATTCAAAGGCGGCGCACTTGAATTCGAGCCCCGTGTGGATGCCTCGATCGACGCCTCTTTCGCCGAACCATCGTAAATGAGGACCACTCCCACATCCTTAGATCCGTCGGCCGCCAAATCCCGATAGACTTCGATGGATTGGGTGAATGGAGTCAGGCGTGTCGTCAGTCGTCCCGGCGTGAGACGGCGGGCGTGCATCAAATGGAGGCAGGCATCCATGTTTCGCTGTTCGGTCCAACGAACATAGCCGATCGGATAATCCCGACCTCCCCACTCGTAACCAGGGTCATATCGCCCCGGCCCGTAGGAGCGCGAGAATCGGACATCCAACTCCTTCTCATAGAAAAGCTTCCATGGAAGTTCGATTTTAGTGATCCCCACATCCACCATTCTCCCCCGATCCCGGAGCGCCTCGGCGGCTTGCTCGATGGGCGCGTTGCTCTGCGTGGCCGTGCAAATCACGGCGGCATCGACGCCAAAACCTTCCGTCCAGTGACGGACGGCGGCTGTGAGATCGTCTTTTCCCAGAATGACGATCTCCTCCGCGCCCATCGCGTCGGCAAAAGGGCGGCGCGTTTCCAGGAGGTCGACGGCCATGACACGGCAGCCGCTGGCACCGAGAATTTGGGTCACCAGCAACCCCACCAAGCCCTGGCCCATCACGAGCACTCGATCGCCGATCCGAGGCTCAACCTGGCGCACGGCTTGAAGCGCGATGGCGCAGAGCGTCGAATAGGCGGCATCGGAGCTCGGCACACCGTCCGGAATCTTCGCGGCGAGCAAATCCGGAACAGCCAGAAACTCGGCATGAAAAGCGCATTCCGCCCCGGCGCAGGCCACCCTCTCCCCCACCCTGAAGCGGGTGTTTTCGAGGTGGACCTCAACGACGACCCCCGCGGCGCTATACCCGAGGGGCGTGGGGGTTTCAAGGCGGTTTCTGACTTTCTCGAGGGCGCTGCGCCAACCGAGATTGCGGGCTGTTTCAATCACTTTGCGCACCTGATCGGGACGCGCCCTGGCCTTCTGGAGCAGGTTCATCCTCGCTTGATCCACTTTCATTTTTTCCGTCCCGACACTGATGACGGAATGCGTCGTGCGCACCAGAATGCCTCCCGGGGGGGCGACGGGGCGCGCCACTTCCTGAAGTTCCAGGTTGCCGTTCTGATATTGCGCGATTTGCTTCACGAGTGAGGGAAGTCTCCGAAAAACCGGCGACAATCACAAGCCCTACCGCACCCTGACATTCCCGCCTCGACGAAAGCGGGAAAGCGGAGTAGGCTGCGAAAGTTAGGCACTCGCTTTTTCGTCTTTTGTCGTTCCTTTCGGCGATCTTCCGTGCCCTGAATTTGGGCAGATTCTCAGCTGACCATCAACGGTTGAAATGAATCTCCAGGGAAAGACAGTTTGTTTTTCCGCGTTTTGCGAACTTTGTGATCTTTTGTGGCGATTCATTCGAGCAAAATTCCAAGGACAGACAAATTATGTCTGAAGCTCAGGATTTGGTCAGAACGGTTGAAATACCAGCCCTTGGGATTCCAAAAAGCGGTCAGAACCAGCCTAGAGTTATGGTAGCGCAGGTGGTTTCAGATCGAGTAAGCGAGGATTGGGGTGGGATTGAACGGATTGACGCGAAATCCGTATGGTGTATGGTGTATTCCTGTCATGAAAGTTACTTTTGAACTACCCACGCCGGTTGTGCAGCGCCTCCGGGCTCATGTTCCAAGCGGTGAACGCTCCAGGTTTGTGGCGGAGTTGATTTCGAAGAAACTGGAACATAAAGGCAACGCGCTGGAACAGTCGGCTAGGAAGGCCAACACTTTGTGCAAGGTCACTGCCGAAATGAAAGACTGGGAAGCTTTGAACGAGTATGACGATTGAACGAGGGGAGATCTGGTGGGTGAATCTGGACCCGACGGTGGGACGTGAAATCAAGAAGCGCCGCTCATGCGTCGTGCTCTCCGCCAGCGAGGTGAACCGCATCCGTGCCACTCCGATCGTCATTCCTCTGAGTTTTTCGGCTGAAGCCGCGCCTCCAATTGTGGTTTCCCTCCCCAGTGCCGGGAAGGATTCCGTCGCCGTCGTTGATCAGATGCGGGCTGTGGACAAGAGACGGTTTATGAGTCGCGCGGGGAGCCTGACCGATGCCGATCTGAGGAACTTGGAACTTGCCACCAAACAGATCCTTCAACTCCCTTGAGGTAAGGCGCCTCGGCCGGGCAAGTTAGTTTGCCGCCTCACAGTCCGTGAATTCAGTGCAAACGGCTGACGAGCCATCGATGCTTGCCACGCGGCGTCTTCTCGGTCTCGCCGACCTCGCGAAGCGTGATGCGAAAATCATCACCCAGTTTGCGCTTGATGCCGGCCTCGATCGATGAAAGGCGAGACTTGTGGAAACTCGGGCTGGCCACATACCTGAACTCGGCGACGCCAGGCTCCTCCTGAAAGAATTGCACCGCATAGAGATGATCGAAGAGCGCGTCGTGCATGTTGAATGCGGTCAGGGATATCCTCCTGCCTTCCAGGCTCACCAGGAATTCATGATCACGGCCGGAGATTTCGATGGCGGCCGGCCACGGGTACTCGGCGGGACCGTCCACCGCGGGATTCGAGACTCTCACGAAGTCTCCCGTCCGGTAGCGGATCAGAGGCATTGCGAGATTATGGAAAGACGTGCCGATCACTTCACGCAATCCATCCTCATCCGGCGGGCCAAACTCCACAAAGCCATATTGAGGCCAAAAATAAAACCATTCGCTGCTTTTTCCCTCCCCGGCCAGGACGACGCGCTCAGAGTGCCCGTACCAACGATAGATCCGGCACTGGAAAACGCGCTCCAACAGCCGTTTCTGCGGCAAAGTCAAACGCTCCGATCCGCAGAGAACCGCGCGGATCGGGATTCGCCATTGCTGGCCGGAACGTTCCAAGTATTCCGCCACCTGAAGCGCGGCGGAGGGGTAGGCATGCAGGAATTCTGGTTGGAAGCGCTCTATCTCTTCAAGGTATTCGGGAAGCCGGCGCTCCGTAAGGTGATAAGAAGAAAGCATCAGCCAATCCCGGGTGGCATCGTAGCTGGCGATGCGTCCCTGGGACCGCGGATTGACCACATGCCCGCGGATAACGGCTAGGCGGGCTCCCGGCGTGTATCCCACCCGCCGCCACATGGCCTCAAGAAACGCCTGTTCTTTGGGCCGGCTGATGCCGCGCTGCAGGTAAAAGCCAACCGGGACCCCCGTGGACCCTCCTGTCGTGATGTAAAGCCTCTCCGAAGCCGGCACCTGACGGGAAGCAAGAGATTCCCGAGACTCGATGAGATCCTTCTTTTCCAAGAGCGGACATTGGAGCAAGTCGTCTGGCGAACCCAGCTTGCGGGGCTCGAAACCGGCGCGTTCGAAACGGTTCGAATAGAAGGGGCAATGGGCTGCGGCATGGAGCAGCACCCGGCGCAACTCAACGATTTGACGATCCCACAAAGCCCCGGAAGCAAACGCCTCGGGGGACTCGGTCAAAGCGACGAAATCCGCGTAATGACGGCCCAGCCGATGCCTTTCCGGCAGCAACCGGTAGAGGCGGCCGGCGGTTTTCTTCAGGGGAGCGGGAAGCTTCTCGTAGACCGAAAGAAGCGGGTAGAGGCGGTCTTCGATGCTCATGCCACCACCATCTTGGTCTGCCGCTCAATCGCGCCAGACCAGCCAAAATGGGGCTTGAAATGGAACGGATTGGTCAATCTCTCAAGAGGGCCATTCCAAGAGGGATTGTTCGAAACAACCCGGATTTCTTCAGGCGCAAACTGGGTCAAGTTCAATTGCTGGAGTTCGAAAGCCCCCTTGAGCAACCGAATCCGACGCCAATCAAACCCCATGATCTCGGCGGCCACGCAGTCGACCGACGCCGGATGGGTTCCCGCGAGTATAGCGCCGGATAGAACGGGATCCGGGGACATCGGCCCGTTGCCTTCGCCGCCAATGATGCCATCCACCACCGCGAGGTAACGCACCGGATTCTTTCGGGAAGCCCCGTCCCCGCCGAAGAAAAAAAGTGCTTTGTTCAGGTCCAGAACCATTCTCCAGCACGTGTCGTTTCCGTGCCAATTACCAGATCTCACCACCGATTGCGTATCCCCGAAATAAAGGCGGCCCATCTTCTTCAATGGAACAAACAGTCTCGACAACCCGGGTGAATCCTTGAGCCAGCGTTTCGCGGCTCCCATCCAAGATTGTTCAAGCCTCGACTTGACCGTGGCGGCAGGGAACTGGTCGCCTCCCACTTCGGGGGAACCCTCGGTATGATGGGGCAGCCAATTCTTGTTCGCGTTGATGCCCACGAGATTCTTGAGGGCGCACGTGATCCCCACCTTCTTATGGGTCTTCAGTTTTGGCAGATTGATGAACACATCCGCTTCCATCGGGGTCCGGCACAGCATGTATTGATGGCTGGAGCCAGCGTGGTGGGCGTTCGTTTCGGCCATGTCAAAAGAAGCGCCGTAAAGCCGCCCCAATCCCCCATAACCGACGAACTCGCTCGCGCCGTCCAAGCGGACCAAGGTGCTTCCGAGAGGATCTCCAGGAAGGGAGGTCTTGGACACAGTCACACCATCCAGTGCGTGCCACTCCTCGGGACGCAGGTCCAACAACTCGAAACGAACGCCCGGGAAATGCTGTCGCAACCGCTCTATCATGGCGTCCAAGGAGCAATATTCCCTGATCCTCGCGAATGACGAGTCCGTTTGGGGCGCATCGCACACGGTCACGGATCCCGAGCCTTGGAGAAAGGGCGCCACCCAGCGGGCGACACTCTCGATCACGTCAGGATGCGTGACGACGTGCTCCCAACTCGAAGATCCAGGACGGCGCTCATCATGTTCCTTCACCCAGTTAGGCTTCAAGACTACGCGATCCCCCGCCCTGACATAGTCGTCAGGCAACCCCAGCGCGTTGATGGCGTCTTTCACGAGACCGCCGATCGCGGCCCGATCCTGGTATCCATTAGCGCCGCAAAACGCGGCGACGCGGCGCCCCAGCGTTGGTTGGTCAGGCATCACTGTCGAAGAGGTTAGTCAAACCCGGAGCCGATCACAACCCAAAGTCACCTAAAGGTTGGTGCATCCGCGAGTTGTCGGTGATCGGGTCGGGTGCCGGGGATTGCGCCCCGGCACCCTCCCACACCACCGTACGTGCGGTTTTCCGCATACGGCGGTTGAACGATGCAGCCCTGTTTACATGGTGGCTGCTAGGT
>SXGS01623238.1_pt1 | contig 19912 bp, 15 predicted proteins | sample 3174681 | NCBI WGS metagenome assembly SXGS01 (sample SAMN11356861, study PRJNA531348) | freshwater metagenome | isolation source: freshwater sample F1-80 | place: China: Fuxian Lake, Yuxi | collected 2017-12-25 | reverse complement strand
GTTTTGATTTTTTTCACCGTGGGAACGCACGAAGATGGCTTTGATCGGCTCGTTCGCGCAGCCAACGAACAAGCTGCGCGTTCACCTGAAAAAGTGGTGGTTCAAAGGGGGTATACGCGCGTTGATGCCCCATTGTGCGAGACTTACGATCTGCTGGAGCCCAGCGTTTTTGAACGGTTGATCCTGGAAGCTCGGGTGGTGGTAACGCATGCCGGGCCTGCGACCATCGATCGGGTGCTGGCCCAGGGGAGAGTTCCCATCGTGGTTCCGCGTCAGGCGGGACTCGGCGAGCATGTGGACGATCACCAAGTCTGGTTCGCGGCGAGCCTGCGCCACCAACTTCCTGTTGTCATCGACATCGCCGATCTTCCCGGGGTGATCGCCGCCCATGGTTCAAAGGATGTAGCCATCGGTCCAACCGGCTGGTCGAATGCCAATCCGCAGCTGCTGGCGTCTGAGTTCGGGAACCTCGTGGAACGTGTGATGTCGGACCGCGCCACCCGGCGGACCTCGGTTCGTGCTACCTTAGGGAAATGGTTTAGGTTGCGGGCGCGCCCATGAGCTTTCCGACTTCGCTTGCAGATGGCAGATACCTTCTCGTCAAACCGCTCGGTGAAGGCGGCATGGCGACGGTGTTTCGCGCCTTTGACCAACGGCTTCAGGTGTGGCGCGCGGTCAAGATTCTGTCGCCGGAGTACTCCTCCAAACCCAGGCTGCGCGCTCGATTTGAGACGGAGGCGCAGACGATGGCGCTTCTGGAGCATCGCCACATCGTGCGGGTTTACGATGTGGGCGTTGACGGCGCCTTTGCATACATCGTCATGGAGTTGGTGGAAGGCGGATCGTTGGTGGATTGGCTGGAGCGCCACGGCGTGATGCCTCCCCGCATGGCGGTCGATGTCACCATCGAGTTTTGTGAAGGGGTGGCCGCGGCGCACGCCAAAGGCGTCATTCACCGGGACATTAAGCCTCACAATGTGATGGTGACGCGCGAAGGCAGCTGCCGGGTGACCGACTTTGGAATCGCGCGCGTGGGCGATGGCGACATGCAGATCACCAAGACGGGCGCGGTGATGGGCACTTGGGGCTACATGGCGCCGGAGCAGCGCACCAATGCCAAAGCCGTGGACGAAAGGGGAGATGTGTACGCTTCGGCGGCCACCCTGTACACGCTGCTGACGAACAAGATGCCGATGGACCTGTTTGCCGCGGATCGGGATGCCACGATGATGGCGGGTATCCCTGCCGTTTTAGCACCCGTCCTGTTGCGGGCCACCGACTATCATCGCGACAACCGTCCGGACACCATTCTGGCGTTTGCGCAGGAACTTCGTGAGGTTCGGGACCAGCTTCCGCCGGTCCCCGAAGGTACGCCCCCGCTCGCGCGGGATCCGGGTGCTCCACTGCCGATTCCGCGCGCGGAGGACTACGTCACTCGGCAGGGGATGACGGATCCGGGTACAGGCACCGGAAAGATCGGCATGCAGGCGCGAGGTACAATTGCGCCGGATGACAGCCAAGTTCGTTCGATGGCCGTGATGGGGGCAACCCTTGCGCCGACGGACGGGGACCCCGTCTATGGCGATACACCTCAGCAGGATCGCGCCCTGTATACGCCGGTTCCGAGCCAGGGGTACCGCGACGGCGGTTCCAAGGGTGGCGGGGCCTTTTATTGGGTTGCGGCGGTGGGGATGGTCGGCGTCGCCATGGTATTTTTTGTGGTGGCAGGTGTGATTGTGGTCAAGGGGATTTCCCCTGCGCCGGGACAGCCGAGCGATACGGGCGTTCACCTCGGTGACACCGCGGCCATCGAGAAAGATACGGGGAAGCCGGGCACCGACACGGCAGAGCCGGGGAAGGACACCGGCCGGCCGGGTAAAGACACGGGAGAACCCGGGAAGGACACGGGCCGACCCGGCAAAGATACGGCAGATCCTGGTAAAGATACGCCTGAACCGGGGAAAGATACCGGAAATCCTGGCAAAGACACCGGGGAGCCGGGGACCGACACCGGGAAGACCCGCGTCGAAATCGAAACCCCACGACCGCCGGCAAAACTCTGCGTTCAAATACCAGAACCCTCCTTCAACAACCGCACGACCGCCGTTTTCAAAGCAAACTTGTGCGGCTCGGACGCGGACAGTGCTGACCTAACTCTAAATTATCGAGCGGCCGACGGCGCTTGGCAGGCCAAGAAACTGACCTTTTTTGCGGGCGCCTACACCACTAAGGTGGTGGTGGATGAAAGCTACGCCGGTGGCCTAGAATACTATGTGGACGCATCGTTGGACGGGAAGACCGCTTCTTCCGGCTCCATGCGCGATCCCCACAAGGCTCGTCTCCCATAGCAGGTTGCTGCAAAACTCGCCCGGGGCTGCGGAGCGCGGTCCTCTAATGCGCCACGTTCGGCCTGCGTCAGCGTACGCTTGGTACGCTCTTCCTCGGCCTTGGTCGCGGAACGTCGCTCGCTACGCGGCCTGCACTCCTCGCCGACGGGCCTCGGTGTCGTTGCGGCGAGCCGCGCCTCCGTTCGGCCTGTCTTGCAGCAACCTGCTAAACGGAGGCGCTCGCGCTGATGGTAAACCGCTTGACTACTTCCGGGTCCAACACACCCAGGAGCCGGCTCCTTCGGTGCGTTTGACGGCGTCTTCCCGGCGACCGTCCTCGTAGCCCAGGCCGCATAGCCGGCCGTCGACCGAAGGAGCGAGCTCGAACCAGACGATATCGCGGTTTTCGCCGTAGGGATCGAGCTTGGCGGCGAGCTGAGTTTCGGACGGTTTGGTGGGATCAACAGGAACGACGCTAGTTTCCAGCGGGTACGGCTGGCCAACGATGATCTTGCCTAGAGGTTTGCCGGCCGTGAACGAGCCTACCGTGCCCATTCCGGGCTGTTCCCACAGATCGAGGGTGGCGCCTTCCAGCGAGCCGTCGGCGACCCATTTGCCGACATAGGGGTTTTGAGTGCCCGTTTCATCCGCCGCCGCTGGGTGCTCTTCGCGATGGTGGCCGCCGCGGGAAAGATGCGGCGTGCTAACTTTGAATTTCTCTGAGAATTGGACCCACAGCCGAATCGTGTCATTGGGAAGTCCGCGGCCGGCAAATTCGAAACGATGAATGTAGCCGGCGCCCAGATCCAGGGGACCCCACAGGTTTCTCCAGGTGGCGCCCACCTGAAGAATGCCAACATCTCCATTGTCTTTGGCGTGAGTGGCGGAGTCGTACCAACCAAAACGAACGCCAGGCTCGAGCCCGCCCAGATCCTTGATTTTCGCGTAGCAGGAAAGCTGGGCTGAGGCGCCCATTTTGGTGGTGCCCTCGAGAACGTCGGGCGGCGCGATGTCCGCATTTCGGGGTTTCTCAACTTCCCGATGTCCCTCAAGGAGGAGATTGACATTGGCCAATCGAAGCTGGACGTCGGCCGTAAAGTCCAGTGAGCTCGTGGCCAGATCCGTGTCGCTCATGACGCCGAAACCGACGCCAACGGCGTTTTTGCCTTCCTCGGACCAGCTGCGGTAGCTGTCGCCGCGGTTGAATTCGACCCGTCCGACGACGAGCTTTCCACCGTTGTCGTCGCCGAACATTCCGCCGCCGCCGTTAAATGCGCCGGCGCGTACGCGTAGGCCGAAATCGAACTCGAGATCGGCAAGAGCGCCGAGGTCGCGCCCCGGGGCGAGCCATTGGGTGCCGACAGCGCGCTCTTGGAAGAGGAGGTTGCGGGAGGAAATCAGCACTTCGCGAGAATAGGGGACTTTTTGGAGTCCGGCGGCGAGGCGCACATGGCCGATCCCGAACGGGATCGTACCGCCGACGTAGGCATCCTCAATGCCAAAGGCTTCTTCGCCGAAATCGAGTGCATCGTAGGGTTCGCTGGCGCCAAGTTCCAACTCCCAGTCGATCGGTCCATGCTTGCCACCAAAGCCCACTCTGGCGCGATGTAGGCTTACCCCGGGATCGTGCTCGGGATCGCCGTAGCCCGCTGGATCGGCATCCGGATCCTGATCTTGGTCCCAGACGGTGCCCCACGCTTGGATCAGTACGGCGGCGTGGAGCCCCTCGTCTTCGCCCTCGCCGGCCAGGGCCACGGCAGGAACGATCGCACCGGAGAAACAGGCGATAGAGCAGAGGAAACGGGAGGGGTTGCGAATCATGGTCAGCGCCTCGGGCCTAGGGGGCTTTGCGGGAGTAGGATACACAACATTGGTGGAGGGAACAGTGCGCGCCCTGATGTTGCCCGTCATACTCTCGCTAGCGCTGTCGTGCCGCTCCGATGAGGAGGGCTTTGCGCGGGCATCGGTGATCGAACGCCTGGATGGTGGCGTTGGAGGGCCCAAAGCGTTGGCGCGGCCAGGCGATCTGTTGCTGGAAAACGATCGGTTGCGCGTAGCGATCTTAGGGGCCCGCAACAGCATGGGGCCAGGCCTGTACGGCGGCTCGATCGTGGACGCGGATTTGCAATGGAATGACGCCCGGTTTCCCATTGGATATGGCAACGATCAGATGGCGGAAATGTTTACCACGGTGAACATGAACATTATTCGCCCGTTGGAAACCTCGGATGTGTTTGTAGTTTCCGACGGTTCGGACGGCGGGGCGGCGGTGGTCCGGGTGGAAGGGGCGGGGGAACCGTTCATTACACTGCTAAAGGCGCTTTTCGCGTTGGTGAACGGTCCCGATTTTGGCGTGGTGACCGACTATATCGTTGAACCTGGCAAACCTTGGGTTCGCATGAAAACCACGGCCACCGTCCACTGGGATGGCGTTTCTGAGTTGGCGTCGGATGGTCAACCGCTTGACTATTCGGACGATGGGATGCCCATTCTGGAGTGGGGCATTGAAAGCGGAATTGCGATTGGTGACTTCTTCCTTCAAGGGGGGGCGGTTGACGTCTTTGCGCCGGACATGGGGTTTGACGAAGACGGAGAGGTGTACCTCGCCGAACAAGCCGGTTTGAACACGATCACCGATCCCTTCCAGTTCGATTTTGTCGCCGGCGTGGGGGACGGGATCAGCTATGGGCTGGCTCCGATCGAGGGCGACGGCTTTGTTCCTTTGTTTACGTCATCCCAGACCGCCGTGTTTGGCGCGGGCAGCGCCGGGGATGGTAGCTCGGGCCGATTCCCGGTCGGCAGCACATTCACCTATGAACGCTACCTCTTCGTCGGTCATGGGGATGTAGGCAGCATCGTCGATTCCTATGTGGAAGCGCGCCAGATCCCCTACGGAACCATTTCGGGGCATTTGACCGAGGAACATACGGGCACAGCGCTGTCGAAAGTGGATGTGTTTGCCTATCGGGTGGTCGATGGCGAGGTGGCGGAGCGCCCCTGGAACCAATGGCGCACGGATGTTGACCCCCGAGATGACCGTCCGGATGGGAGCTTTGCGGGCCGGTTGCCGGTAGGTGACTGGGAGATCGTGGCGCACAGTCCGGGGCGACCGGATTCGGAGCGCTTGCGGCTTTCGGTGGAAGAAGGCGAAGAGTTGAACGTGGCGTTGGCGCAACCTCATGGGGGCACGCTGAAATTCACCGTTCGCGACGAAATCGGGCGCGCAGTTCCGTCAAAGGTATCGATCTTCCGGCATGCTGGGCCGGTGCACCGCGACCCTATTCTGGGCGATGGCTACATTGGCGGTTCGCCCGAAATGGTGGTGTTCCCGATGTACGGAGTGGGCGAAGTGGAGCTTCCGCCTGGGACGTACTATGCGGTCGCGAGCCGTGGGTTGGAGTATGAGCTGGACACCTCGGAGGTGTTCACCGTCGACGCGACACGTTCGGCAAACCTCGATTTTTTGGTGAGCCGCTCCGTGGACAGCGAAGGGTGGGTGTCCGCGGATTTCCACGTTCACGCCTACCCTTCCCATGACAGCGGGGTAGTCCTAGCGGATCGCGTTCGAACGATGGCGTGCGAAGGCGTCGAGTTTTTTACAAGTAACGACCACGATTTTTTGACCGACTATGCGCCGGTGATTGAGTCGTTGGGCATGGAAGAGTGGATTCAAAGTGCGATCGGCAATGAAGTGACCACCATCGAGGTCGGGCACTTCTTGGGATTCCCCCTTGGAATCGACCATCTCGCGGACGCCCAGGGCGCAGTCGACTGGACCGACAAGAATCCTGGTGAGTTGCTGTCCGCTATGCGGAAAGCCGGTCAGGACGCGGGGTATGACCCGGTTGTTTTCATCGGCCATCCTCGAGACGGCATTCTCGGGTATTTTGATCAATACGGTTTCAATCCGTATGTTGGCGCGATCGGTGCGCCGCAGATCGATCGACCCATCCTGTCGCTGACCAATCCGCTGCTGGAAAGTTCGTTGATCAGTTGGGATTTTGATGGGTTGGAGCTTTTGAATGGGAAGCGAATGGATTTCATTCGCACGCCGACCCAACCGGAGTTGGACGAATATGCGGCCACAGGGGATGTGTCGTCTTACACCATGATCGAGCGAACCCTGGCGGAGCAGGCGGACTTAGAGGATGGTGTGTACCGCTTGGGGTACGGCCAAGAGGGACAGGTGGACGATTGGTTCTCCCTCCTGAACTTGGGTTTTCGCTATACCGCTCTTGGAAACAGCGACACCCATGGATGGATGAGTACCGAATCCGGTTGCCCCAGAAACTACGTGATGTCGCAGACGGATGATCCTTCCTTTGTGGACGATCAGGAGATGGCGGACGCGGTACGAAAACATCAGATCGTCACCTCCTATGGACCTTTTGTGCAGATGTGGATCGACGATCAACCGATCGGATCCGATGTGTCGATCAATGGAGCGGCAACGCTAAAAATCGAGGTTCAGGCTCCGACCTGGGTCGACGTTGACCGGGTTGAAATTTACGAAAACGGCCGGCTGATCCATGTGTGGGAGGTCGACGAGACTTCGGACGTGTACCGGCTGGAAGAGGAGCTCGAAATCACGCCTGCACAGGACTCTTGGTATGTGGCGATCGTCAATGGGGATCGTCCGTTGGAGCCGGTGTTTACCCCTGTAGAAATGCCGCAAATCGAGCTCCAGATGGTGGTGACCGAGGCTTTGTCCGGGGTGGACGCGGTGAGTTCGCTGTTGTCGCCGGCGATCCCCATTCCTCGCACCTACCCGGTGTTGCCATTTGCACTCACCAATCCGATCTGGGTGGATGTCGGCGGTGATGGCTGGGTTCCGCCCGGTTTGCCCAGCTGGCTACAGGAACCGATCGAGCCCGCCGAGTAGCGATCGGTTACATTGGCGTTCCCGCTAAAAGAGGGTTGGGAGGACGCCTTGGCTCGCATTCTCATGGAACCGATCGCGCGCGCCTTGGTGGTCGAGTCGCCGGATCCGACGTTGGACGCACATCTTGCGGCGGCGGGAATTCATGCGGTGCGTATGGACGATGTGCCCAGCGAAGCGGCACTGATCGCAGCCATGCAAAAGCATCGGGCGCAATTATTGTTTAAGCGGAGTCGAGTGCCAGTGAGCCGGGCGGTGGTCGAGGCGTGTCCGGATCTTTACGCCGTTCAGCTGTGCTGCATCGGCGATGATTCCGTAGATAAGCCGGCTTGTGCGGACCATGGTGTGTTGGTATTCAACGATCCGGTGAGCAATGGTCGCTCGGTGGTGGAGATGGCTATTGCGCACATGATCGCGCTTTCTCGCCGTCTTTATGAAACCGATGCGGACATGCACCAACACCGGTGGGACAAGAGTTCGGCGGGCCGGTACGAAGTGCTCGGAAAGCGCTTGGGGATCGTCGGTTTGGGGAACATTGGCCGGCAAGTTGCACGTCTTGCAGCGCAATTGGGCATGGAAGTTGGGTTTTATGACACCCGGCAGGTGGCTCAAGAAGTTGGTGTAGAGCTCGGTTTTCAACGGTACGGCCAGCTTACCGATCTGTTTCGGCAATCGGACATTGTGTCGATTCATATTTCAGCGTTTGACCCTTGGGGACGGGATAATGCCGGACTTTTGGACCCGCATCTCACCGACTTGGGCGCCGACCGTCCGGTGACCTCCCCCCGACTGTTCTTGAACCTCGCCCGCGGTAACCTTCACTCGGCAGAAGCTCTCCTTTCGGCGGTTCAGTCCGGGAAGATCGCGCGGGCCGCAGTGGATGTGTACCCGGATGAGCCGCGTCCGGGCGCCGGTGCTTGGATCAATCCTTATGCTTCCGAGCCGAGAATCGCGTGCACTCCCCATGTGGGAGCCGCGACTGAGGAGGCTCAACCTCGCATTGCACGTCGGGTGGCGACCACCATGGCGGACTTTTCGAGGTTTGGGTCGGTGCGAGACTGCGTATACGGGCCACAAACCAGCCTTTCCGTGTTGGACGAGGCCCGTGGGCATGCGGTGTTGGCGGTGGTTCACTCGGTGTCGCGCGGCACCAAGAAGGCTGTGGATGATGCCATTTATGAGGCCGAAGCGAGCAACTTGGGGTCAGCCCACCGCGATTTTGACATCGGGCTGGCTTACGATCTCGCGGTCATCGATCGACCCTTGCACCGGGAGGAGCTGGAGCGGCTGGTGACGCGCGCCGCCGATCTCGCGAAAGATCCGCATGCGATCAGGGCGATTCGGCAAATCGTGGTGCCCGCGACGGGTTGGTAGTAGTCAACCAAGTTGACTACTTGTCGGCCGCTTTAGGATTCGGACGGGGCGGTTTTGGGCTTTTTGGCGCGCGTAGCCCGTTTTTTGGGTGTCGGCTCAGGCGCCGGTTCTGCTGGCGCGGGATCTGGGTCGGTGAGCAGAAGGTCGTCGAAATCGATCGAAAAATCGCCGAGTTCGGCACGAGGGGGCTCCACTTCGGTCGGCGTGTGCTCCGGTCCGAACAGCGCTTCGGCTTTGTCGGCGGGGAATGCACCGGCCGGCGAGCTCGCCAGCTTTTCTAGGTAGAACGCTCTTAACTTGGCCAGGAGTACGGGACCGTTGCTTGCGAACGAAAAGGGCGCTGCGGGCGTTCGAACCGCTTGTCCGTCGGGGTGAATCAGTAATCCCGCTTCCATCAACGCGTAAAAGACCGACTTGATCGCCCGTCCCGGGACTTCCGGTCGGGTCTTTTTGAGGCGGCGGCGAACGTCGTCCAGGACGAAAGCGACGGTCACGCGACGGCGCCGTTTCCGTCGTTCCAAGGCGACTTGTTCGGAGATCTCCAGAATCTCTTTGCGAACCGCCAATGAATGCGGCGCGAGGCCCTGCTCATTGAGCCATTGGGTCCAGGGAAGCAGCGCTTCCGGGACCTCGGGATCATTCCAGGGTTCCGAAGGAGCTTGGCGCTGTGGCTCGGTTTCCAGCTCGGTATCTGGACTTTCGTTGGCATCGGCGGCATCCACCCGGTAGCTGCCCGACTTTTGATCGCGGGAAATGCGGACATAGCCAGCCTTTTCAGCACCATCGAGAAAGCGGGCGAAGGTGCTGAACCCGAGCTCGATTTCATCGAAGTCGGGATTGCGGCGCAGCAGAGCCGTCTTGAGAACGGAGGCCAGTGCCGGAGCGGGGTTTTCGCGCTGCAGGCCTTCCAAAGTCTCGGCGAGCATCGCAAACGCTTGCTCTTCGTCGACCGCGCCGCTTCGCTCGGCAACGACGGATTGACGCGCTTCTCGGATGAGGGTGTCGTAAAAGATGAATTCGTCGCAGGCTTGAATCAGCAATCGGGAGGTACTGGCCCGAGTGCCGCATCCGATCACCCTTTTGTTGAGTTCGCGCATTTTCAGCACGAGCGGAGTGAAGTCGGAATCGCCGCTGACCAGTACGAAGGTGTCGATATAATCTTTGGTAAACGCCAGCTCTAGGCAATCGACCACCATCGCGATGTCGGCACGGTTTTTGTCGTGCATTCCATGGGAGGTGAGCTCCATCATGGTGACATTTGCCTGGAGAAGATTCTGCTTAAACCGGGCGAATCTACCCCAGTCCGCATAACTTCGCGCCACCAGAATGCGCCCTTTATCCTTCAGTCTCTTAAAGACGGCATCGACGTCAAACCGCCCCATTCCTTCCCTTTCGGCGCCGGCGGCGATGTTTTCGAAGTCGATAAGGACGGCAAGATTCGATTCCACGGTTTTCCTGGGTCTGAGGCCGCGCCGGAGTAACCGATCGCCGGGTTTGGCGCGCACCGTTACAAAGGGGAGGGGGCGTGCACATGAGCGGCTTTGAACGGTTTGCGGGACCCCGGGATTACATCGCCGATGACGATCTGCTGTCGGTGGCGAATGCGGCCATTGTGTTGGGTCGACCGCTGTTGGTCAAAGGGGAACCTGGAACCGGCAAAACGCGATTGGCGGAAGCCGTGGCCGAGGCGCTGGGCGCAAAACTGCTCAGCTGGCACATCAAAAGTACCACCAAAGCGGTGGATGGCCTGTACCACTACGATGTGGTGCAACGGTTGAACGACAGCCGGTTTGGCGATCGCGACGTATCGGACATTCGTCGGTACATTCGCCTCGGGCCCCTCGGTCAGGCGTTTCAAGCGGATGAACGCGTGGTGGTGTTGATCGACGAAGTCGACAAAGCGGATATCGAATTTCCCAACGATTTGCTGCGTGAACTCGATGAAATGGCCTTTCATATCAATGAATTGGATGAAACGATCACCGCCAAACATCGGCCGATGGTGATCATCACGTCGAACGCTGAAAAGGAGCTTCCCGACGCCTTTTTGCGTCGGTGTGTCTTCCATTTCATTTCTTTTCCGGACCGGGCGCGGATGGAGAAGATTGTCCGCGTGCATCATCCGGCGTTGGACCAACAGATGTTGGAAGCTGCACTGGATCGATTTTACGCGATCCGAAAGACCCAAGGCCTCCGGAAGCCGCCGTCAACTTCCGAATTGATCGATTGGTTGACGGTGCTCGTGGGGGCCGGCCTTTCGCCGGAACGGTTGAAACAAGACCCTTTCTTGGGGGTGTTGCTCAAACAAGAGCAGGATCACCTGCTATTTTCGCAAAAACGCGGTCGGCCGTAGGCGATGTTCACCGACTTCCTGTACCAACTTCGCTCGCAGGGGGTTCTGGTCGGGACCGGAGAATGGCTCGGGTTTTTGGAGGCCGTTCGCCGAGGGCTTGCGACGGATGTGTCGGGGCTCTACGTCTTGGGCCGCGCTTTGCTGTGTCGGTCGGAAACGCAATTCGATGCGTATGATCTTGCGTTTGCGGCATCCTTTCGCGGGGCGGAACTGCCAGAAGACTTGCGGGCGAAGCTGGCGGATTGGTTAGACCAGGCAAAAGCGCAGAATGAAACTACGCCTCCGTTGAATGAAACCCGCCCGCCTGAAGAACTCTGGAAAGAGTTCCTTGAACGCCTCAAAGAGCAGACCGAACGCCACGATGGTGGCAACCGCTGGGTGGGCACAGGCGGAACGAGTCCGTATGGGAATTCCGGGCGAGGGGACGGTGGTTTGCGCATTGGAGGGTCGAGCGGCGGCCGCGGCGGCGCGGTTCAGGTCGCGATGGATCGACGCTGGGCCAGTTATCGCGCGGATCGAACCTTAGAAGTTCGGGATTTGGAGCTTGCGCTGCGGGCGATTCGTTCGTTGAAGCGAGAAGGGCTGGTGGAACTGGACCTCCCCGAAACGATCGATGCGACGTCAAAAAACGGCGGAGATATTGAAATTGTTGAGCGCCCAGCCCGGAAAAATCAGGTTCATGTGGTGTTGTTGATGGACGCGGGGGGCTCCATGTCTCCGCATGCCGAGAAGGTGGAGCGCCTCTTTTCAGCGGCATCGCGTGCCAAGACGTTCAAGTCGTTTACGGCCTACAGCTTCCACAATTGCGTGTATGACAAGTTGTACACCGACATTGAAGCGGGCGAGCGGATCCAAACCAGTAAAGTTCTTGACCAATTGACGCCAAAACACCGGCTGGTGTTTGTGGGCGACGCTTCCATGGCTCCGTATGAGCTTTTTTCGTCCTACGGTTGGCCGGGAAATGAATCGATGCCGGGGATCGAGTGGTTGAGGCGCTTCCACGAACGTTGTCCCGCCTCGGTGTGGTTGAACCCGGACCCACAGCGTTGGTGGGAACATCCGACGGTCAGCGCGATCGGTCGGATCTTCCCTATGTTTGAGCTGACGCTGGATGGACTCCGCGCCTCGGTGAAAAAGCTGCGGGCGCCTCGCTAGCGGAGGCTACATCGCGCCCAAAGATGCGGCATCTCCGTGCTCTTCTGGCCGGGGAATCCAAGGCTCATCGGGCTCGAGCGGCGGGAGCACCACCGGCTTGCCATCGTATCGGAGGCGCTTGCCCGGCCACACATACGCTTCAAAGCTGTACTTGAGAAGGGAATACCGCTCAAGGTTGGGGTGCAGGTGCGGGCTCAGTTCGGCGGCGTGAACCTCGGGCAGCAGGCTCCAGTGCAAGGCGGGTTTCATGTGGTGCAACCCATGATAACCATTGTTGAAACAGAACCAGTTGAGCACCGGACCGACGAAATTGCGGCTGTGGTTGTAGGGATGATCGCCGTCGCAGCCGTCGTGCTGAACGAAATTGATCCCCATGATCCCCCATGCCGCAAATTGATGCGGGATGAGGACGAACAAAAGGAACTTCTCCCAATCGAGAAACAGCGTGAGCAACACGAAAGCGACGTAAAAAGCGGTTTCGATGGAGAACTGCCGGAACCAGCTGGGGCGGCGGGTGCGCATGGCCTTGATGTATTCGGCGTTGGTCCGGAAGATTGCGGGCGTAACCACATAACTGAACAGCAGTTGGTTTAACAGGTTCCACCGGAAGCGGAGTTTGTACGTCCGCATCAAGTCAGCGGGCTTTTGGGTGTGCATGTGGTGGGACAGGTTGTGGCCAGGCACGAACGCGCTCACGGGGTGGCCATAACAAAGGCTCAATGCAATCTGGAAAATTTGGTTGTGCCAGCGCTTGTGGAACACCGGTGCGTGAATGGTGTTGTGGGTGATCACCGCACAAAAGAACGACAAAAGCGAAATGACGACCACCATCAGCGGGCTAATGGCCCAAGACAGCGGTAACGCGTACATTATCGCAATGAGGGCGAAATAAGTGAGCACAAAAGCGATGGATCGGAGATCTGCGGTATAGCGCAGCATGGGCACGCTCCGCGCGCCATCTATCCGATTTACAACAGAAGCACCAGTGCAACGTAGTTTTGACCCGCGGGTCACTTTTTTGTACGAGGTCCGCGGCTTGCCGATTCGCTGCTGTCGCACTAAGGGCCTTTCGGCCTTGGGGCGTGGTGTAATCGGTAACACAACGGACTTTGACTCCGTCATAGAAGGTTCGAGTCCTTCCGCCCCAACCACCCTTTACGGCGCGTGCCAGAAATCGACGGCCTGAAACACCGGCCTCATTCGTACGCGTTCAGCGTTTCGAGGCGAAGTATTTTGGGTGATCAGGTCGGTGATCGACCACCGGCAGCCTCGGACGCTCCTGTAGCTTAGCCGTTAGTGCTCAGCCGGCAGATAACGGTGTGGAAGCTCTTCAGGTTTGTAGTTTCGCGGGCGTTCACTCCACATCAACCAGCCAGCTCCGACTCCGAGCGTCACCATGACTGCTCCGCACGCTGTCGTCCCCGCCACACCTAGAACTCCGACAATTGTTGGCGAAATCCCTAACGCCAGCGCAGCCGTTGATAAGGTGGCCACTGCGCACATTCCCATCATGCCCAGGAAGGCCAGAAAAACCGGCATTACAATTAGCAGTACCAGGAGGTTCCACAGGAATAGCACACGGGGCCCGCCAGCGCGAAATTGTACGGTACCTCCCTGCAAAGCCAGCGACTCATGTAGTGCTACCACAAAATTGCGGTAGCCGCCCTTTGCTTTCCGCCCGTACAGTCCGCCCGACTGTGCTAGTTCCAGGGTTTCATTTCCTAGTTTTAATGTGCAAAAATACTGCACTGGGAGGCGTTTCGGCGTGAGGGTCCAGAGGGAAACCGAGGTGATGCTGCTGAGGGGCCAGCTCCGCACCGTTCCATCCACTGCGGTCAGCGACAACGTCGTCCGATCGACCGACCAGCTTGGCACGGTGGAGTCGGGAGGAAAGGGATAAGTGACGGGCTGCATCGCCGTAGAATAGGTCCCATGCGATCTCGAGTCAAGGGCGTTTTCACCCGGGAAAACCCACCGCTGATCGGGGATTCACTCGCCCGCAATGGGCACCTCGGTCGGAACGGCTAACGCTCCCCGAGCAATCTTCCCAATTTGCCGATGTGACGGTCGTGCGGCGCAGGGCTCCCCATTCCGTGGCGCACCGGTTACCCTGGGCGCACAGTTTGGGGGGGCGATGTACGGCGAAATGGTGCTGTTTTCCGGCAACGCAAACCAAGCTTTGGCGCAGCGAATCGCCGAGCGCATTGGGATGCCATTGGGTGATGCCCTTGTCGGCCGTTTTTCGGACGGTGAGACCCGGGTGGAGCTGAAGCACAATGTGCGTGGCCGCGACGTCTTCTTGATTCAACCTACGTGTTCTCCAGCCAACGACAGCTTGATGGAGCTGTTGATTATGGCGGAAGCGTGCAAACGTTCGTCGGCGGGCCGAGTTACCGCAGTCATGCCCTATTTTGGCTATGCACGCCAGGATCGAAAGGTGGCGCCTCGGGTGCCGATCACCGCGAAATTGATGGCGGATCTGATTCAGGCTGCGGGAATTTCCCGTGTTCTGACCATGGATTTGCATGCTGGCCAGATCCAGGGTTTTTTCAATATCCCCGTGGACAACCTCTACGCTCAGCCTCTCTTGTACCGTTGTATCAAAGAAGAGCTTCTGACGAAGGATACCGTAATTGTGTCTCCTGACGCCGGCGGCGTGGAGCGCGCTCGCTCGTACGCGTGGCGGTTGGGGGCGGATCTGGCGATTATCGATAAGCGGCGTTCGGGACCTAATGAAGCCGAGGTGATGCACATCATCGGCGACGTTCAAGGCAAGCGTGCGATTTTGATCGACGACATGATCGACACCGCGGGCACGCTCGCACACGGTGCCCGTGCGGTGATGGAGGCTGGAGCGAAGTCGGTTTTTGCCGTGACTACCCACGCGGTTCTGTCCGGCCCAGCCGTCGACCGCATCGAGCAATCGGTGTTCGAAAAAGTGGTGGTGACGGACACGATCCCATTGTCCGCCCGCGCGTCGCAGAGCGCGAAAATTCGTGTCCTTTCCGTGAGTTCTTTGCTGGCTGAAGCGATTCGTTCGATTCATTTCAACGACTCGATCAGCCGGTTGTTCCTTAACGGCGGTGGGGATTGACCGTCGTGCGGGTGCGGCTTGACGGGGCCCGTCGGTTCCGATAAGTGCGGCCGGATGTGGCGTCGCCGGTGAGTGCGCCCCTTGACGGAGTTTTCGATGGATACCCAACTTTCCGCGAGCGTTCGCGATCACAGCCAGGGCAAGGGTGGCGCTCGCAAGGCCCGTAAGTCCGGCGGTCTTCCCGCGGTGATCTATGGTCCGAGCCACGCTCCTGAGTCGGTGACGGTGGAGCCAAAGGCGCTGGAAGAGATTTTCCGCCATTCGCAGAACCGAAATACGCTGGTTCAACTTCAGTTGGGCGGCAAGTCGGTTCCCGTGTTGGTGCGCGAAGTGCAGCGCCATCCGGTTTCCCGCCAAATCTTGCACGTGGATTTTTATCGCGTGGATGCGAATCATCCGGTTCGCGTTCAAGTTCCCGTGGTCGCTACAGGCAAGGCGAAAGGCCTCGCCGGCGGTGGTCGGGTGCAGATCATGCGGCGCGCACTCGATGTGCTCGTTCCTTACGATCAGATCCCTGCGGCCATCGAGGTTGATACGACCGAATTGGACGTCGCGGATGTGATCCGTGTTTCGGCCGTTGTTCCTCCGAAGGGCGCGAAGTTGTTGTTCGACCAAGATTTCCCAGTGGTTACGGTCGCGGGCAAGGTACGCGATCGTGCGGAAGAGGCTCCGGCCGCTGCCGCAGCGACCCCTGCCAAGAAGTAGTCGCTCGACCGCGATGTTTCTGGTCCTCGGACTCGGAAATCCAGGTCGTCGCTATGAGAAAACCCGGCATAACGCCGGGTTTCTTGTTGTGGATCGCTTGGCTCGGCGTTGCGGTGAGACCGCCGATCGGGCGCAATTGGGTGCCGAGATCGCGAAAGTTCGCATCGCCGGCCAGGAAGCTATCTTGGCGAAGCCACAGTCGTTCATGAATCTGTCGGGACAACCGGCTGTTTCGCTGCAGGGTTACTACAAGGTCGAGCTTTCGCGGGTGATCGTGATCCACGACGAGTTGGATGTTCCCTTCGGGGAGATCCGAATCAAAGTGGGCGGCGGTCACGGCGGACACAACGGCCTCCGGGATCTTTCTGCGAAATTTGCGGATCCGAACTATGCGCGCGTGCGGTTCGGGGTGTCCCGTCCGCCGCCGGGAAATGAAGTAGCGAGCTATGTGTTGTCGCCGTGGATGGCCGCAGAAGAGGCACAGCTGGACCCCTTGATCGATCGCGCGGCGGACGCCGTGGAAGCGATCGTGGAACTGGGCATTCAGGCGGCGATGAAAGCGATCAACACGCGACCCAAGGCGGGTTGAAGCCATCGACGGTTCCGGCCTTGGCGCACTTCCATCAACGCGATACATTGGTGCGCTCCTCAGACGGGTTTGCACCCTTCTGATGAGTTTGTTGGGGAAAGACTTGTTCCTTCCCTAAACCCTGCGAGTGATCGCGGGAACGATCGCAGCCGAATGCACGCGGCGCGGTCGTCCATCCTCCTCGGGGGCCAGTCATGGCTCCCCATAGGTCCATGCGGAGGTCGCGTGCTGCACAATGAGTATGAAACTGTCGTTATTCTGCGTCCCGATCTCGACGACGCTGCTACCTATGGCCTGATCGAAAAATTCGAGCAGGTGATCACCGGAAATGCCGGTCACCTGTTGATTCGCGATGATTGGGGCAAGCGCAAGCTCGCATACCCCATTCAGAAGCATCAAAAGGGTCACTACGTGCTCATCAGTCACTTGGCGCCATCGTCGCTGGTGACCGAATTGGAGCGCCGCATCCGCAATGAGGACAGCGTGATCCGCTTCCTCACGGCCAAAGTGGCCGACGCGGTGGATGTCCCCGTTCGCTTGGAGCAGGTCGCTGAATTGCGCCGCATCAAGGAAGAACAAGATCGCATTCGTCGCGAACGCGGCGAGATCGATCCTCCCGATCACGACGATCTGGATGACGACGACGCCGAAGACCACGACGACTGAGCGCGTCCGTCCACCACCTTTCGGCGTTCGCGCCATTCATGAATTTTGGAGCTAGCTATGCGGGTCATCCTGAAAGAGGAAGTCCACAACCTCGGCGACGCCGGGGAAATTGTTAAAGTAGCGGATGGTTACGGTCGTAACTTCCTTCTTCCTCGTGGACTGGCGATCCCAGCTTCCGAGGGGAGCGTTGCTCAGCTGAACCATCAGAAGAAGGTCGCCGACGCGATCCGCCGCAAGCAATTGGGCGGAGCCAAGGAACTTGGCGCTAAATTGGAGAATTTGGCCATCACCATTCGCCGCGAAGCGGGCGATGATGACAAATTGTTCGGTTCGGTGACCAACCGCGACGTCGCTGAAGCGCTCGGATTGGAAGGCGTTCAGGTGGATCGCAAAGCGATTCAGTTGGAAGAGCCCATCCGAAGCATCGGCCTGTTCACGGTAGCGGTGCGTGTGCATCGCGAAGTGTCGGCAAACGTTCGGGTCTACGTCATTCGCGGTTGAAGGCTGAGGAGCAAACATGGCCTTAGACCGGTCTGCTCCGCAGAGTGTCGAGTTTGAGCGCGCGGTGCTCGGGGGGCTGATTCAGAACCCCGAGATGCTGCGCGATGTTGCTGAGATCTTGCGTCCGGACGATTTTTTTCGTGCGGACCACGGTCGATTGTTCTCGCTGCTGCGCCAGATGGAGGCGCAAGGAGAACCGATCGATCTGGTGACGGTGCCGGAACGCGCCGCCCGGGACGGACGTTCCGAACAGTACGGCGGCCTCCAGTATGTCTTGGAGCTCCCGGATCATGCGCCTGCGACCGTAAATCTTGGTCATTATGCGGCGGAAATTGTAAAAAAGGCGACGCTTCGACGGTTCATTGAATCGCAGCAACGCCTGGTGCAGCGGGCTTACGATCAGCTGGACGAGCCTGGTTCGCTCCTGGAATTGGCTTCGCAGGAGATTTCTTCGCTGGGTCGGACCCACGGAAAGCAGGCGTGGAACGCGATCAGCTTGGTGATCGACGAAGAGCTGCTGAACATTCAGAAGCTGTCGGAGCGGCCCGACGGGCTCACCGGAGTTCAGACCGGCTTCACCGATCTCGATCAAATCATGTCCGGCATGCAACGCGGCGATTTGATCATTTTGGCGGCGCGACCCTCCATGGGAAAAACGGCGCTGGCGCTGAACATGGCGCTCAATGCGGCCCTATTGGACAAGGTCGCTGTTGGCGTGTTTTCGTTCGAAATGAGCCGACATCAGCTGACCTCGCGTATGTTGGCGACGCACGCCGAGGTCGACAGCACCAAGATCCGCACCGGGCGTCTGGATCCCGACGAGTGGGAGAAGATTTTTGCGACATCCGATTTCTTGCGCCAAGCGAAGATTCACATCGACGATTCTCCAGGGCTAACGCTGGCGGAGTTGCGCGTTCGCGCGCGTCGGCTCTCCGCCCAGGAAGGGGGCCTCGGCGCGATTGTGATCGACTACATGCAGTTGATGCACGCGGAAGATCCGACCATTCCACGCACCCAGCAGGTCAGCGAATGGTCGCGAGGTCTTAAAGCTCTGGCGAAGGAGCTCGCTTGTCCGGTGATTGCGCTGTCGCAGCTGTCGCGCAATGTGGAGTCTCGGCAGGACAAGCGCCCCATACCTTCGGATTTGCGTGAATCTGGGTCGATCGAACAGGACGCAGATGTCATCCTGTTTATTTATCGCGATGAATACTATAATAAGGAGACGACCACTGATAAGGGCCTCGCTGAGGTGATTATCGCGAAGCACCGCAATGGTGCGGTGGGTACGGTGAAATTAGTATTTCAAGGCCAGTATACAAAGTTTGCTAATCACGCAGACGCGCGGCACGGCGGCCTGTAGTTCGCCGCGCGCCACGGGCTGGTTCTGCCGGCGATTGTGCGAACGAGAATGGTCTGCGATTCTTCTCGACCATTGCGGCGCTTGGAAGTGTTGGGTTGTCGGGTTGATCCTTCGGCGGGTATCCGGTAGGGATTACGGATGCGAATGGTGCCCGACGCGAGTAAGATCGCGACGTCCGCACCCTGCCAGGAGAAGGTTCACCCCATGGACAAGGCCGAGCTGCTCACCGAATTTCGTAGTCGGGTCGAAGAGTTCGAGCGCTACCAGAGTTTCATTACCAAGGCGCAAAGTCAATCGTCCCGGTTTGCGCCCGCGGTAGTGGAAAAGGTGGTCAAGGACAACACCGAGAAGTCGTTGGTCGTTATCGGGCAATCCCGAGATCTGATCAAGGACGTAAGGGCCGCCATGGCCAAATTGGATTCGTCCCGTCAGTCGGTGCTCGACGGGCGCGGCAATTCTCAATTTGCCTTGGAAGAACTTGAACTGCGCTTGGCCATCGGCGAAATGACCGAGGAGGAGTTTGAGCAGGCTGCGTCCGATCTCAAGTCCTCTTTGGGCTCGATCGATCAGACCGCGGATGCCGTCGACCAGGAGTTGGCGTCCTACCAAGATCTGATGAACCGGTGGGATGGGCTCCTGGCGCAGTCGGGAATCGCACCAGAGCCGCTCGTGCAGGAAGAAACGCCAGTTCAAAGGTCGCAGACGCGGCATGAAGATGATCTGGTTCTGTTGTCGGGTGACGGCGACGTTGCGGTTTTTGATGAAGAACCAGAGCCGTTGGTGTCTTTGGGAGATGAAATCGGCGATGGTCCCGTGGTCATCAACGCCATGCCCGAAGAAATCGACATTCTCAACGAGGATGAGCCTTCACCGGACACGGAGCCGCCTGCGCCACGGGTGGGCGGCGAC
>SXGS01073720.1_pt1 | contig 19918 bp, 13 predicted proteins | sample 3174681 | NCBI WGS metagenome assembly SXGS01 (sample SAMN11356861, study PRJNA531348) | freshwater metagenome | isolation source: freshwater sample F1-80 | place: China: Fuxian Lake, Yuxi | collected 2017-12-25 | reverse complement strand
GTCTCGATCGACATCGCCGACGTGGACATCGGCACGAACATCGGCGCGCGCCTGCAGGCCGACCAGGCCGAGGCCGACAAGCGCGTCGCGCAGGCCATGGCCGAGAAGCGTCGCGCCATGGCCGTGGCCGCCGAGCAGGAGTTCAAGGCGCAGGTGCAGGAGAACCGCGCCAAGGTCGTGCTGGCCGAGGCCGAGGTGCCGCTCGCCATGGCGAGCGCGCTGAGGAGCGGCAACATGGGCGTGATGGACATGTACCGCCTGAAGAACGTCGAGGCCGACACGCGCATGCGCTCGACCTTGGCCGGCGACGGCGGCGAAGCCCCGCAGCAGGTCTGAGGCGGACACCGTGCTGGCCGCCATCGACTTCGGCGACTTCATCAAGTTCGTCGTCTTCTTCTTCGTGGTCGTGCTGCCGATCCTGCGCACGATCCACGAAGCCGTGAAGACGCGGAACGAGGAGTCGCGTCGGCGCGCTGAGTCGGCCGCTCCCGCGACCGAAGTCGAGGAGGACATCGACGCCGATGGCGACGAAGCGCGGCGCGCCTTCGAAGCCCTCATGCGCGGCGAGGATCCAGCTCGCGCGCCGGAGCCGCCGCCCATCCCGGCGCCCGCGCCCGCAGTCGAGGCCGTGTCGCGGCGCGTCGAGCGCGGACGTGCCGGGGACTTGCACCGCGAGGCGCGCGAGTCGGAGCAGTCGACGGAGGTCGCCCAGCGACGCGAGCTGCGCGGCGCCGAGGCCCGTTCGAGCGAGGGCGAGAGCTACGAGGAGGAGCTCGAGACGAGCGGCGTGCCGCAGCCCGACGAAGAGGAGCTGGCCATGGCCGAGCACCGGCGTCGGCTCGAGGAGGAGCGTGCTCGACGCGAGGCTTTCCTGCGCGTGGAGCGCGAGCCGGCGTCGGGACGCCGGGCCACGGTCTCCGCGGCGGCGATGACGAGCTTCGAGCACGACGCCAAGCCCACGGAGCCCGCGCCGAGGCGGCCCGAGCGCGCCGAACGCGCGACCAAGCTCCTCGGCACGCGCGCCGACTTGCGCCGTGCGGTGCTGGCGGCCGAGGTGCTGGGAAGGCCGAGCGCCCTGCGCGAACGGGGCGAGGGACCGGTCGGGCTGCGCTGAGCGGCGCGTGGCCGGCGCGCGGCGAGGCGGTGGATCCGCAGGCCGCGCGCGTGCGAATATCCCGCCACCATGGCGAAGGGCAGCAGCTCGAACTCAAAGCACTCCAAAGCTCGCGGTACGGTCAAGTCCAAGGCCTCCAAGGAAGCCTCCAAGCAGGGCTCGAGCGCCAAGAGATCCGGCAAGCCCAGCGAGCCTGCCAGCCAGGGCGCGCCGGCCTCGGCCAACGCCTTGGCGCGCGGCGCCGAGGTCCGGCACTGGTTGTTCAAGTCCGAGCCGGATGTGTTCAGCTTCCAGGACCTGCAGAAAGCCGCGGGACGGCGCACGGGTTGGGATGGGGTGCGCAACTACCAGGCGCGCAACTTTCTGCGCGACGATTGCCGGGTGGGGGACCTTGTGGTGTTCTGGCACAGCAACGCCGAGCCGCCGCACGGCGCTGGCCTCGCCAAGGTGGTGCGGCCCGGTCATCCCGACCCGACGCAGTTCGTGAAGGGTCACGACCACGAGGATCCGGCTTCGGACCCTGCGGATCCGCGCTGGATGCAGGTGGAGATCGAAGCGCTGCGGGCCTTCGGGAAACCCGTGACGATGGAGGCTTTGCGCGCGGATCCGCGCTCGAGCGGCATGCTGCTGCTCGCCAAGGGACAGCGCCTGTCGATCCAACCGTTGACTCGCGAGCAGTACGAGTTGGTGCTGGAACTCGGCGCCGGTTGAGATCCGAGCTGGGAGCTCTCCCAAGCCTGAGGTGGCGGTAATTCGCCTCCGCAAAGCCTTGGTATTTTGGGGGTTAAGGTAAATCGAGTTTGGAAGGACGGGCGGCTTGGTCAGGCTGTGGACTTGCGCCCATCCGCGCCGTGTGGTCAAAACCAAACTCTCGGCGCCGGGCTTGGATGCTCGTCACGCCACTCCGCAGTCCCAGTTTCGGACATAGAGACCATGAGCCAGAACTACGATCGCCTCGTCCAGGCCGTGGAAGCCTGCCGCGACGATGTCGCCAAGGCCGATGCGGGCAACAAGGCCGCTACTTCGCGCGTGCGCAAGGCTATGCAGGACATCAAGAACATCGCGCAGGACCTCCGCAAGGAGATGCTCGAGAAGCGCGACGCGGGCAAGCCGGCGAGCTGAGCTTCCCTGAGGCGAGCTTCCCTGTGGCGAGCCTTCCCTGAGGCGAGCCTTCCCTGAGGCGAGCCTTCCCTAGAGGCCGCTCGACGCGCGGCCCAGTTCCTACGCGACCGGCGCAGGCAGTGATTGCCCGCGCCGGTCGCGCTTTCGTGCGACCTGTCCTGCCAGCCCTTCCAGCACAATCCGTGCGGCTTCAGGACCGATGCACCGTAGCCTGCACCCACACGCCACGCATCCGCCATGACGCACCCGTCGCTCTTCCTTGCGCTGCTCTTCGCCCTGCTCTTGCAGTCCACCACGCCCGACACGCGCGGCGCAGAGCAAGCTCCGCCGCCGCGGCCGCGCACCATCGTCTTGCTGCGGCATGCCGAGAAGGCCGCCGATGGCGACCAGGATCCCGCCTTGTCCGAGCGTGGCGTCGCACGCGCGCAGGAAGTGGCGCGCCTCTTGGGCGAGCTGCGGCCCAAGGCGATCTACGCTTCGTCGTTCCAACGCACGCAAGCCACGGTCGCGCCGCTCGCCGCGCGCTCGGGGCTGACGCTCGAAGTCGTGGCCGCGACGGAGCATGAGCGCCTCGTCGAGGCTTGCCAAGCCTTGGAGGATGGCGCCGTGCTCGTGGTGTGCGGCCACTCGAACACGATCCCCAAGCTCGTGCGCGCGCTCGGCGGCGAGCCACGCGGGCTGGACGCCAAAGGCAATCTGCCCGACGACGCCTACGGTCGCCTGTACCTGCTCACCTTGCCGTCCAAGTCGGTATCCAAGTCGATGGCGGGGGCGCCGCAGCTCTTGGAACTGGCGCTGGAGCCCTGAGTGGGCGCGTGGCCGGCGCCAGGCTCCCGGGTCGGGTTTGGTCGCGGTGGCGCCTGTCCAGTTCCGCTTCGGCCCTGGTCCGCTCCGGGCCAGCCCTGCGCCGATCCAGGCCAGCGCCGGATCGAACTCAGCGCCGATCGAGCCTCGTCAGGCGCAAGCTGTCTTGGCGAAACATGGCCGTGCCCTGCTGCGCGCGCAGCTCGAGCACCAACTCGACATCGCCGGTTTCCTCGGCGACTTCGAACTCGAACTCCAGCGCCTTCAGGCCTGAACCACCTTCCGTGCGCGCGTTCGACGCGCCGGAGATGCGCAGCGCAGCACCCGCGGCCGGCGCGCCCTCTTCGACGAGTGCCTCGACGCCTTCGAGCTGCACCTGCGCCGAGAGCTTGTAGTGGCCTCGCGACAACAACACGCCGCTGCGCCAGCTCGCGACGCAGCGTCGCGACGCGCCGCAGGCGATGGACAGGAACTGCGTCGCTCCCAGCTTGCGCGGCTCGACGACGGCGTCCTCGACCTCCGACATGGGACGCCAGCCCTTTACTTGGACGGCGACCCCGGGCTTGAAGACTTGCGGCTTGGGCTCGGGCAGCGACTTCTGCTCCTTGAGCGCGCGTTCGCGTTCGACCAGTCGCTCGCGCAGCTCCTGCGCGCGCAGCGCCTGCGCCGCCGCCGCGTCCGTGGAGACCTTCTTGAGCGCCGGCTCCAGCCGCCGCTGCACCTCGTCGAGCTTCTTGCAAAGCCGCTTGGCCTCGAACTTCGGCAAGAGCTTGGCCACTTCGCGGCGATACTCGGCGCGCCACGCGGGGTTCTTCATGACGCTCTTCGCCACATGCGCCACGGGCATGTCGAGCACCGAGGCGTTGGGATCCTGGAAGCACTGGTCCATGCCGTGCGGCAAGTACACCGCCTTGCCGCCGGGTTCGAAGTACAGGCGGTAGTTGTTGCGGTTCCACGCGTAGCCGTCCCAGTGGCCGATCATGGCTTCGAGCGCGACATGGCGCGTGAAGCGCTCGATGTCCAGCAACTCCGGCAAGTCCTTCCAGCGCTTTTGCAGGTCCGGCTCGGTGGCGGCGCGCGCCAACGCCTTCAAGTCGGCGCGTTCCTCGCCACCCGATCCGGAGTCGAGCTCGAGGTCCTCGTCGACATCCATGCAGAAGCCGCCGTCGTAGAGGTTGCCTTCGTCGTCCTTGAACCAACGACGCAGGAAGCGCTTGTCGAAGCCCTCCTTCAGCACATAAACGCCCATGTCGCGCTCGTTCAACTTGACGCGCGCATGCGCAACGCGCGTCGCCGGCAGCCCACACTCGCGGAACAACTCGGAGGAGAGCCACTCCGACAGCAGCGACTCGTCCTGCACCGAGTTGTTCAGGTGGAACTTCTCGAGGCCGTGGAAGAGGTCCTGGCCGTCGAACTTGTCGAGCTTGATGGTCAGCGCGGGCCGCTGGTCCCACTCTTGGTAGCTGCCGGCGGCGCCCTTGAGCTTGACGCCGCCGCCCAGGAGGCGCGCCTTGCCGTCGATCTCGACCACGACGGGCGCGTAGCTGCGCGGCGATTCGCGCAAGGCCGCTTCCGCTTGGCGCGAGACCACCAACCGCAGCTCGTGGATGGGACCGCGCGCGAAGTACGCGTCGCTGTCGTCGGATCGCCCTTGCGGCGCGGCCGGGGCGACGCCCGCCAGCAGCAGGGCCACGCCCGGCATCGACACGAGCAGCCAAGCGCGCGGGCGGTCCATGCATTCCATGGGGGACACCTTAAGCTCGCCCCCAGCGCCAAGGCCAGACTACGCGCCCACAGGGCGTCGAGTCGCGCGCTCCTAGTCGGCGCTGGTGCTGGCGCGCATCCACCCGTCGCGGAAAGTAGGCTCCGGACACTAGAATCCACGGGCATGCGTCGTCTTGCTCGCATCGCCGCCGGCTTGTGCCTGGCGGGTTCCGCCTGGGCCGGCGACGTGGCGCTGGTCGTGCGCGGCGTCGTGCAGTCGGCGAGCGTGCAAAGCGGTCCCTTCTTCGCCGCCACGCCGGGTGACGCGGTCGAACTGCGTCTCGAGGCTTGGCTGCCCGGCAACCCCATCACGCCCGGGCAGTACGTCAACTACCCGCTCGATCTCGCCAACAGCACGCTGATGGTCGGTGGGGTCTTGGTGAACGCGGGCTCGATCCCGGTGTCCGTGGGCTTCGCCAACAACTACGGCGGCGTCGACGGCGTGCGCTTGTTCGGCCTGCCGTTGGCGGCTGGCGCGCAGCCGGTGGCCTTCGAATTCAGCGAGTGCACGGCCGGGATCTTCTCCTCGGTCGATCCGAGCGCGAATCCCGGGACGTATGCCGCCACCCAGTGGTGCTCCTACACCTTCGCCGTCCAAGGCCCCGGAGCCAACCTCGACATCGCTCCGCTCGACCTCGCCATCAGCCTGCCCAGCACCGGCTCGCCGTACTGCTTCGGCGACGGCACGGGCGCGTCCTGCCCGTGCGGCAACTCGAGCTCGATGGGCAGTTCCGCGGGTTGCCTGCACTCGCTCGGCGGCGCGGGGCGCTTGCGCGCCAGCGGCGTCGCCAGCGTGTCGACCGACAGCCTCGTCTTGCGCGGCGAGGCGATGCCCAGCAGTTCGGCGTTGTACTTCCAAGGCACTTCCCGCTCCGGCGGCGGTCTTGGAGTGGCCTTCGGCGATGGACTGCGCTGCGCGGGGGGCGTGGTCGTGCGCCTCGGGACCAAGGCCAATGTCGTCGGCGCATCGCTCTATCCGGCCGCAGGCGACCTGCCAGTTTCCAGCGCGGGTCTCGTGGCGCCCGGCGACGTGCGCACCTACCAGATCTGGTATCGCAACGCGGCCGGCTATTGCACGGCCAGCGTGTTCAACCTGACCAATGGACTCGAGCTGACTTGGACGCCGTGAACGTCGAGGCTGTCAAATTGAATTGACGGTTGGTCCGGCGCGTGCTCGTGCTCTTCGCGCTTGCTCGTCCTTCACTTCTCCGTCCCTGACTTCTCCGCCGCAGCGTCGAGCGCGGAGAGCTCGAAGCGCACGCTGGCGATCCAGGGCTTGGCGCCCTGCTCCCAGTGGCCGTAGGTGGTGGCCACGAAGGTCCCGTCCGGCAGGACTTCGAGTCCGGGATAGCCGCAGTCCCAACTGTCCTGGTTGTCGAGCAAGCGCACCTTGGCTTGCCCCGGGCGTCCCTGCGCCAGATCCTCGTAGGTGCCCACCCACGCCACGAAGTCGCCCTTCCAGGGGTGGTCCTTGGCGAGGTTCATGTCGCGGTAGACGATCACCAGGCGTCCATCCTTGGCGCGCCTGATGGTGTGCCGGTCGCCGGTCAGGGCGGGGTGGACGGGACGCGGGGCGCTCCAGGTCGCACCCTCGTCGTTCGAGGCGATCCAGTGCGATTCGGCGCGGCGGGCGTTCTCGCGCATGACGAGCAACAGCGTGGCGCCGTCTTGGGAGCGCACTGCGCCGGGCTCGCACAAGTGCAGGGTGGATGAAGCGTGCAAGCTGCGCGGCGCGCCCCAGCTCGCTCCGCCGTCGAGCGACTCGACTTGATAGAGGTCGAACACGCCGCGCTTCTTCGGGTCCTCCTCGCCCGGCTTCCGGAAGTAGCGCCCGTCGTCGTGGAAGAAGGCCAGATACCGCCCCGGCGCGCCGCTCGGCACGAGGTCGCCCATGACGACGATGCCGCCCCACTCGCCGGTGGGCTTCAGCTCGCTCCAAGTGGCGCCTTCGTCCTCCGAGAGCGCGTGCCGCGCGGGGTGGAGCCCCGAGAAGAGGATGATGCGGCGTTGGCCGTCGGCGCCCACCACGCGGAACAAGGTGGGCACTTCGAGGCTGGTGGCGAACGAAGGGGGAGTGGGCAGGCGCTCGCTCCAGGTGAGGCCGCCATCGGGACTCCGCTTGAGCACGATGGCGCCCTTTCCATGGCCCTTGGGATAGGCGGCGAGGATGGTGCGTCCATCGTCGAGCAAGAGCGTCGAGACGTGGCCCAAGTAGACGCCCTCTTCCTTGTCGACGAGCGTCTGGCGGGCGGTGTCGCGCGACCAATCGACTAGGCGCGGCGCCGCGTCGGTGGTCGCGGCACCCTGCCGCGGGAGGGAAGTCGCTTGTGGCGAGGAACAGAGGATCGTGATCGCGACGAGCAGCATGTGTCCAGGTGTCTCGAGCGGAGGGGCTTCAGCGGATGCGCAACGGCGGCGCTTGCGAGTCCAGCAAGCCGCAAGCCTTGGCGCGGGACCACAACGCGTCCAAGGCCGCGCGTCCCTCCTCGCCGAGATCGTGCGTGCGCGCGTTGACGTACAGCTCGATGTGCCGGCGCAGCACTTCGTCGTCGAGCTCCTGCGCGTGGCGGCGGCACAGCGCCAACGCCGCGTCGGGATGCTGGCGCGCCCAAGCGAGCGAGGCGGCGAGCGCGTCGTCGCAGGCGGCGACCAGCGCCGGATCGAGCGTCGCGTCGGCCATGATGCCGCCGAGCGGCAACGGCGCGCCCGTGTCGCGCTCCCACGCCTCGCCGAGGTCCTGCGCAAGTTCGAGGCCGAAGCGCTGGTAGACGAAGCGTCCTTCGTGGATGCACACGCCCATGTCCGCCGTGCCGGCGGCGAGGCGCGGCAGGATCTCGGAGAACACGACCTGCTCCAGCTTCGAGGCCGGCGCGCCGTAGAGGCGGAAGAGCAGCGCGGCCGTCGTGTTGGCGCCCGGCAGCAGCACGTGCGCGCGCGAGGGCGGCGGAGCTGCGCGGCGCGCGACGAGGATGGGGCCCACTCCGAAGCCGAGCGCGCTGCCGCGGCGCAGCACGACCAAGGGTCGCGGCGATTGCAGCGCGGCGAGGAAGCTCGTCTTGGCGATGGGCAGGCGTCCGGCGCGGAACGAGTCGTTGAGGTCCTGGATGTCCTCGAGCTCGAAGGCGAGTTCGACGCCAGCGATGCGCACGGCGCCCGACAAGAGGCCGGCGAAGGCCCACACGTCGTTGGGGCAGGGCGAGATGCCGAAGGCGAGCTTCATCGCCCGCACCAGTCGAGCGCCAACTCGCGCACGGCGAGCAGCGCCGCGTCGGCCGTCCAACGCGCGTGTGCGCGGTCGCCGGCGGCGTTCGACACGCCGCGCGCGATCGAGCACGGCACGCCGATCGTCCGGCAGGCGAGAGCCACGGCGTGGCCTTCCATGTCTTCGAGCAAGGCGTCCGCGGCGCGCGCGCGCGCGGTTGCTTGCGCGCTGGTGCCCGACGCGGCGTGGACGGTGAGCAGCACGCAGGGCTCTTCGGGCACGCGCAGGCGCGGCGGCGGCGCGAGTTCGAGCTCGTCGACCAGCCACGCGTCGTCGGGCGGAGCAAGCCGCAGGGGGACGACGCGTGTCCCGTCGGCGCTTCCATCGGAGGGCAAGGCCCCGATGTCGAGGCAACGCGTCCGCGTGGCGAAGCGCGCCGCGCCGAGCGGGGCGCGCGCCAAGTCGTAGCTCCCGGCGATGCCCGCCAACAGCACGCGCGCCGGGGAAAGGCGGGCCGCGAGCAGCGTGGCATTGGCCGCCGCGGCGATCGGGCCCACGCCGATTTCGTGCACCAAGGCGCGGCCGGCGAACTCGCCCGATGCTTCCAAGACGCGCCGTTCGAGGCGCGTGGGCACGAGGATCAGCAAGGGACGGCCGGTCGCCACAGGAGAGAGTGTCCCGTCGCGGGTCGCGGGGCTCAAGGGAGGCGCTGGGTGAATCGTCCGCGCCACGCGCGCGGCGAGCGACTATGCTCGCCCTGCATGCGCCCCTGGAAGCTCGCCCTCGCATCGACGCTGGTCCTCGTAGCCTGCCACGCTCCGCGTCCCGGTGCTTCGTCGGACACCGCGCCCCCGGCCGCGCAGTCGACCACGGAGCTGGTCGCGGGCGCCCAGCCGCGCGTGGCGACGCCGGTTGGGGAGGCGCAAGACGCGCCGCAGCTCGCGCCCACCGTCGACGACGACTTGGAGCGTGCGCTCGCCTTCGCGCTCAACGACGATCGGACGATCGAACTGCTGAGTGTGTTGTGCGATGAACACGCGCCGCGGCTGACCGGATCGCGGAAGGCCGACGCGGCTTGCGAGTGGGCGCGCTCCCAGTTCGAGTCGTGGGGCCTCGACGCGCGTCTCGAGACATGGGGCATGGCGGCGGCGCGCTTCGATCGCGGCCCGTCCCACGGTCGCGTGCTCGGCGCCGAGCCGCTCGAGCTCGACTTCATGACGGCTGCGTGGACCGTGGGCACGGAGGGCGTGCAACGCGGTCCGGCGCGCCTCGAACCGCGCGACCAGGCCGAGCTCGACGCGCTCGGCGTCGATGGGCTGCGTGGCGCATGGATGGTGCGCGTCGACGAGCGCATGGACGGCGCGTGGCGCAAGCGCCTCGAGCAGCTGTACGAAGAGACGCGTCCACGGGGCTTGCTGCGCGCGGGCGCCAAGAGCGGCTTGCTCGTGATGTCCGGCGACTTCCGCGCGCAAGCGCGCGGCACGCGTCCGACCGTGCGCGTGCGCTTCGACCAACACGAGGAGCTGGTGCGGCGCCTGCGCGCTGGAACGGCGGTCGAGCTCGAGTTCCTGATCGACAATCGCTTCGAGGACGGGCCGGTGCCGTGCGCCAATGTCGTCGCCGATATCGTCGGCGCGGAGTTCCCCGACGAGTACGTGATCGTGCAAGGGCACCTCGACACATGGGATGGCGCAGAGGGCGCGCAGGACAACGGCACCGGCGTCGCCACGACCATGGAGGCGGCGCGTGTCTTGGCGCAGAGCGGCGTGCAGCCTCGCCGCACGATCCGCTTCGTGCTCTACACCGGGGAGGAGCAGGGCCTCTTTGGATCGCAGGGCTATGTGCGGGACCACGCCGACGAGTTGCCGCGCACCAGCATCGTGCTCAACCACGACGGCGGTGGCACCTTCCTCGCTGGCCTTGATGCGACCTTCGCCATGTTGCCGGACATGGAGCCCTTGGCCGAACGGCTGCGTGCGCTCGATCCCCGCTACGGTTTTGAGCTGCGCGAAGTGGAGGGCTTGCGCAACAGCGGCGACTCCGACCATGCGCCCTTCATCGCGGCCGGCGTGCCGGCGTTCTTCTGGAGGCAGAGCGAGCGCGACTACACGTTCGTGCACCACACCCAGAACGACACCTTCATCAACACGCCGCTCGACGAAGTGCGGCACAGCTCGAAGGTCGTGCTGCTGTCGGCGCTCCACTTCGCCAACCTCGATCGCCTGCTCGATCGCACGGACATGGAGCCCTTGCCGCGGCGCATGCTGGGCGTGCGCCTTGGTGAAGATGCGACCATTCAACGCGTCGAGAGGGATGGTCGTGGCGCCGCCGCGGGGCTCTTGGTGGGCGATCGCGTGCTTCAGCTCGACGGCGCACAGGTCGCCGATCGCGCCGATCTGGTCGAGAGGCTGCAGAAGGGTGGCGCGCAAAAGAGTTGCGTGGTGTCGCGTGGCGAAACGCGGCTCGAACTCGTGTTGGATTGGAGCGGCGACCCGGACGAGCTGCGCCGCGCCGAGCGTGCCGCGCGCAGAGCCCAAGGCGCCATCCAGCGCGGTGTCGAGCTCAAGCCAGCCAGCGCAGTCGGGCGCTAGGCCGCGCAGTGCGCGCCGCGGTTGGATGGGGGGTCGGCAAGTGGCCGCGCGCGCAGCGGCCCTGCGGTTGCCCGGTCGGCCTGCAAGTGCTGAATTCGTCCGTGTTTGGGGTCGACAACGTCGGAAATGAACGCAGCTCGCGTCTTGCGTCCACCCGTTCTTCACGATCCTCGGGCATCTTTGGTGGTCTTGGGTGGCTTCTGTCCCTCTCCTTGGGCCCGCCCAGACACCCCCAACGACCCTCCACCATGCGACACCACCTCTCCCTCGCCGCCTTCGTGCTCGCCTGCGCCCCCGCCGTCGTGGCGCAAGACTCGGTCTCCAAGCTGAACGGCTTGCCGGGCGATGCCATCGACGCCCACTCGGCCGCCGACCAGATCAACGACTACATCGTCGACCTCGCGGCCATCCGTTCGAGCTGGGGCACGGCCTTCGGCATCGCGCCGATCGTCAAGACCAGCCAGCAGCGCAACGCCGCGCCCTTGTTCTTCAACGGCATCGCCAACGCGCAAGCGATCTCCAAGACGATCGCCACGAACCAGCCTTTTCTGCGCGCGAGCTATGACCTGTGGACCGCGCCGGGCTTTGGAGTGAACAACAACTCGGCGCGCAACGACGCCGGCGCGCCGCTGTCGACCTCAGGCCTGACGGGCGCGCGCTTCGGCTTCGCCACGGCGGAGTTCATGGATGGCGATCCGGCCGGGACCGCGCTCGCCAACATCGTCGGCGGCGTGGCCCACATGACCACCACGCGGCCCTCGCGCTTGCATGTCTCGCGCATCGTCGCGGCTTCGAACAGCCCGACGGATGGCTGCAACTTGGCGGCCTTCGGCATGGGTGCCATCGACGACGCGGGCAACGTGCACTTCCGCGCCGACAACTTCTCCACGTTGCCTTGCGGCACCTTGAATCCGGTGACCGGCAACAACTACTTCCGCGTGGCGTTGCCTGCGCGCTCGGCGACGGTCAACGTCCTCTCGAGCTTGGGGGCTTCCGACACGGCCGCGACCTCCCACTTGCTGGCGGGTTCCACCACGACGCACAACACCCCGAACATCATCCCCTCGAGCGTCGCTGGACGCCCGATCTTGATCGGCACCAACTTCAATCGCCAGTACGTGTTCGAGCAGGTCGCCGGTGGCGTCGTCGCCGGCACCGCCAGCGCGCACTTTGCCGCGGGCATCAGCGACCACCGTGGCGCGCTGGGCTACACGCCGGCCAACTTCCCGACGCTCTTCACCGGCGCGGTGAACGGCACCGCGGGGATCCTCGCGCGCACCGCGGCCGCCAGCAGCTTGTGCGGCGCCATCAACGTCGTCGGCCTGGACGCCAATGGCGGCTTCCTCGCGCCGCGCGCCCTGACTCTGCCGGCTCTGGTGGCCGATGCGGACTCCCCCGGTTGGAACAGCCAAGTCGCGGGGGGCAGCCAGGAACTCGACCACTACCACGATCAGACCGCCTTCCAAGGCGGCAGCTCGCAGGTCGGCCTCGGCAGCGACCAGCAGGGCAACCTGCTCGCGGCGAGTGTTGTGTACTACGCCTTCACGCCGCCGTCCTTGACGCCGTTCACGAACCCGAACAATTACATGGCTGTGTGCAAGGTCGATCCCCTGACGGGTGCCCAGAGCTGGACCGCAGCGGCGTGGACGCGTGAAGCCGGCGGTGTCTCCGACGGCAAGGTCGTCTACCAGAACGGCACGACGCGCATCGGTCGCCTGCGGGCCTTCATCGGCGCCACGGCGCCCACCGGCCCGACGATGAGCGCGCCGATGATCGACTCGGTCGGCAACGTGTGGTTCGTCGGTTCGTTCGAGCGCGACAGCCTGCCGGGCTCGGTCAGCGTGGGCTTGTTCCGCGCAGTGCTCGACTCGGCGAGCTTCAGCTACAAGCTCGAACTCGTCTTCGCCCAAGGTCAAGTGCTTGCCGGTCGCAACTCGGGCCGCAACTACCAGATCACGTTCCTGCGCCTGAACGACACGAACTCGATCTCCTCGGGGGCCCCGTACTCGGGCAACATCAGCGCCGCAGCGCACCTCGGCCAGTCGCCCGCCAACCTCGCCACCAGCGATGCTCGCACGCTCGGCGGCATGGTGATCTCGGCGCAGATCGTCTACGACAACAACGGCGATGGGCTCTACGTGCCCTCGACCGGCACCGGCGGCACCATTGGCAGTCCTGACGAGGACTACCAAGTGTTGTTGTACGTGGGTGCGTCGAGTGACTGCAACGCCAACGGCATCCCGGACGATGCGGAGATCGCCGAGGGCACCGCCAGCGACATCGATGGCAATGGTGTGATCGATTCCTGCGAGGGCGTCGTAGGCAGCTCGTTCTGCCCCGGCGACGGCAGCGGCACGCCGTGCCCGTGCGGCAACAACTCCGCGGTGGGCGCGGGCCGCGGTTGCCTCAACTCGCTCGGCAGTGGCGCGTTGCTGTCGGCGAGCGGCAGCGCGAGTCTCGCCGGCGACACCGTGGTGCTGACCGGTTCGGGCATGCCCAACAGTTCGGCCTTGTACTTCCAAGGCACGCTGCAGCAGACCGGCGGGGCAGGTGCGGCCTTCGGCGATGGCAAGCGCTGCGCCGGCGGCAGCGTCGTGCGCCTCGGCACGAAGACGAACGCGGCGGGTGGTTCCACCTATCCGGGCGCGGGCCAACCCACGGTGTCGGTCAAGGGCCTCGTGACGACGCCGGGCACGCGCACCTACCAGGTGTGGTACCGCAACGCGGCGGTGTTCTGCACGTCCGCGACCTTCAACCTCTCGAACGGCTTCCAGATCACCTGGGCACCGTGACCTCGCGCGACCCGTCAACCAAGATTGACGGGTCGCGTCGCCATGTTTGACGACGGGGCCGGACTCGCAAGCGAGTCCGGCCCCGCTCATTCCCGGTTCCGCCGGCCACGCGGCAAGCCCTGTGCAGCCGGTGCCCGGCAGGGGTGGGTGGTGCACAAAAGCGGGCTTCCGACGGCCCGGTTGGAGGGAAGTCGCAAGCGGCGGCAAGTCGCGAGTGCAGTTGGACTTCGGGCATGGACTGCGTGGGTTGGCGTTCGTAGCCGGCTCTGTTTCTTGGGCGTTCAATTCAAAGGATTGAGCCTTCTTGCGGCTTGAATTTTGGATATTGCAATTTGATGCGGCAATTGCGACACTGTGCGTCTCCACTGGCTCGGTTTCGCCCACTCAGGTGCCACTCGCAAGCACCGGGCTTCATCGGGCCTGTCACACCTAGGGATCCGCACCATGAGTTCTTGCCTCCACCGCGGGCGAGTGCTCCCGGCCATGCTCTTCGGAGCCATTTGGTCGGGCATCGCATTCGCCGACACGCAATCGTTCACCGACTCCATCGCGCTGCAGACGACGAACTGGAACGGTTCGTTGACCGTGCCCAAGTTCAACCCGGCGCTGGGCACCTTGCAGTCGGTCTCCATCGCCTTCACCGGCACGGTCGAGACCGACGCCCAATTCGAGAGCACCGACGCCGCGCCGCAGAACGTGAGCTTGGGCTTCGGCGCCGAGATCCGCCTGTTCCGCTCGGACAACCCGGCGGTCGTCTTGCTGCAGGCGGCTCCTACCACCACCTACAACTTCACCTTCGCCGCCTTCGATGGCGCGCTGGACTTCGCCGGCCCCTCGGGCGCCAACCCCGGCGCCGTGCTGGAGTCGGCCTCGAGCAGCGCGAGCATCCCGCCGCCTCCGGCCGACCTCCTCTTGTTCGTCGGCCCGGGCAACATCACGTTCCCGGCGCGCGCCCAGGCCATCACCAGCTCGAGCGGCCCCGGCAACCTCGTCACCGGCATCGCCACGCGCGCCGCGGCGAACATCGTGGTGCAGTACACCTACCTTCCGCTGGTGGACTGCAACAACAACGGCGTGCAGGACGCCACGGACATCACCAGCGGCACGAGCACCGACTGCGACGCCAACGGCGTGCCCGACGAGTGCCAGCCGGACTGCAACAACGACGGCACGCCGGACGCGTGCGAGGTCGATTCGGACGGCGACGGCGTGCCGGACGAGTGCGACGCGCCGACCGGCCCGTGCGAGAGCAAGCGCTCCGGCTTGCCCGGCAGCCTGCTGCTCTACCCCGAGTTCGACAACCGCGACGGCAGCATCACGTTCATCACCGTGACGAACACCCAGTGCGCCGAGGCCTCGGGGGTCGTCGATGTCGAGTTCGTCTACATCGCGCGCTACGGCATCAACGGCGTGGACCTGCCTTGCCTCGAGACCAACCGCACCATGCGCTTGACGCCGTGCGACACGGTCACGATCGCGACCAAGTTCCACAACCCCAACGCCGAGCAGGGCTACGTCTACGCCTTCGCCAAGAGTCCGACGACCGGCCGCCCGATCGTGTTCAACCACTTGATCGGCCAGCTGTTCATTTCCTCGGCCCTCGAGGGCGCCGACGACACGGTCAACGCGCGCGTGTTCCGCGGCGTCGGCACGCGCATGGCGGAGACGGATGTCGACAACGACGGCATCCGCGACCTCGATGGCGTCGAGTACGACGAAGCGCCGGACCGCATCCTCATCCCGCGCTTCCTCGGCCAGCGCACGACCTACGGCCCCGAGCGCAGCAAGCTGATCTTGATCGGCTTGTCGGGCGGCGCCGACTTCAGCACCGTGGTCGACATGCTCGTGTACAACGACAACGAGCAGGTGCTGTCCAAGCAGTACCAGTTCCGCTGCTGGGCCGATCCGTACCTGACCCAGATCGATCCGTTGTTCTTGAACAGCTTCCTCTCGGGACTCGACCACGCCGCCAACGAGATCGTCGGCGCGCCCAACCAGGAGTCGGGTTGGATCCAGTTGAACGGACGCGTGGCGTTCAGCTCCGCGGCGCAGATCAACGATCCGGCCATCTACGCGGTCCTAGTCGAGCGCCTGACCACCCAGTCGGTGGTGGACCTGCCGTACGAGGAGTGCCTGCAGGACAACGGCGACTTGCTGCCGAACGGTCCGCTGGGCGATCAGTGAGCAGTTCGGGCTCCGTCCGGCCGGCTGGTCGGCGGATCCCGGCCCTAGGCTGACAGACAGGAGGTCCGGGAGGGGGGCAGCCCCCTCCCGGATTCTGTATTTCGGCAAGGGTTTTGACATGCGCGCTTTGCGGAATGCGATTTCGTGGCATACTGCTGGCCATCACCGCCCTCCTCGGCGGCCTACCTGCCATGAGACCCTCGCTTTGCCTTGGCGGCCTGCTGCTCTTCGCCAGCGTCGCCTGCCACGAATCCCAGACTCCGTTCCAGATCGCCAAGGACCGCGTCGCCGCCAACGACACGGCGGGCGCGATGGTGGTGCTGAAGTCCGCGCTGGCGGCCCAGACGATCGATCTGGACGGCGAGCTGATGCTGGCCGAGTTGCAGCGCCGCGCTGGCGATGCCTCGGGCGCGATCATGGCGCTGCGCGCCACCATCGAGCGGCATCCCAACGACCCGCGTTCGCTGGTCATGCTGGGCCGCGTCTACGGCGAGAGCGGGCAGCGGGCAATGGCGTTGGATGCCCTCCAACAAGCGCGCGCCAAGGGTGCACCGGACAACTTGGTGGCGCTCGACCTCGGCACCGCCTTGGCGCAGTCCGAGCGCCTCGACGAGGCGCGAGCGGAGTTCGAACGCGCGCGCAAGGCCGGGCTCGACGCGCATGTCGTCGACTACAATCTGGGCCTGTTGGATGTGCAAAGCGGCGCCGCCGCGGAAGCCGTCCGCCACTTCGAGGCCTCGCACGCCGGCAAGTCGGATTGGGCGCCTGCGCGCCGCGAATTGGCGCGCGCGCTACTCCTGCATTCGCCGCAGGACAAGCAGGTCGCCGAAAGGGCGTTGGACCTGCTGGTCGAGAAGCTCGAGCTCTTCAAGGAGGACTGGCGCGCGCAAGAGGCCATCGGCGACGCGTGGATGGTCGTCGGCGACCTCGACGCCGCCGAGCAGGCCTATGTGGAGGCGCTGCGCGCGGGCCAGAACCCCAAGAGCGTCGAAGAGCGCTACCGCGTCGCCAAGTTGCGCCAACAAGAGCGCGATCAGGCTTCCAAGTAGCAGGTTGGTCGCGGCGCTTGGCCCATGCACGCGAGGCGTGCGAGGTGCTGCGCCGCGTGGGTACTGTGCCCTCGGCGTCCGTTCAGTTTGGTTGAGGTCGCCGGGCTAATCCCTGCGAGGTGAGGTGGTTGCGGATGGGGCCTAAGCTGCTATTGGCGATTGACCTAATTACCTAATATCTAGTTACTTGCACTTTGCTTGGGTCGCTGCGCGGCAGCCATGGGGGGGGTGCGCATTCGGAGTGCAGGGTGGCTTTGCATGGCAGTCACCTAGCCAAATGGCGAAGGACATTGCATTTTGTACTTTACGTCAACGGGCGACTCTGATAGAAAATCGCATTAGATGGGTCGGTCTCCTCCGATCCAGATCGGCCTCTCCAAAGCGCCAGCCCGCGGGCCCAGTGCTGGTCGATCGATTCCGTCTCCTCGCATCGAATCTCCAAACAGCCACCATGAACACCTGCACCCAAGAACGCCCCGGCGTCCTCGCTCTCGGGACCGTCGTGAACTTCCTGCTGCTGTGCGCCGCGCTTCTGTGCGTGCCGGCTTGCAACAACGGCAACGGAGGTGGATCGACCGAACCCCCGGCCAGCGTTTCGCTGCAAGGCATCTCCCCCGATTGCGCACCCATCGCAGGTGGCATCGTGGTGACGATCCGCGGCGGCGGCTTCGTGGTGGGAGCGAACGGGTCGCACCTCGTGATGTTCGGCGACCAACCCGCCAGCGCAGTGCATGTCGTGTCCGCCCAGGAGCTCGAGTGCGTGGTTCCGGCCGCCGCCGCCGGCACGGTCGACATCTCGATCACCAACGACATCGGCACGGCCAGCCTCGTCGACGCGTTCAACTACGTCGCGCCCGAGGATGTCGTCGGTCTGCTGGCGGTCACGCCGAGCTCCGGCCCCGCCGCGGGCGGCATCCAAGCCGTGCTCGAGGGCGACGGCTTCGTGCTCGGCGCCGAGCACCTCGTGACCTTCGGCGGCGTGCCGGCGACGAACATCGTCATCGAGAGCGAAACGCGCATCACTTGCACCGTGCCGGCCGGCTCGGGCGGCCCGGCCGATGTGCGCGTGACGCGCGGCGGTTGCAGCGCCACCTTGTTCGGCGGCTTCATCTACGAATCGCCGCTCGTGTTGTCGATCGCGGAAGTGTCGCCCGCCTCCGGCCCGCTCGCCGGCGGCACGCTCATCGTCATCCGCGGCACCGGCTTCGATCCGTCCGACGACTCGGGCCACGCCGTCAAGTTCGGTGCGACTCCCGCCACCGACGTCGATGTGATCAGCACGACCGAGATCGCCTGCGTCGCCCCGGCTGCCACGAGCGCGGGCGCCGTCGGCGTCAGCGTGACCAACGACCTTGGCACGGCGACTCGTCCCTCCGGCTACACCTATCTCGCGGGCGGCGGCAACCCGATCGTGTTGACCACGCTCGATCCCGCGCGTGGTCCCGCGGCCGGCGGCTCGAGCGTGACGATCTTCGGTGGCGGCTTCGAGCTCGCCAACGCCTACACCGTCACCTTCGGCGGTCAAGACGCGACCAACATCGTCGTCGTGGGCGCGAGCTCGCTGCGCTGCGACACGCCGGCCGGCACGGGCGGCACGTTCGTCGACGTGGTCGTGTCGCACCCGCAGCAAGGTAGCGCGACCCTGGTCGGCGCCTTCGAGTACCTGACGCCTCCGCCGCCGCGCACCGACATCAACGGCGACGGCATCGGCGACCTGGTCGTCGCGACGCCCTCCGACTCGACCAACGGCGTCTTCTCGGGCGCGGTGCACGTCTACTTCGGCCGCGCGCAAGGTGCGAGCCTCGACGGCCTGGACTCGGCCCAAGCCGACCTCGTGTTCTACGGTGGCGCCGCCCATGACGGCTTCGGCACCTGCATCTGCCCCGGCGACGCCGACGGCGACGGCGTGCTCGACCTCGTCATCGGCGCCAACGGCTGGGATGCGCCGGGCGCCAGCGATGTCGGCGCGGCCTTCGTCTTCCGCGGCCCCTTCGGCACCGGCACGCGCGTGTTCCAAGCCGCCACCGCTGACGCACGCCTCTCCGGCGAAGCGCTGGGCGTCGGCGACGGCTTCGGCAGCGCCGTCGCCATCGGCGATCTCGATGGCGACTCCGTGCCCGAAGTGCTGGTCTCCGCGCCCAACCACGACGCGCCGACGCGGCCCGACTCGGGCTGCGTGTACCGTTTCGTCGCCGGCCAGGCTCTGTCGAACGCCGCCGCCGAGAACGCGCAGTGGCACTACGACGGCTTGCGCAGCGCCGATCGCATCGGCACGCGCATCGGTTGCGGCCAGTTCGGCATCAACGGCATGGAACTGACCCTGTCCGCCGAGTTGGCGGACCCCACGATCGGCGTTCTGCTCCACGACGCCGGCGAGGTCTACGTGCTCGGCGGCGGTCGACTCGGCACGAGCGGACCGGTGCTCAACACCACCACGTTGCAAGGAGCTCGCGAGGGCGATCGCTTCGGCGCGTCCACGACCACCGGCGACTTCGATGGCGATGGTTGGGATGAATTGGCCGTGGGCGCCGTCGACGCGTACGACCCGCTGCTCGGCGAGCGCGTCGGGCGCGTCTACATCTTCCGCGGCTCGCAGGTGTCGCTCGTCGCGGGTTCCGCCTCGAGCGCGGATCACGTGTACAGCGGCCTGCCGACCCACACGAGCTTCGGCCAGACGCTGCGCTCGGGCGATGTCGACGGCGACGGTCTGTACGACCTGCTGGTCGGCGCGCCACGCGCCGACTACCTGAACTCCGACAACGGCCGCGGCTACTACTTCCGCGGCTCGTCGACGCTCACCAACCGCATCGCCACTTCGGCGGACGCGATCTTCAACGGCGAGAACCAGCAGTTCTCCTCGTTCGGCCGCGGCGCGAGCGTCGTCGACATCGACGGCGACGGGTTCGCGGAGATTTTCTTCTCGGCCGACAAGCAGTCGACCGGGCGCGGTCGCGCCTACGCTTGGCAGGGACGGTCGCAGGGCTTCGCGGGTACGTACCAGGCGGCAGGGGCGGACATCGTGCTGGAGGGGAGCCAGTCGGGCATTCAGTTCGGCTGGCAACTCGCCGAAGGCCAATAACGATACTGGTCCCTTTCGCTGTGCACGCCGGCGCTGTTTTGCGTCGGCGTGCACCGTAGTTTTCTGCGGAGGCAAGCGCCTTTCGCTAAGCGACTCTCGGCAATGTCGCCACCCATCCGCTTGGGGTGTGTACGGATCTTCGATCGGGGAAGACCCTCCATCTGACGAGCTCGGCCAGCTGCAAGCGCCTGCGTTCCAAGCCATGGAGCATGGCCGG
>SXGS01292350.1_pt1 | contig 19919 bp, 18 predicted proteins | sample 3174681 | NCBI WGS metagenome assembly SXGS01 (sample SAMN11356861, study PRJNA531348) | freshwater metagenome | isolation source: freshwater sample F1-80 | place: China: Fuxian Lake, Yuxi | collected 2017-12-25 | reverse complement strand
TCGTGGCCTGCCGCTGAGCGTCGTTGAAATACGCCGGGACGGTGATGACCGCCTTGTTGACCTTGTGGCCGAGGTAGCTCTCGGCCGCCTCTTTCAGCTTGCGGAGCACGAGGGCCGAAATCTCCGGCGGCGTGTGCTGCTTGCCGTTGCCGGTCTCGACCTTCACATAGTCGGCAGGTCCGCCAACGATCTTGTACGGGACGAGTTTCTCCTCAGAGGCGACCTCACTGTGCCGCCGCCCCATGAACCGCTTGATCGAATAGATCGTGTTCTTGGGGTTCGTCACCGCCTGTCGCCGAGCGGGGTCGCCCACCAGCGTCTCACCTTTGTCGGTGAAGGCAACGATGCTCGGCGTCAGCCGGTTGCCTTCCAAGTTCGCGAGGACTTTGACTTCCCCACCTTCCATGATCGAGACCACGGAGTTCGTGGTTCCCAGGTCAATTCCAATCACCTTTTCTGCAACAGCCATGACTTGGCTCCTTCGAGCGTTCAGTTAGGATTCGAGTACGAAACGTCAGCGGCGGAAAGGCAAAGAGCGTGCCAGCCACGACGTGGCTTTTGATGACACGGCAACTTCTGACGTGGCCAAAGATTGTGGCTTCATCAGGAAGTTGACCTTCAGAGCTGTTGCCACTTTGGCACCAAACCAACGGCGTCGTTCAACGGACCAGATTGTCAATCTGACAGCCTCACTTTCGGAGGCTACGGTGAACCGAAATCCTTGGCTGCTTGACACCTTAGAAATGCCGGAATACAAGCGTTGACCCGCGCGGCAGAGCCGATTTGGCCCCCTTTTCTGGCCTGCGACCGCGAAAGGAACTCATGGCCAAGAAACCACTTCCGAAGAAAGTGCGCAAGCCAGTGGCGGCTGCCGCGAAGCCCTCCAAGCCTGCTCGGAAATCTCCGGCAGCACTGGAGAACGAGCTGAAACACCTGGACCGCGAGATCCTCACGCTGGTCAACAAGCGAGCTGGAACAACGACGGCTTGGATTCAGAGCCAGCCGGATCTGAAGCGTGCCATGTTCGCGCCGTTAGCGGATGACGCCCTATTTGCGACCTTGGAGGCTGCCAACCGAGGTCCACTTCCTGCCACTGCAATTCGGGGCATCTTTCGACAAATCTTGAGTGCCGCTCGCCTCCAGGTGAAAACGGTGCGAGTGGCTTATCTCGGCCCGGCTTACAGCTACACCCACATCGCGGCAATCGAACGGTTTGGCGAGTCGGCCGATTTGGTTCCCGTCACGACAATCGCCGCCGTCTTTGAAGAGGTCAACCGCGGACAGGCCGACTACGGCATTGTCCCGATCGAGAACAGCACCGACGGCCGGATCGTCGACACGCTCGACATGTTCACTCGGCTGCCGCTGAGGATTTGCGGCGAGGTCCAGATCGCGATTCATCACAATCTGTTGGCCCGCTGTCCCCGCAGCGAAGTGACCGAAATCTACAGCAAGCCGCAGGCGCTCTCGCAATGCCGCGAGTGGCTCAGCAAGAATATGCCGCAAGCTCGATTGCTGGAGGTGACTAGCACTTCGACAGCGGCTCAGTTGGCTCGCGACAAACCGGGAGCGGCGGCGGTCGCCAGCATGAGAGCGGCGGTCGAATACGACCTGAACGTCGTGGCCGAGTCGATTCAGGACAACAAGAACAACGTCACGCGATTCGCCATCATCGGCGACGACGACACGAAACCCACCGGCAAGGACCGCACGGCGTTGCTGCTGCAAATCCCGCACAAACCAGGGGCTTTGGCGGATGCGTTGGGGTCGTTCAAACGGAATAAGATCAACCTCACCTGGATTGAGTCGTTCCCGCTGAGAGGGCCGGAGTCGGGCTATCTGTTCTTCCTCGATTTTGAGGGGCATTCGCACGATCCGCGCATCAAACGGACCCTTTCCGACATCGAGCGGCTGGCGGTGCGAATGGAAGTGCTCGGATCGTACCCGCGGAGCGAACCGCTGAGCTGACCGGTCGGCGGTGATGTGCGCGTGCCACGGGTTGAACTCAAAGCCTTTGGCCGTCATCATTCCTGACCCGCCGTCCACCGAGCCAAACGCACGTGATCGCTGTGTCTGGCTGGAACTCGTCACCGGTGACGGAGTTGTCGTCTTTTGAAGGGTCGAAATTCATGCGACGAATTCTGGTCGCTGGCAATTGGAAAATGAATTTGTTGCAGAGCCAAGGGGTGGCATTGAGCCAAGCCCTGGCCAGCAAATATGCCTCGTGTGCTGTCGAGATCTTGGTTTGTCCGGCGTCTCCGTATCTGAGTAGCGTCGCCACGACGATTCGTAGCTCAGCGGTTCAACTCGGAGCACAAAATCTGTACTTCGCCCCACAAGGCGCGTTCACCGGCGAAGTCTGCGGCGACATGCTGAAGGACGTTGGCTGCGGCTGGGTGCTGGTCGGGCACAGTGAGCGGCGTCAATTTTTCGGTGAGCAAGACGAACTGCTCGCCAAGAAAGTCGCGGCGGGTTTGCAACACGGCTTGAAGGTCGTCTTGTGCGTCGGCGAATTGCTTGCCGAACGACAATCGGGACAGACCGAAGCGGTGCTCGAAAAACAAATGTCTGGGCTGGCCCAAGTCTCCGCCGAGCAGATGGCCAACATCGTGATCGCCTACGAGCCGGTTTGGGCGATCGGCACAGGAGTCACCGCCTCGACGGAACAAGCTCAGCAGGCACATGCGTTTCTTCGCAGTCAGTTGAAGTTGAAATACGGCGAAGCGGTTGCCTCGGCAACTCGGATTCTTTACGGCGGCAGCGTGAAGGCGGACAACGCCTTGGAACTGCTGTCGCAACCGGATGTGGACGGCGCATTGGTCGGCGGTGCCAGCCTGAAAGCCGATTCGTTCATCGCGATCATTGAGGCGGGGATTCAGGCTCAAGCCCGAAAAGGTTAAAATTGCAAAGTGTTGTCACTATCGGCAGGCAGGAATTTTCATGGATTACTTTTTTGCAATCTTGGGCATGTTCATCAGCGTCATGCTGATTGGGATCATATTGCTGCAACGCGGACGCGGCGGCGGATTGGTCGGCGCGCTGAGCGGCCTTGGTGGCCAGAGTGCCTTCGGTACGAAAGCGGGGGACACCTTCACTCGCATCACGATTGGCATTGCCGCCGCTTGGGTGCTTCTAGCCGGCATTCATGGACAAGTCCTGCGTGCTCGCGCCGATAGTAAGTCCAGGAATGCCACGTCCGAGGCCGATGCCCGATTAAAGGAAAAAGAGTCAGGGGCTACCTCCAAAGAGTCAGGGGCTACCTCCAACAAGTTGGGTGTGAAAGAAGATTTCAAGTTTGGCACACCCTCCGATTTAGGGGACGATGGTGCGAAGATCGAAGGAGATCTCAAGACGAAATCGAAGTCCGACGAATCCACCAAGGAGCTGATTCCCGACGACGACAAGAAGTCGGACTCAGCCCCCAAATCCAAGGAGCCGCCGAAGAAGGAACTTGACGAGTCCACGGACCCAAAATCCGACGACAAGAGCGGCGAGAAAAAATAGCGCTATCACGACAGCAGCGAAATCGTAGCGACGGCCTTGCCAGGCCGTCGTTGGAACACCGACGGCCTGGAAAGGCCGTCGCCACAAAGTCAGGCCAGTCGGAGAGGGCGCGTTGTGTTACTGAGCATGACTGGATTCGGAGCCTCAAAGGGGCAAAATGAGCAACTGAATGTTGCCGTCGAGGTCCGAGCCGTCAACAACCGGTATCTCAAAGTGAATTCGCGATTTCCCGACGCCTACGCGGCTCTCGAAGGGGAAATCGAACGGGTCGTGCGTGAGCACGTCGCGCGCGGCACGGTCACGGTCGCGTTTGATGTCCGGCCGGTCGCGGGGATGTCCGCGTCGCAGATCAATACCGAAGTGCTCACGGCCTATTGGAATCAAGTGAAGGACTTGTCGCGTCAGCTCAAGGTCGGTTCGCCGGCGGACATGTCGAGCTTCCTGACACTTCCCGGAGTCGTCACGGACAGCGGCCGAGGTGAACTCGATGCCGAGCGTGACTGGCCGTTCTTGAAGTCGCAATTGGAAGAGGCTCTCGGCAAGTTCAAAGAGTTCCGTGTTCGCGAAGGGCACTCGATGGGCGAAGACTTGCGGCTCAACGGCCGAGTCATCGTCAGCAGTCTCGACGAGATCGCGAAGACGGCCTCCGAAGTCGTCAAGCAGTACCGAGACAAACTGCTGGACCGCATCGGCGAGTTGCTCAAAGGAACGAATGTCGTCATCACCGAGCCGGATTTGATTCGCGAGGTCAGTCTGTTTGCCGACCGTTGCGACATCAACGAAGAGATCACGCGGCTGCGCTGTCACCTTGAACAATTTGAAGCGTTCCTCAGCGACAAGGTGTCGCAGGGGCGCAAGCTCGATTTCCTGATTCAAGAGATGTTTCGTGAGGTCAACACGATCGGCTCGAAGGCCAACAACGTATCGCTCGCGCGGCACGTCGTGGAGATGAAGTCGGCGGTCGAACGCATCCGTGAAGTCTTGCAGAACGTGGAGTAGTTTCCGGTGTCCAAATTGAGTTCGTCCGCAACGAGCAGTCCATCATCGTCCGGTCATTCGGTCGGAGCGAAGGGGCTGCGGATTGTGGTGCTGTCAGGGCCGAGCGGCACGGGCAAATCGACGATCGTGAATCGGCTGGCGGCTCAGAACGAAGTCAAACTCATCAAGGCGATCTCCGCGACGACGCGAGCACCTCGCAACCAAGAGCGGCACGGTGAGGACTACTACTTTTTGTCCAAAGAAGAATTCCTGCGGCGACGTGACGCCCACGAATTCGTCGAGTGTTTTGAAGTGCATGGCTCCGACAAGTGGTACGGGACTTTGAAGTCGGAAGTGCAGCGAGCACACGACTCTGGCGGCTGGGCCATGCTGGAAATTGACGTTCAAGGAGCGATGCAGGTGCTCGCTCTGTATCCTGAGGCGGTAACGATTTTCATTCGCACTGCGTCCGAGGTGGAGTTCGAGCAGCGATTGCGGGCACGAGGCACGGAATCGGAAGAAGTGATTCAACGGCGGTTGCAGACCGCTCGGCGTGAACTGGAAATGGCGGACCGTTACCGTTATCAGGTCATTAACGACGACCTGGATCGGGCGACGGCCGAGATCGTTCAAATCCTGAAAGGCGTGGAGGGGAACTCGAATGCTTGATGTTTTCAAAGACGAAGCGATCGTGAACAAAGTCGGTGGCCGCTTCAAACTGTCGTCGCTGATCCAAAAGCGGCTGGTCGCGCTGAACCGCGGAGCTCGTCCGCTGGTCGAACTGAATACCAAAAACCCGCTGGAGATCGTTGTCGCTGAGATCCTCGGCGACAAAATCTTTCTGGATTCCTCCGGGCAAGTGGCGATCGCAGGCGACGGCGGTCCCGGCGAAGGTCGTAAGCGCCGCGACGCAGGCATTGATTTGGACAGCTTGGTGTAATCGAATCACCGCGCTGCCATCCGATCGAGCATTCGTGGATTCCCGAGACACCCGGAGGATGGGGCCATGCTCAAGCGTTTTGTCGTATTCGCGGCAGTTGTCGTCGGTGCGGTGTTGGTTGTGAAAGCCTTCTCCGTCCGTCCGTCGCGTGACGAGTCCATGCCGCCGCTTCGAAAGGCTCCTGCCATGAACGCCTCGAACGAGTCTGATCCGGATCTGCTGCCGATTGCGAAAGACGACGCCGAATGGCAGCAGCGGTTGACGCCGGAGCAATTCAAGGTTGCTCGAAAAAAGGGAACCGAGCGAGCCTTCACGGGAGCCTACTGGGACAACCACGAGCCAGGCGTGTATCGCTGCGTCTGCTGTGGCCAAAAGCTGTTTGATGCCGACACGAAATTCGATTCCGGTACTGGTTGGCCGAGCTTCTTCCAGCCGATTTCCTCCGGCAATGTCGGCGAGGTCACCGATCGCACTTGGTTCGCAACTCGCACCGAAGTCGTTTGTAGCCGCTGCGACGCGCACCTCGGCCACGTCTTTGACGACGGCCCGCAACCGACCGGCCTGAGGTACTGCATGAACTCGGCCGCCCTGAAATTTGAGAAGCGTGCGAGCGATGCGAAGTAACGTCTCGGCGGATGACATCGCACGGGCTGGCTACACTCTTACAACTACGCCCTCGTGGCAAGGAGATTGATGTGAAGCTTGTTGTCAGTAGTTTGGTGTCGGTCGTACTGCTTGGTGTTGCCTCTGCGTTACCTGCGGCGGACTGGCCGCAATGGCGTGGTCCGGGAGGGCAAGGGCATTCGATTGCAAAAGGACTGCCGCTCACGTGGAGTGAAACCGAGAACATTGCTTGGCGGACGGCAATTCCGGGTCGTGCGTGGTCCTCGCCGGTGATCGATGGGACGCACATCTGGTTGACAACTGCCGTCGAATCGGAAGCGCCGACGGTCGAGAAATTGAAGAAGCTGAAGGACAACTTCGCGGGTCAACCGTTGAGCATCGTAGGCAAAGTCAGCCTGCGAGCCGTCTGCGTCGATCGCTCGTCCGGGAAGCTGTTGCACGACGTCGAATTGCTGGTGGCCGAGTCGCCTGATCCGGTGCATCAGTTGAATTCGTTCGCGTCGCCGTCGCCGATTCTGGAAGACGGCCGGTTGTATGCGCACTTCGGCACAAACGGGACGGCATGTCTGGATACGACGACGCGGAATGTCGTGTGGACGAATCGCGAGTTGAAGCTCAAGCACGAGAACGGTCCAGGCAGCACGCCGGTGTTGTGGGGCGACTTGCTGATCGTCCATTGTGATGGCAGCGACACGCAGTCCATTGCGGCGCTCAGCAAACTCGATGGGAAAGTCGCCTGGCGGACGAATCGCAGCGGCGAGATGAATTCTGAGCCTCAGCTCAAAAAAGCCTACGGGACGCCGTTGATTACAAATGTTGCCGGGCGCGAGGCGGTGCTCTCACCGGCTGCCGACTGGCTGTATGCCTACGAGCCGGAAACGGGCCGCGAACTGTGGAAGCTCAGTTACGGAGCACAAGGATTTTCGATCGTGCCTCGGCCGGTCATCGGGCACGGGATGATTTTCTTCGGCACGAGTTTCATGAAGCCGGAAATCCTGGCCGTCACGCTGGACGACAAGCCGAAGATCGCGTGGCGCTTCGGCAAGCAAGCGCCGAATTTGCCGTCACCGTTGCTGGTGGGAGACGAGCTTTACATCGTGGCCGACAAGGGGGTCGCGACGTGTCTGGACGCGAAGACCGGTGAAGCCAACTGGACTGAGCGGCTGGGGGGCAACTTCTGTTCGTCACCGATGTTTGCTGACGGGCGAATTCTGATCGGCAACCGCGAGGGGCAGACGTTCGTAATTGCTCCGGGAAAAACCTACAAGCTGCTGGCCACGAATTTGCTCGATGGCGAAATCATGGCGACTCCTGCCGCCGTCGATGCGGACTTGTTCGTGCGGACCAGCAAAGCCCTCTACCGCATCGCGGCGAAGAAGTGACGAGGCCGATTCGTCGACAGCGACAGTCAACCGTCCGACTGGTTATCATCTGCCCGGCGCATGGCGATTATCCATTGCTGATTGCTCAACGCGAGATCAAGAACATGGCCAAGGAATTTGCCACCCTCACGCTGGTTCAAAACGGCGAGTCAACAATCGTGAGTTTCGGTGGCTGCGAAATTCTGGATCAAGTCAACGTTGCCGCTTGTCGCGAGCAAATCACCGAGATCGTGAAGCAGAATCAAACCAAGACTCTCTCATTCGAGATGACCGGTGTGCGCTTCATACCCAGCGGGATGTTGGGATTGTTGGTGTCGCTGCGGGACATTGTCACCAAAATTCAAATCCTCAATCCTTCGGAAGACGTGCGCGAAGTGCTTGAAATCACCAAGCTGAATCAAATTTTTGAAGTGCTTGAGGTCTCGCCGTGATATTGACGAAAGCTCCTGCGGAGCAATGTGGCTTGGAGCCGGCTCGTTGGGACGCCGTACTCACAATGGCCCGTGAGTGGGCCGAGCGAGACGTCGCACCGGCGGTGGGGCTGCTCGTGGCTCGGAACGGGCACTCGCCGGGACCGCAATTGTTCGGCCGGCAGCGAGTGGCGGCGAATTCGGCAAAGTTGCGGCAGGATGCGATTTTTCTGATCGCGTCGATCACCAAGCCGATCGTCGCGATGGGGGTGCTGTTGCTGATCGAGCGTGGGAAATTGACGCTCAACGACCGTGTGACTGAGTTCCTGCCAGAGTTCGGCAAAGGTGGCAAGCATGGGACAACGATCCGACATCTGCTGACGCACACGTCTGGATTGCCGGACATGCTGCCGAACAACACCGAGTTGCGAAAGCAGCACTCAGCGCGCTCGGCGTTTGTCAGCGGTACCTGCGAGCTGACGCCAGATTTTCCGCCCGGCCGCTCGGTGCAGTACCAGAGCATGGGTATCGCGGTGCTCGGCGCGATCATCGAAAAGTTGTCGGGCCTAAGTTGCAATCAATTTCTGCGGCGCGAGTTCTTCGAGCCGCTGGGCATGAAAGACACACAGCTCGGTGCGCCGGATGAATGGTTCGCTGGGACGAATCCGACGGTAGATCGCATCGCCGAGCTTCGGGTCGCGGCCGATCAAGCGGACGTGACCGATTGGAATTGGAATAGCCGCTACTGGCGTCAGTTCGGAGCTCCTTGGGGCGGACTGCTGACGACGCCCTGGGACTTGGGCCAGTTCGCGCAACTGATGCTGACCGGTGGACGAATCGGCGAGAAGCAAATCCTGGCACCGGCGACTGTGATCGAGGCGACTCGCAACCAGCTCGCACCGATGAAGGATGTCCCGGACGAGGATCGCCGCTTTCGGCCGTGGGGTCTCGGCTGGCGATTGCAGTGGACGAATCACTCAAACTCCTTTGGCGACCTCGTCAGCCCAGCGACGTTCGGCCATTGGGGTTCCACCGGCACGATGCTGTGGATCGACCCGGAGAGCAACTCGTTCGCGTTGGTGCTGACAACGCAGCCGCTCGGCGAAAGTCAGGTGTCGTTCCAGCGACTGTCGAATGCGATCGTCGCGTCGTTTATGTGAGCGAACGCCTGTCGTTTTTTGGCGACATGTTGCCGAACGACAACATCTGGCTCGACCAACAACATCGAGTTTGCGGTTTTTTTCTTCGGAACCGCAGTTGGACCGCCGTGGCATCCGCTTTGCTTTTGTCGCCGTTGTTCCTTTCACAAAGTTCTCAGAGCGATTGCGCATCGGAGCGGCAATAGTGAATCATCGGATGGTGGCGGAATTCACAGCGTTGGTTGCGGCACAAGCTCCCCTCATCATCGAGGGGGCCAGTCCTCTTGTGGAGGGGCCATTGTGCGTCTATTGGCAGCACAGCAAAACGCTCTGGCCACGTCGCCGGCGCGAATTGGACGAGTTGTGTTCGGGAATGGTCGGCAACGAATCTGCGGACCAAATTCGGCAAGTCATCACGATCGCCAGCGACCTGTTGATTGGTGAATTGCTGACACGTGTGGCGGGAGCGGTCCTGACCGCTTGTGACCGACGCCGCCGACTACCTCGAGGCGAACCGATCGCTCGCAATGTGCTGACGGTCCATCAGCAGTGCCGAGCCAGCGTGCTCCGATTGCTGCTGCATTCGACCTGCTTGCCGGCGGATCAGATGGCGGAATTGGACCGCTTGCGGCGTCGTGTCGAGCGTTGGACCGATGTGCTGCTCGGCCCGTTGGTGGCTCATTACGGAAACGAACTGGCCGATTTTGCCTTTGATCCGCGTCGTGCTCGTGACTTCGGTGAGGAACAGTTGCTGGCTCGATTTGGTTCCACAGCACGGCCCGCTTGGAGTTTCTTGCTCGCCGGACTGCGATCCGCGTTTCCGAGTCCTCCCGGACCCACTTCGGCCAATGATCCCACATTGCCAATTCTGCGGTCGATCCTCGCACTCTTTCCCAATGATGCATTTCATTCCGAAGGTCCGATCCAGTCACTGCAACAAACCCGCGTCTCCCGCGCGAGCGAACATTCTGATGCGCCGCTCGACACGCCGGATCACTCGACTCAACGACTGCGTCATGATTTCGCGTCCCCCACACGCCGCTCGCCGCCGCGGTCTCAACGCCGGAATCGCGAGTAGGGTAGAACCGACGTAGCGCCGGCCCACTCGATCATTGTCGGCATTCACAACCGAGCCGCTTTGTGGACGTTGTCTGGTTGACCGATACACTGCTCTCTCCATTTGCGGTTCGTTCATCGCTTCGAGAGGGAGAAGATTATGAGTCGACTGGTTGCTGGTATCGCAACGTGTTGCTTCGGACTGATTCTGACGGTGCCGTCGGCGGCCGATGACACGCCGGTCAAGTGGGAGCGAATCAAGCTCGAAGAAATCTTCCGCGCCGAAGGGGTCGCCGTCGCCGACATCAACAAGGACGGTCGCATGGACATCGTCAACGGTGAGGCGTGGTACGAACAACCGGCGGACGCGAAGCTCCTCGCTACCGGCAACTGGACGATGCACCCGTTGCGGCCCGAGGGAATACGCCGCTACATCGCCGACGGAGCCTACAGCAACAACTTCGCGCTCTGGACCTACGACGTCAGTGGAGACGGCTGGCAGGACGTCATTGTCATCGGCTTTCCTGGCGTTCCCTGCCACTGGTTTGAGAATCCGCAGGGGAAACCGGAACCGTGGAAGCAGTACGAAATCTGGCATAGCGCGGCTGGCGAGTCTCCGCAGTTTCAAGACATCACTGGAGACGGCAAGCCGGAGTTGATCTTCACCTCCGAGCCGGAGCAGATGATGGGCTACCTCGAAATCCCGTCACCGGCTGACGCCAAGAAAGGCAAGTGGGACTACACACAGGTCAGCAGCGAGAAGCTTGGCGGACTGGCGCATCGTTACTATCACGGTCTAGGCATCGGCGACGTGAACAAGGACGGCCGGCAGGACATCGTCATCCCGCACGGCTGGTGGGAACAACCGGCGAAGTTGAAAGACGGACCTTGGACGTTTCACAAGCATGTGCTCAAGGGGAACGGCGAGGGGAACCCGGAAACCGCCGCCGACATTTACGTCGATGATCTCGACGGCGATGGCGACAACGACATCCTGATGAGCGCCGCGCACCACATCGGCGTCTGGTGGTTCGAGAACGTCGGCGGCTCACCCGATCCGAAGTTCAAGCAACACGTCATCGACGACACATTCTCGCAGACGCACGCGCTGCACTACCAGGACGTCAACGGCGACGGCGTCAAAGACCTGATCACCGGCAAGCGATTCTACGCGCACGGCTCCGGCGGCGATCCTGACGCAAAGGGAGAAGTCGTCATGGTCTGGTACGAGATCAAGAAGACCACCGGCCAGCCGCCGAAGTTCACCAAGCACAAGATCGAAGCCGGCACCGACACAGGTATCGGCACGCAGTTCTTCGTCGGCGACTTCAACGGCGACAAACTGCTCGACATCGTGTTGAGCAACAAGAAAGGGACGAACGTGTTGCTGCAGAAGCGGTAGCCGGACACTGGGAGGGCGAGGCTCCCGCCGAGCCGGGTCGGAGAGCACGCGTGATTCACGCACCGGCTCGGCGGGAGCCTCGCCCTCCCGATTCATCTCATGCCGAACCTCTTCGCCAAAGACCGGATCATCGCGCCGCAGGGGTTCAACCGGTGGCGCGTTCCTCCCGCGTCGGTCGCGATCCATCTCTGCATCGGGTCGGTCTATGCTTGGAGCATTTTCAATCCGCCGCTGATGAAGTTGCACGGAGTAGTCGCCAGCGCGGCGGACGACTGGACTCTGTCGGAAGTGACATGGGTCTTCACGGTCGCGATTGTGTTTCTCGGCCTCTCTGCGGCCGTCGCCGGGAAGTGGCTCGAACAAGTTGGGCCGAGGCTCGTCGGTTCCGTCTCAGCGTGCTGCTGGGGCGGCGGGTTTCTGATTGGCGGCGTAGGCATCCTAACGCACCAGTTGTGGCTGCTGTATCTCGGCTATGGCGTGATCGGTGGGATTGGCTTGGGTCTGGGCTACGTTTCGCCGGTGAGCACGCTCATCAAATGGTTCCCCGATCGGAGAGGGATGGCGACCGGCTTGGCGATCATGGGGTTTGGCGGCGGAGCGATCATCGGTGCTCCGTTGAAGAATGAATTGATGGAGGCGTTCTATCAGCCTCCGCGATACCTCGGCACAGTCGAGACTGTTGAACTGAAAACTGAATCTGGCCGGAGATTTGCCAACGTCGATGGCCAATCGCGCGAAGTCGTGGTCGTCGGTAAAAATGAAATCCCGCAGATGTTGGTGAAGGAGAACGAGGGGGTGTACGTCATCGGCACTGGCCGAACCGGAATCGCCGAGACATTTTTCACGCTCGGGCTGGCGTACTTTATTGTGATCCTGATCGCAGCGTTTTCGTATCGGCTTCCGGCAGCGGATTGGAAGCCAGCCGGCTGGACTCCGCCGGTCGAGGGCCAGGCGGGGACGATGATCACATCGCACAACGTCTCGCCGGACGTAGCGATTAAGACGCCGCAATTCTATTTGTTGTGGATCGTGCTCTGTTTTAACGTGACTGCTGGTATTGGAGTGCTCGGTGTGGCCAAGACGATGATGGGCGAAATCTTCGGGACCACGCTCCCGCAAATCGTCACAAGCGGCTTCACCGACACTTTCGTGCTGATGATGAGCGTCTGCAATTTGATCGGCCGATTCGGTTGGTCAACGGCGTCGGATTACTTGGGCCGACAGCGAACGTACACGATCTTTTTCGCGCTGGGCACCGTGTTGTACGCCTCGATTCCGTTCATCGCTCACGAGCAAGGGCAACATCCGGCGGTGCAATGGCTGATTGCGTTTTATGCGGTCTCGATGATCATCTTCACGATGTACGGCGGCGGGTTCGCGGCGATCCCGGCGTATTTGTCGGACCTGTTCGGCACGAAGTTCGTCGGAGCGATTCACGGCCGGCTGCTCACCGCCTGGAGCACCGCCGGAGTGCTCGGCCCGGTCGCGATCACCTACTTGCGAGACCGCTCGTTGCAAGCGGCGCTGTCGGATCTCACGTCCAAGATCGATCCCGCGTTGTTTGAAAAAACATTCGGAGCATCTCTGGCCGAACTGCCGGCGCTGATTGCCAACAAATCGGTGACGCTGCCGAAGTTGATGGCACTCGCTCCACCGGGGACCGTCGATCCGTCGAGCACGCTGTACAGCAGCACGATGCTGGCGATGGCCGGATTGCTGGCGATTGCTTTCGTCGCCAACTGGCTGGTGCGGCCGGTCGATTCGAGGCATCATTGGGTCGAAAAGTAGGTCAGCCTTTCCAGGCCGACCCGAACGGCGTTCGACGTGGTCGGCCAATTCGGGTCAGCCTGGAAAGGCTGACCTACCGGAGTCACATTTGCGAAATCTGAAACTCACGCTGGCCTACGACGGCACGGACTACGTTGGCTGGCAGATGCAAACCAACGGCCGAGCGATTCAGGAAGTGCTCGAACGGGCGATCTCGAAGCTGACCGGTGAATCGAGCAAACTGGTGGTGGCCGGTCGCACCGACTCCGGCGTGCATGCGCTCGGACAAGCGTGCAGCCTGCTGACGAACACCTCGATCCCCTGCCGCGGCTTTCGTGCCGCTCTGCAAGACATCTTGCCGGAAGACATCCTCGTGCGCGAGGTCGAGGAGGTGCCACTCGACTTTCACGCGACGTACTCGGCGAAGTCGAAGCACTACCGCTATGTGATTTGGAATTCGCAGTTGCCGAATCCATTCGCGAAGCGATACGCCTACCACTACCACGTCACACTCAATGCCGATGTGATGCAGGCGGCTGCTCAAGAGTTGCTTGGGACGCACGACTTCCGCTGCTTCGAGAGCCGCTGGCCGAACAAGGCAACCAGCGTGCGAACGGTGCTCCGCTGTTCGGTCACTCGCCAGTCTGGCTGGCCGATTTTTGGGTACCCTGAGCCGAGCGATTCGAAACCGTACCGCTCGGCCAAGATGCCAGTCACTCCTGCCGTCGCTCCCGGTCACGAGTTCTTGTGGATCGACATCGCTGCCGACGGATTCCTGTACAACATGGTCCGATCAATTGCCGGAACGCTGATTCGCGTCGGTCGAGGTTACTGGCAGCCAAGCGACATTCGCCGGATCATCAACGATCAGGACCGCACGCTCGCTGGCGAGACGGCACCTGCCCACGGGCTGTACATGGTGAGCGTCGATTACGGCGGCGCGGATCGCGTCTCCGTAGACGAGTCACTCCGTGACTCGAATTGTCCAGTCACTGAGTGACTGGTCAACGTTGGTTAGGAACGGGAGCACAATAACTTCCCGAACCCAACGGGACGTTAGCACGACGCGCAAGCGAGTGGTCGTGGTCGGAACCACTCGCTTGCGCGTCGTGCTAACAGGACGTCGGAAAGTTATTACGTCCTCGTTCCTTACTTCGGATCGGCAGACCCGCGTGCGACTCGCGTCAAATCGTCGCCGAGAATCGATGGGCACCAGTATTTCTCGATGTGCTCGACGATTAGTTCGGTTCCGCGCGTGTGGCTGACATACGGTTTCTCACGCGGATCGTACATCGCGTCGGTCAAGTCGCGAGCCAGTACGACGTTGAATCCTTGCTTGACCATCTGCCGGATCCCGAACGGCCGGCCGAGCACACACATGTTGGTATGCACGCCCATCAGCACGACGTTTTTCAGTCCCTCTTGCTTGAGGTAGCTCAGGATTTCTTCGCCGTTGTCGCTGACTCCGTCCCAGCCGGAGATCGTCAGTCCTGGATGCTGACGACTGAATTTTTGGACGACGGCTCCGACCACCGGATCGTCGCACGCCTGCTTCGAGACATCGACCGGCAGTTCCGGTTCGCGCTTCGGATCGACGTAGCACCATGCTTCAAGCGGGATCTCCGGCTTGAACTTCGTCGCCTGCTGCATCCGTTTGCGTTGCGGCATGTCGGCGTAGTGGTACGTCACGCCGCTGGGAGCATGAATGACCGTGGCCCCGTGATTCCTCGCTGCTGTCAGGACGGCATTCATGCGCGGGGTCATGTCGGCCACTCGCTCCGCGGCCGAAACGCAATAGTGTCCGTCCCACATGTCGCAGACGATGATCGCCGTCTCTGAGGCATTCCACACAACCTCCTTGCCCCCCTCTTTCCACGCGCCGCCTCCCTTGGCTGTCTCCGTCCGATTCCGTTGATGCAGCACAAACTGCCCCGGAGTCTTCGGCTTGTTGGCAACACGCTCTGACGACGCCTCTGACTTTGGTTCGGCAGCCGGCAACCAAACAACGACCAAGATCAGTGCCGCGAAGAGTCCTGCCAGAAGGCATTTCGTTCGGGAAACCAGCATGTCGAACGCCTTTTCAAATGAGGGTATGGGCCGGAATTCTCATCGGCAGAGTACAGTGACAAATCGAGCCCTCCAAGCGATTGCGACTCCTGGCCAGGGCAAGCTCGTTTTTGAAGATGCGTAGTCTGTTCAACAAGAGGTTGGGTTTGAGGGCGTATTCGCGGCAGAGATTGGGTGTTGATTGTTTTGGTCCATCGGACTTCGGGGTGGGTGGCTGAATGGATAGAAGGCTCGCTCGGAGGGCGGATCGGTGTGGACCAGAAGGCGTTTCGTCGCGGACAGGACTACGGCACCCGCCGTTGGAAGTCTATTTGTGCCGTTCCAGAAAAGAACGCAAGAAGTCTTGGTCCTCGGGAACATAACTAGCGGATATGGCTTCAGGGATCACACTCAGGAACCGCTTCAATTCGTCGGGGTGAGATTGTAAGAACTCACTGCCGTGTTCGATGATATGCACCGCCAGATCGGCATCCACATGATCGCCTGCCGCCGGGTCTTCGAGACATCGAGTGATGGCCACGGGAATAACCTCATTGAGATACAACGTCTGCCGCAGTGATCGACAGAGATCAAAATCCGTGAATTGTCCAAACGGTGTGTCGTAAACCTCGCGATGCCATGCGGGCAACGATCCCTGGTTCACGAGTGATTCCCACGTCTGCTCATCAACTTCATGGCCTGCGTTACGATCTAATTCTCGAAAGGTAATTGACTCGAATTCGGTTTTCATATTCCTAGCCCCTGTAAAGCAGATTCGATTTGTCGGATCTGGTCGAGCGCGCTTTGTCGAGCAGCGATCGCAGCCGCGTCGGTCGCACCATTAAGCTTCGCAGCGTTATTTCTCAATCCATTGAGTGTAGTCGTTAATTCATGAAAATGGTCGTATGCGTTGCCGGTCGATTTCACCACGGGGGTTCCGAGACAATCCTTCAATGCTCCCGGAATGTCATGTGGTTTCAGGTGATCTCGAATTGCATTATTGATCTTCCGAATGGCCGCACCATCTTGTTGCGGATTACGTTTTATGACTTGTTGGACAACCGCCTTGGTACCATCCGCGAGTTCATCGAGTTTGTCAGCGTTGTTGGCAACCGCTTTGACCGCCTTGTTCGCGAACTTACCGACCGTCACAGCCTGGCCACCGACTGGTATCATCGCGGCCATTGACGTTGCGGCCTCGCCGTAATTGCCGCGGCACACATGGATGCCGGCGTTGGTTGCGTCGGCGGCTTCGCCGAGGACCGGGACGAGTCCGGCGACATCCAGGCCGGTTTGGAGGTAGTCCAGCGCGGTGGTCAAGGTGCTGGTCGCGGGCGCGGGTGGTGCGGGTGGTGTGCCGGCGGCGGCGGTTTCAAGATAGGTGTAGGCCAGCCCAGTTTTTGTCGCCGTCAGACTGTTGGACGCACCGCCGACTCCGCCGTGGAGGCTGGTGATGTATTCTTGGACCACCTGATACAGAAACCACGTTTCGTAGAACATCGCCGGGTTGCTGAGACTGACGATCTTCTCGTGGGCGACTTGTTTGACGTAGAGCTGCTCCTTGACGATGACGTCGAAAGTGACTGTGCCGGTCAGCGCGGGCTGGGCATTCAACGAGAGCGTCGCCGCCACGTCGAAGGCGACCATCGCGGATGCGGAATTTAGGTTCTTGAAGACATCCCGCTTTTCGCTGATCGCCAGTGTGGAGCCGGGTGGCGGCGCGGTATCGAAGCTGTGTTCCACAAGTCTGATGCTGGAGTTCAGAAGGGTGATGTTCATCTCCCCTTTGGCGGTCGCGGTGACGGCTGGCATCCAATTGACCAGTGTCGTCGAGGCAGAAATGTCCGAGCTGCCGCCGATGCGCACGCTGGTCACCGATTTTTCGGTGGTCTTGCTCGGTGGAGCTCCCGGTATCGGGCTGGGCGTCTCGCTGGTGGTGTTGGATCGTGCCTGCACCCAGACTTTACTGTTGCCGCCGTTGGAGCTGTGGCTTTCCAGTTCGATAGCCGGCTGGCTTCCCGTCGAAGAGCCGTTGCCATTGTTTGCGCCGCCGCTCGTCGCACCGGATGTTCCCGATGATCCGGACGTGCCGGACGTGCTGGAATCGGACGTGGTGCCGGAAGTCGCGGTGCCGGATGAAGTGAGTGAGGATGTGCTGCCGTTCGTGGTCGATGTTGGAAGAATCGGGTTGCTGCTGTCGGACTCTGACTCGTCGGGCAGGTCGGCATCGCTCAGCGACAAGTCGTAGCTGAAATGCAATCCGCGTTTAGCATTGGCGGCTTGCTTCCAGCCCAGCGACAGATAGTCGTAACTTCCGGATGTCGCGTCGGAGGACTGCACGTCCAAGCTCAGCGAGTCGTTGACAGCGATGGTGCCGTCGTAATCGGTGTGCATTCCGGCGGAGCCGCTGATGTCAGCCTCTTCGAGTTCGGCTCCGACGGCAGTGGTCGCCTCAGCGAGAAAATACGAACCGGTCGAGAAGCTCGAACTGACGGCGATCCCCGCACTGGCATCGACGCGCGAACCGTTGCCGCCCATCGGCGGTGGCGGTTCCGTGTCGTCGAAGAAGTCATCGCCGTCTGTCGGCGGCTTGGAACCGGGCGAATTGAACGGCGAGCCCCACGGATTCGTCCCGTTGTTCGTTGTGTTGCCGTCCCCATCCTTCACATCCCCTTCGGCCTCGAAGAGCGTGTTCCCCCCCTTGAAGCTCATTCCCGCCGAGCGTTCATCGGCGGCCGACAGTTGAATGGTGTGTCCCAATGTGCCGTCGGGCCGCAGCACGTCAAAACTGGTCAACACGAGAGTCTTCGAGGCGGACGCGCTCGACGAACCGGAGAAACTCCCGCTGTCCACCTTTCCGGTGGCCTCGTCAGAGCCGTCGTGCGAGCCACCGACACTTGTCGTCAGCGAGTCGCTGGTCGAGAACGAGATCGTGGTGACCACTCCCACCGGCACGATCGTCGGAGAAGCTGGCGACAGGCTGCCGTCGGTCTCCGAAGTGCCGCTCGCGGACCAGATCGACGAACTGCCGGTGCTTCCGCCGTCCTCGTTGCTCGTCGCGGGCTGCGTCTTCTTGCCGATGTCCGGCCGATCGGGAACTCCGTAGCCCAGACTGACGGTGATGGTCAACGTGGTCGCACCATGCCGAGTGCTTACGCTCCAGGATCCGGATCCCTCTCCCGATGACTCATGAATCGTGTACTCCTTGGTCCACGATTGCGTCACGATCCAACGCTCGGCACCGAGATACGATTGCGACAACGTGACGGAAAGACTGGTGGTCGTTCCCTCCAATGAGTCTTCGGCGATTGTGGTGTTGGAGAACGAATCTGTCCCGGTGGGTTGCAGCAGCGACAGGTTCTCCGCGAACTCCTCGGCCGGAAGATGCACGTCTTCAAAAACAATCCCGTCCGGAAGTACGAACGGTTGCCAGCCGCCACCGGAACTGGAATCACTGGAATCGTCGTTGCTGGACGACGAATCGGAATCCCCAGAAGTGTCGGAGTCGCTACCGCTGGTCGACGTCGAGTCACCGCTACTGGTCGAGGTCGAATCGCCGGCACCGCTGGAGGGTGTTGTGCCGACCGTTTGAGACCCTGTACCCGCCGTCGTGCCACTGCTCGCACCAAAGGTTCCGAATGCTGACGTGCCGAGACTGTCCGCGACGGATTGTAGGTCGGTCCCTTGGTCGAAAAGCGACGTCGATGTCGATGTCGAAGCGCTGGACCCAGAGCCGACCGCCAAATCGACGGTGCTGGATGTCTGAGTCGTGGAACTCTGAGCGTCACCGAGAACCTGCTGAGACTCGGTCGTCACAATTGCTGACGTGGTTCCGAACGCGCCGGCCAAAACTCCCAACGACGTGTCGGCAGACGTTTGATCGACGCCGACGATACTGGTGGAAGCCGCAGTCTCGGCGATGAAGGAATTGAGAGCCGTTTCTAGTTCGGATTGCACCGGAGCCAAGTATTGCTGCTCCGCCACCGCTGAATACTGCTGCACCACGGCATTCGATTGCGTCACGGCCGCGTCCATGCCCCCCGTCACGCTCAACATCAACCGCGTTTCGACAATCTCAACCCACACACTCGGCAATCGCACGGCCGCTCGCCGAGACTTCCTGCCCCCCCAATTTACCAGCACGGGGCGAGAGCAAACTCTGACAAAGACCACTCAGCCAAGCCGCGAACAACATGGTGAAATCTCCTGTTGAGTCCAAGGGGAAAGAGACTGAAAATCGTCAGGCGACAAATCCCAAGTCGTCTGTTCGAGAAGCCGATCGCGAGAATTCGCGAGGGACGACATGGATCGCCGTTCGACGGTGGCAAGTTAGTCAGAAGACATGCGACTGCAAGGCGCTCTGCGTGATCTGCCAGTAGTCGTTCATCAATAGGACTATTGATAAACCGACGGCCAGTAATCCCGGAAGCATCGGGAAATGCGGTGTCAAAATGGTCTCGCCGATCGCAAAACGAGGCCGAAAATATTTTGGAGATTTTTCTTGTACAGTATTCGCGAGGCCGCTCGAAACGGGCGCTCGCTCATCTCAAACGCAACGGTTCTGAACAAAGCAGAAGTAGAGGAAAAGATCGCTGGGACGTTCTCATTGGGTGTGTTTTGGAAAGGCCCTTTGGGAATGGAGTCCCAGCGATGTGTGCGCAGATTAAGTTT
>SXGS01097257.1_pt1 | contig 19919 bp, 16 predicted proteins | sample 3174681 | NCBI WGS metagenome assembly SXGS01 (sample SAMN11356861, study PRJNA531348) | freshwater metagenome | isolation source: freshwater sample F1-80 | place: China: Fuxian Lake, Yuxi | collected 2017-12-25 | reverse complement strand
CCCTCGGCCGAAAGTGATTCCAAGGCCTCATTTCAAGCGTTCCGAGTCATACCGAGCGGAACTGCTGGGTTCGAATAGTTGCGGATTATGTTGTGAATCCGCTTTTTAGTTCGGAAGTAATTTTTGCACGGTTCCTAAGGGTAACTTCCTGAGGCCAGTTGCGAACATCGCAGCGCCTGCTCGCGAACGCTTCTCAAATCCAGTTTGCCGCTCCCCAGAACCGGCAGTGAGACAACACGGTAGAACTGATTGGGGCGTGGAATCCAGAGGTTCGGCAGGTTCGATTGAGCGAGTTTTTCCAGACATGCGATCAACTTGATTTCAACCAGGGTATGGATGACCACGAGCCGTTCCCCTTTCTTTTCATCGGGCACGCCGGCGACGGCGAAGCATTGTTCAGTCACCTCGGCCAGCTCGTGAAGTCTTTCCTCGACTTTAATATGGGGAACCATCTCGCCGCCTATCTTGCTGAACCGGCTCAGCCGGTCGGTGATTTGCAGAAACCCGTCCTCGTCCACGGTGGCGATGTCCCCCGTCGAATACCAACCGTCGCGGAGAACCTCGGCGGTTTTGTCCGGCTTTCCAAGGTACCCCTTCATGACATTCGGCCCCCGGACGAGCAGCAGCCCCGCCTCGCCCATGGGCCGTGGATGCCGGGTTTCAGGATCCACGATGCGCACGGTCACTCCCGGCAACGGGTGGCCGATCTTTCCGCGTTTCACTCCCACCTGGCGGAATCCGGCGGCTCGAAAATCATGCGTGTTAACTGTGACCGCGGGGGAACACTCGGTGCATCCATAACCTTCGATCGGGCGGATGCCGAATTTCTCTTCGAAAGAGGTAACCAGCCTCTCGGGCAGTTTTTCGCCGGCGGCAAGGACCAGCCGGAGACTCCCGAAATCCTCCGGCTCGCAGGTTCGCAAATAAAGTTGCAGGAAAGTGGGCGTGGCGAGCAGGAAGGTGATGCGATGATCGCGCACGAGAAGCCCAATCACTTTTGAGTCAAGCGGGTTGGAGTGATACACCACGCCCATGCCGAGGGCCGTCGGGAGCATGAGGGCTGCGGTGAAACCGAACGAATGGAAGAATGGCAAAACACCCAGCATCTGGTCGCCGTCTCTGATTCCGGCGACCTGCCCTAATTGCCGCACATTGGAGGCGATATTGTAGTGGGTGAGCATCACACCTTTGGGTTCGCCGGTGCTGCCACTGGAAAACACAACTGTGGCCAGATCGTCTAATTTGATGTTCTTATCTCCCGACATCCACGCCGTCATCCATGCGGACGGCACGATCCATGAGCCTAGGAACGCCATGACTCTCTCGGTTGGACCCGGTCTGGCGGCAATCTCCTCCAGAAAAACCACGGGACAAGGCATCTTCAGTTTCAGGCGATCAAGGAACGTCTTGGACGTCAACACGGTGGTGATTCCGCATTGCCGGATGCAGGAATCAATGGCTGATTCGGAAAGGGTATAATTGAGGTTCACCGGCGTTTTCCCCAGCATCATTGCAGCAAAGTTCACGAGGGCGCCTGGAATCGAGGGAGGAAGCAAAATGCCCACCATTGGCTGGTTTTTCCATGTGGAATGGAGCCGACGGGCGAGGTAAATCGTTTTTGCCAGAGCGGTGTTGAAGCGAATCCTCGCGCCACTGCTGTCCCCCATCGCAAAGCGGAACGGATACCGGCGCGCGGTGTCGATGAACGAACTGTGGCAAGGCCGGATCTCCCTCTTGCGCAACGGCCACGAGTCGCTTTGCAATTCCTGCACCGCCTGGCGAACTTCGCTAGGAGTCGAACTGGAAGGCATCGGCTTGCCGTAATTGACGATCACCGGGTAAGGAACGCGGCGTGGGATCTTCCAATAGAAACGGCCCTCGGCGAAGCTGAAGATGCTGCCCCACACACCGTCAAGGCACACGGGGATGATCGGGGCCTCCAGGCCCTCCATGATGCGCTCGAATCCACGCCGAAACGGGAGCATCTGCCCGATGCGCGTGATCTGGCCCTCGGCAAAAATGCAAACCACTTCGCCTTGCCGAATGGCTTCGCGCGCCGAGTTCAACGACTGGATCATCTCCCTGGGACGTTGCTGTGAGGAGATGGGGATGACCCCCATGATCCTGGCAAAAGGTTTGATCCAAGGTTTGTCGTGAATGTCCTTGAACATGATGAAGCGAATCGTGCGATCGGTGGACGCGAGAAGCAGGAGAGCATCCACCAAGGACAGGTGATTGGAGACGAAAAGTGCGCCGCCTTTTTCTGGAATGTGATCACGGCCCACGATGCGAATGCGATAAATCGTGTGCGTGAAGATCCAAAGCAAGAAACGAATGAACGCGTCGGGCAGGAGAACCAACGCGTAAATCGTAAACCCTAACGTCACCAGGGCGCTCCAAAAAAAGACCTCCGAAGGGCTCAGGTGCGCCACGGAAGTGGCCAGATAGCATACGCCGGACGCCAGAAACGCACCCACAAAAGAAAGCAAATTGGCCGCCGCCAGAATGGCTCCTTTCTTGTCCTTGTCCGGGCGGTGTTGCAACAAAGCCGCCACCGGCACAATAAAGAAACCGCCGAAGAAACCGAGCGCGGCGAGGTAAAAGGCGAAGGCGCCAAATCCGATTCCAGGGATGCTCAGGATCACGGCCATCAGGGTCAGTTCGATCGAACCTAGAGGAATGAGGCCGTACTCGATCTTGCCGCCTGAAAGGAAACCCGCCGCCACGCTGCCGATCCCGATGCCAATCGCGATGGAGGCTTGGAGCAACCCGTTCTTCGTATCGCCCAACAGAAGCACTTCCTTGCCGTACAGGATGATGTTGAGTTGCAGCAAAGTCGCAAGGAAGGTGAAATACGTATTACCCGCAACCGCCAACGCGAGGGTTCGATCCTGGCGAATGAAGCGAATCTGCGTGAAGAGGTCCGCGATGAAATTGGCGCGAAATCGTTTCCCGGGATCAGCCGCGGGAAGCTTCGGGATGCGCCAACTGGTCATCAATCCGCAAACCGCAAGTCCCACCAGAATGCAGCCCGACCAGACCTGTCGATCGCCGAATACGTCCGAGAGGATCGCGCCGGCCGTGGTTCCCAGGATGATCGCCACGAAAGTTCCCAATTCCAGAATTCCATTGCCCCAAGAAAGCCTTTTCTCCGGGAGCAATTCGGGCAGCAACCCATATTTAGAAGGGCCAAACAAAGCGCTCTGGGCGCCCATCAGAAAAACGGACGCCATTTCCATCGGCAGGCTCTTCAAAGCCAGACCAGCCAGAGCAAATAGCATGATGAAAACCTCGAGCACTTTGACTCCGATCGTCACCGAACGTTTGCTGAAACGATCCGCGAGGAATCCACCGGCCATCGAGAAGAGGATGAACGGGAGCGCAAACAAGGCGCCCACGACTGGCACAAGCGTTAGGCGTTTTTCCTGAGGCATCTCCATTCCAAGAATGATGAAGATGATCAGATTCTTGAGGGTCAGGTCGCTGAACGCGCCTTGGAATTGCGTTGCGATCAAGTTCCAAAAGCCGCCTTTCCATGGAGCCTCGGCGGCGGACTCTGCGGTGGGAGGAACCCCGGATTGAACAAGACATGTTGGTTTCATGCGAGGAAATGCGAATAGTGTTCTTGGTTCAGAACCCGTCCACTCCCTGAACCCTTGGCGGGCGAATGGTTGGCGGATCGAGGAGTGAGCCGGAGAGGTTACAATTGAGAGCCGGGAATGACCACAAAGAGCGTAAAGATCAGACTGATTCTCCCGCGTTCCTTGGGTTCTTTTGGGGACATTCTAAGAACCTCAGTTGCAGTCCAAGTTGTGGACTTATCACTGAGACGGTTGGGGGTTGGCGGACGGTTTGCAAAGTTTCTTCAAGACGAAATGAGTCGGCACATAAAAGAAAACTGGAAGCGCGACGAGCATGAGGCTCAACCATGCCAGTTCGGGCATCCAGGTCTGGGCCGCATCATCCGAGGAGCCAAAAACATAATTGATGTTCACGGGCGCTTTGGGATTGGGCAACACGGTCCCAGGACGCGGCATGAAGAAATAGCTGATGAGCATCAAACTCCAAGCGGTCAGGGTCCAGGCAGGCAATGCGCGTCGATCATACCCAAGCCGCGCCACCAGGAAGACCAGGAAGAACGGCAGCCATCCGTGAAAAAAGGAAAGCCCCCGCAGGAACAACGGCAGCTCAGGATTAAACATGTAGGCTGTCATCCCCGTAATCTTGAATCCCGCTAATTGCGCCGCGAAATCCGCGCACCAAATCATCTGCGGCGCGAGAATGCCCACGGCGGCCATGCTTGTGAGGAATGCGCTCTCCGTCCAGACGCCGACCAATGTTAAAAAGAGCGCGATATCGCAGAAATAAAGGAAATTCGTGAGCCCATACTCCGAGTAGTAGACCGGCGCCAGCACGGCCATGAAAGCCGTGTAAGACAGTTTGATCCACAAGGGGATCTTGCCCGATGCGAGTATCGAAGACCCAACTCGCCGGCCCCCCTGATAGGATGTAATGTTGGATCTGGTTTGCATGCTTGGCGTGATTTGAAGAATGGTTGTCAGTTCGTGGTTATTGACACGCTCACACTAGGCGGGCCGCCCACAAAGGCGTTAATCGATAAAATCTTTCTGGAATATTGAATAAATCGATAACCCCAGGAGCGCTCGATTGATCCTTAAAACGGCCGTAGAACCTCGTGGAGATTTGCTAAAGCCTGGATGAGAAAAGCCTGGTGAAGAGGGATGAATATCTCCGTATTCCAGGGAAAACTGCGAGGAACCATTCGCCTTGGGCAACTGCCCTTTTAGGTTTAAGCATCAGGCCTCGTCCCAAACCTCCCATGCACATGCCAAATGCACTTCGCTGAACACTCACCGTCAACAGGCGCGCGGTTCGGAGGGCGGGAAGTGCTCGACGGAGCAGGGCTGGCTTGGGATCGGCGAGGAGTCCGCGAATTGGCGGAAGTCGAGACCCGTTCGCCGCCTGTTGGTCAGCTAAAAGATCAAGGCCGTGACTGGACCTATCTTAGGAGCAATTCGAAAGTAAATAGGCCCATCATCAGCAGGCTGCAGATGCCCTTGCCAATCGCGCCGCCGAGCAAGCCTAGAATCGCGCCGCACCCCGCCCTGGCCGCGTCGCGCGGTTCGCGCCCGCCAGCCATTTCCCCCAGAAACGCGCCGGCGAAAGGTCCCGCCACAAGGCCGAGAGGCAGAAAGAACATGCCTCCCAACAACCCGATCGTCGCGCCTGCCATGCCCCTCCAGGTTGATCCCAATTTCTTCGCGCCCACAACGCTCGCCACGAAATCGACCACTAACGAAACCCCCATCAAGATCCCCAGGATGAAGAGGACCCACGTCGACGACCCTTGATCGGCAAAGTAGAGCCGATGCAGCACCGCGGCGGCAAACACGAGGGGGGTTCCGGGCAATCCCGGGAGAAAGCTCCCCACAAAACCGATCGACATGAGGAGCAGGGTGAGCCCCGATCCAATGATAAACTCCCAATTCACACCGCAAACCTACTGGTTCCGTCTCGAAAGGCAAAACTTGGCTTCGGAGTCGCTCCGCCGCGCTGTGACATCGAGGCTTCGGTCCAGCCCAGACCTGCCTTTAGGGTCCGTGCAAAAATAACTTCCGGTTTTGGCGGGAGCGCGGCTTGGCTGGATGCTAGACGCGAGGAGGGCACATCCCCTTCATGGGGCTGTAACCGACGAGCAACGACGCAGATGGCCAAGCCCCGCCCCGCACCGCCGGGCTGGGGATCAATGAATCGCTGTCGTTGTTGCTCATTCCTCACAGATCTAAGGATATGCTTTTCATTCGCGCCTAGCCAACGACTCATTGGGCCGCCAGCAAAATAGGAAGTTATTTTTGCACGGACCCTTAGCTGAATGGTCACGGCTGAGGGGAATCCACCTGATGGCCCAACTCGCGCATCCTTTGAAGCTTGTAAAGCAATGCGCGGCGGCTCAAGCCCAAGGCGCGCGCGGTTTCGGTTCGATTGTACTCGTGCTTTTTCAACGTGGCGCAGATGGCGTTGCGCTCCATTTCCTCGAGCCGCTCAGGATCTGGTGGAGGGACCTGTTGGCTCGCCGAGGGGCGTGCACCCACCTCCCGCACCTTGTTCGGGAGATGCTCGGGCATAATCAGTTCACCCCGAAAGAGCAGCGCGGCACGCTCCATGGCGTTGCGCAACTCCCTCACGTTCCCTGGCCATGGATACCATTCGAGACACTCAATCACGCCCGAGGAAAACCGAGCCCGACCCTTCGTGAACTCGCCAATAAAGTGCCGAGCCAAAGGCAGAATATCCTCAGGCCGCTCGCGGAGCGGAGGGATGTTCAACTCCACCACGTTCAGCCGGTAAAAAAGATCCTCCCGAAATCGACCGCTCTTGACCTCTTGCTCCAGGTTGCGGTTGGTGGCGGCAAGGATGCGCGCGTTGACTTGGATCTCCGCGTTGGATCCAACTCGCTGGAAACGTCCGTCCTGAGTCACTCGCAGCAGCTTCGCCTGCAGTTGAGGGGACATCTCCGCAATTTCGTCGAGAAAGATCGTGCCATTATTGGCAAGCTCGAATCTCCCGGTGCGATGAGCCACCGCGCCTGTGAAGGCGCCCTTCTGATGCCCGAACAACTCGCTCTCGAGCAAATTCTCCGGTATGGCGGCGCAATTGACTTTGACCAACAATCCGGCCGCCCGTGGGCTCCATCCATGCACGACATCGGCCAGCACCTCCTTGCCCACGCCGCTCTCACCCGTGATGAGGATTCGGCTGTCCGAATCGGCGACCAGTGAGGCGTCACGGAACAGGGCCTGGCTCAGCGGGCTCTCCGCCACCACGCCAGGCGGCAGCAAACGATCCTCCGAAAAGCTCAGGCTCGGCAAGCGTGACAAACCCGTCGCCTGCCGCACCGATGCCACCAACTCATCCAGGTCTATCGGCTTTGTCAGATAGTTCAACGCCCCATCACGCATGGCGCCCACCGCCTCCTTGATGTCCGCGTAGGCCGTGACGAGCAACACCGGAAGCACGGCCTTCTCTTGCCGCGCCCGCTTCAGGGTCTCCAAACCCGAGATGCCCGGCATGCGGACATCCGAAATCATCATGGAAATATCCTCCCGCCGCAGGACGTCGAGGGCTTCCTCGCCGCTGGATGCGGTGATCGTGACGAATCCCTGGCTCCGGAGGCACGAATCCAGCAAGCTCCTCTGTCCCGCATCGTCGTCGACGATCAAAATCCGCCTCGCGGGCGCCAATGGGACCGGATTTTGCGATACGGACGGCATCCCTGACAGAGTGGCCCGCCTAGGCTTCGCGGGACAGTTTGATGTGGCTCAGCCTGAAAACCGCTCCGCGCGGCTGATTGGCCACGCATTGGATATCCCAGCCGTGGGCCAGCACTATTTGCTTCACCACTGCAAGGCCCAATCCGGTGCCCTTCTGAGTGGTCGTGAAGTAGGGTTTGAAGATTTCGTTCCGGTGCTCTTCGGGAACGCCAGGCCCGTTGTCACGAATTTCCATGCAAACGCTGGAATCCCCGGATCTGAATGCCGCTATCGTCACCTCCCCGCCGCGCTCGACGGCTTGGATGGCGTTGAGCAGCAAATTGAACAAGCTCTGCCGCAGCAATTGCTCGTCCGCCTCCACACTGAAATTCCCGCAGGAGCTGTTCAGCCGAATCAGCTTTTCCTCGATGTCGCACTCCAGAGCCCGAGTCAGATCCGCGACTACCGCCTCCAAGAGAACCGGCGCGCGACGCACTTCCCGGGGCTTTGAGTAGTTGATGAATTCGTTCAGTTGAGCCGTCACGCGATCGACCTCATTGGCGATCTCGGTCGACTTGCGTCGGATCTCGATTGTTGAATCCGGCTGTTTTGCGATGAGCTGGGCGAGGCCGCGGATAATGTTGAGAGGATTGCGCGTTTCATGGGCCAGACCCGCCGCGGCGATGTTCATCTCCCGCAGGTGCGTGTTCATCTCGCTGGCCCGGAGAAGCCGGATCTGCAGCTCGGAGGATGCGGCCACCGACCTCCAAGCGAGGCCAAAGCCGCACGCCGAGGCGGCTGCGAATCCGCTCGTCAGCAGTCGCAGCCACAGATCGCGGGTGACCGCCACTCGAAACGAGTTGTTGGAAAGAACGGCGACAAAACTGTGAATTCCTTGTTTCTGAATCAGGGAGCCAAACTCAGCCTCGCTCATCCACGGAGGGCGCCGCAGCCACGAGCGTCCGGAAGGATCCCGGCGGCCGCCACTTCCATCGCCCGATCTTGGTTCCCCTTGGCCCTGGGGGCCTCGCGGAGAACGCGCCGATGACTCGCCCGCCGCCCCCCCGCCGGTGGTGTTGGCCGCAGCACTCGCATCCGCATTGCCCGCGGCGGCGGCGTTGGTGGAGGCCACCGTGTTGGTGTTGGTTCCCCTGGATCCGGGAGGCCTGCGGCCAAATCGCGACGGATTGAATGGGTCCGAGTTGGTGGCTGAACCAGGCTCGCGGCGGGGAAGCACCACGATCGTGGGAGATCTTTCTCCCTCTTGCACCTGATTCGTGGTGCCCAAATCGATGAGGTTGAACAATGTCACACTGCGCTCGTCCCATAATTCACCAGTGCGGGTGCTGGGGTTTTGATCGAGATCCACGGGGTCGCCCGCGGTCGCCACCACGTGCCCTGCTTCATTCAGCAGCGAGACGGAGATGACTTCATCCGCCTTGACCAATTCACGAAGCGCTGGCTCGAGCCTCTCCTGATTGACAAAGCCGCCAAACCGGGCCTGAGAACGGATGACGAGGCCGAGTGTCGTTGTAATATCACGGGCGCGGAAGACGAGCGCTTCCCGAGCAGACCGACGAACGCGCAGGTGCTCCACGGCTTGCCACAACAGTATCCCAAGCCACGAGGCGGCCAGCAAACCATACACGATGCGAGTGCGCCGGATCATCCTATGTCCCTATGCTGGATTACTTGGCGGCTGGCTTGTTCGCCTTGGGCCGTTTCGACCCAGGCGGCGGCGGCTGAACCACGGAAGGATTTCCGAGAGGTTGAGCGGACTCCTTTAATGAAAGTCCGTCAAGAAACTTGTCCAGATCCTTGTCTGAAAACGCCTTTGGCGTCAGCTCGGCCTTGTCGGTTTCGCTCTTGGTCATGCCCGCCAATTGCGAGGGCTGCTGCACCACATAAGGCGTCAGGAAAATGATGAGTTCTGTTTTCGTATTCTCCTTTATCTTGCGCTTGAAAGCCATTCCCAGGATCGGGATATCCCCCAAGATGGGCACTTTCTGGGTGGACTCCGTCTTGTTGTTCTCCATCAATCCGCCGATCACCACTGTTTTTCCGTCGGCGGTGACGACGACTGTTTCGGCGGAGCGCTTCGCGATCACGGGCGCGTTCGCGTTGTTGCCGATCGGGACTGTCTTATCCGTCAACGCGGAGATTTCCGGCGCCACGATCATTTCAACCAAACCGTCGGACGTGATGAAAGGAGTGACCCGAAGGATGATCCCGATGTCCTCATACTCGATCGTGTTGATCGTCTGGCCATTGTCCGTGATTCTAGAATTGGTGATGAAAGGGAGCCGTTGACCGACCGTGATGATCGCCTGCTGATTATTTCGCGTTAAAATGGAAGGCCTGGAAAGGACCTCGGTCTTGCCCGCCTCGGAGATGGCTCTCAAGGTCACTTCGAGGTCATCGCTCAATAATTTATAAAACCCGCCGCTGGTTTGGGAAGCCAGGCCACCGAACAGCGACGAAGCCTCGCCTGTCTTGGTATCGGTCACCTTATGCGTGAACTTCGCTTCAACCCCAACGTCAGAGCCATCCCGGCGAGTGACTTCGACGAAGACGACTTTGATGAGGACCTGGGGTTTGGGACGGTCCAGGTTGGTGATGACTTGGCTGATATGCGCCGCCGTTTCGTCGTCCGTGATCACAATCAACTTTCGGGTTTCCGGATCGCTGGAAAACAGCGCATCACCCACCATCGTGTTGTTCTTATACTCCCGAAGACCGGCGCCGCCCAAACCGCCCGCGCGCCCTCCTCCTCTCCCCCCAATGTTTCCACCTTGCTGGGCCTCGGGTTCGACGAACCCGAGCTGGCAAATCATGGCCACGGCTAACAATGCCAGGAACCGACACGGCAAGAAGCTTGGCGAACTTCCAAAACGAGATATGTTCATGTTGAATCTTTGCTGGGTTCGCAGGCAAACCCATTGACCTTAAAACCCTCTACCCCCGCCTCCAGCAGCGCCCCCTCCACCACCACCCCCGCCTCCACCGCCGCCAAATCCACCGCCGATGCCGCCCGTGTTCCCAACAGTCCGGTTATTGAGCGGATTTGTGTTGTTCTGCCGAGTTGTGGAACGATTGTTTTGGGTGGTTTGACCTTCAAACATCCCGCGAAGAATCTCTTCCACGCCCTGGACGTCTGCGTTTTCCAGGGAATAAACGAACACCTTCTGCTTCTTGGATGGATCGCTGTCCAATTGAGCCACCATTTGCTCAATTTGTTCCATCAACTGCTTCGCGGCGCTGACAATCACGGAGGCGGTTCGTGGGTCGGCTACGGCGATCACCCGTCCTTGTTTCTGGCTGCGCGCGCTCGTCGTGGCGGTGTTCCCTCCTCTTCCTCGGTTTCCTCCCCCGCCGAAGAATCCTCCGCCCCCCCCCCGGTTAAATTGAACGGCGCCGCCATTGTTCTCGGTTCTGCTCACGTCCGGGAACAGTCCAGTCAACACGTCCGCCATTTCCTGCGGATCCGAATGCTTGAGCCGGAAAACCCGTAATTCGGTCACATCCGTGACGTTGGTGTCGATCTCCTTGACCAATTGCTCGATCGTGGGGATGTATTCGTCCGGGGCGCTGACCACGAGTGAATTGGTCCGTTCATCCGCCACGGAAACGACCCTTGAAGCCGCCCGGCGAGCCGCGCTGTCGCCCGACCCGTCGCCGCCGCCGCCGCCTCTTCCGCCTCCACCGCCGCCACCACCGCCGCCGCCACCAAATCGGGCGAACAGTTGAGCTGCGGCGCCGCCGCCGCCGCCGCCGGCTCCTCCTCCCCGCTGAGTGGTAGTTTGCGTGTCGAAAAGCTCCTTCACAACGGTCGCCAATTCTTTCGCGTCCGCATACTGCAGGGGAAACACCCGGATCGCGGAAATGCTGGCAATCGAGGTGTCGAGGGCTTTCACGATCTCAGCCATGCGGTGGATGCTCGCCTGCGTGTCGGTGATGACGAGAGCATTCCCGCTTTCGTTTGCCGTCATGGTGGCATGCGACGGCAGGAGCGGCACCAAATCCTTCGTGAGCTGAGTCGCGTTCGCGTAGCGGACCGGCAGGATTTGAGTGATCATTTCGTCGCTCTTTGGGATGGCGTCGGGGTCGCTTCCGCTCCGCACAGGGATTTGGCGCTTCTTCGCTTCGTCCCGATTGACAATCGTGAGCATTCGCTCGTTGCGGATGGCCGCGTAACCGTTTTTGTTCAAGATCGTATTCAGCACGCTCACCGCCTCGTCCTTCGTGAGCACCTGATTGCTCCACACGTCTACTTTGCCTTCGACTTTGCCCTTGAGATCGGCGTCTAGCATGATGATGAAGCCGGCGGCCTCGCTGAGATAATTCAAGACCATTTCCAACGGCACACCTCGAAAGTTCAGGATGAACCCCTCTTTGCCATCCGCGGTTTTTGTCACGGTCACCCCGGGTCGATTGGCCTTGGGCGCGGCATCCGCAGTCTTAGGCGCCTCGGTCTGGGCTGTTTCCTCCGGCTTTTTCGCTTGCGGAGCATCCGCCACCTGGGCGAAAAGCGCCGCGGCTAGACCGCCGATGAGTCCGATCAACAGGATACGTCGCATCATAGTTTTCATTTGCTATTCTCCTTCTCGCGTCGCGCGATCATTTTTTTTACAACATCGTCTTCGTCCGCAATCGCGCTCGAATCCTCGCCGGAGGATTTGCCGGAGCCGTCTCCGCTCGAGCCCGACTGGGAGGCCATCACTGGTTTGCCGATCAGTTGCCACTCTCCCTGATCCTGTCGGCGAATCTGCATTCCGACCTTGACCTCCACTTCCTTCCCGTCCATCTCAAGCCATACCGAATCGGGCGCCACGGCGATCACCTTGCAGCCGCCGAAGGTGTCCGATGGCTTGACCGCCTTCCTGAACAAGTCGCTCGAACCATCAAAGAACGCGATCATCCCGCTTCCATGAATGAGCGTGCCCACGAGCGAGGCCGTGTCCACCTTGACAATCTTCGGCGGGGGCGCGTCCACCGTGGCGGCGGAGGTTCGGGGGCCTCGATTCGGGTTGAAGATGTTGCGCTCCCCGATGATGCGGTAGGCGGCGAGCGCTGATGAGTTGTTCGTGCTCGAGCTCGTGCTCGAGCTCGTGTTCGTGGTCGATTCGGAGCGCCCGGCCGCGGTCGAGCGCTGGGATCTCGAAGGGCGGCTGGCGCTCTGCGTTTCCCAACTCAACAGGCAGCCGAGGCCCAACACACCAAGCGCCAGCACCCGAACCAACTGGGCTCCCGATCCACCTGCCGCCTTCTGTTGTCTCATCTTCATCTAAGCTAACATACACCAGCTCGATCTCATCCACATCACTCAGCGTCTGTCGGAATTCCCCCCATCCTGCGACGGGCTCAGAATCAGTCCGCTCACCAGCAGCGCAATTGACATCTGCCGCGCCTGGCTGTCACGAGTCGTGATCTCCAAACTCTCCACTTTCAACGCCATCGAATCTCTCTCGATCTCATAAAAAAAATGTGTCAAAGATTCCATGCTCCCCACCGCGTCCACACGATACTCCAAAGTCAGATAGTCATCACCGCCTCGTTTGCTTTGGGACTTCCTGGAATTGATCGTGACCCGGCTTTCTTGGGACCATCTGTCGAACGCCTTCACCATTTCGTTCTCGGCGACCGACAAATCGCTCCCGAGGGCATGCTCTTTCATGCTTTCCCATCGGGATCGAAGGTTTTGCTCACGCTCGACGATAGACGAGCCATGGGCAATGGACTTTTTGAGATCAACGATCCGGGCCGCGCGTTCCTTCCACAGGCGGCTCAAAGGCGTGAGAACCAGACTGTCGCAGGCCATCACAACCAAGCCGGCTGCCGCGATGACCAGCAGGAGTTGCTGCCGGTTATTTGCTTTCACTGCCGCCTCCTTCCACCCAAACGAAATTGAAGCTGAATTGCAGGGGCTTGGATCCTTGAGTATTGATGTCCTTCAAATTGGAAACCTCCTTCGCGGCGCGCAATTGGTCGAGCGTTTTCACGAGCGAATCGCTGTCTTTAGCCGTTCCAGAACAGATGACGGTGGACATTTCCCGTATCTCGACGACTTTGGCGGTGACGGATCCGTCCTCGGGAAAACTCTCGGTCAACCTTCGAAGAATGGCGAGGCTGCGGAGCGAATCGTCGTACCACGGCCGAAATCGGCGGATCTGCTGGTGCAACCCCTCCAGCTCCGCCACCTTTTCAGACATGCCTGCCCACCGGGAGCTCAACCTGGATAGCTGCCATTGTTGCGCCAGAAACAACACCCCCAGCAGAAGCGCCAAAACCGCCGCAGCCGCCCCCGTCCAGGCCAGTTTTTTCGACGAATATCGCGCGGTGAACTGACGCCAAGGATCCACTTTCGGCGGCAAAAAATCCAGCCAGACACGGCGCCCGGCCAATTCGAGCGCGGCCAGCGCGCAGGCCGTCCCGACTTTCTCCCCGCCCGCGACCCGCAACCCCAGTTCAGCCGGCGCCGGGTCGGGAGCCAATTCGATCTTCATGCCCAACGCGGCGGCACGGGGCTGAATATCCTCCGCAAGCTGCCTCGCGCGCTCGCGATGTCCCACGACCCGCAGCACTCGGATGGATTCCCGAATGTCCGGCGCGAGCTGACCCAACGTGATGCGGGCTTCCCTCGCGATCACGTCGGCGTAGAGCCGCGCGTGCCCTCCTTCATTCGGATGCTCGTCCGGGAGTGTCCTGAGCCCGGCGACACCGCCGCCGCAAGAAACCAGCAAGTGAACGGCGCGCTCGGTCACATCAAGAACCATCATGGATCCCTTGGAAGCCGCATCGGGCCACTGGGACGGGGCGATGCCAAGCGCGAAAGACCTCGGCTGCAATCGAGCGAACCTCAGCACGCTTTCGAGCCTCAGTATTTGATCCTTGGGCACCGCAATTTGCGTCGCGTACTCCTCGCCCCCGAGCGACCGAAAGCGGGACGCGGCGATCAGCAGCGCCTCCGGTCCGTAAGGGAAGCTTCGTTCCGCCTCGATTTGCAGAAAACTCGCCACGTCTTCCCCCGGCATCTGAGGCAGCTTCGTCTCCAATGTCAGAGCCCAGGAAACGGGAAACCCAACGACACACTGGCGTTCACGAATCTCCAGTTCGTCCAACCGGTCCCGAATCTCGCGGCCTACGAGCTCGGGAGCGCCCGTCAAGAGATCGAGCGCCAAGGAAAGCGTGAACGATCGGCGTATTTCCACACCCCCGTTCACACGCCGAAGCCATGAACCCTCCACTCGGTTTCCATCAAAAACGAGTCCGAGCAAGGACGACACCGACCGCCTTCCACCGAATTGAATCATCGGGCGCCTCCGGCGAGGAGTGTGGCTCTTTCCTTCATTCGTTGCCTTGCGTGCTGGCCCAGCGGCCATCCTAGCTGACTCAAATCCTGGCGGTAAACCACTCTCGGGGCGCCCTCTGTGAGATCAAACACAAACCATGTCCTGCGGAAGCCACGCCCATGATGTCCCACCGCCGCGATGTCCGCCGAGAAAACGCTGCTGCGGCCGGTGATGTGGGGCCCCGCCTGCAGAGCGGACCCCTGGCCCAGCACCTCCACAACCCACGCGGATGAGATGAGTTTGCCGGGATTCGATTCCCGGAAGGACACCATGGAAGCGGCCTTCTCGACGCCCACTCCGGGGATGCAGGCCAGAACAGCGGAGCTCGCCGTATTCACATTGATTTTCCCTTCGACGATCAGGCCGTTTGTCGTCGTGAGATCGCTTTCGATCTGCGCGAATTCATCGGCTGTCATGCGGCTCCTGATGAAGAATTCGATGGGACTGCGAATCACTGACTGCGCGCCACCGAGCTGCCCCGCGATTTGATTCGCCCGTTGCGCGCTGAACTTTTCCTGGAGCAAAGTTCTCAACTGCTGCTGCAACTGGGCTCCTGATTGAGAAAGGCTGATGCGAGGAGAGCCATTCGTGCGGAGATTGGACTCGCGGCTAAAGACGGTGACATACTCCAAAATCCCAGCGTCCAACTTCCCGTCGCTGTTGTCCATGGGAGCGGAGAGGTTTCCGTCGTTCTCGTTGGGGTCCAACACGCCATTCATGTTCATGTCTTCCCCTTCCAGGATGTCAGGGTTGGCGCCCAAAACCAGGCGCAGCTCCTCAACCGTTTCAAACTTGGAGTTCTTGCAGTTGTAGGGAGGGGCGAGGCGCAAGTAGCTTTCGGATTCTGCTCCCCCGGACGTCACGTCACTGTTCTCGTCCCGCCAATCGATAATCGCCGCCGCCAGCTCCGGGGTCATCATGGGCAGGGCCTCCAGCATTTCGACCGTCGCCGTGTTTAAGTTGAGCTTCGAAGATTCGTCGGCCAGTGCGTAGAGAGGGTCGGTGGATCCCGATTCACGAGCGCCTCTTCCGATGAACCAAAAGAGCGCATCCGCCACCGGCACCTCCTCCCGTTGGTAGGTTTGGAGCAAAGGGAGCTGGCCGGGCTCCTCGAGATTCGAGAGAAGAAAGAGGGCGTATCGCGCAGCGCCCTCGATCGCGTGCTCGGCCTCCAATTGAGCAGATCGATTGTCGGCGCCCCTCAACTCCAGTGTCATGGAATTCGCGAAATACAACGCCAAAGTGACCAAACCAAAGGAGATCCAAAGCACGATCACCAGCACCGAGCCCCGCGGATGAGACTCGCTGCGAGACAAAAAGGAATGTGTGGCGGGCAATTTCATCCTTGGGCTCCCGCCGTTTCGGTTTTGTTCGTGCTGGCCTGGGCGGCAATCGGAACCACGATTTGAATTGGCGCCAGCGTTCGATCCGACTGGCGGTCCTCCCCAGCCAGAAGGATCTGCACTTTGATGGCTCGCGGCAACACCTTCTCCTCGGTGGTGGAATCCCAATCGGACCGCCACTCGGTGCCGCTGTAAAAAAGGAACTCGACTTGTCGCACATCCCCGAGCAACCACTGCTCCTGAGGCTGATCCTGTATGGTCGCCAGCAGATTTCGAGTCACCGACCTCACCAGATCCATGCCTTGCGAGCGCGCCTGATTGGTGGGGCTTCTCAGATAATAGGCCACCTTCTGAACATCGCCCCACGGCTCATCAACGTTGGGCAGGCCAGTTGATGTATAAAACTCCGCCCCCAGCGGCGTGCCAAGACCTGTGCTGAGGACCGAGGTCTTGAGAGTGCCTGTCAGCTTCCCCCCAGGAACGACGAGGCCCAGCAAGTCGCGGCGAATGGTCGCCACCGCTTGTTGGACAGGAAGCGACTTCTCGATCGCCCGTGACGTTTTGTCCTGCAACCGCATGGCTCCATAAAAGACGGCGCTGACCGCCGAAAGCACGATCGCCGACACCGCCACCGCGATCAGCACCTCCAACAAGGTGAATGTCCTCAGTCGTCGATTCTTGGCAGCTCTTGGGTTCATTGTTGAGAAGCATCCAGCAACGTGCCCAACCGCACGTCGTAATCCCGGCCCTGAACCGCGAACGTCACCACCAAGGACACTTGGCGGAGCGCCTCCCGGCCCCAGGCCTCGCTTTTCAACTGCCATCTATACTGATAAGGACCCTCTTGGACCGAACCGCTCTGGGTTGAGGTTTTCCATTGCTCTGTCACAACAAGTTCGTTCAACAACCGATCGGCCAATCGCGAAGCCGCGCCTTTGCGTTCCGCGACCTGTCCCGCCAGATTGGCGATCCGGATGCCATGAACCGACACCGGAATCACAATGGCCATGAAAGCCACCGCGGCCAAAACCTCGGCCAGAGTGAAGGCACGCCTTCCAAGCTTAACGGGAGGGATATTGGAGCTTGTTGGTTTGAATCTCATAGTTCAGCCGGTTTCGGCTCCGAGTGATCCAGACAGAATCCCGTGTGCCTTCGCGGATCCAGATATTCTCCGGGCTGCCCTCGGCGATAAACCCCGTGGGTAGAAACCGGATGCCGGGCAGGGCGTTGGGTCCGCCGGAACCTAGCATGCCCGCGTCCAAGCCCCCACCGCGCGACGGCCTCGGATCGACCCGCCTCGTCGATTGAACGTACTCCAGATCCATTTCCAACTCCTTGCCGAGGTCGAAAACCGTTTCCTTTGCATCCCGAGCCTGCTCCCCGTAGCTTGAATCCTCCCGCAATCCATAGGTCCGCTCGTTCTTGTCGAACCACAACAGCATCGGCGTCCCCTCTGAAACCGCCCGGCTCTGCCCGTGACGAGTCAAGGCCAGGACTCGGCGCGCCTCCGCATCGAGTGTCCGCCCCTTGAAAAACCCCGAGAGCGCCGGCGCTGATACCGCCAGGACGATCAGCATGATCGCCATGACGAGGATGAGCTCGATGAGGGTGAAAGCGCATGGCTGTGGCGGCCTATTGCCTTTCGTTCGCTTGGTTCCAGTTCGTGATATCATCTTCCCCTCCCAAGCGGCCGTCCGGGCCCATGGACAGCAGATCGTAGGAATTCGCGTTTCGCTTGCCCGGAAAGTCGTAGATGTAGGCCTGCCCCCAAGGATCCAAAGGAATTTCGTTTTTCATGTACGGCCCTTTCCAGTTCTGTGCGTCACGAGGCTGCTGCACCAAATCATTGAGGCCGTTCTTGCCCTTGGGATAAAATCCGTTGTCGATCTCGAATGCGTCCAGCGCCGTGCTAAAAGTGGCGATCTGGGACCGCGCGGCGGTCACGCGGGCCTGCTCCGTCCGTCCTGAAAACTTGGGCACCACGATGGCGGCCAGAATGCCTAAAATCACCAGGACAAGGAGCAGCTCGATCAACGTGAAAGCCGAGCGTGTCCCTCGGCGGCGGCGGTTGGATGGTGTGGAGTAGGGTTTCATGGAACCTGTGCGTTGTTTACTTGATGTAGTCTTGCAATGTGAAGATGGGGATCACCATCCCGATAAAGATGGTGCCGATAAACCCGGCGATGAAAAAGAGCATCAAAGGCTCCGCGAGCGCAACCGCTGTTTTTAGTTGGCGGTCCAAATCGCCTTCCGTGACGTTGGCAATGCGAACCAGTTCCTGATCCAGGCGGCCGCTCTCCTCCGCCACGCAGATCATCTCGAGGGTCGCTCCGGAAAAAAGAGTCCTGCAATCCCCAAGGCTGGGTCCGAGCGAACGCCCCTCCTTGACCCGGTCGATCGAATTCGAGATGGCATCGACCAGCGCCTGGTTGCCAATCGAGCGCCGGGCGACGTTCAAACTGTTGATCAGTGGAACGCCGGCGCCCAGCAAGGTCCCGAGCATGCGGCAGAACCGCGACATGGCGAACTGCGCCACCAACGGCCCAACCAGCGGCGCCCGCAATATGACTCCCTCCCATTGGCGCCTGCCGGACTCCGAGGTCAACCAGTTCCGGATCAGATAAACGCCTATCCCGGCAGCAGCCACAATGAACAGGCCATACGAACGCAAAAGCTCACTGGTGGACACGATGACTTGGGTGATCATGGGCAGCTTGGCCCCGAAGCCAGCGAAAATCGACTGAAAACGCGGGATAAAGAACACGAGCAAGAACACCAGCACGCCCAAGGCGAGCACGAGCAAAATCACGGGATACAACAGGGCGGTCATCACCTTTGATTTCATTTCCTTTTCCCGAGCCTGAAAATCGGCGATCTGGGCGAGGACCACATCGAGAAAACCTCCGGTTTCTCCAGCCTCCACCATGGCCACGTACACGCGCGGAAAAGTTTCCGGCGACTTGGCCATCGCGTCCGCGAGGGACACGCCATCCACGACGAGATTATGAACCTGCTTCCACTGCGCCGCGGCCGCCGGGGAGGAAGCTTCCTTGCACAAGATGACCATCGCGCGGCTGAGAGGAACTCCAGCCGCGAGGAGGCTCGAAAGCAGCCGCGTGAAGTTCTCGAGCATCCGCGGGGAAACTTTCTGGGTTCCCCAGCCAGGGAAACTGAACAGGGGAGGCTGCCCGTTCGGTTGATCGGGCGATTTGCGAGGCTCCCCCTTCGCCTCCACGGGAGCTGCCTTGGGAGCCCTGGAAACCTTTGAGGCGCCGTTCAAATCGGACCGCTCCGCCAGCCGGATGGGACGCAGGCCCCGCGATTCCATCTGACGGAAAGCGTCCTGCCTGCCACCAGCTTCCAGCTCGCCCTCCGAAAACCGGCCGTCGGCTTGGACCGCTTTATACAGAAACCAGGGCATGACCTTTTTCTTCGGGTTCGGATTCCCCTGCCGCGACGAGCTCGGCTTTCGTGTCTCTCACGCCTTCACCAAGAGATTGATCCTTGGTCACACGCAGCACTTCCTCGGGCGTGGTCTTGCCTTCTTTCACCAATCTCCAGCCGTCGTCCGCGAGCGCCCGCATCCCTGATTTGCGCGCGGCATCACGAATCTCCCCGCTGGAGCATTGTTTCAGGATCATCTGTCGAATCTCGGGAGTCGTGTCCATCCATTCAAAGATGCCACGGCGGCCGTGATAGCCCGTTTGGCGGCATTCGCGGCACCCCACCGCCCGAAAAAACGGAATGGAAGGCGAAATGCTCAGCTCGGAGCGGAGCGCGCGCGCCGTATTGGAATCATCCACTTCCTTGCAGTGCGGGCACAACACACGGACCAACCGCTGGGCGAGAACCGCCTCCAGCGAAGACGCCACGAGGTAAGGCTCCACTCCCATATCGACCAACCGGGTGAGCGCCCCAGGCGCGTCGTTGGTGTGAAGGGTTGAAAACACCAGATG
>SXGS01570550.1_pt1 | contig 19920 bp, 11 predicted proteins | sample 3174681 | NCBI WGS metagenome assembly SXGS01 (sample SAMN11356861, study PRJNA531348) | freshwater metagenome | isolation source: freshwater sample F1-80 | place: China: Fuxian Lake, Yuxi | collected 2017-12-25 | reverse complement strand
GTCGCCCGCGCGCGCCGCCTCGACACCGGCGTTCAGCGCGAGCAGGTTGGTCTGGAACGAGATGCCGTCGATGACCGCGATGATCTCGCCGATTTCGGTCGAGGCGCGCTCGATGCCGCCCATCGCCTCCACCGCACGGCGTACGATCTCGCCCGATTCGCGCGCCTCTTCGCGTGCTTCGCCGACGATACGGTTGGCTTGGGTCGCACCGGCGGCGGTTTCGCGCACCGTCGTCGTGATCTCGTCCATCGCGGCGGCGGTCTCTTCGAGCGAGGCGGCCTGTTGCTCGGTGCGCTGCGACAGGTCGTCCGAGGCCTGGCGGATGTCGCCGGCGCCGTTGTTGATGCTGGTCGCGGCCGTCACCACGCTGCCGAGCGTGCGCTGGAGCGACGATACGGCAGCGTTGAAGTCCTGCTTGATCTGGTTGAACGGCCCGGTCAGCTCGGCATCGACGCGTGCCACCAGATCGCCTTGCGCCAGCTGGGACAGCGCGGTGCCGAAGCTGTCGCAGATCAGCCGGGTCTGTTCGTCCTTGGCGCGCTCGGCCGCGACGAGCTGGTCGCGAAGCGCGCCCGTCGCGCCGGCCAGCTGGCCCAGCTCGTCACGGCGCGTGCCCGAGGGAATGGCCATGTCCATCCGGCCTGAGGTCATGCCCTTCAGCGCGTCGATCAGCAGCAGCAGGGGAGCGACGACATGGCGGCGCGTGGCGAAGCCGATGGCCAGTACCAGCGCCAGCGTCGCGAAGGTCGTCACCGCCAGCAGGATATTGGCCAACATCGCCACCCGTGCCGCCTCGTCCCGGACGGTGACCAGATGCGCCTCGATCCGGTCGGACAGGTCGCTCATCCCGCCTTCCAGCTTCTCGAACGCGGTCAGGAAGCGGGGCAGCAGGGCGGAGGCGAGCGCCCTGTCCGTGGTCGCGACCTGCGCGATCTGGTCGGCGGTGGCGATATACTGGTCGACCAGCGGCTGGATGCGCCGGGCCTGGGCGGCGACCTCTGGCGCGGCGCCATAGTTCGCATCGGCGAGCACCGATTTGCGCAGCAGCGCTGCATCGTCCGACAGCCCCTCGCGGCTGTGCGCCAGATCGAGGTCGCCGATATTGGCGGCGCGAAGGATCGACAGCACATCGCCGCGCACCGAATCGTGCATCATGTCGGCGGTCATGTGATTGCGCAGCAGCACCGACCCCCGGGTGATCCCGTCGCGCGCCGCCGCCTGTTTGCGATTGGACCAGACATTGCCCGCACCCGACACCAGCACCAGCATGACGATGGCGGCGATCGCGGCGGTGACCATCTCGTTGATCGAGTGCATTCGATCCCTCTGCCCCTGTAAAAGAGCCTGATGCCATAGCGGCGGATGCTCTAATATTGGGTTACCGGGATCGGCGTGAATGAATGTCATTCGCAAGTATAGGAGGGCGTGTCGGTGGCTTTGCCCGCGATCGTCCGGTGCGACCAAATAGATCGGCCGTGTTTACCAACTCTCTGAACCCCGGCTGCAGAGTTTTGCGCTATGAAGCCATCTTCATCATTTGATTTGCAAGCGAACGGGGCCATGACGAACATGATGCGCAAGGCGGCTATGCTGTCGATGGCGGGGGCGATATTCGCGGCGCCGGCGCTTGCGCAAGACACCGAGCCGACTGGGAATCCCTTTACGATCAAGGCCCTATACAAGGCCGATGTGATGGGCGTGGCGGATGGCGGGATCGCGCGGGGGGCGCGTTTCCTCGACAATATCGATGTGATCGCCGACGCCGATCTGGATGCCGCGCTCCGGTGGAAGCGTGCGACGGCGCATCTGTCGCTGCTTAACAATCTGGGTGGCAAGCCCAATGATCTGGCCGGGTCGATCCAGGGTATCGACAATATCGAGGTCGCCGATCGGCGGCTGAAAATCTACGATGCGTGGCTGGAGCAGGGGCTGGGCGAGCATGTGACGGTCAAGACGGGCCTCTATGACGTCAACAGCGAATTCTATCAGAATGATGCCGCCGGGTTGCTGATCTCGCCGATGTTCGGCGTGGGGTCGGAACTGGCGGCGACGGGGACGAACGGGCCGGCGATCTTTCCCTCGACCGCGCTGGCCGTGCGACTAAGGGCCACGACCGAGACGATGTATGGCGCGGTCGCGGTGGTGAATGCCAAGGCGGGGACGATCGGTGACGAGGACGGGGTCGATCTGTCGGGGCGGGCGGGCGCGCTGCTGATCGCCGAGGCGGGCTGGACCGGGCGTGGCAAGCTGGCGGTCGGTGCGTGGCGTTATACCCGCAGGCAACCCGGCGTCGTCCCGCCGGGCATCACCCAGACCGACGAAACGCACTTCTCGCACGGCGTCTATCTGCTGGCGGAGCAGGACCTGATCGGGACGGCCGATGGCGACGACACGCATGTCGTCGGCTTTCTGCGCCTGGGCCTGTCGGACGGGCGGACGACGCCGTTTCGCGGCGGCTGGCAGAGCGGCGTGCTGTGGGAACGGCCGTTCGACGCGCGCCCGGAGAGCGCGCTGTCCTTCGGGGCGGGCAATGGGGCCTTGTCGCGCTATTACCGCATCGGCAATCCCAGCGAGCTTCCCGCACTGGGCGGCAGCGAGACGATCTTCGAGCTGACCTATAGCGACGAGATCGTGAAGGGCATCTCGGTTCAGCCCGACATCCAATATGTCATGAGCCCATCGGCGGATTCCACCGTCGACGATGCGCTGGTGCTGGGCATGCGATTGACGATCGGCTGGTCCAGTCATTGAGGTGAAGCATCCCCGCCATCGTGCAATCGGTCGTTGACAGGCCTTATATATGAAAACATGCTGTCACCTGCAAAAGTGACAGGGCGCCTGAGCGAGCGTCCCGGCTGTAGCGGGAGAGACGGGCATGAAGACGACACGACGCGCGATGATCGGCGGGGGCGTCGCCGCCGCCGCACTGGCACCCGCCGCGGTGTCCGCCGTGACGACCGCCCCGACGCCGACCGGCGCCGGACGCGCGCTGAAGGTGCCGCCGCCCGCGCGCTTCACCCCCGACTGGGCCTCGCTGACCGCCGGCTATAGCGTCCCCGACTGGTTCCGCGACGCCAAGTTCGGCATCTGGGCGCATTGGACCGCGCAATGCGTGCCGGAGGCGGGCGACTGGTATGCCCGCGAGATGTATCTGCCGGGCAGCCGTGCCTATAAGCATCATCTCCAACATTACGGCCATCCGGCCGATGTCGGCTTCATGGAAATCCAGAATCTGTGGAAGGCCGAACGCTGGGACCCCGCGCGGCAGCTCGACCTCTACAAGCGGGCCGGCGCGCGGTACTTCATGGCGCTGGCCAATCATCACGACAATCTCGACACCTATGCCTCGCGCCATCACCCGTGGAACACGACCCGCGTCGGCCCGCGCAAGGACATTATCGGCACCTGGGCGAAGCTGGCGCGCGAGCGGAACCTGCGCTTCGCCGTGTCCAACCACTCGGCCCATGCCTGGCACTGGAACCAGCCGGCCTATGGCTATGATCCCGAAGGATCGCGCGCTGGCCAGCGTTATGACGCGTTCACACTGACCGCCGCAAAAGGGGCGGGGAAATGGTGGCAGGGCCTCGATCCGCAGCAACTCTATACCGGCCGCCACATGCCCATGCCCGACGGCATCCGCACCGTCGACGAAGCCAATGCCTGGCACGAGGCGACCGACCGGCTGTGGACCGAGGGTGTTCCGGCGGGCGCCGACTTCGCCCGCAACTGGCTGCTGCGCTGTCAGGACCTGATCGAACAGCACCGGCCGGACATGGTTTATTTCGACAATTTCGATCTGCCGCTCGAACAACATGGGCTGGAGTTCGCGGCTTGGTATTACAACCAGTCGATGCAATGGCATGGCGGGCGGCTGGAGGCGGTGGTCACCGCCAAGACGACCCCGCCGCAGCGGCGCATGGGCATCGTCGACGATGTCGAGCGCGGCGGCAAGAATTACATCGAGCGCTTTCCGTGGCAGACGGACACCTGTCTGGGCAACTGGCATTACGACGCCGATCTCTATGCCCGTGACGGCTACAAGTCGGCGGCGACGGTGATCCATACGCTGTGCGATGTCGTGTCGAAGAACGGCAATCTGATGCTGTCCGTGCCCATGCGCGGCGACGGTACGATCGACGACAAGGAAGAACGTATCCTGGAAGAGCTTGCCGGGTGGATGGGGCGGTTCGGTCAGGCCATTTACGGAACCCGCCCCTGGCGACTGCATGGCGAGGGCCCGACGCGCGGCAATGCCGGGCTGTTTTCCGAGGATGGACCGACGTCGCGCTATACGGCCAGGGACATCCGCTATGTGACCCGCGACGGGCATCTCCACGCGCTGGTGATGGGATGGCCCGAGGACAATATCGTCCGCCTGACGCTGCTGGGGCGCGACAATCCGACGCTGCGGGGGCAGGTCGCGCGTGTGACCCTGCCGGGTGATGCGGTGCCGCTGGCCTTTCGTCGGACGGGCGACGCGTTGGAGGTCACGCTGCCGGCGGGCGCACGCCATCCGATCGGCGTGGCGCTGATCCTGTCGGGGCAGGGGGTGGCGGGTTGATCCTGTCGCATCGACATTCAGGTCAAGCCCCCTTCATTCCTCCCCTGTAAGGGGAGGAGGACCATGCGAAGCATGGTGGAGGGGTGTCACCGGTGGCGAGGGCAGGCTTCACTTGCAGGGCGGGATACCCCTCCGTCAGGCCTGCGGCCTGCCACCTCCCCTTACAGGGGAGGAATATCGATTCCGTTTAAGGCTCCAGGCCCAGCGCGACGCGGTCGGCGGTGGCGGCGGCGAGTTCGGCGCGGGCGGCGGCGATCCGGGCCTGCGCGTCGATTACACGGACCCGCGCGTCATTGGCGGTTTCCTCACGCTGGTTGACCAGGAAGAAGTCGCTCGACCCCAACTCGAAGCGCCGCCGCTCGGCCGCCGCCAGCCGTTCGGCCAGCTGGCGTTCCTGCTCGGCGATGGTCGCCAGCTGTTCGGCGGCGCCGACGCCGATGCTGATCCCCTCGACCTCGACCGTGATCTGGTCGCGCAGGAAGCGGCTGCGCGCCTCCAGCGCGTCCATCTCGGCGCGCGCCTCGACGACCCGGCCCTTTGCCGCGCGGTTCTGGAGCGGCAGCGAGAAGCGGAAGCCGACGGCGGCCTCCAGCGGGGTGCGATTGGGGCCGCCCAGACCCACCGGGCCGATGTCCTTGGCCATCTCGCCGCGCAGGTCCAGCCGGGGCTTCTGGTCGTTCTGCGCCAGCGCCAGCCGCGCCGATCCCTGGTCGATCCGTGCCAGCAGCATCTGCAGGTCGGGCCGCTTCTGCTCGAAATTGGCGCGCGCGACGGCGGCGACGCCGGCCAGCGCCTCGCCATTGCCGGGCAGCCGCTCCGCCCCCACCAGCACCGGCTGGCCCGCCATGTCGCGATAATAGAGCGACAGGGCATTGGCCGCCGCCTGGAAATCGCCCTCGGCCCGGACCACCAGCGCGCGGCGACGCACGAGGTTCTGGTCGTTCTCGGTCAGCAATATGTCGGGCCGCGCGCCCAGTTCGACCTGCCGCGCCAGCCCGCCGCGCCGACTTTCCGACAGTTCCAGCAGATCGCGATAGGCGCGCAGGCGAAGGCCGGCGGCGACCCAGTTCTGATAGGCGTCGATCGCCCGCCGCTGGACGCCGATCGCCACCGCCTCGCGCTCGAACTGGGCGATGTCGATGTCGCCCGCCGCCAGCGTCCGCTTGGTGCGGCGCTCGTCGATCAGCCGGTCGCGTAACAGGGCATAGAGCGCGCCGACCTTCACCTCGCCCAGACGGTTGGTGTAGTTCTTGTCTTCATAGACCGGGAAGTCGCCCCGGCTGACGCGGTAGTCGCCGTAGAGATAACCGCCATTGTCATTGAGCGGCCGGGTCACCCCCGCCGAGGCGACGGTGCCGTCATAATAGCCCAGCGCGCGCGAGCGACCCTCGGCCTCGAACACCGTGTCGAACGCACCGGCGGCGGTGATCGCACGCCCCTCGGCCGCGCGCACCTTGGCCAGCGCCTCGACGATCTGGGGCGCGGCGCGCGCGGAGGAGCGCAGCACCTCGTCCAGGGTCAGCGGAGCCGTGCTCGGCTGCGCGACGGGCGCGGGGTTGGGCCGGATACGCTGCGCGTCGGCGGGCACGAGCAGCGCGGGCGCGGCGATCAGCACGGAGGCGAGGAGAAGCGAGCGGATCATTTCGGCTTGCCCGCCTTGGCCGCGATCTTGCGGGTGTCTTCCTTCTCGGCGTCCTGGCCCCCGTCCTTGTCGGTCGCGGTCTTGCCGAACTCCATCGGGAAGTCGTTGAGCTGGCGCCAGAGTTCATAGCCGACCGTGACGGTCTCGCCCTGGACCCAGCCATGGACCTTGCCGCCCAGCCGCACGAAGTTGCGCTCCGGCCAGGCGGGCTTGCCGGGCATCGGCTCGACCAGGATGCGGAACAGCCCCTGGACATTGGCATTGGGATCGATGCTGCGGATGCGCCCGTCGAAAAAGCCATAGGCGATCGAGGGCCAGCCGCTGAACTGGATAGCGGGCCAGCCTTCGAACTCCAGCCGCACCCGCCGGCCGGGCTTGAGCAGCGGCACGTCGCGGCCGTCGATCAGCAGTTCGACGGCGCGCTCGACCTGTTCGGGCGCGACCACCGCCAGCGCGGTGCCGGCCGACACATAGGCGCCACCGGCGGCGGCGTTGAGATTCTGGATACGGCCGGCGCGTGGCGCGCGGACCAGCTGCGCCGACTGGCGGTTCAGCTGGACGTCGATGCGGTTCAGCTTGGCGCGCGACTCCGCCAGCTTGGCGCCCGAGTCCGCGACCTTGATCTGCGCCTGTTCATAGTCGCGGCGGGAGGCGAGACCCTCCGAATAGAGCTGGCGGGTGCGGTTGACGTCGATCTGCGCGACCGCCTGCGACTGGCGGACCGAGGCGATCTCGGCCTCCACCTGCGCGCGTTCGGCGGCCAGGCGGGACAGCAGGTTGGGATCGAGGTCGACGATGCGCGCGATCGGGTCGCCCCGGTTCACATGCTGGCCGTCCTGCACATACCAGCGCTCGACCCGGCCGGGCACCAGCGCGGTCACGTCCTGCGCGCGGTCGGTCGGATCGAGCGAGACGACCTGGCCGCGCCCCTGTGCGGTCTGCAGCCAGGGGACGCAGAACAGGATGAACGCCGCCGCCGCGATGCCCACCATCAGCATCCACGCGATCGCGACGGTCACGCGCGGCGGGCGCAGCGAGGACAGGGTGCGGAAATGCGCGAGATGTTCAGGCAGATGCGACATCGCCACCCTCCCGGTTGGAAGCGGCCTGTAGCGCGGCCAGATCATCGAAACGATCCTGCCGGGTCATGCCCAGATAGAGATAGCCGTCCAGCGTCAAATCCTCCGGTCGGCCGGTGCACAGCAACACGGTCGTGCCATGCGCCTTCAGCAGGCGCAGCGCGGCGAGCAGCCGCCGCGGCGGCAACAGGTCGTAGAGTTGGCCAAGCAGCAGCAGCTTGGGCCGGACGATCAGCGCATTGGCCAGCTTCAGCGCCATCGTCTCGCCGACGCTCAGCGGATAGCCGGTCGAGCCGAGCGGGGTGTCCAGCCCCTGTGGCAGGCTGGCAAGGCGGCGCTCCAGCCCGACAATGGCGAGCGCCTCCATCGCCTCCTCGGCCAGTTCGCCCGAGGCGAGGCGGAGATATTCGCGGATCGTGACCTCGACGATGGTCGAGCGGTCCAGCACCGTGACGTCGGAGCGCAGATGATACATGTCGAACGAGCCAAGATCGGTGCCGCCGATCCGCACCAGCCCGCGTTCGGGCAAGGCATGGCGTTTCAGGAGCATCGCCAGACGCCGCTCCGCCCCCGGTTCGGTGACGGTGACGAGCTGTTCGCCGGCGGCCAGCGTCAGGTTGTACTGCGCCTCGTCGAATATGACGTCGGTCAGCTTCACCGATCCGTCGCGCGGCCCGTTGTCGCCGCGCACCGTCGGCTCCTGCGGAATGGCGAACAGCAGCGACAGCTCCTCGGAACTGGCGACGAGATCGTAGAAGGTGTCGAGATACCAGCCGAACTGCGAGATGCCGTAGAAGACGCCCGACAGGATCAGCTCGGCGGCGACCAGCTGGCCCAGCGACAATTGCCCGCGCAGGATCAGCATGCCGCCCAGCAGCAGCAGGCCCGCGCTGGCAAAGGCGTAGATCAGCAGGAACGCAATCGTCTGTGCAAACTGATAGCGGAAATAGCGGCGGTGCGTGTTGACGTAATTGGCGGTCATCGCCTCCGACCGGGTCATGGCGAAGTCGAGATGGCGCAGCGACTTGTAGAAGCCGTTCGACCCGCCGACGCTTTCCAGCCAACGCGCGGCGTTATGCTTGGCATGGCTCAGCGCCACCGCCCCGCTGATCGCGCCGCGCCGCCACAGCAGCCAGACGAGCAGCACCGCGGCCACCAGCACGACGTTGAAGGCGAGGAAGATGGGGTGATAGAAGCTGGTGATCGTCAGGCCGATGACCGCCTGCAACACGATGGTGAAGGCGCCGATCACCAGGCTGGGCACCGATTTCTGGACGACGACCAGATCGAAATAGCGGTTAAACAGGTCGCTGCGATTGCCGTCGGCGAAGAAGGGGTCCTGCGCATGGACCGCCCGCACCGTGACCTCGGCGACGATGCGCGAGAACAGCCGGCGCTCGAACGCCGCCATGATCCAGACGCGCAGCGCGCTCAGCCCCGCGACCAGCAGCAGCAGCAGCAGCAGTACCCCCGACAGCGCCCAGAGGGGCGCGGGCATCGCGGTGTTGGCGACGCTGTTGATCAGCAGCTGCACCGAAATGGGGGTGGCCAGCGCCAACAGACTGATCGCAATGGTATAGACGATGCCAAGCCGGACATAGGCCGAATCGGGCCCTATGATCTGTGACAGCCAGCTTACCGCGTCCCGAAATCCCAGTCGTTCCGCTGCCAAAACAGTCCCCCTTTTCGCATCTCGCGCGAGCCGTTAGCGGCGAATCTTTGCTGAATCTTTGCTGGACGTTTAAAAAAGGTTCGTCGCGGCTTGATCCATGTGATGCCAAGGTAACGACATATCATCGACTTGGCCAATCGGAATTGGGATGCCGGGGCTATAGAGATTGGCTATAATGGGACATGCCCACGCTGCGTCAGCTCGAATATCTGGTCACGATCGCGGATACGGGATCGTTCGCGCTGGCCGCCCGCGTCGCCAACGTATCGCAACCGACCCTCAGCCAGCAGATCCGCACCCTGGAACAGCGGCTGGGCACGACGCTGCTCGAGCGCAGCGCGACCGGCGCGATGCTGACACCGGTCGGGCGCAGCATCGTGGTGACCGCGCGGCGCATGCTGAGCGATGCCAGCGACATCGTCGCGCTGGCGGCGGGTGCGTCGGACCGGCTGACCGGCACGTTGAAGCTGGGCACGACGCCGACGCTGGGGCCCTATCTATTGTCGCCGATCATCGCCGAGCTGCACCGCATGGCGCCGCAACTGCGCCTGCATGTGCGGGAGGGGATACCCGACGAACAGCTGCTCGAACTGTCGCGCGGCAATATCGATGTGATGCTCGGGCCGCTGCCCATGGCGGGGGACGATCTGGCCATCGAACCGCTGTTTCGCGAGCCGCTGCATCTGGTCGCCGCGCTGGATCATCCGATCGATGCGGGCGAGGCGATGACGCGCGATGCGCTGACCGGCAGTCCGCTGCTGACGCTGGACCCGCGCCACCATCTGGCGCGGCAGGCGGCCGAGATCGCCGAGCGGCACGGCATGACGATCGCGCCCGATTATTATGGCACCAGCCTGGAGAGCCTGCACCAGATGGTGGCGAGCGGGTTGGGCCTGGCGCTGCTGCCCAGCCTGTATCTGCGCTCCGCCGGCGGCATGGCGGGGCTGAAGATATTGCCGGTCGAGGGCTGGCGGGTGCACCGGTCGATCGCCATCGCCTGGCGCCGGCAATCGCCGATGAGCGCGGCGTTCAAGCTGATCGCCGGCCATGTTCAGAGCTGCGCCGAGCGCTTGCTGGCGGAATAGCACTTGCGCTGCGCCGTTTCGGGCCTTGCGGCGTTGTCGCGGGCGAAGGAGATGCGCGGATGGCGGGCAAGGTTCTGATCACCGGGGCGAGCATCGCCGGCAATACGCTGGCCTGGTGGCTGGGCTATGCCGGCTGGGACGTGACTGTGGTCGAACGCGCGCCGGCCTTTCGCGATGGCGGCCAGAATGTCGATGTGCGCGGCGTCGGGCGACAGGTGCTGCGTGAAATGGGGCTGGAGGAGGCGGCGCTGGCGGCCGGAACCGGTGAGGAGGGGACCGCCTGGGTCGATGCGCGCGGCCGAATCGCGGCGCAGTTCCTAACCGCCAAGTTGGGCAAGGACGGCCCGACCGCCGAAATGGAAATCCTGCGCGGCGATCTCGCCCGGCTGCTCCATGACGTGGCGAACGGCCACGCGACCTATCGCTATGGCGATCACGTCATCGCGATCGGCCAGAATGGCGAGGGGGCGCATGTCACCTTCGCGAGCGGCGCATCCGAGCGGTTCGACCTGGTGCTGATCGCCGAGGGGGTCGGGTCGGCCACGCGCGAGCTGATCTTTCCGGGCGAGAACCGGCCGCGCTGGATGAACATGACCATGGCCTATTTCACCATCCCGCGTGTCGCGGACGATGATCGGCTGTGGCGCTGGTATCACGCGCCGGGCGGACGCAGCATCTCGTTGCGGCCCGACCGGCACGGCACGACCCGCGTGATGCTGGGCGTGCAGAAGCCGTCCGAGGGCGAACAGGACTGGGGCCGCGACCGGCAAAAGGCGTGGCTGCGCGAGACCTTCGTCGATGCCGGGTGGCAGGCGTCGCGTGTACTGGCGGGCATGGCCGAGACCTCCGACTTCTATTTCGACGTGCTGCGTCAGGTGCGGATGCCGCGCTGGTCGAACGGCCGCGTGGCGTTGTGCGGCGATGCGGCGTGGTGCGTGACGCCGCTGGGCGGCATCGGGGCGACGCTGGCGGTCACTGGCGCGCGGGTGCTGGCGGGCGAGTTGTCGCGGTCGGCCGATCCGGCGACGGCGCTGGCGGCCTATGAGCGGGCGATGCGGCCGATGGTCGACAAGGCGCAAGGGATACCGGGCTTCGTGCCCCGGCTGGCCAATCCGCATAGCCGGGCCGGTATCAGGCTGCTCCATGCGGTTCTGGCGCTGGCGAGCCGGCCGGCGATCACCGCGACGGCGGGTAGGATCTTCGGTGGCGGGGATGCGAAGGAACCGGATCTCTCGCCCTATGCGGGGCCACCTCAGGAGAATGGATGATGCGGCCCAGGCCAGATCCGATCGGCCCCGGACAGGAAAGCGTCTGGGACTATCCGCGCCCCGCCATCGCCGAGCCGAGCGATCGGCATGTCCGCATCGTGCATCACGGCGTCGTGATCGCGGAGAGCCGCGCGCCGGTCCGCACGCTGGAGACCAGCCATCCGCCCAGCTGGTATATCCCACCCAACGATGTGACCCAGCGGCTGCTCCACCGCTCCGACCGGCGCTCCTTCTGCGAATGGAAGGGCGAGGCGGTCTATTGGCATGTCGAGGTGGATGGGCAGATGCTGCGCGACGTCGCATGGAGCTATCCGCGCCCGACCCCCGCCTTCGCCTGTCTGCGCGATCATCTGGCCTTCTACGCCGCCCCCTTCGACCTGTGCACGGTCGACGGCGAGCCGGTACGGCCCCAGCCGGGCGGCTTCTACGGCGGCTGGATCACGTCGGACCTCGCCGGGCCGTTCAAAGGCGCGCCCGGCAGCATGGGCTGGTGAGAATCGTCAGCGGGTGACCTGCCGGACGAAGTTCGCGACATCGGTAACGACCGGCGCGCGGCCCCTGAAGGGGCGCGACACCGCCAGGATCAGGCCGACATGCCCCAGCTTGGGGTAGGAGCGTAGCGTTACCGGCACGCCACCCGCCCGGAGTTTCGCGGCAAGCGCCTCGCTGTTGCGCGGCAGGACCGTCTTGTCGTCGCCCCCGACCAGCAACAGCGCGGGCGGGTCGCCGGCCCCCGCCCAATGGACGGGCTGCGTCTCCTCGGGGCGCGGCCAGGCGCCGAAGGCGGCGCGGCTGACATCGACGTCGAAGGGCGCAAAGTCATAGGGTCCCGCCAGTCCGACCAGCCCCCGCACCGCCGACCGGTCGGCCCCCAGCCAGCGATCATCGACCGCCAGCATGGCGGCGATATAGGCCCCCGCCGAATGGCCCATCAGCACGATGCGACCGGGATCGCCGCCGAACTGGCCGATATGCCCCTTCGTCCAGCGTACCGCCGCCGCGCCGTCCTCGACGAAGGCGGGGTAGCGGACATTCGGCACCAGCCGATAATCGGGGATGACGGTGACGAAGCCCTGCGCCGCCAGCGCGCGCCCGACAAAGGCATAGCCGGCGCGCGTGCCGCTGTTCCAGCTGCCGCCATAGAAGAAGACGATCACCGGCTTCGGCCCCGCCATCGCCGCGCGGGGGGCGTAGATGTCGAGCGTCTGGCGCGCGTCCCCGCCATAGGCCACGCCGGTCGCCACGCGCTGGCCCTCGCTGTCCTTGGGCACCAGCGCGTCGAAGGTCTTGAGCGGCGAACAGGCGGCCACCATCAGGCCGAGCGCCAGCGACAGGGCGACGCGCCGGGATCGCGGCGTGCGGGAGGATATCGTCATCCGCCCATGATGGGCATTGCGGGGGCCGCCCGCCAGGGTGATGACAAAGATGACATTTTTCGCGCGTGACGCGCGCCGCGAAGCGGTTAGGATGCCCCATAAATTAGGGGAAAATCCGCTTCGTGAACCACCGCGCCATGACCGCCGTCGCCCTGTGCCTGCTCGCCGCACCGCTCGCGGCGCAAGTGACCCCGCCCGCCGACAAGCCCGTCGAACAGACCCAGGCCCCGGAGAATGAGGCGACCGCCCCCATACCGGCCCCCGCGACCGCGCTGCCGCCGCCCGCGCCGGCCCAGGGCGATGCGACGGCCAAGGCCGACAAGCCCGCCAAATGGGACGTCAACGCGCCGCGCGGCCTGCGCACCAAGCCGGTGCGGATGGCGGTCGACGAGGGCAGCTGGATGAATGTCGATGTCGCCCCCGACGGCCGGACGATCGCCTTCGACCTGCTGGGCGACATCTACACCATGCCGATCGCCGGCGGCACGCCGACGCGGATCGCCGAGGGGCTGGCCTTCGAGCATCAACCGCGTTTCTCGCCCGATGGCCACCGCATCGCCTTCACCTCCGACCGGGGCGGCGGCGACAATATCTGGGTCATGAATGTCGATGGCAGCGACAAGCGGCAGGTGACGAAGGAGGATTTCCGCCTGCTCAACCAGCCGACCTGGAGCCCGGACGGCCGCTTCATCGCCGCCAAGAAGCATTTCACCACCGGCCGTTCGCTCGGCACCGGCGAGGTGTGGCTCTACCACGTCTCGGGCGGCGGCGGGGTACAGCTCGTCAAGCGGGCCAGCGAGGTTTTACAGAAGGAACTGGGCGAGCCGATCTATGCGCCCGATGGCAAAAGCATCTTCTACACCCGCAACGTGTCGTCGGGGCCGATCTTCGAATATGCGCAGAACTCGCGGACCGACCTGTTCGACATCGAACGCTATGACATCGACACCGGCGAGGTGACGACGGCGGTCAGCGGGGTGGGCGGATCGGTGCGCCCGACCCCGTCGCGCGACGGCAAGCGCATCGCCTTCGTCCGCCGCGACGACAATATCAGCAAATTATGGGTCAAGGATCTGGCCACCGGCGTCGAGCGGATCGTCTATGGCCCGCTCGACCGCGACGTGCAGGAAACCTGGGCGGTGACCGGCGTCTATCCGAATATGAGCTGGACGCCCGACGATACGGGCATCGTCCTGTGGTCGGGCGGCAAGCTGCGCCGGGTGAATGTCGCCGATGGCACGGCGGCGGTGATCCCGTTCCGCGTCGACGATACCCGTATCGTCGCCGAGGCGATCCACCCGCAGGTCGCGGTCGCACCCGACCGCTTCATGACCAGGGCGACACGCTGGGCCAGCGTCTCGCCCGATGGCCGGCAGGTGGTGTTCGAAACGCTGGGCAAGCTGTGGGTCAAGCCGATGGCGGGCGGCGCGCCGAAGCGGCTGACGCGCGGCGATGACGGGTTCGAGCTGTGGCCGAGCTGGTCGCGCGATGGCCGGACGATCGTCTTCACCGGCTGGACCGATGCCGGGCTGGGCCAGATCCGCACCGTCGCGGCCGCCGGCGGCGCTGCCAGGACGGTGACGAGCGTGCCGGGTCACTATGCCCGCGCGCGCTTCTCGCCCGACGGCAAGACGATCGTGTTCGAACAGGGCGAAGGCGGCAATCTGACCGCGCCGCGCGGCCATGCCGGGACCGGCGTGTACCGGGTCGCGGCGAGCGGCGGCGCGCCGATCCGCATCGCCAAGGACGCCGCCGGTCCGCAATTCGGCGTGGACAGCGACCGGCTGTTCATGATCGCCAATGAAGGTGGCAAGCGCGAGCTGGTCAGCACCGACCTGTCGGGCGAGAACCGCCGCGTCCATGCGCGCGGCGAGCTGGTTAACGACTTCCAGGTCTCGCCCGGCGGCGACTATGTCGCGTTCCGCCAGAATTACGAAGCCTTCGTCATGCCGCTGATGCCCGGCAAACAGGCGGTCGAGGTCGATGCCAAGTCCGGCGCGCTGCCGGTCACGCGGGTCAGCGCGGATGGCGCGGACTTCATCAACTGGTCGGAGGGCGGCAAGCGCATCCACTGGAGCACCGGCCCGACCCTCTATTCGGCCGACACCGCCGCGCTGTTCCGCCCCGCGCCCGCCGGCGAAGATGCCGCCAAGTTCGCCGCGCCGACCAGCGGCGTTTCGCTGTCAATGGATGTCGCCGCCGCCAAGCCGACCGCGACGGTCGCGCTGACCGGTGCACGCGTCGTCACCATGGCGGCCAAGGACGGTGGGATCATCGATGATGCGGTAGTGCTGATCCGCGGCGACCGTATCGTTGCGGTGGGGCCGCGCGCCTCGGTCGCGATCCCGGCGGGCGCGACGCTGGTCGACGTGACCGGCAAGACGATCGTCCCCGGTTTCGTCGATGCCCATGCCCATGGCTCGCAGGGTGAGGACGAGCTGGTGCCGCAGCAGAACTGGTCGGCCATGGCCAATCTGGCGCTGGGCACCACCACCGTCCATGATCCGTCGTCGCGCTCGGCCGAGATTTTCCCGGCGGCGGAAATGCAGCAGGCCGGCCTGATCCTCAGCCCCCGGACCTTCTCGACCGGCGAGGTGATCTATGGCGCGAAGAGCCCCGACGTCTATGCGCAGATCGACAGCTATGAGGACGCGCTGTCGATCGTCCGCCGACTGAAGGCGCAAGGGGCGCGCAGCGTCAAGAACTACAACCAGCCGCGCCGCGAACAGCGCCAGATGGTGGTCGCCGCCGCGCAGGCCGAGGGGATGGAGGTCGTGCCCGAGGGCGGCTCGCTCTACACACTCGACATGTCGCTGGTGCAGGACGGCAATTCGACCGTCGAGCACAATGTCCCACTCGAGCATTTCTATAATGACGTGCTGAACCTGTGGTCGCAGACCACGGTCGGCTACACGCCGACGCTGGTCGTCGCCTATGGCGGCCTGGCGGGCGATCCCTATTGGCGGGCGCATACCGATGTCTGGCGCCATCCGCTGCTCAGCCGCCATGCGCCGCCGGCGCTGCTCGCCGCGCAGAAGGCCCGCCGCTCGATCGCGCCCGAGGAGGATTATGTCGACGGCGTCACCGCGCGCGAGGCCAAGAAGCTGGCCGATCGCGGCGTGCCGGTGGCGATCGGCGCGCATGGCCAGCAATCGGGTCTGGGCGCGCATTGGGAACTGTGGAGCTTCGTGCGCGGCGGTATGACCCCGGTCGAGGCGCTGCGGGCCGGCACGATCGCGGCGGCGACGTCGCTGGGCTATCAGAAGGACGTCGGCTCGCTGGAGCCGGGCAAGCTGGCCGATCTGGTGGTGCTGAACGCCGACCCGACCACCGACATCCGCAACAGCGACAAGGTGGCGCAGGTGATGCTCGGCGGCCGGCTCTACGACGCCGCGACGCTCAACGAGGTCGCGACCGGATCGCGCAAGCGCATGCCCTATTGGTGGGAGAATGGCGGCGCGCGTGGGACGGATACCGGCGCGAAGCTGACCGTCGGCCATGGCTATGGCGATCTGGATTAAAGAAGCGAGATCACCCCTCCCCTTGAGGGGAGGGGACGGGGGTGGGGCGCTTCCCCAAGCGCCAGGCCGGTGGCGAGGCCCCACCCCAACCCCTCCCCTGAAGGGGAGGGGCGCGTCCAAGTCGATACGCACCGATGACGTTCCAGAGAGGATAACCGACTGAGCGGCTTGGCCTTGTTCCTAATCGCGGTGGGCTATGCCGGGCTGCTAACCGGCGTGGCCTTTCTTAGCGAGCGGGCGCGGCTGCGCGGTGCGCGGCGGCGGATCGTCTATACGCTGGGCCTTGCGGTCTATTGCACCAGCTGGACCTTCCACGGAGCGGTGGGCAGCGCGGTGGCGACCGGCTGGGCCTATCTGCCCATCTATCTGGGACCGATCCTCGTCTTCCTGCTGATGCCGGGATTCCTAGCGCGGCTGGTCAAGGCGGCGCAGGAGGAGGGGGCGACGTCGATCGCCGACTTCATCGGCGCGCGGGTCGGCAAGAGCCGGGGGGTGGCGGCGCTCGTCACGATCCTGGCCCTGTTCGGCACCGTGCCCTATCTGGCGCTGCAATTGCGGTCGGTCGGCACGACCTATGCCGATCTGACCGGCAGCGCCAATAGCGGCGGACCGATCGTCGTCACCGCGATCGTGCTGGCGGGCTTTGCGATGCTGTTCGGCAATCGCCGATTGGAGCGCGCCGGAGGCAATGACGGCGTGCTGGTCGCGGTATCGATCGAGTCCGTGGTCAAGTTCGCGGCCTTTGTCGCGATCGGTCTGTTCTCGCTGCTGCTGATCGCGCAGGCCGCGCCCGCCGACCGGAGCATCGCGGTGGCCGCGCTGGCCGGACGGTTCGCGCCTGGTGCGCTCGATGCCAATTTCGTCGTCATCACCCTGCTCGCGGCGGCGGCGATCATCTGCCTGCCGCGCCAGTTCTTCGTGGCCGTGGTCGCGGCGACCTCGCCCGGCGATCCGGTGGCGGCGCGCTGGCCGTTGATCACCTATCTGGCGGTCATCGCGCTGCTGGTGGTGCCGATCGCCTTGGCGGGGTTTCTGGGCACGGCGTCGGTCGCCGATCCCGACCTGCTGGTGATCGACATGCCGCTGGCGCGCGGCGAATCCTGGCTGGCGCTGCTGGTTTTCCTGGGCGGCTTTTCCGCCGCGACCGGCATGGTGCTGGTCGAGACGATCGCGCTGGCGACCATGGTGTCGAACGATCTGGTCGGTCCGATCCTGCTCCGCTCGCCCAGTCTAGCCAAGGCACGCGACATCGGCGGCGCGCTGCTTTGGGTGCGCCGTGCGGTCATGCTGCTGCTGATGGCGGTGGCGTTGGTCTATGCGCTGGTCATCCCGCCCGGACAGCGACTGGCCGCCATCGGCCTGGTCGCCTTCGCCGCAATGGCGCAGTTCGCGCCCGCGCTGATCCTGGCGGTGCGTGCACGCGGCCATGATCCGGTATCGGCCAAGGCGGGGCTGACCGCCGGGCTGGTGATGTGGGCGATCACGCTGTTCGTGCCGACGATCATCGGCCGCCCGATCCTGCCGCATCCGGGGTTCGCCGGGCTCGACCTGGTGTCGGAGGGCGCGGTCGTCAGCCTCCTGGTCAACCTGCTTGTCCATGGCGCGGTGCTGGCCCGGCGTATCCGCGCGCCGCGGCTCGTCTTTCACCGCGACGACCGGATCGCCACCATCCGTGACCGCGCCGAGCTGATCCGGCTGGCCGGGCGGTTCGTCGGTATGGAGCGTGCCACGGCGGTGCTGGGCGAGGGCGAGCGCATCGACCAGCAGACCGCCCGCCGCGCCGAGCGGCTGATCGCCGAGGTGGTGGGCGCGCCCTCCGCCCGCGTCCTCGTCGCCTCGGCATTGTCGGGTGCAGCGATGTCGGTCGATGACGTGACCCGGATGCTCGACGAGAGCGGGCAGAGCCTGCAATTTTCCAAGGGGCTGCTGGCGGCAACGCTGGAGAATATCGATTCCGGCGTCAGCGTGGTCGATGCCGACCTGAACCTGATCGCGTGGAATGGCCGCTATCTGGAGCTGTTCGACTTTCCGCCGGGACTGATCCGGGTCGGCGCGCCGATCGCCGATGCGATCGCCTTCAATGCGCTGGCCGGGGAATGCGGACCGGGCGAGGTGCGCGATCATGTCGAGCGGCGGCTGGCGCATATGCGACGCGGCACGCCGCACAGCTTCGTTCGCGTCCGACCCGACGGCCGCGTGCTCAAGACGGTCGGCGGGCCGATGCCCGGCGGCGGCTATGTCATGAGCTTCACCGACACCACCGCCGAGGCCAGGGCGCTGGCGGCGGCGGAGGCGGCGCGCGACGCGCTGGAAAGCCGGGTCCGCGAACGCACCGCCGCGCTGTCGCAGGCCAATGCCGCGCTTGCCGCCGCGACCCGCGACAAGACCCGCGTCCTGGCGGCGGCCAGCCATGACCTGCTCCAGCCGTTGCACGCCGCGCGGCTGTTCGCGGCGGCGCTGGCGCGCGAACGAGAAGACCCGCTAGTCGAGCGGATCGACCGCTCGATCGTCGCGGCCGAGCAATTGCTTCGCGCGCTCCTCGACATCTCCAAGCTGGATGCCGGGGGGATCGTGCCCAAGCCGGCCGTCTCCGGCCTGCGCGCGCTGCTCGACGATCTGGTCGCGGGCTTTGCCGGGCAGGCGGCGGCCAAGGGGCTGCGGCTCCGGGTCGTGGGCGGCGACGTGACGGTCCGGACCGACCGGGTGCTGCTGCGCCAGATCGTCCAGAACCTGATCGGCAATGCGGTGCGCTACACCATGGCGGGCGGGATCGTCGTCGCCGTGCGGCGGCGCGGGGGCGACGTCCGGATCGAGGTGATCGATACCGGGCCGGGTATCCCCGAGGACCGGCGCGGCGTCATCTTTCGCGAGTTCGAGCGGCTGGATACGGGCGAGGACGCCGGGGTCGGACTGGGGCTGGCGATCGTCGAGCGGACGGTGCGGTTGCTCGGCCTCTCGCTGGACCTCGACAGCGTCGTCGGGCGGGGGAGTCGTTTCACCCTCACGCTGCCGGTGGCGGAGGGCGGCGTGACGGATGTCGCTCCAAAGCCATCCGATACGATCGGACATGCACGAGTGCGGCCGGTGAGGGGCATGACGCTGCTAGTCGTCGACGACGATCCGGCTGTCCGCGCCGGGACGGAAGCCTTGCTGGGCCGATCGGGCCATAGGGTGCTAACCGTATCCGACCGCACGGGCGCGCTGGGCCTTGTCGACGAGATCGACGCAGCGCTGGTCGATTATGATCTGGGGGACGATGACGGCTTGGCGCTGATCGCCGAACTGCGCCGCGACCGGCCTTCGCTGCCCGTCATCCTGATCACCGCCGATGGCAGTCCGTCGCTGGCCGAACAGGCGAAGGCATCGGGGATCGCCGTGTTGCTGAAGCCGATCGATCCGGATTTACTGGAGGAATGGCTGTCGGGGATTGCCCGCCGCTAAGGCCAATCGAGCCCTTCCCCTTCAGGGGAGGGGTTGGGGTGGGGCTTCTCCGCGAGCGCAGGCTTTGGGGAAGCGCCCCACCCCAGCCCCCTCCCCTGAAGGGGAGGGGTGATTTCTCCTCAAACTACCCCGCCCTAGAGCGTTTTTCGATCAGTCTGCATCGTATCCACAGTTTGCGAAGTAGTTTGCGCATTCCAGTGGCGAGTAGAGGTCGAGGATGTGGCCGATGGCGTTCCAGAGGCCGTGGATGGTGCGCTCGGCGGCCTTGCGCAGAT
>SXGS01384356.1_pt1 | contig 19923 bp, 16 predicted proteins | sample 3174681 | NCBI WGS metagenome assembly SXGS01 (sample SAMN11356861, study PRJNA531348) | freshwater metagenome | isolation source: freshwater sample F1-80 | place: China: Fuxian Lake, Yuxi | collected 2017-12-25 | reverse complement strand
TTCAATAACTTGGTCTTGAGACAGGCGGGCGCCAAACGGGTTGAGTTTTATGTCGATACCCGCATTTTTTAACTCACCAAGCGCGGCGAAATTTTCCAAGTTAAAACTTGAGGTAGATATCAAAATTTGCAAAGCCGTGCCTCCAGAAGACTGAAGATAACGCTAGTCGGCAATTAGTTGTTTGATTGTTGTCGTCACCATGATTGACGCAGTGATTCAACTACTGCTGAAAATTTCGAATTGCCCGGATCAAAATTTATGACCTCTTTTATTGTTTGTGATCTGATTTGATTCCAGTCTTCGTCTTTGACGGTTCGCAGAAAGTCCAAAATTTCGTAAAGTCGCTCCTGGTTCAATTGATGCGTCCAGAAGCTTCCCTCTTCGGCGAGTTTTGCGGGCCAACCAAATTTGAGGGCCTCGGCGTCGATGATTTGTGCGTCCAGCATGATTGCCGCCGTTTTGTTGCCCCGCGCCAAGGATTCATATCCAAGCGTGCTGCTAGTGAAGACTACGATTTCAGATTTATCAACCGCTTGATAACTGGTCTTCGAAGACTTTTTGCCGATGAAGTCAAATTGAAAACTGGCCAAGAGCGATCGGTAGTAGAGCTCTTCGCGCTGTGGATTTTCATCTTTGCCGATAATCGTCAGATGTTGATTATTTTCTTGACAATATTTGGCAAGCCACGAAACGACGTTTGCCCGACGTGAGATTATTTCACGATAGCTAATTGGCTTGTCAGGATTGCTTTCAGGGACGATGAATTCAAGATTCAAGTTTGGTCGGTACGTTGAAATATAAGCCACAGTATTTTTTATAGAAGTCAATTTGGGTATCAAATTGTTTTTGAAGCTGCCATGAACAATTAATTTGCCAGAAATATGTTCAAGATATTTCGCGCCGACTTCTGAGCCAAATACGAACATGTTGTCCACTTCGTATTTCTCTGTCGGATCTTTTGATGCCAATAAACCGAAAAGATCCCCACGATTGCTGCGAATGCCATTTTGAATCAACAGAGTTTGAGTGCCTGGAAATTCATGTTTAAGCAAAAAAAATGGCAGAAAGTTGTCGATAAACGTGATGATAAGTTTCGGTCGTGCCGCTCGAATGAATTGTCGCGCGTAGTTTTGTGCGCTCAGATCTCGTTGACACAGACACTTCAGTGCGATAGTTATATTGACTTCAGACTCACGCAGGTCAAGAATCTGAAATTCATCCGGCTCAAAGTATGGGGCAATCACGACGGCACCGGTTTTAAAATAGAGCAATACATTGCACCGTGATGGTGGTCTGAATCTCCATTTGAGTTCCACCAGCGACCGAAATAGTCGCCAAAGTCGGCTCATGTACCCCAAGATTTTTCAAGTTCCGCGAGCGGGCTTGGCCACCTCTTGTTATATTCTTCGATCGCTGATTTAAATTCGGCAATTGCTGATGCTGAACCATTTGAAGATATTTCTGCGGCAACTTTTTGATAAATTGCGGATTCAGAATCTTCTGGATTAGATGTGAACGAAAAACTTGAAGTTGCTTTCCCTGCTGAAATTTGTGTTCGTGGAAGATTTTGTTGCGTCAGCACTCTCTTGGTGCGTTTGGTCCGCGCGCGATTCAAGAATTTCTCAAGTCGTTGAATTGCATGCTCGGGGTCCAACACCGTATTTTCAAAAGATAAAACCAAAAGTGGCTTCGCTGTGGATTGTATTTGATCGATCGACTTGATCATCGTGTCTTGCATTCTGGCTATTGACATCAAGGCGCGGTCTGCGATAGACGACCGAGAAAATTCTTCGGCCCACTTTGCCGCGAACCAAGGAACTTTCACACCGTTCAATTCGAACGAGAGAGTGAACTCTCTTGAACGTTCAAAAGTAGCGGTGTAGTCGCGCACATTGTTGAATAAATGAATCGGGTGTCTAACCACCTCAACAAGTTTCAATCGCGTCCCATAGGCATCGTATAAAAGATCCGAGACCGACAACAGTTCATGGGATGCGATCAGCAGAGCCAGATTTTCTTTGCTAATTTTCTCGGCGACATCGTCGCCGTCAGATTGAAATAGTCGCCTGAGATATGCAAAACTGCCAGGATTGTTACGCAAGCCTGAGTCGTCAGACCACCTGAGATTGACTTCTCGGCCAATCAAATTGTTGTATTGCGAAAGGTCGGCATAAATTTTAAGAAATGCCGTCGCTGCATCATTGTCTATCTTTTGGGCGGCGTGTGCAATGCAGACGTACTCATAGACATGTTCAACTTTTTTCTTTTCGACACCCGTCATCGAACCGACAAGCGATGTCACTATTGATTTACCACAACCCCAAAAACCGTCGACGACGATGATGTCGTTGCTGAACGAGTTAAAGTGTTTTAAATCTAAGTTCATCGTCTAGTCGTTTCAGCCATTAGGTGAGTTCGTGTAGTAATGCCATTGGCACGGCAGTATTCGCGAATCTGATCAATTGAGAAACGTTTGTAGTGCAATGAGTCGGCAAAGGCGACTCCGGTTGGTTTGCTGACCGCAACCAAGCCTTTGAGATGCGCTAGGGCGCCAAACCCACCACTGGCAATCACCGGAATATCGACATGGGTGGTAATTGCGGCTACCAATTCGCAGTCGAAACCTTTCTTTGTTCCCTCTTGATCAACTGATGTAATAAGGATTTCACCCGCACCCAACTTTGCGCCAGTTTCTGCCCACTGCACGGCATCCAGACCGGTGCGTTCACGCCCGTTATCCGTGTATGCCTCCCACTTGTTGTCAGCAGTTTTCTTGGCCTCAATTGACAAAACGATCGTTGAGGAACCCCATACTTCGGCAAGTCCACGAATTAAGTTCGGATCTTTCACTGCGGCGGTATTTATCGCGACTTTGTCGGCGCCGGCACGAAGCAAAGTTCTCGCGTCTTCAACTGAGCGAATGCCTCCACCTACGGTCATCGGTACAAAAACATGTTCAGTGGCGCGCGACACGACATCGATCAAGTTGTTGCGCCCATAAAGACTTGCCACAGTATCCATGTAGATGATTTCGTCAGCGCCATCGCCATAATATTTGGCGGCGTGCGTTTGTGGGTCACCGATTACTCGCAAACCCTCGAGGTGTATTCCCTTAATTAGATTTGCACCCTTGATATCAAGGCGTGCAATGAGCCTTAGGGCAGAAACAGTCGGCTGCGGGACTATTTGACTTGGTGACGAAGAGACCACTGCCCATCATTGTATGACCACAGGTGCGGCGAGCGAAACGAATCAGCCAAGTTGTTGAAGTACGCCATATCTATTGTTGGTTGCTCAAACATCTTCGAGGCTTTGGGAAATTCTTTTTCGGGAATGCTTAGATAGGCGAAAATTTCTTCGGCGAAACGTGTCGGAAACTCGCCATCGAATCGTTGAACGAGCGCGACGCCCTCTTCACGATTGATGTCCCCAGATCGAATTTCTTGTGCGGCGTCATACGTTGCTCGGCCGATGCCGTACTTGATATATGTCGTGTAATAGTGAAAGTCGTCAATTCGGTCATCAATCGAGTTGTACTTGCTGTAGGTGCCCGGTGTGCGCTCGGGCGAAGCCTCGAAACCACCGTGTTCGACGGCATAGTAGTAACAACTTTGTGGGTGCCATTTCACGTAATACCCCAAATAGTGAACTTCAATGCCAAGTTTCTGAAGACCTTCGGGATTAGCCGGCAGATACGGGTCAAGATCAACCTCTTCGAGACCGAAGTCGGTGGTCAAATCTTTGATCGATGTACCGCCCAAATGAATCGACGATTTTTCTGGCGCCGAGAAATATTTCCATTGACGAATCGCAGAATCTGCGTCACCGATCGGGTTGCCATATTCGGCTTCGTTTTCTCCGTAGAACACGAGTGGTATCTGATGGAGTACCGCCATCTTTGGTGCGAGTGATTTCTGACCGAGGATAAATGCCTGAAAAGGATGAAACAGATTCTCGACCGCCAAGCGGGTCAACAATCGATGTACTCGACCATTTGGTGTGCAGAGATAGTTGTCGAACCCAGCGTGAATCCAGCGTTGAAAGTTTCGCCAACCCCATTCGGTGTAGACATGGGGTGCCCAAGTCACCGTGAGCGGGTGCATGCCGTACTTGTATTTCAACATGTGTGCAGCGACAAAACTGTCCTTACCGCCAGACCCGGGAACGAGACAATCATACGAACCATCTATGCTGCGATGTTTGTCGCATAGAGCACGTAACTCTGCATCGCGTGCCACCCAATTAATTTCCGATTTCTTTTCAGCAAGTTTGCAGGCATCACAAATTAGGTCGCGATCAAAGCCAATAGTTTGTTTTTTTGATTCAGTTGTATGCGAAAATTCGACCGCTGAATTTGGTCGTTGATTTGAAATTATGCACTTTTTACAGAATTTTACCGAACTTGGTAGACCATATTTAGTCTCCATCTCGTCGCCTGTAGATACAGAAAATTGTTGATAGTTGATTTCGCGAGATTTAGAAAATTTAAAATGCATGTTGCCAAGATTCTACAACGATGCTGGCTTATGGTTCTTATTCGGTGTTGAGCACTACCAGGCGGATAAGCCACCGTCGACAATGATGTTTTGTCCAGTGACGTAACTGGATGCGTCAGATGCAAGATAAATCAGTGCACCGATCAGTTCTGAAGCTTCTCCCATTCGTCCGAGCGGAACTCGATTTGAATATTTCTTGTTGAACTCATCGTTTTGACCCGATGCAATGCCTCCAGGAGTCAAAGTGTTCACGCGAATTTTGCTGTCTGCCCAATATGTCGACAAGTAACTCGTCAATCCATTCACGGCTGCTTTTGAAGCAGAGTAGACGGCTGGGGTGTTAATCGCCCTGCCGTTGTATTCAGAGCCTTGATAAATGCGTTGGTCTGGTGCGACTAGACCATAGATCGATGAGGTTTGAATAATCGAGCCTCCATCTTGTTTTTTCATTTGGTTGCCAACTGCCTGTGCCACCAAAAATAATCCGTCAATGTTGACTGACATCACTTCTCGCCAAGCTTGCAACGAGTAACTCTCAAACGGCTCAAAAAAAGCGTCAAGATTCGAACCTTTTGAAGCCGCGTTATTGACCAGAACATCAATTCGATCAAGTTGGGCGACGACGGTCTGAGTCATTTTTGAGACTGATTGAGGTGAAGTGATGTCACATTCAATCGCGATCACTTTTTGATTCTTTGATTTGACTATTTTTGATGCGACTGCATTTAAGGCATCTTTGTTTGAGTCAATGATCGCCACGTCTGCGCCCGCTTCAACGAATGCTTGGCAAAAGACCTGGCCAAGCAGTCCTGCACCACCTGTGACTAGAACGACTTTTCCAGCAAGACTGAACAAATCTTTGCTTTGTTGGTTGGTCACTTGTTTTTGCCTTTCGTCATCATCCATTCAACCATTTCAAAATCTGCTTGCGAATCGATGTCGTATGATCGCTCGGGAGGCATTACAAAAAGTCGAGTGCTTACGGTGAACAAGCTCTCGTTTTCAAGCAGCGCCTTGCGTCGCCAGACATAAATTGAAGCGTTCATGTCGTAGCAATGGGGTGAGTCTTGTCGGCGGTCGACCGAAACTTGCGGCAGTTTTGACAGATGGGCGATGCCATTTGAATCAGTTTCAACGAGATTGAAATATGGGGACCTGCGAGCGGGCGTACCAGTAATTACATTGTCGGCGTTCGTTGATTTGAGCAGTTCAAACGCACCAACTATGTCGTGGGGGTCGCGTAATGGCGCGGTCGCATCTAAGTCGATGATGATGTCGAAATTGCCGAACTTCTTTTCTGCTGACAAGGCGCAATGTCGGATTGCGGGAAGTTTCGGGGCGGTATCCGTAGCCATCTCGAGTGGGCGTTCAACGACGAATGTTGCACCATTGGCAAGTGCCACGCTTCGAATATCTGCGCTGTCGCTACTTACGACGATTTGATCGAATAGGTTTGTGGCTTGCGCTTGTTCAATTGAATAAACAATCAATGGTTTCGAATTAATCAGGCGCAGGTTTTTGTTTGACACACCTTTTGAACCTGCTCGAGCACAAATTGTGCATAGAATTTTCATTGCTGGATCCACTTTTGTTTTCGTACCGATTTTTCTATGGCTTCAATCATCTCGACAATTTTTGAGCCTTCAGATAACGAACAGACATTTTCCGAGTTTCCGGCGATTATCGCCTGGTGTTGAGCAACATAAGTATCGTCAGGATTGACTTCGAAGATCATCTCTGAGTCGTTGAAATTCACCGAGCCTGAAATCAGATCTATATTGATTGATCCCTCGTTGCCGTTTATCGTGATACTCCGCTGTTTGATTCGATCCAGATAGTTCATCTGAATTGAAACAACTGAGCAGAGTTCGGTTTGCATCAAAATTGAGAATGTGTCCTCGGTGTCTATTACAAGATTGCTGAGTTTGCCGCCCATTGCAGTCAACTTTTGCCAATCACCAAAAATATCTTGGGCAATATCCAATTCGTGACTCAGATCACGCAGAACGCCGCCGCCAGAAGTTTGTTTGGCTGAACTTGAATTTTGATAGTCGCTGTTTGGTCGCCAAGTGGGCAGATACTGACCGACATAAAAGCTCGCCGATGAGATTTTGCCAAGACTCGGCAGAGTTCGTTTGAGCCACAAAATCGCGGGATGAAAGCGCATGTTGTAACCAACCGCCGCCATCGCAAAGACGTTTGCTTGCATGCGACCACTTTTTGCGAACAGTGGTTTTTCAACCAAGACTCGTCCCGCGAAATCGTTGTTGATCAGGCAATTCAAATCGTCAGAGTGTCGCGAAGTTTCGCTGGCAATGACCACATAATCAAAGTTTTCGCCAACCAGAGCACCATCCAGTGATTTGTATTTTGCCGAAGGATCGTGCTTAGAAATCAAAACAACTTCGTGATTTAAACCATCAAGTATTTTTCGATGTCGCAAGCCAATTGAACCTGCGCCAACTATCGCAACTTTCACTGAAGTTCCTGCGGCCATTCTCGTTGCGCGCGTTCAAGCTCGTCGAGACGACCGATGTCAACCCAGTATTCATGCAACGGGAACGCGGCCGTGCGATGACCATCAGCAGAAAGTTTCGCAAAATGAGTGGGCATGTCATAAAAGGTGTCATTTGGAACGTTTTCCAGACCCAGTTTGCCGATCACGTATATGCCGGCATTGACCAGATTTCGCTGAGTCGGTTTTTCTTCGACGCCGATGATTTGTGTGCCGTCGACTTGAACGACCCCATAGGGAATTTGATAGTGGTCTTCGCGAACGACCATTGTCGCAACCGCGTTTTCGCGTTCATGAAAGTCGAGTAATGCATCGACCGAAATTCGCGTGAGTAGATCACCGTTCATAACAATTATTGGCGCGTGAACATTCTTCGGCAGTAACGAGAGCCCACCGGCGGTGCCGAGTCTCGTTTTTTCGTTCAAATATGTGATTGTCACCCCAAATTTCGAACCGTCACCGAAGTAGTCAGAGATCACTTCTGCTTTGTAGTTGATCGAGACGAAAAAATTAATGAATCCTTGATCCACGAACGACTGAATGATCGTCTCAAGAATTGGTTTACCACCCACCTTGAGCATTGGTTTAGGTGTGTCTTGCGTCAGGGGATGTAGGCGAGCGCCAAGCCCACCCGCCATGATCACCACGGCGTTTGGCTTTTGAAGCGCTCCAATCATGTCGTCGACCGTCAGCACATCTACGACCCTGCCGAGATCATCAACAAGGGGCATTTGGTGAATGCGTTTCTCGCGCATCAGTTTTAAAATCGCATTTCTCGGGGTTTTTGCCGCACTGGTGACCGGTTCTCGGCGCATTGCTTCGGCTGCCGTGATGCTCAAATCTTTGCCCGCCAAAATTGCTTTACGAATGTCGCCGTCGGTAACTGTGCCGAGCAGTTTGTTGTCCGAGTCAACTACCAGAGCGATCTGCAGGCTGCCTTGAGTGATTGCTTCGATGGTTTGACGAAGTGTCGTCGAACTCGAAACGAGGGCATCTCGCCAATTTGACATTGCTTCTATCCTAATTGTGTTGCAGGGTTACCCACGACGGTGGTTTGTGGTTTTACATTATGACGTACAACAGCGCCAGCACCGATGATGCAGGATTCTCCAATTTCAATGCCTTGAATGATTACCGCACCAGCCCCGACGAATGACCCACGGCCGATCTTTACTGATCCAGAAATAATTGCTCCAGGTGACACCACTACATGGTCGGAGATTATTGCATCATGATCGACCGACGCGCGAGTGTTGATCACCACGTTTTCACCGATACTTACTCTGTTTTGTAGTACGGCCCCCGCCATGATTTGCGCGCTTTGAGCAACTTTGCACTCGGCACCGATTGACGCCGCAGGGTGGATAACACCCACAAATTCGTAACCAAGATCCGACCAGTGTTCAAAGACTTCGATACGTTTGCTCGTGTCGCCGGTTGAGCCGATGCCATTGACCAGTTGCGTAACCGATGGGGCAAAAGACTTTAGAAGTTGATCATCGCCGAGTACTTTGACGCCGAATATTTCTGAACCAGGTTTGAGTTGTGCATCAATTATTCCGCTAACTGTTTTATTCGATGAGGTAAACGTATCAAGTACGACGCGACCATGACCACCACAAGCAACGAGGAAAATACTTTTGTTGGTCTTGATGGTCATTGCTAGATGATTTCATTTTCGGCAATATCACGTGTTGCTTCGGTGCCGAGTAGTGCCCAATACTCGAAAGGCGAGCGACCAGTTCCAGGTCTTTTAATCGTGACATTACTTGCCGTGAAAACTTCGCCTGTTTTAATTTCTTGAGATGCAACGAGGCTTCGTCTGGCGATCATCTTGTTTTTGGTCTCGGCAACCGTTGGATTTTTCTCAGCGCTTCCAAAAGCCCGTTCAAGTTCTCGAATTTGGGTAACGAGGTTTTTGAATTCGCCTGGCTCAAGTGACGCCCGATGATCGGGACCAGCCAACTCACGATTCGTTGTCAGGTGCTTTTCGATTACTTGAGCGCCCATCGCCACGGCCGCAATCGCAAGATGAGTGCCTGAAGAGTGATCAGAAAAGCCAATTTTGCAATCAAATTCATCACGCAGAGTTTGCATCGCGCGCAGGTTCACATCCTCGGGTGATGTTGGATAATCAGTCGTGCATTGCAACAGGGTAATTCTCGAGGTAACCATCCCCTTTCCTGCATTGCTAGCAAGTGCTTCGATGCAAGACTCTCTAGTTGGAGGTTTACTTGAAGTAAACGCCAGGGCGAAAACACCGAGTGCATCTCTAACCTCGGAAATTGTGCTCATTCCTGTTGAGATGATTATATTTTTGGCCAAAGCCGCGACTTCGTAGAGAAATGGTGCATTCGTCAATTCACCTGAGCCGATTTTGATCGTCTCTAAACCTAAATCCGTGGTAAGAAACTTCAAACTCTCGAAGTCGAACGGCGTCGAAAGAAATTGAATGCCACGACTTTGGCAATAATCGAAAAGTTCGCGTTGCTGTGGGTGTGAGAGTTCAAGTTTCTTCAGCATTTCCAGTTGCGACTCGTTCGTACCGGTATTGGTTATCTGATAGTCAGCTTTGGTTGCTTTCGTAGTGACGATCGATGCGGCGATGAACGATTGAAACTTCACCGCGTCTGCACCTGCCGAGACGGCGGCATCAATTAACTCGCGGGCGAGCGCAATTGAACCGTTATGGTTGACGCCTGCCTCGGCAATAATGAATGTTTTTTTAATTGGGTTCACGGCACTTACGCAAGATCAAAGAATGTTTTGTTAACAGTGAGTTCTGCGGTTTTAAGAGTATCCATAATTCGTTGGGCGCAGTTTCCGGAGCCGTAGATACTCTTTGTTTTTGAGCATCGCTCACGCCATGTCGATGACAGCGCGGTTTCAATCGCTGTTTGTATTCGTTGTCGCTCGACTGTCACGTCAATGATTGAATCGGCACGGAGTCGGCCATGTTGGCGTGAACCAATATTTACGGTAGGCACACAAAACGCTGGAGCCTCAATGATCCCGCTGGAAGAATTGCCGATGACGACATCGCACAATTTCATCAGACTGAAATAATTTTTTTGTCCCAGAGAGTCGTACAACGACCGTTTTTTGGGGTCGGCTGTAACAAAGCCAGCAATTTTGGAGCTTATTTCGATATTGCCAGGATCTGCGTTGGTACCCGTGAACACAATCGTGCAGAAATCAAATTTGCCTAGTGCCGCCAAGACTTCATCAATTTCATTTGTCGTTGAACCACTAGTGCGCGTGGTCGGATGGTAGGTCACAAGCAGAATCGGATTAGTGATCTGGAATTTCAATGCATCACTGAGTTCCTGCCGGTCAAGGGTCTCACAACCCAGTGCGAGGTCAACTCCGAGACTGCCGACATTGAAGACAGAACTTGGTTGTTCACCAAGTTGCACTACGCGTCGTGCATAATCTTGCGCAGCGACGAAATGCAGGCTTGACATTTTCGTAATTGCATGCCTGATGCTGTCGTCGAATGCTCCGGTGGTTACTTCGCCACCGTGAATGTGGGCAATAGGAATACCGAGAATTAGTGCTGCCTGAGCACACGAAAGTATTTCATAACGGTCACCTAAAATCAATAGGACGTCCGGCGAGAGACGGCTCAAAGTTTCTGCCATTTTGGTCGTTGTATTCGCCATTGCTGTTGCAACGCCCAGACTTGAGTCGTCTGATAGATCTATTTGCACTCGCGCATCTTCAACGAAACCATCCGCCTCAATTTGTTTGACGGTCATGCCGTGTGTTGGCGAGAGATGAGAACCGGTAACGACGAGTTGAAATTGCACTTCAGGGTCGGATTTCAAGAGTGTCATCACTGGCTTCAATAATCCGTATTCGGCGCGTGTGCTCGTAATGACACAGACTTTTCGACGCATTATGGATTTCCCAAAAAGTGGCGTGCACTACTCGGGACATTAATCAGCGAGTTCACAAGTTCGTCGGCGACTTTAAGGTCGCTGCGCGGGGATTGCTGGTACATCGGCAAAGTGTGTAGCAGATTCCATGCGGGTCGGCACAGATAGCCATCGCCTCGGGATGCACTCAATAGCGCATCCCGGGTTTTCAAATCCGGAGTATCCAGGCGCACGGTATTCAGCCAATAATTTGAGGTGGTTCCGCTCGGTTCGCCGACGAAACTTAAAGTCTGAGAAATTCTGCAAGCCTGTGCATATTTTTCCGCCAATGAACGCTTGGCTTTGAGAAACTGGTCAAGTCTTTGCATTTGTGCGCAACCAAGAGCCGCATTGATGTTTGGCATTCGATAGTTAAACGCCACGGCATCATGGATGTATGCGTAGTCATGGGGCAATTTTGCTGTTGTCGCCAAGTGTCTAATTCGCTGGGCGAGTTCATCATCGTTGGTCAAGATTGCGCCGCCACCGCCGGTTGTAATGGTTTTGTTGCCGTTGAAACTCAAAATTCCGACCTTGCCGAACGTTCCAGTGTGAACTTTGCCAACAAAACTGCCAATTGATTCGGCTGCATCTTCGACAACAGTCAAATTGAATTCTGCGGCAACCTCGAGCAATCTTTCGATCTGCATTGGGTGACCAAATGTATGCATCGGAACAACCGCGCTGATTCTCCGCCCAGTTTTAGAGTTGAGCAGTTGGCCATCGCGAATTGAAGTGGTTCTACTTAGGTGGTTGCGCAGCGCATCAGGGTCGAGGCCAAGTGTTCGACTATCACTATCCACGAAGTGGGGAATTGCACCACAATGCGACACCGAGTTGGCGGTCGCCACAAAACTCAGTGTCGGAACTATTACTTCATCTCCAGGTTTCACGCCGACTGCGTGCAGTGCCAGGTGCAACGCGGCCGTGCCGTTGACCACGGCAACGACATGTTTTGCGTTGGTGAACCTGGCGAGGTCGGTCTCGAATTGCGTAATGTACTCGCCAATTGATGAGACCCATCCAGAATTAAGGCAGTCGGCAACTTTTTTATTTTCTAACGCGCCGATGTTCGGTTCATGCAAAGCGATTGGTGAACCCGCAGCCTTTCCAAGCACTGATTCTAAAACTGCAAGAAACTCCTGCTTGGAAGAATTAGAGGTCGCCATCTAGTTAGAGGTTGTACCGATCAGCCTTGTAGCGAGACAGATTCGCCGGGTTCGAAAACCATTCGATTGTTTGTTTGATGCCGGTCTTGAAACCTTCGAGCCCTCTTAGTTGCGGTTGCCACCCGAGCAAATCTGAGGCTTTGGCAATTGATGCATGCAGTCTTTCAACCTCTGAGTTTTCGGGGCGAATTCGCTGCTTGTCATTGGTCATCTTGAGATCGCAGTTCATCAACTTGGCGATCGTCTCGGCAGTTTCTTGGATCGATATTTCAAAACCACTACCGAGGTTGATTGTTTGTCCAATTATTGCATCGTTTGTCGCAGCAGCCAGAAAACCCATTGCGGTGTCATGTACGAATGTGAAGTCACGAGTTGGTGAAACTGAACCGAGCTTGACCTCGTGTTTGTTCAAAAGTTGGCTGATGATCGTCGGGATCACGGCGCGAGCGGATTGTCGCGGACCATAAGTGTTGAATGGTCGCAAAATGCCAACAGGTAAATCAAATGACGCATGAAAACTGAGAGCGAGTTGGTCTGCTCCAACTTTTGATGCCGCGTAGGGCGACTGTGGGTGCAACGGATGTTGCTCATCAATCGGTATGTATTGGGCTGTTCCGTAAACTTCGCTGGTTGAAGTTTGAACGACTCGCTCGACATTGTGTCGTCGCGCCGCCTGCAAAATATTCAACGTACCTTTGATATTCGTGTCTATATATGTGTCGGGTGAGTGGTACGAATACGGAATCGCGATCAGGGCAGCCAGGTTCAGAACGACCTCTTGACCTTCGACTGCTTGATCGACACCGTGCGGGTCGCGAATATCGCCAGCAAATACATCGATGCTGTCGCGAATCGATTTGTCAGACTCATCAAGCCATCCCCAAGAGTTGAAAGAGTTGTACAAAACAAACGCTCGAACGTCGTGGCCACCCTTGACGAGCGTCTCTACGACATGTGATCCGATAAAACCATCCGCCCCGGTTACGAGAATTTTCACGGTTCAGCTACCTAGTGAACTTGTCAATGTCGAGAACAAAAATGCAGCCAAAAACGAAATTATGGCGGCAACGCAGATGCCAATTGCCAAACCGCTCAGACCCAATAACCCTGCCGATCGCAGAGTCTTGTCTTTTGCCACACGTTGTTGTATCTCGGTGCGACGATTGTCGACTCGCACCATCGACGGTTTGAATTGCGCATTTGTGCGCCCGCGGTTGGCAAACCAGAAAGCAATCATGCTCAGCATGATGATTGCGACAGACCTGACCGTAACATCAAAGACGGTGAGTGACATGAGCATCGACACAACCACAACTCCTTCTAGCGTATCGCCGGCTGTCTCGGCTGAGCAGGAGACCATTATTGCGCCACGCCAGCGCAACATGTGGTGGGCTCTGCCGATGTTGACAATTGTTTGGCTCGTGACTGGAGCGTTAATAGTTTCTACTTTTATAAAAGTGGATTACTGGGAAGTCGCACCTGGTTCAGCCGAAGATGTTGCCTCACGATTCTCGTTCGACAAAGCGGCGTTAAAAGAGATCACACGTTATGAAACTTCGGCGCCAATCTTGTTTGTGACCGCGTACGGATCAAAACTTTCAGCGCTTGATGCGCTCGTGGGTGTGCTAGATCCTGATGTTGATGTTTTGACCCGAGAAGAAAAATTTGGAGATACAAGCCCGAGCGAACAACGGCAACTGGGGTTTCAAGCAATGTCATCGGCAAAACAGATCGCAGAGTATGTCGCGTTAAATCGACTTGGCTACGACGTTTCTATAACGTACGGCGAGTTGATTATTGACAGGCTCGTCTGTGAAGATGCACCACGACCGTTGAGTGCATGTCTGCAACTGAATCCCGGTGACACGATTACGGCATTTGATGGCATCAAAATACCGATACTCTCAGATCTGCTGCCGATCATCGCCGACTACTCGCCGGGCGACGTCGTCGAAATCACGATCACGCCACACAAATCAAATGACAGCGTCAAAAAGAAAATCGAGTTGATGGTCAGTCCGGATGACCCAGATCGGACGATCATCGGTGTGTGGCCCGCGGACACTCGAAAAGTTGATTTACCGTTTGAAGTTGGAATTGACACTGACTCAATTGGTGGCCCATCGGCGGGGCTGTCGTTCACTCTCGCACTTCTGGATGAGTTGACCGCTGGTGAACTCACAGGCGGGGTAAAAGTTGCAGCAACAGGCACGATTGATGGCGATGAAAGCATCGGGGCGATCGGCGCGTTGCGTCAGAAGACTGTCGCAGTGAAAGCATCGGGAGCAACTGTGTTTCTTGTACCGAGTGCTCAGACGCCAGAAGATCTCAGCGCTGCACGCCGGGTCGCAGGCTCGAAGTTGCGCATCGTGCCAGTCGCGAATCTTGGTGAAGCACTCAAATTTTTAGAAGAGTTGGGTGGCAGCGTCATCCCCAATGACGCAATCGACCTATAAATAGGGTTTAATCTTGCCTAATGGCGATTAGCTTCTCTAAACCTGACCCTTCTTCGCCGGCCGCCGTTGGATCTGCCCAATTTGATGTCATTCGTCGCGGCTACGACCAGGGTCAAGTGCGTGATTTCTTGCGAATGGTTTCGGCTGAACTTGCCCGACTACAAGAGCGAGAGAAATTTTTGGAAAGTGAGATGCGTGCGATGCAGACGCGTGGTCTTTCAGACCCTGGTGTACTAGATGAAGCGACGGTTACGACTTTATTAGGCGAAGAAACAGCGCGGGTATTGTCTGTCGCCCGAGAAGCAGCCCAGCAGATGCGCGACCGTGCGGCAGAAACTGCCGAGCGAATGGTTCGAGATGCGGCCAGTGAAGTTGCAAGGTTGCGTGAAGAAGCAGAGATTGAAGCATCCCGTCGTCGAATGGACGCATCTTCAGACAGCGAGTCTGAGATTGAACTCGCAAAGCAACAGGGTCGAGAAATGGTCAACGAGGCACGCGCGTATCGTGAAAAACTTCTCGCCGAACTCGCTGTGCGACGAGAACTTGCCCGACAACAAATCGAAGAACTGATCCGTCATCGCGACCGGTTGAAGTCGGACTTCGCCCGTGCAAGCGAAGCGGCGAGCGGTGTGGTCGGAGATTTAACCGACTTTGACGTCGCTGCCGAAGAGTTTCAGCAGGCTGTGCCAGTTGGCAACGAACCCAGACCAATCAGCGTGATCGAACCACACCAAATTGTGGCGCCAAATGTTTTGCCGTTTGATCGTGAAAAATTCGAAGATGATGCTGACCAACAAGCGTCGACTTTGATTGAAGAACCAAAACAAAGCGCCCCAGAATTTGTAGAGCCGGTTGTTGAAACACCAGTTGTTGAAACACCATTGAAAACTGAATCAACTAAGTTGCCCGAAGCTCAGACATCAGAGGCAGAGCCAGATGATGGTCATCGCGCGAAAATAGTGCAGATGTTTGGTCGAACATCGCGACGACTACACCCGTCCACAGAGACACAGCAAGCACCTCCGCAAAGCCCTGAAACCCCCGAGGCTTCGGAACCCAAGACAACTGTTGAGCCGACGCCGATTGTCCCTAAGCCGACAGGTGCGAAAAAAGATCCAAAGAAATCGAGTGTGGACGATCTGTTCGCAAAACTGCGTCAAGCAGGTGCCGAAACGGTTGCCAGTTCGATCAAGGCCACAAAAACTTCGTCAACCAAGAATGTCGATACTCCGAAGAGAATCGAGGTTCCAACACCGGTTAAACCAGATCCAGAGATGTTCGATCGACGCAATAGTGCATTGCACAGCGTTGATGGAGCTGTTGCCAAAAAGTTGAAGCGTGTGCTGGCAGACGAAGAGAACGCAATGCTGAACTATCTTCAATCAAAGAAAGCACAAGTAGCACTCGAAAAAGTCTTGCCAAGTTTTGAAAATCAGTTACAAAACTTTGTAGAAGCCACGAGCAAGGACCTAATTGAAGCGGCGATGTCTGGGGCACAATCACTTTCGAAGAGTCTCAAAGCAGACTTGCGAAAGAAAGTTAGCAATACAACGGTGATGCAGGTGATGTCAAAAAAACTCGCCGATGACATCGTGTACCCGCTGCGTGAGCGAATCCAAAAATGTGTTGAAAGCAGTGATGGCGACCCAAGCGAGATGTCTAGTTTGATCCGAACTGTCTATCGTGAGTGGAAAATGCAGCAGATTGACAAACTCGTCAGCGATATTTCGCGACTTGCATATAGTCGTGGCGCATATTTGGTGCTAGACAAAGGCTCAAAAGTCTGTTGGATGGTTGATCCGAATGGTCCGCCTTGCGCAGATGCCGAAGACAACTCTCTCGCCGGAGAAGTTGTGTGCGGCGAAAAGTTTCCGACCGGACACGAACACCCCGTGATTCACTCGGGTTGCAAGTGTCTCGTCGTGCCCATCCCAAGATAGTCTTCCCATCGTGCGGAACCCCTCCGACTTGCCTCGCGATCCACGTCGCCCGAGTTCATCGGGTGGCGGTTTTCGGCTCGGCTTTTTCAAGCGCGGTCGTGCGATTTGGTCGGCAATCTTGGCAGTTTTTGTCATTGGCGGCATTTCTGTAAGGAGTCTTGCTGACTTTTATGTGAATATTCTGTGGCACGACGTGGTCGGTCGAACCGATGTTTTTTGGGGTGTTCTGACAACGAAAATTATTCTTGGCGCAGTTTTTGTTGCTATTTTTTCATTAGTTACTTTTCTGAATCTGTGGTTGGCTGATCGTTTGGCGCCGAGCGATGTGCCAATTTCACTTGAGCAACGCGCACTCGCTGGATATCGCCAACTTGTCGCATCGCGTCAGTGGTTGGTTCGTGTCGTCATTTCGTTCGTCCTGGGTCTACTCGTCGGTTTGCCGGCGTCTGCGCAGTGGCAAGACTGGTTGTTGTTCAGGAATTCGCAATCGTTTGGCGTCAAAGATCCGTTGTTCAATCGCGATGTGAGTTTCTATGTGTTCAAGTTGCCATTTATCCAGTTCTTAATTAGTTGGTCTTTGGCGGCGTTAATTTTGATCGCTCTCATCACTTTTATCGCGCACTATCTCAATGGAGCGATTCAGTTACAAACTCAGGGCCGTCGCGTAACGCCGCAAGCGAAGGCACATGTTTCAGTCCTGTTCGCCTTGATTGCATTTTCGAGAGCAGTGAATTATTGGTTCGGTCGTTTTGAGCTAACTACGTCGACCCGTGGCGTCGTGCAAGGTGCAACATTCACTGATGTGAACGCCCAATTACCAGCAACGAGTCTGATGATTCTCGTTTCGCTGGCAGTCGCTGCGTTGTTCCTGTGGAATGTCTGGCAAAAAAGTTGGCGGTTGCCAGTTCTGGCAACAATGCTTTGGGTCGTTGTGGCACTGGTGGCGGGGCAGATTTACCCTGCAGTAGTGCAGCGATTTTCGGTGCAACCCAACGTCAGCACGAAAGAGCTTCCCTACATTCAGCGCAACATAGTTGCGACCAAGAATGCAATGGGTTTAACCGCGGTAAAAAGCGTCGAAGTTGAATACGAACAAATCACCGCGGCCGATGTTGCGAGTGATTCAGAACCGCTTCAAGATGTTCGCCAACTTGATCCGATTCAGATGCGCGATCGGTTCGTATTAGACGAAGGGCAAACTTCTTATTATGCGATTCGCGATCTAGACGTTGATCGATATGTGATTAATGGGCGTGAGCAACAAGTATTAGTAGCGGCTCGTGAACTCAATACTGCGGGTATTCCCAACCGCACCTGGGTGTCTCGACACCTTTTGTATACGCACGGTTGTGGGCTCATCGTCGCTCCAGCGAGCAAAGTCACCGTTGACGGTCGCCCAATTTACACAAGCCTTAAAATGACCCGGCCCGAACTTTATTTCGGTGAGGAACTTGACTCTTACGCTTTGGTCAAATCTGGCGAAGTCGAGCAGGCCTGCGCAGATACGAAGGCGCAAAATTATGCAGCCAAGGGCGGTGTTGAACTTTCGTCACTGGCTCGTCGCCTCGCGTTTGCCGTGCACTTTGGCGAATACAACCTGTTTGGTTCGGCACTGCTAGATGATGAGTCACAAATCATGTTTATTCGCAATATTAAAGATCGCATCGCCAAAGTTGCACCATTTTTGCGACTGGATGCAGATCCGTACCCAGTTGTTGTTGACTCAAAAGTCCAGTGGGTGATCGATGCGTTTACGATCACGAATCGCTATCCGTATTCGCAACAAGCGAATATCGATCAGTTGACTTTCGGCAGCGGTCTGAACACGCCATTTAACTATGTGCGCAACAGCGTCAAGATTGCAGTCGACGCATATGACGGTTCAATGACTTTTTATGTGGTCGATCAAGATGATCCAATTATCAAGACTTGGCAAGTGGTGTTTCCAAAGTTGTTCACCTCGGTAGATCTCGCACCAAAAGAACTGGTAGATCACTTTAGATACCCAGAAGATCTGTTCAGGGTGCAAACCAACACCTACGGGCGCTACCAATTTGAAGATGAGACGCTGTATTTTAATCGCAACGCGGCATGGAGCGTCGCTCAAGCCCCTGCAATCGAACCTGAGGGTTTGACTGGCGTTGTTGCCGGAGACTTCACCACTGATCTGAACGCAGCAAATACCGGCGAAGTGCGAGACGCAAGCGTCGCGCGCTTCGAGCCCTATTACACCATGTTTCATGAGCCACGATCAAAGTCGAGCACGGGTGTGTTCTCGATGTTGCGACCCTTTGTTCCGTTCTCGGCTGATAACGCCCGAAAAGAACTTCGGGCATTCATGGTTGTGTCAAGTGACCCAAAAACTTACGGTCAGTTGACGATTTATAAAGTTGCCGAACCATTGCCAGAGGGCCCGGCAACAGTTGCGGCGGAAATTGGCAGCGATCCTGTTGTGTCGCAGCAAATAACTTTGCTCGACCAGCGAGGCTCGCGAGTCATTTACGGTGATCTTCAGATAATTAACGTCAACAAAGGTCTCGTTTATGTTCGGCCGTTGTTCGTGCGACCTGACGACCCGAGTGCAAAGCAGATTTTTGTTCGCAAATTTTTGGCTTCATACAACAATCGAGTTGTCATGGCCGATGACTTGACGGCTGCAATTTCAAAGTTATTCCCAGGATTTGACAAAGACCTTGGCGATCGAGTCGATGATGGCTCGGTTGAAGTGATCCCAGATGCTTCTTCAGACTCAAGCGGCGGTGCAACTTCTACGACACAACCGTCAGGTGGTGGCAGTTCGGCAAATCTCGACACCCCGGCAGCGTTACTCGCTCGGGCTGAAGAGTTGTTTGCGCAAGCTGATGCCGCGCTCGGCAGCACACCACCTGACTTTGCGCTCTACCAAAAGCGACTGGCTGAAGCACGCGAATTAGTCAGTCGAGCGATCGCACTTGTCGGCAATTAATTTTTGATTATTTGGTTCGCCTAATCTGCTCAATTATCTCGGCGAGGTCTTGACGAAAAGCGATCTCGTATCGGGCTTGCTCATTGGCAATACGAATTTGATTGACGCGAAGTTGCTCAAGGGCCTCGCGTGATGCGGATTCATCGGCAGTTTTGACGAGTGACTCGATTTCGGTGCCAAGTTCATGAAGTTGATGCGACAGCTCAGTCGTCATCGTTTTGAGTCGAGCATCAATGATCGTAATTTTTTGATCCAGACCATTGGTTGCAGCAGTAACCAAAGAGAGTGCATTTGTTCGTGTTGTTAGTTCGCTACGCAGTTCTTCCAATTCATTTTTCAGAAGTTCGAGGTCAGACCTTGTCGCCTTGGGTGTTCGTTTGAAGATTGGCATCGCATCAGCGATTATGACATGTCGCTGGTAGCCTGAATGGCACGACGCGGGGTGGAGCAGTCCGGTAGCTCGTT
>SXGS01249825.1_pt1 | contig 19930 bp, 17 predicted proteins | sample 3174681 | NCBI WGS metagenome assembly SXGS01 (sample SAMN11356861, study PRJNA531348) | freshwater metagenome | isolation source: freshwater sample F1-80 | place: China: Fuxian Lake, Yuxi | collected 2017-12-25 | reverse complement strand
GGGGCCGGTGATCAGGGCGATTTGCTCTTGGTGGACATCGAGCTTTGTGTCATTGGGAACGAAACGTTCGTCGGTCACCGCTTGGTCTAAAACTGGATGACGACCTCCTTGGATGAGGATCACGCCTTCATCTTGAACGATGGGACGAGTGTATCGATGGTACCGTGCGGTTTCAGCGAACCCCGCAAGGACATCGAGTTGAGCAATTGCCGACGCGGTGCGTTGAATTTCTGAGAGTCGAGCGATGACCGCTTCCCGGAGTTGGTGGAAGAGTTCGTATTCCAACTTATTGATACGTTCTTCAGCACCGAGGATTTTGCCTTCCATTTCCTTCAACTCAGGCGTGATGAATCGTTCCCCATTCGCCACGGTCTGTTTTCGAGTGTAGTAGGGAGGGACTTTGTCGAGGTTCGCTTTGGTGACCTCGATGTAATACCCGAAAACGGAGTTGAACCGGATTTTGAGGGAGGCGATCCCTGTGGATTCGATTTCCTTTTGCTGCAACTGCGCCAACCAATCCTTCCCTCCACGAGTGGCTTGACGAAGTTCGTCGAGATCAGGATTGAAGCCATCCCGGATCAGTCCACCCTCTTTCAAGGCAAGCGGTGGCTCGTCCACAACTGCGTTGATGAGGAGATCGACAAGCTCCGGGAGTTCAGCTAGTTCGTGGGTCAGTTGGTCGATGAGATTGAGGGGGGGATTGCTGGGAGGTTGTGGAGTAGCGATGAACTCTTCTTGGACCGAATCCAGCGATCGCGGAACGGGTGCAGAACCGAGTTGGGTGAGCAGGGTGCGGATGGGAGGGATCGCCTGCAACGCAAGCCTGAGGGACTGGAGATCTCGGGCGTTACCGTTTCCCATGCTGAGGCGGCTAATGGTGCGTTCGAGATCACGAATATCCGAGAGTAAATGGCGGAACGACTCGAGACCTTGGGGGTGATCGAGCCATTGTTGGATCGCAGCTTGGCGTTGGTGGATGGTCGCCAGAATGGCTAGAGGTTGAGTCAACCAATCACGCAATCGGCGTGCCCCCATGGGTGTGGTGGTACGATTCAACGCACCGTAGAGCGATGCGCTGCGGTCGGTATTTCCATTCTGGGGCTCGAGGATTTCCAACGTGTGCAAGGTAGTTCCATCGAGCACGAGAAAATCGGTGGAATTATAACAATTGAGGCGCGTGAGATGCGACACGTCGCGACGTAAGTGTTGTCCGACGTAATGGAGCAACCCTCCGGCAGCACAGATGGCAGCGTGACGATCACGTAATCCGAAACCATCGAGCGAGAGCACCTTGAACTGATCACGGAGTGCGTAGTGTGCGGTCTCGAGTGCGAACACCCAACCTTCGTGGCCGTTCGCGATGGGAAATTTGCGACGGAGGAGTTCTTCCAATGATTTTTGATCGTCAGGGAAAATGATTTCCGCAGGTCGGAGCCGATCCAATTCTGTCGCCAGTGCAAGCTCATCGATGACCTCGGTGACTTTAAAGTCACCCGTTGTCAGATCAATGACAGCAAGTCCGAATGTTTTTGCGGAAGAGTAAACGCCGGCGACAAAATTATTTCGACCGGCCGTGAGTAATCGTTCGTCGAAGTGAGTGCCCGGACTGAGAATCTGAGTGACTTCGCGTTTTACCAACTGGCCCGGGCGAGCTTCTTCGACCTGATCGCAGATTGCGATTTTACGTCCTGCTTTGAGGATTCGAGCGATATAACCATTCGCCGCGTGAAACGGGATACCACACATCGGAACCGCGCCCCGCTTGGTCAAAGCGACGTTGAGGATCGGTGCAGCCACCTGTGCATCCTCAAAAAACATTTCGTAAAAATCTCCGAGTCGAAAGAACAAGAGAGCACCTGCAGGCAGATCTCGTTTGATCCGCTGATACTGCGCCATCATCGGCGTGAGTTGAACATCGCTCGCCATGTCAGGAGAAACGTTACGATGCCGCACGCTGCATACAACGCAAAATTTGAATCACACACACATGCAGAAACGTTGAAGATTTCGGGTTTGAATTGGGTGCACAAAAAAAACTTTTGTTTTTTTTCGATTTCCTCTGGTCAAGAGAAAACATTTTAGTAAAGTCCTGAAGACAACCCGAAACATTACCAAGAAATTTGATGGGAGGTGAATTGCTCCATGGCTACAAAGAAAGCTGCTAAGGCCCCTGCCAAACCCGCTGCAAAAAAAGCGGCTGCGAAAAAACCCGCCGCTAAAGGTGGTAAGAAGTAATTCTTAAACGACGAGCCGTCCTGAGTGACGGTAGGGATTTTCACGCCCGGTGGCTTGATCCTGTAAGGGATTAATGCACACCCAAAAGTGCCCTTCGGTTGTAGAGTGCCCGGCGTTAGAGACAGTCCCTGTTCAATTTCACACCACAATCGTGAGACCTTTGTTCGTAAGAGCAAAGTATCGTGATTGTGGTTTTTCTTTTTTGGTTTTCCTTTTCCTACAAAACCCGGTCATCCTCCTTTTATGGCAAAACTTGTTTTTGATATCGAAACGCTCGCACAACCGTTGGAGAATTTTGATGAGGTCCAGGTCGAATACCTTTTTCGTGAAGCGGGAAGGATCGCCGACCCAACCGCCAGCGAAGCCAAACGGGTTGAGATCGAGAACATGATGAGCTTGTGGCCTCTTACCTCGCGGGTCATCTGCATTGCGATGGTGAACGCCGAGACTTCTCGAGGCCAAGTTCTTTTCACGGCGGAAGATTTCGATGAGGACGAAACAAAAGCTTCGGGAGAAGTGGAGTTTGTTCCCTGCGTTGACGAAGGAGAATTACTGACGGCTTTTTGGGACGTCGCCGAACATTACGACTCGGTGGTGACATTCAATGGTCGTGGGTTTGATGTACCGTTCCTATACCTGCGTTCCGCAGTGTTGAATGTTCCCATTACACGAAAAAACTGGCTCGGTTATCGATATCAGGTGGAACCGCATTGCGATTTGGCTGAACAATTCACCTTTTACAATGTGAGCGGGCGCGAGGGTGCCGCACGCAAATTTAATTTAGATTTTTACTGCAAGGTGTTCGGGATCGAGTCGCCGAAGGGGCAGGGTGTGGATGGAACGTGTATGGCAGACATGGTGGCGGCTGGTCGTTTCCGAGAGATCGCGGAATATTGTTTAAGAGATGTTCGGGCGACAACCCAACTCTTCCACGTCTGGAAGGAACGGCTGGCGGGAATCAAGTAAGCGACTCGATGCGGACAAAATCTCGGTTGCCAACGAGCCGGACGCCCCGCTACTACTAGGCTCTTTGGTATGTCAAAAACTGCTCTATTATTTGCGGGTCAAGGTGCTCAATTCGTTGGGATGGGTCAAGATCTGGCTAATCAATATCCCACAGCTCGCTCACTGTTCGATCGTGCCAACGGCGCTCTGGGATATGATCTAGCTTCCATTTGCTTCGGGGGTCCCGAGGCGGAACTGCTGAAGACCGAGAACGCGCAACCGGGAATCTTTCTCGTGAGTTGGGTTGCGTTGCAACTTCTGCGTGAACGCGTGCCTCAATTCCAATTTCAAGCGACAGCAGGGCTCAGCCTAGGCGAGTTCACTGCGTTGACCGCAGCAGGCGTGTTGGAGTTTGAGGATGGGTTGCGCGTGGTGCGAATGCGGGGTCGGTTTATGCAGGAGGCTTGCGAGGCAACCCGTGGAGGAATGGCGGCCATCATTGGTCTGGAAGAGGGGCCTACTCGCGAGGTCTGCACCGAGGCCGATGTGGAGTTAGCGAATCTCAACTGCCCCGGCCAACTAGTTATCTCCGGGGAGGAGGCGAAGATCGCTCGGGCCTGCGAACTCGCGAAATTACGCGGCGCGAAGCGGGCACTCCCGCTGCCGGTTGCAGGTGCCTATCATTCTCGGCTCATGGCAAGTGCACAGCCGAAGCTCAGGGAGGCTTTAGCCGGAATCCCAATCCATTTGCCCGCAGTGCCGGTGATTAGCAATGTCACTGCGAAATCTCACGGGGTCGCCTCTGAGATCCACGAGCGTCTGGTGGAACAGGTCACTTCCTCGGTGCGTTGGGAGGAATCGATTCGATCCCTTCTCGCTCAAGGATTCACGCGCTTCATTGAGCTTGGGCCGGGCACAGCACTCTCTGGATTCATGAAACGCATTGATAAATCCGTTCAGGTCTTAAACGTCGGAGATTGCCCAAGCCTTGAACTCACGGCAGCAACCTTAGGGCAAACGTTGGAATCCTGATTCCTCCCCTCTCTGCACTGACCTCATGAAAAAAATCACCATCTACACTGATGGCGGGTGCGAAGGGAATCCTGGACCCGGAGGTTGGGCAGCAGTTTTAGCCTACGGCCCGCATCTCAAGGAAATCAGCGGTGGCGAGCCTGCTACAACGAACAATCGCATGGAGCTGCGGGCTGCGGTCGAGGCATTGGAAATCTTGCAGGAGGCGTGCGTCATTATTTTCCATACCGATTCGGAGTATCTTAAAGACGGCATTACTCAATGGGTTGCCGGATGGAAACGATCCGGATGGCGCACCAAGAGTAAAAAACCAGTGAAGAATCAGGATCTTTGGATGGCTCTTGATAAACTAACACAGAAGCATCAGATCCAATGGGAGTGGGTCAAGGGTCACGCAGGCCAACCTGAAAACGAACGCTGCGACGTTCTTGCAGGGCAAGCGATTAAAAAGATCCGTCAACAATACACGCCGGTTCAGCTCAAGGCGTTACTGGACGAATTCAAGACGGCTCCATCCGATCCGTCCTTATTTTGATGGGTTTCCGTTGGAGAAAGTTTCTCTCGGATCCGTCAATGTGCGAAGGAATGCAATGAGTGCCTGTTGATCCGCCGGGCTTAATGCCAATCCGCCTAAAGGATGTTTCGCAATGTTCGGATCAAGCGTGGTATTCGGCTGGATCCCCGTCATGTAATGGTTGATCACTTCCTCAAGCGTCGAAAACCGTCCATCATGCATGTAAGGGGCGGTAAGCGCGATGTTTCGCAAGGATGGTACGGCAAATTTCCCTCGGTCACCAGCGCGACCGGTGACGCCCATGCGTCCAATATCCTTGGCTTCGGTATCGAGGCCGTTGTTGGCAAAACTCTGGCTTTGGAACAAAGGGCCGCCATGACAATGGAAACAATCTGCACCGAATTGCCCACGGCGCGGGTCATACTCCGTTTGGAACAATTCAAATCCCCGTTTTTCTTCGAGAGTTAATGTTGTCTCGCCAAGGAGCGAGCGATCGAACTTCGAATGGTAAGAGACCTGCGTGAGCAGGAATTGTTCGAGTGCCCGAGCCAACCGATCTGAATTAATTTCTGGGGTTCCAAATGCCTTAGCGAATAGGTCCGGATAAGGAGAGATGGCGAGTTTGGTAACCACATGAGCGAGGGTCTCGTGCATCTCGATTGGATCCTCGATCGGACGCAAAACTTGATCGCGTAACGAAGGGGAACGTCCATCCCAGAAGAAAGATCTTCTCCAAGCCAGATTGAATAACGGCATCGCGTTGCGACTCCCCTTCTGACCCTCCGCACCCAGACTGAATCGCTGGGGTTCCGTAAAAGCGGATTCGTTTTTATGGCAGGAACGACAAGACTGAGTGTTGTTGATGGACAATCGGGTCTCCGAGAATAGTCGGCTTCCCAACGCAACTCCTTCCTCGGTGAGAGGGTTATCCAACGGCAGCGCGGGTTGCGGAAAGGAACGAGAGATCTTGAATCGATAGGGTGTGGCGGTCGTAGCCATCACGATGTTGCGGGGCGTTGCTGACACCAAGGGCTTGGGTCGCACGGGGCGGATGGATTGCACGGAAAAGGCATGCTCCACATTTTCTCGCAACTGAACCGCCAAGTGATCTCCCTTGCGAGAGTGGGTGGACGTCGTTTCTTCGCTCACCTTGATCTTGTGCTTTTGGGTGAATATTTTTGCGACATCGAGTGCGATGGAGATTTCACGATCCTCCCGAAGATCCAGATCGATCGGGAGGACGACCGTCATCAAGTTTAGGTCAGTCGCAAGGTGATAAGAGTAGCCGCTTCGTTGCTGATTCGATTTGAGCCAATCTCCTTCGATAGCGAAGAAAACATAGCCTCCTTGCCAGCTCCAATGGAGACCGTTCACGTTCGGGTTGAGGGGGTGATCGGAGGCCAGACTGGCTGGGTCAGCATGGTTTTCTGCTGGTGGAACACCGATGTTAAACCGGAGTTGGTCGTAACGCCCCTCAGGAACTTGGTTGAGACGAAAACTCTGAGGTCCATCTCGTCCATTCACAAACGCGAACTGATTCGAATGAGTCAACCACGTTCCATCCAGACGCCGTAGCGCAAGGTTGCTGATGAGGAAGTCGAGTCGTGTTACAGAAATCTGCTGGCTAGAGGAAGTCCGGTTGGTCAGTGAATCAAAAATCAACGGCCTGAGGGAAAACTGGGGAGAAATCTCGACATGCAGTTGGTGACCTTGGATTGCTGCTCCGACCAAAAAGCAGAACCCAAGGATCACCCACCGCAAAGCGGATCGACGGACGTCAGAGAATGGTAAAACCGTTGGCAAGCGTGAAGGTAACATTGCCCATTCCCGGTGGACCCGGAAAAACGACACTCACCGTCACGGCACCCGGTGTTGCGTTCGCCGGAATCACGAACGTCGCCGTGACACTCGTGCCGGAACGTGACAGGTTGGACCCGACAATGGTTCCCACGGTTGCTGAGGTTGGACTAACGTTTGTTGGAGGAGCCATGCCTCCCAGAACCATGGTCAACGTCAACGTGGCTCCGCGAGTGCCTGTATTCGGTGTGACGCTAGTAAGCGGTGGTCCGCCGCCACCGCCACCCGGATTTCCCCCGCCTCCGGTCGTGCTATTGGTAACGGAGTCATGATCCGCTAGCGCGGTTCGAGCAAGACGGAAGAATGACCGGGTCTCAGTGATACTGGTAGTTCGAGTGACCTGATTCCCAGTTGACGTGACATCGCTATAAGCCGGCTCCCAGTTACTCAAATCTCGAGAAGAGTCGACCCGGTAGGTGCCCCCTTCGAGCGCGCTCCACACTAAAGTTACTTCTTGGTTCGCAATCGTTGGGGACTCGGCCACGATTCTGGTATTGGCCCCACCAACAAAATTGGTGGTGACCACTTCATTGAGTGTTGTGACTTGAGCACCAGTGGGATTCCCGTAGAAAGCTCGCCCGATATTGTAGGGATAGACAGGCTTGCCGTCGGCCGCGATGCTCACGAAATAAGCATAGATGCCATTGGGAAATTCGGGCGTCACACAAAACCGGCCGTTGTATTCGTCCAGATCATAATCTGTGCCTTGTTTGCCGCCACAATCCCCAAGAAATGCGTTATCCTCCATATACCGACCGAGGGGATAAGTCGTTGAAACACTGGGGCCACTCTGGCTGGCACTGACGCCATATTGCCGAACGGCCCAAGCGGGAATCGAAGTCCTGCCCGAGGTCGTAAGATTATCCGTCCCACGTTCCCCGTTCCTCAATTGGAAGCCGGAGAGCATTCGTCGCACACCGCTCGCCGCACTGGTCACCCGCGAGTAACCATAAGGTCCGTAGATCGGATAACCATCTCGCACCCATCCAAGGATCGGGGAATGCTGGGTAATAGCCGTCGTGGATTCCGCGTAAGTCCTAGTTGTTGAATTATAGTCCACATGATCCCCGATCAAGTGCCGCAATGCGATTGGGTTCGCGTGGTAATGATAGGTTCCAGAACCTTCCTGATGCGCGTATGCAGGGTCGAACGTGGCCCCTTCATTCACATACGCCTCCCTATTCCAATAGCCGACTCCATTTCCTCCTACTTCGCCGGTTCCCGTCCAAACAAATCCATCGCGCGAGTCGAACATCGCGACCCCATCTACGAAATAACCAATCGATCCAAGCCCTGTGAGTGTCTTGGATGTTGGCACTGCAGCACTGCGGGGGATCCTATAAAACGCATGCTGGTTCGCAGGGAGGTTCGGAAAAGTCGCTGGCCAAGGCCCCATCGTGTGAATCCCTAGGCCCGTCGTCCGAAGATAGACCCAATTGGCTGAGGAATAGACCTCTTGGACTCCGGAGTAAGCAGGCCGCGCTTGTGTTTGAGTCCCGTTGTTCCAAGTAGTTGTAGATGTTCCCGATGCCTGTGCCGCAGCATTCAAATACAATCGCGCATAGCGACCTGATTGATCCGTGATCCAAGAATCGATTCGGGCATCAGTCGCCGACGTCCTAGAGATTTCTATCACCGTAACGACAACCAGCGCGGCGATCATCTTCGGGAAAGTCCTCATGGCGTGCGAAAGTTTTAAGTCGTGACTCGTATTTATTCTTGGGGACGTTGGGGACGACCTTGTTGATCTCCACGAGGTCTTCCGGGGCCACGGCCTTCTTGTCCCTCTCCTTCAAGCCCGCGAGGTCTTGATCCACGGTATTCTTCGGTCGTTGTCTTACCGTCCCGTATTTCTATGCGGCGTTCAATGAATTGAGGCCCTCGGTATTCGTCGGGTGTGATTGTTCCATCACCGTTTTTGTCGCGTTTCAGTAACGATTGACTCGCTTTTTTTATCTCCGAGCTATCGATAATCCCGTCATGGTTTAAGTCGATCGTTTCAGCGATCGATGGCACCTCGGGTCGTCGCTCCCCATCGTCAGGTCGTTCGGGTGGGCCGGTGCGTGGGTTCCTCGTCACCTCTCTTCGAATTTCCATTCCACCGCCTCTTGCCGACCTCAGATTGTTCAACCTTTCCGCCTGCTCGGGGGTCAGGATTTTTTCTAGTTTTGTTCTCGAATCGTTCTCCAGCCGCTTGAGTTGTTGTTGTTGGCTAGGCGTTAGATCCAGAGCTTCCATGGCAATTGGAGGCAACAGGTGAGGCCCACCCGGACCTCTCGGTCCTTCCTCGCGTCGGGGAGGGCGATCCTCTTCTCTTGGAGGAACCTGATCTTTCGCTGTCCCCACAAAAGTCATTGCGGAGAGTGCCAGCGTGAACAATGTATTTTTCGATTTCATCTTGTGATAGGTTTAATAGGAACGGACTAGCACAACTTCCCGCAAATGTCAAATCGGACCCGCCATGGAATTGGTCCTAACTTTCCTTCACTCCACCGAGGCGGGCGCGCAAGGTCTCGGGACTGATCTCCCCTTCCCAACGGCTGATCACCAAGGTAGCAACCCCGTTCCCAACAAGGTTCGTCAAGGCACGACACTCGCTCATAAACCGGTCGATCCCCAGTAGAAGCGCGAGGGCTTGTATGGGAATCGCGGGTACCGCCGCCAACGTTGCAGCAAGCGTCACAAAGCCGGCACCCGTGACGCCGCTCGCACCCTTGGACGTCAGCATAGCGACCAAGAGAAGCCCCAGTTGCTGGCGAAGATCCAGCGGTGTATTCGTCGCCTGCGCTAGGAAAACCGCGGCCATGGTCATGTAGATATTTGTGCCGTCGAGATTGAAACTGTAACCCGTAGGAATCACCAACCCGACCGTCGAGTTAGAACACCCAAGGCCGCGCATTTTTTGCATCAGACTCGGCAAAGCCGTTTCGGAAGAACTAGTCCCGAGCACCAGCAGTAATTCATCCCTGATATGAAAGAGGAATCTGATGATGGAGAAACCACACAACCTCGCGATCGAGCCAAGCACGACGAGGACAAAAACGCCCGAGGTCAGGTAAAAGGCAGCCATCAACGCAAACAGCTTTTGCAGTGACGATAAACCGAAACTGCCCACCGTGAAAGCCATGGCACCCAATGCGCCTAGCGGAGCGAATTTGACGATCACACCCATGATGCCAAAAAAAATGCGAGCCACCGTGTCCACCGCTTTCAGCACGGGCACCCCACTCGATCCTAGAAAAGTGATCGAAAATCCGGTCAATATCGCGAGGAAAAGCACCTGCAATAAGTCACCCGTGACAAACGCTGCGCTAAACGTTGCCGGAATGATGTTCAGCAGAAAATCCGTGGTACTCAGATCGTGCGCCTTTTGAACGTAACTCTGAGTGATTTGAGGATCGAGCGTCTTGGGATCCACGTTGAACCCAGCCCCGGGCTGGAAATAATTCACTACGAATAGTCCGATCAACAAGGCCAGCGTCGAAACAACTTCAAAATAGAGAATCGTTTTGATCCCCAGTCTTCCAACTTTCTTCAAATCTCCTAGAGATGCAATCCCGTGAACCACCGTGCAGAAAACGATGGGGGCGATCAGCATCTTGACCAGACGAATGAACGCATCTCCGAGAGGCTTGAGTTGAATCCCAAGGGACGGTTGGAAATGCCCCAACAAAACGCCGATCACAACGGCTGCCAGAACCTGAATATAAAGAACCCGGTGCAGCTTCCAGATACGACTCGCGATGGATGGTGTCCCGTTCATCACATTAACCACTTAGCCGTGCGATCGCGCAAACGGCTACGGTGTGTTATTTGGTTTCTTCCATCGTCACACCATCCATGCGATAGATCCCGGTCAAATAGCCATTCTCCCGGGTCTCCCCCACCTCGAGCGTCCCCTTAAGTGTCACCGGCATATCCATCACTGGCTTCACTCCGCCCCGAGTCATTTTGACTGAGACCCACTCATTCATTTTGGGCACTTTGCCGTAACAACACATCGATTGGTCGCGCATGATGAGCATCTCCGTGACCAACCCCTTCTCAACCTTGAGCGGAAGCATAAAGCCTTGGAGCGCGATACTCTTTCGATGAAAAGCCTTGATCGTGGCAGGAATCTGATCGGGAACATTCGGAGCGTTCGTCGAAGTCAACGTCGTATCACTCACCTCGTAAGGAAACGAGGCAAGTTGATCAAAACTCAGCACCGAAAACTCCGCCGTGTTCGAAGAAAGCACCGTGGGAACCACGAGACTGGGTGCATTGGTTGCCACAATAGCCTGAACCGTCGTGTTTGACCCAGACGCTCGGATCGGTCGCCGAATCGGTTGTCCACGGATTGCGGTTCCCGCTGGTTGGGCAGATTTCTCCTCCGCAGACACTTCCCCTTGATGAAACCCAAGAACCAAACCCCCAACCAAAATCCTCGCAAGATTGAACCCGATAATCACTCGAACCAAACGAGACATGGAATCCGGCAGACGCATGAAAAACCCTTAACACAAGCCCCAACCCAACACCAGCGCGAACCTGTGTTTGATGGAGACGCGAATTGATGGTTTTCAAGGAAAGGCCCTTCGCTAGAATCATTGGAATCCGTTATCGCTATGCAAAACGCGTGGGGTAGTTTATGCCATTCGGATGTGGTCGCAAAATTGGTGTCTCTGAGCTAACATGAAAAAACGCCCCACCACCAAGCCGCCCGGAGGGCAGAAGCAAACGGCTGCTCCACGACCCTCCAAGCACACCAAGCGGAAAGTCCCCCGTGAGACCAAATTATCGCGATTACCAGCGCGAGCCAAAGCGGGGAAATTCGATGAGGTTTTGTCGCTCATTGCAGTCGCCCACCATCGAGCCTATCAAGCCGTTAATGCTGAATTGGTCGGACTTTACTGGGATCTGGGAAGCTACATTAGCCGAAAAATCGCCAAAGCGGAATGGGGCGACGCCGTGGTCGAGGAGTTGGCGGCCGCAATCGCCCGGGAGTATCCAGGTCAGCGAGGTTTTACTCGAGCCAACCTTTTTCGGATGCGGCAGTTTTTCGAAGCTTACCAAGGGCAGAAGAAAGTCGCACCAGTGGTGCGACAATTGTCATGGAGCCACCATCTCCATATTTTGGCACGGGCCAAGACTTCTGAAGTGCGTGAATTTTATGTCCTCGCAGCGATCCATCAGAAGTGGTCGAAGCGGGAACTCGAACGGCAAATCCGAACCGGGGTCATCTTACGCACTTTTCAGGCCGCCAAGAAAGTCGCACCAGTGGTGCGACAATTAGACCTATCCGCCGCCATGGAGTTCAAAGACGTCTATTCACTAGAATTCCTAGGCCTGACTGCTGATCACTCCGAGGCTGACCTACATAAAGGACTCCTGCGGCACTTGGGGCGGTTCATCACCGAATTAGGCCGAGACTTTTGCTTCGTTGGGTCGGAGTATCCTGTTCAGGTAGGAAATCAGGATTTCGCGATCGATCTAGTGTTTTTCCATCGTGAGCTAACTTGTCTGGTAGCCTTTGAACTCAAGGTTCGGGAATTTCGCCCTGAAGATCTCGGCAAGTTGAACTTTTATCTGGAAGCCCTCGATCGCGATGTCCGGAAACCACACGAACACCCCTCTATCGGCGTACTGCTCTGCGCAACGAAGGACATAGAAGTCGTTGAATACGCCTTGAGTCGCACGCTGTCGCCAACCTTGGTTGCCGAATACCAGACCGCATTACCCTCCAAAGCAGTCCTCCAACGTAAACTCAATGAGCTGTACAATCAGCTCACATCGGGGGCGATCGACCACCAAGATGGTGTATAACTGAGGACATCATTTCCCACCCGGGGAACCATCTCTCCACTTGCTCATTTCTCCGTGAAATAAATTATTTCACGGCGTGAAAGCTTTTTGTCATCGCCGCTTCAGGCAGGATCTGGCGACCGCGTTGACCGGGGCGCACTAAACCATCGGAACAACCTAGGCAAAACCGCGAAACCACACCGAATCGAGACTTTGGCAGTTGGTGATTTGGTCCTCGGACCAAAGTCTCGATCAGTGGGGTGGGTGATATGAATCGGCCTAACGGGTGTTATGGGGCTTGTTTAATGCGAAAAAACTGCCCCACTTGATTCACATCAAACTCTTGGCTGATGGTTTTCTCCGGTGCAACAATGGCTGCTCCGGCGGGTGTCCATGTGTTGAGGTTGGGGGAGGATTCCAGTTGGTATCTCATCCCCGACATCACATCCATGGTGAGACGGACTTTGCCCGCCGCGTTACCGATCCCCAGTGTAAGCCGCACTCCTGCTCTCAAAGGATGCGTAGGATTGCCAAACCGCACTTCCGGTAACGAGGTGTAACCAATGCCCGGGTTGATGATTCTTATGCTGTTCACGATGTTATCAAGCACCGTGGCAACGGCAGTGGCCCCAGAACCGCCTCCTCCGACCAGTCGGACTTCTGGAGGTGTTTTATAGCCAAACCCACCGTCCGTCAGTGTCGCCGCAACCACAAAGCCGTTGACGAGAGAACTCGTTCCTGTGGCGGTTCGCGGAGGGAATGGAGGGGACGCAATCGTGATAGTGGTAGGGCCGGTGTAACCGCTGCCGGTGTTCTGAATGGTGATTGATGTCACCTCACCGTTGAGTTGATTGATGCTGGCGATCGCCGTGGCACCACTGCCTCCCCCGCCAATAATGGTGACGCTGGGGGCGTTTGTGTAACCAGAACCCTTGTCCGTAAGAGTTGCACCCACAACAAAGCCGTTGACCACCTGAAGTGTGGCGGTCGCCAAGCGAACAGGAATGGGAGGAGGGGCGATGATAAGCGTGGGGATGCTGGTATAACCGCTGCCGGGGTTCAGGATGTGATCGCCGTTACCGCACCTTTGCTAATGGTAGCGGTGGCTGTGGCCCCACTACCTCCACCACCGAAAATGGTGATGTTGGGAGCCTCGATGTAATCAACCCCACCATAGGTAACCGTTGCACCCACCACAAAACCATTCACCACCTGAGGTGTGGCAGTCGCTGTCCCCGAAGCAGGTTTGGATTCATAATCATACAACCCTTTGACTTCCTCCTCGGAAAGGGCTCGATTGTAGATGCGAAAGTCGTCCAAACGGCCTTTGAAGAAGTGCGTCCCCTCCGGGTGCGAGCCGAGACGGTAACCCACTTCGTAGTTGTAACCTGATGCGACAGAAATGATCTGTTGCGTATCAACTTGTCCGTTCGAGTAGAGGGTGAAAACTGTCCCGTTTTTAGTAAGCGTCAGATGATACCAAGTTTGGTTTGAATAGTCAGTCTTGGCACCTCTTCTAAAAGGTTCGGTCCAGTTGCCAGTGGCAGGTCCAGCATAATAACCGACTTGGGGTGGACCGTAATGGTACATCAACGACAGACCAGAATCGGGAACGCAGTACAGAATAGACTGGTTTTCCATATTTACGTCATCAGTGCAAAACCAGCCCGAGATCGTGTAACCTGCTTTCCCGATATTAAAAACCGGTTGGGTTACATTTATGGTCGAATTCACTCCAGCAAACTGATACGCACTTGATTGTCGCCCGAAGCGATCTTCGGCTTGAGTGACATTCCCAATGATCTGGCCATTTTTTCCATTGCCAGTTTCATCATTCGCGTTCCCGTTAAACGGGTAATAGGCTACCAACCCATCCCTCAGGAACTCTGGTTCCGACTCAACCTCCACAACACCCCAACAGCGTTCGGGACCCAAGGGTAAATCATTCCAAAACCCTGTGTTCCAAAGGTTCTTCGAGGGAAATGTTTGTACGAAATCTTCATCAAGACCACCATAATTGTCAGGTGCATTCTGAGCCCAGTGAGTATAATCGAGAGGTTGCCCGCTCACCCACTGGAAATTCCCCTCGGATATCGCATCGTTCAGGCCGATCCATAGGCTGCGGTCAGTGTCAGCAAAAGTGGAATAAATCCAGTCCTGCTCCGCCTGATTGTTAATTGTAACCAAGTGCCCACCTAGTGCAACAGCACGGTTCTCAGAATTCGGCCATGAATCCTGCGTAAGCAGGTAATAACTGTGACCGTTGGCGGGGTTGATAATCGGGCCGGCTAGGATTTCCGGTTGAACTTGCGCAGCGGCGGGCAGCGTGAACAGCAACAGGAGCCCTGCTGCGATAAAAAGAGCAAAGACATCTCGACAAATGGTCAGGTTGCCAAGCCTAACTCGAGTGCGGGAGTGCGGGAGTGCGGGAGTGGTCATAATTGAGTTCCTCTGTGGTTAATTGTCATGATGTGTTGATAGTTCTTGTTCGGTTCGGCGCGATGTAGCCCGTTTTTCCAGAGTCCTTGAACCACATCGTGCTTCTATATATAAGAACCGGGGTCGGAGCGGATCCTTACAACATTTCTTTCCTTCGAGAGGAAAAAAGGACGTTTTTTTCCGAATAAGACGCTTTTGGAGGCCTTAGGAGGTGGGACTCAGGTTTTGGGCGACGTCCACACGGCACGCTTTCCATGCGGGAATGGTGCCCGCGAGGGCAGCCAAACTGATCATCACCAATGGTCCCCACCACAGTACTGGATGTCCTTCCCAGTTTTCCAGAACTACGCCCACTTGGGCGCGAAGGATTTCCCCGACTACAGCGAAGATTCCAGCTGATAGGATCAATCCACCCAGCATCCCCACGGTGGCGATGACTAGTCCTTCCATCACGACGGCAGTGAAAATAGTGATCCGACGTGCTCCTAGTGCGCGGAGGATTGCGATTTCTCGACGTCGTTCGTTCATCGAATTGTAAGTGCTGGCTGTGACTGAAGCTACTGCCACGACGGCGACTAATCCCGCGATGAGTTCCAAGATCCGGTCGAACCATCCGATTTTATCGAACAATTGCGCCATGATCCTGCCGATGGGCCATGCCCATGTCAGGCGCGTTCCTTCTTTGTTGTAGGTGCGATCGAGTAGAAAACCGGCGGTTGCGTTCCCTGCTTTGAGTCTAACAAGGACAGCACTCAATTCTTCCGGAGCTTTGTCACTATGACCCGTCATGTATTGGATTCCCTCCAGCGGAATCCATACCACGCGATCCGCAGGGGTGTTCGACGGTTTTAAGATGCCTACGACGACGTATTCATCCTCGTGTTCGTGGCCTTTGGTATCGGTCAACCCGTGTGAAGGATGGAGGGAATCCCCCGGTTTTAGCCCGAGTTTTTGTGCCACGAAACTGCCCACCACAGCCTCTCGATTGTTGGGATCAAAAAATCGCCCTCCTTCCTGAAAACTATATCGGAGACCGGGTCGGTATTCGCTGCGTGTGAAGAAATCGAGGCTAGTTCCCACGACTCGGTAACCTTTGAGATTGTCTCCGAGTGCGAGGGGAACGGCAAGATCCACGTGAGGATGGTTTTGTATCTCTAAAAAGTCTTCAACTCGCAGGTTTCCAGAGGATTCTTCCAGATGGAAGATGCTATTCAAGACGAGCTGCAGCTTGGAACCTCTTGCCCCAAGCACGGCGTCGAATCCGGCGTCCATTCCGGTGAAGGTGCGGCGGGTTTGATCCTGAAGAATCCAGACCGAAAGCAACAACGCGCCTGCCAACGCGATGGAAAACGCCGTCACAGCGGTAGAGAAAGCATGCTGACGCAGACTACGCCAAACGATTTGTAGCATGCTCATAGCGTGGCGGTGGGGACTGCAGAGGCTAGGTTGAGTTGATGGAAATCTAGCTTTTCCTCGAACTGACTGAGCATCGCCGGGTCATGGCTCACCCATAATAATGCTGTGTTTTCTTCGCGACATATTTCGCGCACGAGGCGCAAGGCGGCGGCGGCATGGACGGTGTCTAGGTTGCCTGTCGGCTCATCGGCTAGGACCAGTTTTGGGCGGTTTGCTAACGCTCGAGCAACAGCTACGCGCTGCTGTTGTCCGACGGAAAGTTGACGGGGATAATAGTCCAATCGACTCGTCAAACCCATCCGATCCAACAATTGACGTGCTCGACCTCGATCGGGACCCGGGCCGAAACTCATGCCTAAAAGAACATTTTCCAAACAGGTGTAGCCTTGGAGCAAATTAAAGGTCTGGAAAATAATTCCGATTTTTGTGGCCCGGAGCCGATCACGATCTGAACTCGAAAGGGTCGTCATCTCGATCCCGTCCAGAGTGATTCGGCCCGAATCCGCACTGAGAATTCCGGCGATTAGATGGAGGAATGTCGTTTTGCCAGAACCACTCGAACCTCGCACCGCCACTTCGTGACCCGTCTGGATAGTAAAATGCGGGACATCGACCACGCAGGTCGATCGACCCTCTGGATCGGCGAACGATTTCCTCAGATCCGTGATGTTCAGGAGTGGCATAATCAGCAAGGACAATTCACCCGAAACTCGGCCCATTTATTTCAACCACACAAACATCAGCAAATTCACGTAGATTGCAGCGAGGACATCATCCACGGTGATTCCCCAACCTCCGGGAAGTTTTTGGCTGACGTTTACAGGCCATGGTTTGACTACATCAAAAAGCCGAAACAACAAAAAGACCATCCCCAATCCGAGCGCGTGATGTTTCAGTAATTCCACCCCCGAAATCAGTTCGACCGGGGACTTTAACACCAAGGCCAAACCGGCGATCGGAACGGCGATAATTTCATCGATCACGACCGATCCGGGATCCGATTTTCCCAAAAGCTTTTCAGCACGACCGGCGGTCAGGATGCTCACCGGAATGCTCAAAGCAATTCCGCAGAGGTAAAACCACACACTCCCCGGCCAAGCGAGCAGCAAGAGCCAGCCGATCCCTAGCAACGAGCCAAAGGTCCCCGGAGCCACAGGGATGCGCCCCACCCAAAACCCTTGAGCAATCCAAAGAACTACCCGATCTCGTGGCAACAGTTGCATTCCAACATTCGATCCTCAGAGATCCTGCAAAAAAACTTGGCGGTTTTTCCAAAGGTAAACACTGCCCGAATAAACCGTCAGTGCCAAAGCCGCCCATTTTGCGACCCAAGTAAATTCCGCAACCCACGGATTAAACCCAGCCGCGATCGCGTTTGGCCATTCGGGTAAACTCGCCATCACCAAGATCGCGATGATGGCTGTGATCTGCGAGATGGTTTTATGTTTCCCGAACCCTTCGGCCGCGAGCACCTGTTGTTTCGACGCCGCGAGCATGCGTAATCCCGTGATCCCAAGTTCACGGGCGACGATGACAACCACCATCCACGCCGGCATAAAACCCCGCTCCACGAATGCAATGAACGCGGAACAAACCAAAATCTTGTCCGCCAACGGATCCATCAGGATACCAAAATTAGTGATCAACTTCCGTTCACGTGCAATCTTGCCATCAAAATAATCCGTTATGCTCGCCACAATAAACAACACCAATGCGATTGTGGCCGCGTATTGGACCCGTGCGAAAATCACCACCAAAAAAACTGCCGTCAGCACCAACCGACCGACCGTTAGTTTATTGGGGAGATTCATTCTGTGACGATTAAACCGGTGTGGCGATCAGATCATAATCCGTATGCCCAACGATCTTCACCCGCGCAAACTGGCCTAGAGGAAGTCTCGTTCCTTGCACATAAACCCGACCATCAATATCCGGCGCGTCCGCTGCACTTCGCGCCAGTAGATACTTGCCTTTCAATGCAGGCACCGTCGCCTCCTCACCGCGCACCAGCCCGTGCTCCCATGAACTAACTTGTGCGGAGTGAAGCTCTTTTACGCTCGCGATTTTTTCCACCAACACTTCCATCTCACGACCCACAAACCGCGTCGCAACACCCCGAGCCACCTCCAACTGGGCGGCCATCGCACGTTCGCGCCGTTTTTGTTTCACCTTGTCCGGCACTTGGTTCGCCATCGTTCCTGCACGTGTCCCATCCTCATGGGAATACGTAAAAATCCCGAGACGCTCAAAACGAGTTTCTCGAATAAAATCTAACAACGCCTCAAAATATTCCTCGGTCTCACCCGGGAAACCCACGATGAACGTCGTGCGAATGGCGATCCCGGGAATACCCGCACGAATGCGGGCGATCAAATCCACGATGTATTCCTGCGTTGTCTCACGACGCATTCGTTCCAGCATGGTCTGATGGATATGCTGGAGTGGAATATCGATATACCGCACCACCTTGGGACAGGCGGCGATCGTCTCGATCAAATCATCCGTCCAATGCGCAGGATGCGTGTAGAGTAGGCGAATCCAGAAATCACCTGGCAACCCGTTCAGTTCACGGATCAACGTCGCCAACGTCACGGCATCTGCTGGTAACGCCTTCGCTGCAGCCTTGAATTTCTCCGGAGCCGAGATCGAGCCTGTGCGATTTGGACGCAAATCCAGACCGTAATACGTTGAATCTTGCGAGATCAGATTGAGTTCCTTCACCCCCTGTGCCAGCAACTGTTTCGCCTCAGCGACAATATCCGCCTGCGCCCGACTTCGATGAGATCCACGCATCTTCGGAATGATGCAAAACGAACACGGATGATTGCAGCCCTCCGCAATCTTTACATAGGCAAAGTGATTCGGCGTTAATCGAAACCGTGGCGTCTGATAATCCGGGATATAGACAGGCCGTGCCGTGACATCAAACACCGGCGGAGCTGCCACTACCTTAGTTTGATTGAATTTTATCGTTCCTCGCAGCGAAGAAGCCTCGTCCTCAGTTTGAACCTTGCCTGCGTCCAACACCGCCAACTGTGCTGCCACCTTCGATTTGCGCCCCACAACTTTGGGTGTCGCCACAGAAGTCAAACGCTCCGATCGATGATCCAGTGCGCGTTGCACAATTTGCGACACCTCCGCCACTTGATCGATCCCCATGAACGCATCTACCTCGGGGAGCAATTTTGGCAATTCATCGCGGAACCGCTGCGGCAAACAACCCGAAACCACGAGCCCCTGACCTCGATTATGCGCCTCCCGAACCTCTGCCGATTCAAGGATCGTGTCCACGCTTTCCTCCTGCGCAGCATCGATAAACGAGCACGTATTCACAATCACGACATCCGCCGTTTGAGCGTCATTCGTGATCTCCATGCCGCTCTGCATCAGCGACCCAAGCATAATCTCGGCATCCACCAAATTCTTGGCGCAACCAAGCGAGATCAAACCCACTTTTACAGGGCGTTTTTCTTTTTCAGGGGTGTGTTTCACATCGAAAAGACCATCCCAAACCCTAACCACCCCAAAGCCCCCTTGGCAACTTCCGAAAGGACAACCCGAGGCGGAACCGGTCATGGGCTGCATCCCATGAACTTGACATTACCGAAATGGTAAGAGAGTTTTACCGCATGAAAGCCACAACCATGACGCTCTCAGAGCGGCGGCAATCTGTTTTCCCTCAGGACTGGTGCGAGCGCGTGGGCTTGG
>SXGS01244558.1_pt1 | contig 19933 bp, 18 predicted proteins | sample 3174681 | NCBI WGS metagenome assembly SXGS01 (sample SAMN11356861, study PRJNA531348) | freshwater metagenome | isolation source: freshwater sample F1-80 | place: China: Fuxian Lake, Yuxi | collected 2017-12-25 | reverse complement strand
CGCGCTGCGCCTTGCCGGCATTGAGGAAGGTCGGCGTGGCCGGCTGGAAGCGGCCTTCGATGATTTCATCGACGAGCTTGCTGGCCAAATCTTCGTTGCCGCGGGCCAGGTGCAAAGCCACCATGCAGACGCGGTCTTCATAGCGCTCCAGGAAACGCTTGCCGTCGAAGGTCTTCAAGGTGTACGAGGTGTAGAACTTGAAGGCGCCCAGGAAGGTCTCGAAGCGGAACTTCTTCTTGTAGGCGCGCTGGTAGAGCTCACGGATGAAGTTCATCGTGTACTGGTCGAGGGTTTCCCGCTCGTAGTACTGGTTCTTCACCAGGTAATCGAGCTTCTCCTCCAGGTCGTGGAAGAACACCGTGTTGTTGTTCACATGCTGCAGGAAGTACTGGTGCGCAGCTTCGCGATCGGCGTCGAACTGGATGTTGCCGTCGGCGTCGTACAAGTTGAGCATCGCGTTGAGCTCGTGGTAGCCGAGGCCCTGGTAAGCCGTGGGCAGATCCTTTTTCTTCTTCGCCGGAGCCGTGTCGACGGCTTCGCTTTGCTGATCCCGTCCGGGCGAAGCCGCGGTCACTGCATCTGCAACTGTGGTGTCCAAAATTGTTCCAATCCCTGATGAACCCGGTCCACATCTTCCGGTGTGCCCATGAGCTCGAATCGATAAAGAAGGGGAACCGAGCATTTGCTGGCCACGATCTCGCCGGCAAGGCAGTAGGTTTCCCCGAAATTCGTATTTCCTGCGGCGATCACACCGCGGATCAGTGATCGGTTTTCCGCGACGTTGAGGAATTTGATCACTTGTTTCGGCACCGCCCCGTGCCCGGTTTCCCCGCCATAGGTGGGGAGGACCAGGACAAAGGGTTCAGTCGCCTGGAGCGTCTCGTCCTTGGTCTTCACCGGCAACCTGGCCGCATTCAGCTCGAGCTTGTCGACGAAGCGGTGGGTATTGCCGGAGACCGACGAGAAATAGATGATTTTGCTGTTCGTGGGGTTCATGCGCACCTCCCCTGGCTGATTGCCTGCCGAGATCGGGAACCTCTGCCGACGTCGGCCACCGGAAGTCAGACGACTGGAGCAGCGTAGCGGTCAGGAGCTTCAGGCCACCGAGCTTGCCGCGTCGGAGGCCTGTGCCAGTTCATCGATTTTGTCCGGACGGAAGCCCGACCAGTGATCCTGTTCGGTCACGACGACGGGGGCCTGCAGGTAACCGAGCGCACGGACGCGCTCCAGCGCCTCGGGGTCCTGGGAAAGGTCGACGCTCTGGTAGGTGATGCCTTTCTTGTCCAAGGCCCGGTAAGTAGCGTTGCACTGCACGCATGCTGGCTTCGTGTAAACCGTGACGGTCATGATCCTTTGTCCCCTTAGTGCATCCATAAACGGCTGCTGTTCCGGTTCGCCCGATACCGCTGGGCGAACCTGCTTCATTTTTGGCATTCTTTGCCCGCCCGGCCTTTCAGCCGATCGGACCAGATCCGTAAATCGATACTACATATAGTGCAGACGGTTTGCTTGGACCCCAAGATGATGTATTACAAGTATGTCATTTTATGCACCGATAGTCCACAGGCAACAGCGAAAAAATCAGCGGATTTCCGGACTTTTAAGCGGGTCTATCCACAGTCTGTGGAGTACTTCTGCACTTAAAAACACGGGCGTGTCGCAGGCCTCCGGCGTGTCGCGTGTCGCACCCGGACACAACGCCGCAGCAACCAGTTCGATCACGCGTCCGTCCAATTCACCTGTTGCGTGGGTTCAGACGGCACTGCCCACTGAACGGGCGAATTGGACGGGCTTGGAAGTACTGCGCAGCGCGGCCGGACGCCGGCGAAAACGGCTCAGCGCCGGCGCATCAGGATCTGGTCTACGCCCATGCGGCCCTGGTCGAAGGTCAACTCGCCGCCGGCCAGATAGAGCTCCCACACCCGGACGACTTCGGCACCCATCATGGCAACCGCTTCGGCATGGTGTCGCTCGAAGTTCTTCCGCCAGGCGGCAATGGTCTGCACGTAGTCCTGGCGCAGCGACTGAACCCCGAGCACCTCCATGCCGCCCGCTTCGAAGAAGCCGATCGTTTCACCGAGCGGGCGCATGTGCATGTCCGGGGCGATGAAGCCCTCGATGAATGGCCCGCCCCCGGGGTACTTCCCGGTGCGCGCCATCTGCTGGATCAACGCCGGCCCGCCGGTGGCGAGATTTTTCCGGATCGCGTCCACATAGCCCGGATAGTTCCGCTGCCCGACGTGTTCACCCATTTCCAAGGAAACCACCGCGTCGAACGGCCCGCCGTCGATCTCCCGGTAGTCCTGCAAACGGATCTCCACTTGATCGGCGACGCCGCGTTTGCGCGCCCGTTCCCTGGCGAATGCCTGTTGTTCGGCCGAAATCGTCACGCCGACCATGCGCACATCGAACTGCTCCGCCAGTTCGATCGACAAAGATCCCCAGCCGCAACCGATGTCCAATACCCGCATACCCGGTTGCAGACCGAGTTTTTCGCCCACCAAACGGCACTTTGCGCCTTGTGCCTGAAACACATCCGTCGCACCGTCGCCCCAGTACCCGGACGAGTAGGCCATCCGCTCTTCGAGGATCAACCCGTAGAAATCATTGGACAGATCGTAGTGGTGGCTGATCGCCCGTTTGTCCCGGAGTTTCGAATGCAGACGACCAACCAACTTGGCCTGCGAACCGGGCGCCGCCAGCCGCGGGCCGATCGCGCCTGCAGACCGTGCCAAACCGGCCAGCTTGGCCAAAAGCGCGGGGGTGATTTTGATCGCGTTCAGCCGTCGTTCCGCCACCACCTCCCAGACCTGGCGCAGCGCCGAATGGAGTTCACCGGACACTGCCAACTCGCCCAGCACATAAGACTGAGCGAGGGAAAGCTCGCCCGGTCCCCACAGCTGCCGGCGCAACACGTTCGGCGAGTTCAAGGTCACTACGGGTCGCTCGTCGGAGTCCAGCTCCGGCGTCGCGGAGCCATCCCAGGCGACGATCCGGACCGGCAGGTCACCGCCCAGGAACGGGCCGAGCAATGCCGCGAGCTGCTGCGCGATCATCACTGGTTTCCTTTGGCTTTGCGGAGTTGGAACTGCTGGACATCGAGGTAGCCGGAGGCGAACCCGGCCCGCGAATAGGCCAAGTAGAAATGCCACATCCGGCGGAACGTCTCATCGAACCCCAAGCGGCCCACCTGCACGGCATTCCGGCTGAATTGTTCGTCCCACAAGCGCAGGGTCTGGGCATAGTGCTGGCCGAAAGCCATCCGGTTCTCCACCGTCAGCCCGTTCGCCGCAGACTGTTCCGCGATCAGTTCCGCCGACGGGATCATGCCGCCCGGGAAGATGTACTTGTGCACCCAGGTGTAGCTGTTCCGCGTCGCCAGCATCCGTTCGTGGCCGATCGTGATCGCTTGCAGGCCGACCGCTCCCCCCGGAACCAGATGTTCGGCCAGGATCCGGAAGTATTCCGGCATGAACTCGAAGCCGACTGCCTCGATCATCTCCACTGAAACGATCGCGTCGAAACTGCCTTGGACCTTGCGGTAGTCGAGCAGCTCGATCCGTACCGAGTCCGCAAAACCCGCATCGGCGATCCGCTGCTCCGCCAGTTCTTTCTGTTCGCTGCTGAGCGTGACCGAGTAGACCTGGGCACCGCGGCGCGCAGCGCGCAGCGCCAGTTCGCCCCACCCGGTCCCGATCTCCAGAAGCCGGGTCCCCTGCCCGACGCCGGCCAGGTCGAGCAATCGGTCGATCTTCGCGTGCTGGGCCGCCTCCAGGTCTCCGAACGGCGGCGCGTCCAGACTCCCGAACAGGGCCGAGGAATAGCTCATGCTCGAATCCAGGAATTCCGCGAACAATTCGTTCGACAAGTCGTAATGGCGGGAGATGTTGCTCCGGGTGTTGGCTTCGGTGTTCCGTTCCCGCCGCGGCTGCTGCGGCAGAATCAAGCCGCGCAATGCCTGGAGCGGCTGCGGGATCAACTGCGAAACCCGGGAAGCGAACACCGTCATCAGGGCAGCCAGGTCTGCGGCCTCCCATTCCCGCGCCATATACGATTCGCCGAGCCCGATCAGGCCGTTGTCCGCGATCCGGGCATAAAACCGCTCGGGGTCCCGCAAGACCATCTCCGGGCCGCCTTTGCCGAGCCGGGAGCCGTCCGGCAAATGCACGGACACCGGCAAACGGCGCACCGCGGCACGGAACAGCGCCCCGGCCACCGGAGCACCGGCTTTCGCTCTGATCGCCGAAGGAATCCGGGCCACATCGGGCCAGAGCTCCGCCCGGACTTCTGGATTCGAAGCAGTTTGCGTCATCTGGTTGCCTCCTTAACGGTTCGGCTGGAAACCGATTTCCCCGGGCTTCCTTGCGGTTCGGCTTGCGGCACATGCTTCGGCCGCGGCTGCACCGGAAGCCTCCGCAGCCACAAGCCGATCCCCTGATAGAAAATCTGGATGCTCACCCGCAATGGGGACATCGGGATATCCAGCAGCATGCGCACAATATTGCCGTTGCTGGCTGGCAATCTGCTGCCAACCACCGAGGCCACGAAGGGCCTGCCTTCTGGCCGCTGCAACACGATCGACAAGCGGGCCGTGTCTCCTGGCTCGGGGAGCTTCATCCGGTACTCGCCGTCCACCGGGTAGAAGGGTGAAACATAGAATTCCTTGGGCACCCGGGCGCGGCCGGCGTCGTCGGGCTCGATCAGGTAGCGGTGCCGTTCGCCATAGGTATTGTGCACTTCGGCGACGATGCAGGCGAGCGAACCGTCCGGCCGGTGGCACCAGAAGACGGAAAGCGGGTTGAAGACGTATCCGAGCACCGCGGCATTGCTCAGCATCGTGATCTGCCCTGCCGCTTCGATCCCCTGTTCGGCGAGGTAGCTTCGCAGGTTCGCGCCGATCCCCCGGGCCGGATCGCCCAGATGGTCCTTGGCCCGGAACTGCGCGAAAGGCCGCAACCAGAACGGCAGGACCGGCAGCCGCTCCGGGTCCACGAACCACTGGTAGCTCCGGTAGGAAAACTCATTCCGCACCGGTTCTTCGCGGACGTGCCGGACCGTGATCGCGTACAGCGCGCTCATGCCGGCCATGATCCACCGAGCCGTTGCGCCGCACGGTAGCCGGACAGCGCGCCGTCCTCATGGAAACCCCAGCCGTGGTAAGCCCCGGCGAAAACTACCCGCCCGGTGCAGATCTGTTCCAGTTCGGCTTGCGCGGCCAATGACACCGGCGAATACTGCGGGTGTCCGTACTGCATCCGGGCCAGCACCGTGGGATCGGCGATCCGATCGGCCTCGCCCAAGCTGACCAGCAGCCGCCCTCTCGGATAGTCGAGCGACTGCAACCGGCTCAGGTCATAGCTGACCAGCACGTTCTCCGGCCGGGCCAGGCAATCGGGCAGGTAGTAATTCCAGGACGCGCGTGCCCGCTCGCCCTCGGGCAACACCGATTCGTCGGTGTGCAACAGGGTTTCATTGCTCGAATACGGAATCGCGCCGAGCACCCGGCGCTGCGCCGGAGTCGCGCTCCGGCCCAGGATTTCGGCGGCCTGGCCGGGGTGCGTGGCCAGCACTACGGCAGCGAAGTCGGCGGTCTCCGCGACCCCGTCTTCGGTCCAGCCCAAGCGCACTCCGCTGCGGAGCTCCTCGACCGAAGTCACCTTGGCCCCGAGTTTGATCCGGGTGATCGACTTGGCGACCCGGCGGACGTATTCCTGCGAACCACCGTCGACGGTCCGCCACTTCGGCGATCCTTTGACCGCCAGCATGCCGTGGTGCGCCATGAACGTGAACAGGTAGCGCGCGGGGTATGCCAGGGCCGTTGAAGCATCACAGGACCATACTGCCGAAACTACCGGGGTCATGAAATGGCTTTGGAAATATTGGCTGAAGTTTTCCGCTTCGAGGAACGCGCCCAGGGTCAGCTCGTCCCCCTCGGACGCCAGCAGTGCCCGGGCCTTGCGGTGGAAGCGGAGCACCTCGGCAAGCATCCGGAGATACCGGGGGTTCCGGAACGATCGCCATTCCGGGAACAGGCCGCCGAAGCCCTTGGCCCCGGCATATTCCAGACCGCAGCCGGCGCATTTGACCGACATCGACATGTCCGACGGTTTCGTCGGCACCTCCAACTGTTCGAACAGCCGGATCAACGTCGGGTAGGTGCGTTCGTTGTACACGATGAATCCGGAATCGACCACGGTGCCCTCGGCCAGTTCGTGGCTGTGCGCGTGGCCGCCCAATCGGTCATCGGCTTCGAACAAGGTCACCCGGTCAGTGCTGCTGAGCACCCAGGCAGCCAACAAACCGGAGATGCCGCTGCCCACCACGGCAATCGAACGCGGGGCCCTGACATCGCCGGTTTCCGAAATCCTCTGGTCGTTTGCCACGGGACGGGTTCCTCCTGGGTTGTTCAGCTCTCTTGCCCTGCATTCGGGGCCGTCCGGCGCTGGGATGGGTCGGCCCAGGAAATCGCCGTCCGTACCGCTTCGCGTTGCCAGAGCCGGGGACTCCGCAGCATGAAATGCCCGCCTGGCATCGCCCGCCACCGCGCGGCAACTCCGTGCTCCGCCGCCAACCGGACCTGCCGGGCGGACTCCTCCGGGTCGGTCCACCGGTCGGCCGCGCCGTGCAGCACCAAAAGCTGCTGGCCGGTGCGGAACGCACGCCCCTCCTGCTCCGGCCACCAAGGCGCCAGTGCGACCACCCCCAGCACCTCCGGCCGCGCGGCCAAATGCGCCGCCGTCCGGCCGCCCATGGAATGTCCCAGGACCACTACCGGAGCGGAGCCGAAATGTTCCCGGAGTTGCTGCAACGCCCAAACGCCATCGGCCACCGGAGATTGCTCGACGCCGTTCCAGCCGCGCATCCGATACCTCAGTTGCGCCACGGCTATGCCCCGGGAACGCCCTTGTTTCGCCAGCCGCCGGGTGAACGGGCGCATCCGCAGGTTGGACAGCTGCCAAGGCCGGGACCGCGCCCGGCTTTCCGGCTTGCCCCCGGCCAGGACCAACACGATCGCGGCGACCGGATCATCGGGCATGAGCAGATCGAATCCGGCTCTCGGTTGGTCCATGCTCACTCCGGCAACTCCTGGCTTAGAATCAAAGCACCCGGGGGCGGTTGCCCTCTGCCAGAGGTTCGGCGCGATCTGCTTCGGGGATGGGTTCGACCGGCACGCCGGTTTGTCACCCCTGACTGAAACGGCGACCCAGGCCAGGTCATCAGCAGGAAAGGGGCGGTCGAGTGGTCAACCCGATACATTTGCGTACTTTGCTCGAAGTCACCCGGCGCGGCTCATTCGCCGCAGCGGCCCAGCATCTCGGTTACACGGCGTCAGCGGTCTCGCAGCAGATCGCGGCTTTGGAGCGGGAGACCGGCGTGGTGCTTTTCACCCGTACCGCCCGTTCGGTCCAACCCACGGACACCGCGTTCGTGATGGCCCGGCATGCGGCCAAGGTGCTCACCGACCTCGATGCACTGCTGGCCGCCGCGACGAAATCACCGGACCATGCCACCCGGGAACTTGTCCTGGGCATCTTTCCTTCGCTGGCCACCTATGTGCTGCCCCGGGTCTTGCAGACTTCGGCCTGGCAGGGCCTGGGCAGGCGATTGCGGATCCGGGTCGGCGAGCCGCCGCAGACGATCCAAGGATTGCGGTCGGGCGGCGAACTGGATCTGGCTTTGGTGTTCCAAGTCGGCCAAAGCGGCCTGGCCTGGCCGCATACGCTGCATCGGCAATGGGTCGGCGACGATGTCTTCCGGGTGGTGCTGCCCCATGGTTGGGGCATCACCGATGGTTCCCGGATGACCGCCTCGCAGTTGACCGAGATGCCCTGGATCATGCACCACCCGGGCACCAGCGACGCCACCGTGATCGAGCGGCTCTTCGCTTCGTGCAATCTGCATCCCCAAGTGGTGGGCTACAGCGATGACTTCAATGCCTCCCTGGCCCTTGCCGCAGCCGGTTTGGGCGCCGCATTGGTACCGGAACTCGTGCTCAAACACAGCAAAGAGAACTTCGTCGTCGTCGATGTGCCGGAAATCCGGCTCGCCCGGACGGTCTTCGCCCTCCGCCGTCAGGAAAGCGGCCAATCGGAACGGCAGGATGCGGCCTCCGAAGACGCCAGTTTGGACCTTTTCGTCGACTTGTTGGCTGCGGCGTTCGCCGAAGCGGTCGCGGATTGAACCGGACTACTTCCCGGCCGGCGCGATGACTTTCGTGATCACCTGGTGCTTGAGGTTGTTGAACGGCGGGTAGATCAGCTTCATGGTGTCCGGCTTCAACGGTTTGTCGAAAACCGCCTTGCGGTGGGTGAAGACGTCGATCGAATCACGGCCGTGGTACGCGCCCATTCCGCTGGGGCCCACTCCGCCGAACGGCAGTCCCGGGACCAGCAAGTGCGCCGCCGGCACCCCGAAGCACAGGGCACCCGACGAGGTATTGTCCATGAAGTTCCGCCGGGTTGCCTTGTTCTCGCTGAAAACGTAGAGCGCCAGCGGCTTGTCGCGTTCCTTGATGAACGCCAGCGCCGCCGCTTCGTCGGGGACCTCGACGATCGGCAGGATCGGTCCGAAGATTTCCTCCTGCATCACCGGGTCCGTGGACTTCGCCCGGACCACCGTCGGCGCCAAATACAGATCGCCCGCTTCGGAATCGCCACCGGTGACCAGCTCTACGCCTTCGAGCAGCCCGGTCAGCCGGCCGAAATGCCGCTGGTTGACGATCCGGCCGTAGTCCGAGCTGCTCCGTGGATCCTTCTCGAACAGCCCCTTGATCACCTGCGGCAATACCTCGGCCAGTTTCCGTGCGGTCTCCGGGCTGGCGAGAACATAATCCGGGGCCACGCAGGTTTGCCCGGCGTTGAGGTACTTTCCCCAGGCGATCCGCTGCGCGGCCGCGGTCAGGTCCACCGAGTCGTCGACGTACACCGGGGATTTCCCGCCCAATTCCAGGGTCACCGGAGTCAGATGCTCCGCAGCAGCGCGCAGGATCACTTTGCCGACCTGGCCGTTGCCGGTATAGAAAATATGGTCGAAGCGCTCTTTCAGCAGTTCGGTGGTTTCCGGCACTCCGCCTTCGACCACTTGGACAGCCTCGCCGAGATACTCCGGGATCCAGCGGGCCAAAGCCGCCGAGGTCGCCGGAGCAAGCTCGCTCGGCTTCAGCACTACGGTATTTCCGCCGGCCAGCGCAGCCATCACCGGAACCAAGGACAATTGCACCGGGTAGTTCCAGGGTGCGATCACCAGCACCACGCCGAGCGGGTCCCGGACGATCTTCGCAGTGGCCGGCAACAAGGACAACGGCACCGAGGCCCGCTCCGGGGCGAGCCATTTGCGCAGGTTTTTCGTCGTATGCTGCACCTCGTTGCAGGTGAAGCCGATTTCAGTCATCCAGGATTCATCCGGATGTTTGCGCAGGTCCTGGGCCAGCGCCGCGGTGAAATCCGCGGTCTGCTCCAGCAACATCCTGCGCACCGCGTCGATTCGGCGCAGCCTGGTATCCAGGTCCAAACCTTCGCCGGTCTCGAAAGCCTTCCGGGCCAAATTCACAGCGTCGTTGCTCATGGAGCTAACTTACCCGTCGGTAACTTATTTCGGAAGACCCTCGACCGGCCCGCTCGGCAGATGACACGATCTTGACCGGCCGAGCGGGCCGTCGGCAATTTCCCGCGCGAGGCGTTCGATCGGACTCAGACCAGCTGCGCCCGGACTTCCCGGGTAGCCGCCACCAGATTCCGCAAGGATTCTTCGGTCTCGGCGTAGCCGCGGGTTTTCAGACCGCAGTCCGGGTTCACCCAAAGCTGCCGCGCCGGCACGTGCGCCACCGCGGTCTGCAGCAACTCGGTGACCTCTTGCTGGCCCGGCACCCGCGGTGAGTGGATGTCGTAGACGCCAGGGCCGACGCCCCGGCCGAAGCCATGCGACTGCAGGTCATTGACCACTTCCATCCGGGAACGTGCCGCCTCGATCGAGGTCACGTCGGCGTCCAGGCCATCGATCGCATCGATCACCACGCCGAACTCCGAATAGCAAAGGTGGGTGTGGATCTGGGTGCCGGTGGCGGCGCCCGAGGTCGCCAGGCGGAAGGCCCGCACCGACCAGGCCAGGTATTCCGGCTGATCGGCTTTGCGCAACGGCAGCAGTTCGCGCAGTGCCGGCTCGTCCACCTGGATGATTTTGATTCCGGCCGTTTCCAGGTCCGCGATCTCGTCGCGCAAAGCCAAGGCCACCTGGTTCGCGGTGTCCGCCAGCGGTTGGTCGTCGCGGACGAAAGACCAGGCCAGAATGGTCACCGGCCCGGTGAGCATGCCTTTCAACGGCTTCTCGGTCCGCGACTGCGCGAACGAAGCCCATTCGACCGTGATCGGCGCGCTGCGCGTGACGTCGCCCCAGAGGATCGACGGACGGGTACACCGGCTGCCATAGGACTGGACCCAACCGTGCACCGTGACCTCGAAGCCGTCCAGGTTCTCGGCGAAGTACTGCACCATGTCATTGCGCTCCGGCTCGCCGTGGACCAGCACATCGAAGCCGAGGTCTTCTTGCAGATCCACGACCCGGCGGATTTCCTCCCGCATCAGCTCCTGGTAGTCGACCGCGCTGATTTCGCCCTTGTTCGCCCGGGCCCGTGCGGAACGGATGTCGCCGGTCTGCGGAAACGAACCGATGGTGGTGGTCGGCAGCGGTGGGAGCCGGAGTTCTTCCTGCTGGGCTTTCGCGCGGTCCGCATACTCTGCCCGGTGGAAGTCCGTTTCGGCCAGAGCCGCAGTGCGGGCCCGGACCTCGCTCCGCCGGACGCCTTCGGCGGAAGCCCGGGACGCGATGATCCGGCTGGCGGCTTCGATTTCCGGTCGGGCGGCCTCGGCGTCGGCGAGATGCCCGGCCAAGGTGGCCACCTCGACCGCCTTTTGGTCCGCAAACGCCAACCAGCTGCGCAATTGCTCGGTGAGCTGGGCTTCTTCGGCGGAATCGTGCGGAACGTGGAACGCCGACGTCGACGTTGAGACGGCCAGGTTGATGCCGGCGGCCTTGAGCGCATCGAGTTTGCGCGCCGAGGCGGCCAGGTCATTGCGCCAGATATTGTGCCCGTCGACCACGCCGGCCACCAAGGTCTTGCCCGCCAGAGCCTGCGCTAATCCGGTCAGGTCGGCGGGCAGTTCCCCCTTGAACAGATCCAGGTGAATCGCCTCCACCGGGAGGCTTGCCACAGGTTCGAGCAACTCGCCCAGCGCGCCATAAGGCGTGCTCACCAGTAGCTTCGGGCGGCTCTGCGCCGAACCGAGCACCCGATAGGCCTGTTCCACGGCTGCACGCAGCTCGGCTGCCGGCACTGCGCCGTCGGCGACCAACGCGGGTTCGTCCAGTTGCACCCAGCTGGCTCCAGCGGCGGCCAGCCGTTCCAGCAGCGCGGCGTACACCGGAAGCAATTCAGCCAGCTTGGCCAACGGGGCGAAATCCGCTGGAGCTCCGGCCTCGGCCTTGCTCAGCAGCAGGAAGGTCACCGGTCCGACCAGGTAGGGCCGGGTTTCGATTCCGGACTCGAGCACTGCGGCGAAGTCCCGCACGATGCGATCGGAAGTGACCGAAAAGACCGTGTCCGGACCGATTTCCGGCACCAGGGAGTGATAGTTGGAATCGAACCATTTGGTCATTTCAAGCGGCTGCTGCTCCCGGTCCCCCCGGGCCAGCGTGAAGTAGCCGGCCAAGCCCAGGCCGCCATCGGCGTCGAGCAGGTTTCCGAACCGCGCCGGAATCGCGCCGACGTGGGCCGCGGCATCGAGCACTTGGTCGTAATAGGAGAAGGTCCCCGGAACCGCCGCGACTTCGGTCAAACCGAGTTCCTGCAAGCGCTGTGCGGTGCCGAGCTGGATCTGCTGCGCCGTGGCGGCCAGTTCGGCGGCGTCGATCCGCCCGGCCCAGTAGGATTCGACGGCCTTTTTCAATTCCCGACGGCGGCCGATCCTGGGGTATCCCAAAAGCGAGGCAGCCGGAAAAGGGGTGTTTTCAGTCATGGTTTGGTCCTTAGTGGTTTCGAAGGTCGGCAAGCGAAATGGCCGAGGCGCTCAATGCGCCCGGCTGAAATGCCGGAGTTTGCCGGCCGGCGGTGCTGGACGCAGCAGATTGAGCCGATCCAGCACCTCCAGAGCGGCCTGGTGCTGATTGAAGGTGTAGAGGTGGATCCCCGGGGCTCCCGCATCCAACGCGGCCTTGGCCAGTTCCACTGTGGCGCGGACCCCGATCCGCCGCCGTTCGCCGTCGTCGTCGGCCGAAGCCAGCGCGGCGAGCAGCTCCGGAGCCGGTTCGACGCCGGTCAGCTGGCCCAGGCGTTCCAGCCTGCGCAGGCTGGTGAACGGCATCACTCCGGGGATCAGCGGAATACTGACCCCGGCGCGCCGGGCGCGCAACACCAGGTCCGCGTATTGTTCGGCATGGAAGAACACCTGGGTGATCGCGAAATCGGCGCCGGAACGCTGTTTGGCGAGCAAAACCTCGACATCGTGCTGCACGCTGGGCGATTCCGGGTGCCGGGCCGGATAGGCGGCAACTCCGATCGCGACTTTCCCAGCGGCGAGCATCGCCGAGCGGCGCTGCTCCACCCTGCGGATCAGTTCGATCAGGTCTTGGGCGTAGTTCAACGCGCCGGCTCGGGGTTCCGCACTGCCATCAGTCGGCCGGTCGCCGCGCAGCGCCAGGATTCCCCGGACACCGTGCTCCAACAGATCGGTGATGATGGCGGCCAACTCGTCTGCGGTGTTGCCGATGCAGGTCAGATGCGCCAAGGGACGCAGACTGGTCTCCTGCAACAACCGGTGCAACAGGTCCACCGCGGTGTCGCGATTGGATCCGGAGGCACCATAGGTGACCGAGACATAGTCCGGGCTGGTGCTTTCGAGTTCCCGGATCGTAGTCCACAGGTGCTCGTCGGCAGCCGGACTGCGCGGCGGGAACAGTTCATAGGAGAGCGCGATCGGCGCGTTCTGCGGAGCAGGAGCCGGGCCGGAGAGCGTCTCGAGGGGGTTGGAAATAATACTCGGTGGGGACATTTGCAGACCTTGACCATCGTGCTGCTCCTAGCGAAGCAGCTGCCATCGGAAAAACAGCCGATCCGTACTCCACCGGCAGGAGTGCGCGGAGGAAGCCGATCGGACTGTGCAAATGTCAGGCCCACATGGGGGCACCCACACCCCCGGAGACCGGGGATCGCTGACATGTTACGTTCAGTAACGTGCTTCCCACTCTAAGAAGCGCAGGCCGTGCTGGCAAATCGCCGCCGAATATTTCGCCGAATTAAGATGGCTTCTAAGCCTTTGGACCGGCCACTAATGCAGTTCAGATGGCACGAAGGCCCAGAAATCCGAATATTGCAATGAGTGGCGCCACGCCCTGAATGAGCGCCGGCACGATGAACCCGGGTTTGCTGACCAAGAGAACAACCGCTGCCACCACCATGGTGAAGCACGACATCGCGACTAGACCGGCACCGAACAACACCGTTCCGGCAGCTCCGGTGCACAGCAGCACCACGCCCAGCAGATTTCCGGCCGCCAGCGCCAAGTTGTAATAGCCCTGGTTGAAGGCCATCGGCGCGAGCACGTCGGCTTCGGCCTGGTCTTTCACGCCGAAGCGCTGCCATGCCGATGGCCGCCGCCAGCGGACCGACTCCAACAACCAGAAATATCCATGGATCAAAGCGGCGACGATCGCGAAAATCACGGTGATCCAGGGCAAACTCATCGGCGTCATGCGCCAACTCTAACCCTGGACCGGAAAATCGGTCACCATTGCTTGGCGTTCGGATCGAAGGGCACCGGATTGCCCGCACCGTCGCGCAACCTGGTTCCATCGTTGCGGTCCTGTTGCGCATCTTTGTTCTGTTGGTTCAGCTGATCGAGCTGGCTCGGATCAGGGCTCTGCGACGGATCTGCTGAACCCGGATTCTGCCCGTTCTGGCCTTGCTGCGACTGCTCCGACTTCTGCTGCAGCCTGCCTTTGGCGTCCTGGAGCTGCTGCCCCTCTCCTTGCTGATTCCCACTCGAACCAGCCTGGAAACACCCCTGCGGGGCTGCATCGATGACACCGATTCCCTGGTCGTACAAGGCCTGAGCCGCGCTTTGCTCCCCTGCTGCGCGTTTGGCATCTCCGAGCTTTTCCACGGTGAGCACCAGATTGACCCGGACCCGGCAGGATTCCGCGCTGGGCGCCAGCGCCAGAGCTTGTTCGAATTCGGGCTTCGCGGACTCGAAGTCACCGCTGAGCAGGTAGCCGTCACCATCGTTGAACCAAGCCTTGTACGGCTCAATCACATTGGCGACTTTGAGCACTCCGGCAGCGGCATGCACGCCGGCGGCGTCGCCTTTCGCGAAGGCACTCTCGAGCTGGGCCGAAGCGATTCCCACGCTCAAGGTCTTCGCCGCCAGCAACAGCAGCAACAGCAGCAGAGGTGCCGAGAACAGCAGCAGTTTCCGCCGCAGTCGCAATTTCGCCTGCCGGTCCTGCCGCGATCCCGGCTGCCAGGGCGCGGCCAGGACCGCCGGCTCCAGCCGCTCCCGTTCGGGCGAAAGAATTCGATTCGTCATGGCGCTCCTTTGCTCGGGCGGGCAATACCGGCCGCCGGCGGAGCCAATCGCCGGAGCTCGCGGCCGGCGCCGAAGAGCTCCCAACCGGCCAAAGCCGTCAGGCCGAGGCCGAAAATCCAGGTCAACTCGAATTGTGCGCGCACCTGGCTCTGCCCGTCGATCCTCAGGACGCCTGGCTGGACCCCGGTCATCGCCGCATCGATTCCGTCGCCCGTAGCCCGGTGCACATAGCCGACCCGCAGCTGCTGGGCAATGGACCGCAACATGTTTTCATCGATTTTCGACACTGCATCGGCGCCGGTCGAGTAATCCTGGATGTAGCCCGGGCCAAGGCCGTTTCCGAACCCGGAATTCACCAGCATCCGGCCGCCGGCGGAGGTGCCATAGCCCAACACTGCTCCCCCGGAGACCAGCCCTTCCGGGAGGTCGAACGGAGCCGGCGCCGTGGCCGCGGTCTGTTCGCCGTCGCCCAGGTAGTAGACCACCCGCGCCCGGTCCGGGTGCGCGCGCTTCGCCGCTTCCAGCCGGGCAGCCAAGCTCTTGGCCGCCACGGTCACCGACGAGCCCCGCGAATAGACCGTGATCTCCGGGCTCAGCCCGTCCACCGAGTTGGTCAATGCGTTCGCATCGCTGGTCAACGGAACCAGGACCCGGGTATCTTGGGCGAACCCGATCAGCGAAAACGACGCTCCGGGCAGTTTTGCAGCGATCGACGTGATGTCCGCTTTCACCCCGGTCAGCCGGGGCTGACCATCGCCGAAGTCCTGGGCGACGACCGAGCTCGTGGTGTCCACCACGAAGAACACGTCCAGCTGCGCTGCCGCAGAACTCGCATCGGCTCCGCCCACGCCCGGACGAAGGAACGCCAAAGCCAGCAACAGCACCATCGCGCCCCGGCGCAGCCAACTGATCCGACGGCCGCGCTCGCGGAATGCCAGCCAAAGACAGCAAACCAGCAATCCGGAGCCGGCCAGCAGGATCACCCACCACGGGAACCACGGCGCGAAACTCATCGGCGCAACCGCCAAGCTCCGAAGATCAGCCCGCCCAGTCCGAGGCCGGCCACGGCGAGCCAGGGTTCCGGCTGATCCCGGAGGTTGATCCGCGGTGCTGCCTCGATCCGTCGCGCTTCAGTCGCCTGGACCTGGGCCACGATGTCCTTGGCCGCTGCCGGATCCCCGAGCGGATAGTAGGCCCCGGCGGTCTTTTCCACGGCGGCTTGCAGTTGCCGGGCGGCGCTGGCCTTCGTGCCGGTGGCCTCCGGGCCGTTCGGATTGATGCCGTACACCCGCACCGACTTCCCGACGGCCAGGGCAGCAGCCTGGTCCAGGCTGAACAGCGGCCGTCCGAGCAGCACATTGTCGGTGGCGAAGACCACGGTCCGGGAACGGAACGCATCCGGGGTCTGCGGGAATCCGTTCACGCAAGTCGCCAAACCATCGCCGATCAGCGACGATCCTTTGCCGCTGTAGGTGCCATCGAAGAATCCGGTGTCTTTGCTCTGATCCGACATCGCAGTGTGCGCCGCAGTGAGCTGTTCGCGCACGAATTCATAGTCGTCGGTGAGCGGGAAAACCTGCACGGCCGAGGAATCGAAGATCACCATGCCCAACCGTTCGCCGCGGAAGTTCTGCGCCAAGTCATTGAAGACCTGGACGAGTTCGGCATCCGCATCCACCATGGAGCCCGAAACATCCAGGCAGAGCATGATGTCCCGGTTGTTCGACTGCGGGCTGTTGCTCTGCGGCACGGCCGGCCGCGATGCCGCGATCAGCGCACCGAGGCAAAGCAGCAGGGCCGAGCCCGCCAATACCGCGGTCCAGAGCCGTCGGCGGGCCAAGGCCGCACGGTACCCCGGCAACCCGGTCAGCCGATCGGCGTGTGCCACCGGTGTGCGGCGGCGTTCGCGCTTCGGTCCGCGCCAAGCCCAATAGAGCACGCCCAAGAGCAAGGCCGCACCGATCGGCAGCTACCACCAGAAGACTAAGACCATGCCCGCACCACCTGATGCGCCAGTGACACGGAATGCTCGACTTCGCGGGCACTCTGCAGGCCGAATTCGACCGGGTAGAAGAATTCCACCGCGTCCACCACCGGCGGGAATCCGATCGCCTGCAGCTCGCTGAGCGTCATCCGATCCGAAGCGACCCCGGTGACTTCCCGGGTGAATCCCCGCACCGCCGCGCTGAGCCGCTGGTTGGCCTCCCGGGCATCGATGTCACCGCGCCGGTGGCGGTGCGCGATCTCATCGATCAGCGCGGAATACTTCGCGCGGACCGGCGGCAGCCGTCGCGGCGGCAGTGGCGGTGCGGCTTCGCCCGGCGCGATCCGCAGTTTCCGCGTCCACCAGAAGACGAAGCCCAGCCAAGCGCCGGCCAGCAGCAACAACAACACTCCGGCGGCCGGCCAGAACCAGGCGTAACCGACCGGCGGGAAAAAGCCACCGCTACTTCCCGGCACGTCGGTGCCTCTCCAACAGGCGGAAAACCGTCGGCATCGCGTCCGCGCTGTGGCCCAACCATTCCGCGGAGATCCCTTCGCGGCCCAGCAGCTCGGCCAGGCTCTGCCGCCGGGCCTGCACCGCGGCACCGTATTCGGCGGCCAAGCCGGGCTCGCTAGCCAGAAAGGACATCACGGGCTGCATCTGCTGCACCCCGAGCGGCTCCGCGCCCCATGCCGGATCGCGAAGGTCCGCATCTTCCAGGGTCAGCCACAGGATTTCGTGCTGGGCACGCAACCGGCGCAGCAAACCAGCCAGCTCCGGACTTGCCGCGAGTTCGTCGGCGACCACGATCAGCAGCGTCCGGGTCTTGACGTGCTGCGCGATGAAATCGAGTTGCCCGGTCAGCTCCGAATCGGCCGACGCCAGGGAGGTTTCCCGGTCCACGGTCTGCAGCAACGACTCCAAGTGGGCTTCGCCGCCTTTGGCGGCACTCATCACGGTACCGCTCGCATCACCGTGCACCAGGGCCACTTGGTCTCCGTGCTTCAAGGCCAGGTAGCCGAGGACGCCGAGCAGCAGCACGGTCAGTTCCTTTTTGCTCTCCCCGCCTTTGGCGACCGCAGCCATATTCCGACCGGTGTCCGCGAGCAGCAGCACGGTCTGCTTGCGGACCGCAACATACCTGCGGACCAGGGGCGAACCATGCCTGGCGGTCGCCTTCCAATCGATGTCCCGGACTTCGTCACCGGGCACATAGCCCCGCAGGTCGTCGAAGTCCAAACTCCGGCCGCGGAAAACCGCTGCGTATTCGCCGTCGAGCATGCTGTGGGCTTTTCGGTGCGCGAAGATGAACATCTTCGACTTCACCTTCTGCAGAAGCGTCGCCATCGCCGAATCAGGGGGTTTGCACGGAAGCGAGGACTGCGTCGATCACCGATTCCACCTGGACCTGCTCGGCGACCGCTGCGAAGCCGAGCAGCACCCGATGCCGCAGCACCCGATGCGCCAGACCCTTGACGTCCTCCGGCAATACGTGGTCCCTGCCGTTGAGCAGGGCCACCGCTCGCGATGCTTGGGAAAACGCGATCGACGCTCTGGGGCTGCCGCCGAACTCCACGAATCCGGCCAACTTCGGGTCCAGGTACTGCCCAGCGTGCCGGGTGACATAGACCAGCCCGACGATGTACCGGACGATCGCCGGATCGATGTAGACCCGGCGGGTCAATGCCTGCAGCCTGCGCACGTCGTCCAAGCCCGCGACGGCGGTGGGCTTTGCTTCCGGCGCGAAAACTCCGGCATCGATCCGGCGGATCACCTCCGCTTCTTCGGCCGGCGTCGGATAGTCCAGCACGTCCTTGAGCATGAACCGGTCCATTTGGGCTTCGGGAAGCTGATAGGTTCCTTCCTGCTCGATCGGGTTCTGCGTGGCCAACACCAGGAACGGGTCCGGCAGCGGATACACCACACCGCCGATGCTGGTCTGGTGCTCCTGCATGGCCTCCAACATCGCGCTCTGCGTCTTCGCGCTCGACCGGTTGATCTCGTCGAGCAAGACCAAATTGGCGTGCACCGGACCCAACTGGGTATTGAAGACGCCCTTCGAGGCATCGTAGACCTGGGTGCCCACGATGTCGCTGGGCAGCAGGTCCGGGGTGCACTGGATCCGGTGGAACTGAGCGCTCACGGTATCGGCCAAGGTCTGCGCCGCGGTGGTTTTGGCCAGACCCGGCACGCTTTCGAGCAGGATGTGGCCGCCGGTCATCAATCCGATCAATAGAGTCTCCCGCAGCCGGGCCTGACCCACCACTTTGCCTTCGAAACTCCGGGATATCCCGGCCAAAAGGGCTTGCGCGCTTTGCAAATCCTCCGGGGCGACACGCGCGGCGGTCATCTGGTTCATCTGCGGCTCCACTGCTTCTCGATCGTCCAGCATGCTCCCCCGTCAACGCGGCCGTTTGGTCTCGCCCGGCAAACTCGGGCACCGGGCCGGACATCAAATTCCATCCAATCCAATCACGGCATGCTGTGCAATGGGCAGATCTCCCCATCCGCCCGGGTCGCGTCCCTACCGCCGGAAGAGCTGGCGTTATAGCGTTTCCCCATGACTACAACGACGTGGCCCCAGCTGCCTTCCTATTCATCCGGCGTTTCGGAGTTGCCGTTGCTCGGCGAAACCATCGGTGCGAACTTCAGCCGGATCGCCGCGGAGCACGGCGAGCGGGAAGCGTTGGTCGAAGCCGCCACTGGACGGCGGTGGAGCTATCGCGAACTTGCCGACGCCGTCGGCGAGTTCGCCCGCGGACTGCTTGGTTCCGGAATCCGGAAAGGCGACCGGGTGGGCATCTGGGCGGTCAATTGCGCCGAATGGGTCATCGTGCAATACGCCACGGCGCAGATCGGCGCGAGTCTGGTCAACGTCAACCCGGCTTACCGGCAACACGAACTCGCCTATGCCCTGAACCAGTCCGGCATGCGGATGATCATCGCCCAGGTCGGCTTCAAAAACTCGGCCTTCCGGGAACTCATCGACGCCGTCCGGCCCGAGTGCCCGGCATTGGCCGACGCGGTGTACATCGATGATCCGAGCTGGCAGCGGTTGATCGACGCGGGACGGGACCTGCCCGACTCGGCCCTGGCGGACCGGGCCGCGGAACTCTCCGCCGACGATCCGATCAATATCCAGTCCACCTCGGGCACCACTGGTTTCCCCAAGGGCGCCACGCTGAGCCACCACAACATTCTGAACAACGGCTTCTTCGTGACCGAGACCATCCGGATCACCAACCAGGACCGGATCTGCGTTCCGGTCCCCTTCTCCCATTGCGTCGGCATGGTGATGTGCAATCTCGGCGCAACCAGCCACGGCGCGGCCATCGTGATCCCCGGGCCGGCGTTCGATCCGGCCCGCACCCTG
>SXGS01290478.1_pt1 | contig 19936 bp, 15 predicted proteins | sample 3174681 | NCBI WGS metagenome assembly SXGS01 (sample SAMN11356861, study PRJNA531348) | freshwater metagenome | isolation source: freshwater sample F1-80 | place: China: Fuxian Lake, Yuxi | collected 2017-12-25 | reverse complement strand
TACGCGGCGACCAAGAAGGCGAATGAGCTCATGGCACACACCTACAGCCATCTTTACGGGTTGCCCACCACGGGTCTCAGGTTTTTCACCGTGTACGGCCCATGGGGGCGGCCTGACATGGCGCTGTTCTTATTCACCAAGGCCATTATGGAAGGCCGCGCCATCGATGTGTTCAACGACGGCCGGATGAGGCGCGACTTTACCTACGTGGATGATATCGTGGAGGGGGTCGTTCGCGTCACCGATCGCGTTGCGTCGGGAAATGCCGAGTGGTCCGGCAGCTCGCCGGATCCTGGAACCAGCCGCGCTCCTTACAAGATTTATAACATCGGGAACAACAACCCGGTCGAACTCATGCATCTGATCGCCACCCTCGAGAAGACTCTGGGTGTCCAAGCACGGATGCGCCTCTTGCCGATGCAGCCGGGAGACGTGCCTGCCACCTTTGCGGATGTCGGCGACCTCATTCGGGACGTGGGCTTCAAGCCGGCGACGACGATCGAATTCGGGGTGGAGCGTTTCGTGGCGTGGTACCGCGAGTTCTACGCCAAATAGGCGGCACGCCCGGCGCGTCCCGCGGGTCCGGCCGAGGCGGTTGAACTCGTGCCCGGGGATTGTGCTCCCCGGATCGGTCGGGTAGAATTTCGCTCGGACGCTCATCAGATGCCGTCACACTCCTAGCTTTGGAATGTCATTGTTCTCACATGGTTTCATTCGAGTGGCGGCGGTCGCGCCGGAGGTGAAGGTTGCGGATGTCGGCCACAATGCGGCGGCCATTCTCGAGGCGATGCGGTTGTGCTCGCAGCGCGGGGTCTCGGTGGTTGTGTTCCCCGAGTTGAGCTTGACCGCGTATTCCTGCGGTGATCTTTTCGCGCAATCGTTGTTGCTGGCAAAAGCTTGGGAGTCGCTGGGCGAGGTCGCCAAGGCCACGCTCGAATTAGGCGTCGCGGCAGTCGTCGGCCTGCCTGTGCCGATCAACGGAAGATTGTATAACTGCGCGGCGATGCTGTGCGATGGCCGAGTGCAGGGGCTGGTGCCGAAAAGCTGCTTGCCAACCTCTGGGGAGTATTACGAAAGACGATGGTTTGCTTCTGGACTCGAACTTCCCGCTGGCAGGATTCCGTTGCCTGACGGATCACAGATCCCTTTCGGGAGGGATCTGTTGTTCACGGTAGAGAACATTCCGCAGTGTGTCATCGGAATTGAGGTCTGCGAGGATCTGTGGGCGGTCACCCCTCCCAGCGGCGCCCAGGCACTGGCAGGCGCCACGATGCTGCTCAACCCATCGGCAAGCAACGAGCTCCTGGGAAAAAGCGGCTATCGCCGCGATTTGGTGCGCATGCAATCGGCCCGCTGCCTCGCGGCGTATGTCTATGCCTCGGCCGGACCCGGAGAGTCGTCGACGGATGTGGTTTTTTCCGGTCATTGCATTGTGGCGGAAAATGGGATTGTGCTCGCGGAGTCGACACGTTTCCGCTTCCAGACCCAGTTCGCGTTCGCGGACATTGATTTGGAGCGACTGCAACACGAGCGCCTTCGCAACAGCAGTTTTTCCACCTCGCCCGGCAGTTCCGTTTATCAGCGCGTGGTGTTGTCTTTGAAAACCACGCCGACGGACTTGCACCCGCTAGGGACAGGTCGTCCCAACCCTCCGCTGCCGTTCGTCCCAGCGGACGCTGAGCAACGATCCATGGCTTGCCGTGAGCTTTTCAACATCCAATCCACAGGGCTCGCCAGGCGCCTTCTGCATACGGGCGCGAAGGCTGTCGTCGTGGGGATTTCAGGCGGTCTGGATTCGACCCTCGCCTTGCTGGCCGCCGTGCGAGCCTTCGATACTCTGGCCCTCGACCGAATTGGGTTGGTCGCCGTCACGATGCCGGGCTTTGGCACCACGGATCGAACTCGTGCCAACGCGGAAAGGCTCGCTCTGATCCTGGGTGTTTCGCTTCGCGTCATCCCAATCCAGGAGGCCGTGACGGGGCACTTCAAGGACATCGGGCACGACGCTTCGGTTCAAGACGTGGTCTACGAAAATGCGCAGGCCAGGGAGCGGACGCAGATCTTGATGGATTTGGCCAACCAACAGGGCGCTTTTGTCTTGGGCACGGGGGATCTCTCCGAAGCCGCGCTGGGATGGTGCACATTCAATGGGGATCACATGTCCATGTACCATGTGAACGCGGGCATTCCAAAAACCCTGGTGCGTTACCTGGTGGCTTGGTGTGCCGAAACCGAGTTTGAAGGCGAGGCCTCCGCCATTTTGCGAGATATCTGCGCGACCCCGGTCACTCCGGAGCTTTTGCCCGCCAAACCCGATGGCACGCAAGGACAACGAACCGAGAGCCTCATCGGGCCTTATGATCTGCACGATTACTTTCTCTTTCATATCGTGCGGCACGGGATGCGGCCAGCGAAGATCCTCCATTTGGCGGAACAGGCTTTCCGCGGATGCCACGATCGGGAGACCATTCTTGGATGGCTCAGGGTCTTCGTGGAACGGTTCTTTGCACAGCAGTTTAAACGTTCGACCATGCCAGACGGGCCGAAAGTGGGTTCAGTCGCATTATCTCCTCGCGGCGACTGGCGCATGCCGAGCGACGCGTCGTCGGCGGAATGGCTTGCCGAGATCGACTCCCTCATGGCTCCGCGACCGGGGTCAAAATTTCAGTTGGACGGACGTTGAAGGCTCGTTTGGATGGCGCATCCAATTCGCGGCCCGACCATTAACGACATCCCGGGAACCTCGGTTAGCCGAACATCGTTTTCAGATGGGCCAAGCTGCGGGTGGCTATCAGTTCTGGGCCTTCCTCGAAATTGAAAACTTCCACGGAAACCGTGCCGTCGTAACCAACCTCCCGCAAGGCCTTGGCGATGGGGCCAAAATCCGTGCTGCCAAATCCCGGCCCCTTCAGATTCTGATCGTTGGCATGGAAGTAAGCGAAGTGCGGCCATGATTCGCGGATGATCTGCGGAATAGGCTTCAGTTCCGAAGACATCGCTTTGACATCGAGAATGATTCGGAAACTGGGGCTGGACAGTTCGGCCGTGAAACGAACGGCCTCTTGCGCCGTGTTGATAAAGTTGGTTTCGGAGGGAGCCAGCGGCTCAAAACAAATCACCACGCCTAATTGCTCTGAGCGTCGCACTGCTTCTCGAAATCCATCCAAAGCCCAGCCCCAGCCCGTGTCGAAATCAACCCCGTCCATCAAATTGCGCTGCTTGGGTGAGCCCACCACGACGGTCGATCCTCCAAGATCCGCGCAAAACTCAACCAAGGCGCGCAAATAATCAGCCGTTCGGGCTCTCACCGCCGGATCGGGATGGGTCAGATGCAGCCCTTCCGTGAAGGCCAGGACCCAGTGAATGCCCGAAATGGCGATCCCTTCTCTTGCGGCCAAGGCCCGGATCGCAGCCCGTTCGCCACTCGAAATATCGGTCACATATTTCGAAATTGTGAAGGGCGCAATCTCGATGGCGTCGTATCCCGCTTGCGCGGCGAATCGAAAACCGCGCTCCAGCGGCCAAGGTTGAAAGATCTCGTTGCAAATGGCGAACCGCATAGTTTTCGCGATGGGGTTGGGGAATGGACTAATGAGCCGGCTAGCGGGTTTATCAGACTATCAATCTGGGAGAGGTTTGCCGCGGGTTTCGGGGGCGAGCCACACAACAGCCATGCCGACCAGATACACAAGCGTGACCACGGCTCCCATCTGAGCGTAGTCGCCCTCGTAATGTTTCACCAAGTGGCCGCTGGTGAGCGCCCCGACAGCGGCAACGATCCGGCCAAAGTTAAAACAGATCCCTTGGCCAGTGGCGCGGACGCGAGTCGGGAAAAGCTCCGGAAAATAGAGCGGGAACCACCCATAGAACGCCGCCGTCGAGCAACCGACGAGGGCGACCATCGCCAGCAAGCCGGGGCCGTAGGCGGAAACAAGCCGGAACAACAGGCCACAGCTAACGAGGGAAACAGCGCATAAGCCAAAAAAGCCAATGCGCCTTCCTATGGGCCCGCCTATGATGGGGGCAAGAAGGCTGCCTGTGATCGCGCCAATCGAGAGGGCCATTTGCGCATTGGCTTTTGCCTCGGGCATCGTGCCCCCTGTCAAACGATCCACCCAAAGCGGAATCCATTGAACGGATCCCCAAGTGCCGATGAGCGCCACGGAGGCCAGGACGATGCCAATCAGGGTGCGTCCCAGCAAGGGAGGGGAAAACACGTCGGCCAAGGGCTTGTTTTTCCTCCCAGTCACCGCTGATTTCCAACGCTCCGACTCGGGAACGAACAATCGAATCAGGAAAGTGAGGATCGCGGGGCTGGCGCCCACCAGGAACATCCAGCGCCAGGACTCTTGTGTGACAGGAACCACCATCGCAAGAAGACCCACCAGCAGCATGCCCAGATTGGCGGCCGCGCCGATCGCTCCGGCGAGCCAGGGACGATGCTTTTCGGGCCAGCACTCCATGACCAGAGCGACTCCGAGTGCCCACTCGCCTCCCATGCCGAGGGCCGCGATGAATCGAAAAGCGCCCAGATGCCAGGGTTCCCTGGCGAAATAGCCCGCACCGCTGAAAACCGAATACACCAGGATGCTCAGCGTCATGGCTCGAACCCGGCCGATCCGATCCCCGAGCCATCCGAACAATCCGCCGCCCAGAGCTGCTCCAACCAAGAACGCCGCGGTGATCCGCCCCATCCATTCTCCAACCAGGGCGTCGCCTCCCGTCCCGAGCATGTCCCTCAGCGCGGGCCGCGCCACGACGGGAAACAACCCTATCTCGAACCCATCAAACAACCATCCAAGAAAGGCCGCAGTCAGTGTCAACCACTGTGCTTTAGTCGGCATCACCCGGGATTCATTTGTCGACGAGGGTTGGTTCATAGGGATTCAAGGACTCCAAACCACAAGATCAGCAAGCGCCTGGATGAACTGCCCCATTCAAGGGTTTGGATTTCCCGACTTCACCATCTGGCCGCCCGGCATGGCAAGCCTCATCCCAAACAAAATCAACTATCGCGAAATGGATGATGCCAGGGCCTCTTGAGCCGTTGAACCTTAAAACGCCAACTAAACCTCGTGGGGATTTGCTAAAGCCTGGATGAGAAAGGCTTGACCAAGAGGGAGGCATATCCCTTGTGGATCTGGTGAGCGATTCGGAAAAACTTTATCGCCAAGATCAGACCTCAGAATTTCTGAGGCCATTTGGGAAAAAGAATTGAGTGTTCAGACCTCAAAACATCCCATCTCCCCGTCGGATGGGGCGAGGGATCTGGTTGCAGTGAGGATTTCAAGGAAATGGAAAACGATTTGTTGGCAACGCATGACCCCTTCTTTCCTGCGGTCTGAGGATCTTGCGAAGATTCGCCTTGGGCCACTGCCGTTTTAAGGTGCAGAAAATAGGTGACGTTGCGAGCCACGATGCGAGCCACAGCAGGAAAAATCCTACCCAACCCGTACCTCGGCTCTCACCGAACAGATTCGTTCCCTTTCGGATAGTTGAACCGAACTTGCTCGAAGACTCGGGATCGAATGTCGATGCGGGGGAGAATGGCGTCGAACTGAGTCACTCCTTTCAGCAAAGGGTGCGTTCCAGAGAAATGTGAAGTGTCTCCTGTTTTCTCGCCCGTCGACGCGCTCTCCACCGCCGATAGGGTGAGACGTTTGGCGCCGTCCGGATGGACGATATCAATCTCAATCGCGGGCGCGGCGATTCGGATGAAGTTGTCCATGTGCCCGTCCAGGACGTAAGCCGTTAATGTTCCTGTGGCGGAGTCGAGGAGCAACTCCAAGTGATAAGCTTCTTCCCCCAAAACCACAGGGGCGCCTCCGTGAGGCGGTGAGTGAGCGTGGGCGTGGCCGTCCCCGTGAGGGCCACTCCCGGTGCGACCGGATCGGTCTGGATTACGGTCGCATCCTGGCGCCAAGACACAGGCGAGGGCGAGAAAGAAGCTCAAGACAGCGGTTCGATCCAACCCGGCCAGGGGGTTGGGCTTGGGTTGGGGGATTTTCCGTGGTGAATCGATCATGGCTCCCGAATGCAGTAGAGAAAACGCTCCCCTCGGAGATACAGCTCTCGGTTCGCAAGCGCCGCAGACGCGCTGAAGACGTCATCCAAGCGGTTGACAGCCAGCAGGGCATTTTCGGTGTCGTGGCGCAGCACTGCGGTCGATCCGTCGCGGGCCGTGATATACAAACGTCCTTGGGCCGCCACCGGTGAAGCGAAGATGAAGTCGCGGAGGCCTTCCAGCCGCAATGGTTCGCCCCGCGGTTTGCCGCTCACTGGCTCGAGGCGTGACAGCACGTTTTGATTATGCCTGAGAAAATACAGCGTGTTCTCATAGAGGAGCGGGGAAGAGACGTAAGGGGTGAGCCGGTTAAGGCGCCACGCGACTTTGTCCGTTGCGGTGATGTCACCCTTGGCGCCGGAAAGGCGGATCGCCAGCATCGCCTGCCAATCGTAGCTGTTGCCGGCGAAGACCATGCCATGCCCGGCCACTGGCGAGGAGACGACATTGCGCGACAATCCGGCACATTCCCAAAGCATTGCGCCTGTCGCCAAATCGTAACCGCGGACGCGCTTGGTGGCGCTGACGACAACCTGTGCCTTGCCCTCATGCTCGACCACGAGAGGGGTCGACCAGGAGGTCTTCTCGTCCCGGGCGATTTTCCAAATCTCCCGCCCGGTTTTCTTGTCCAGAGCTTGGAGCGAGGATTCGCCCTCGTGATCCCAGCAAATGATCAGCTTGTCCCCGTGCAAGACCGGTGAACTCCCCTCGCCATGAGCGTGGTGTGTTTGCATTTGGCCCAAGCTTTTCTGCCACTTCAGTTCCCCCTGGAGGTCCAGGCAATAGAGGCCGCGAGAACCGAAGAAGGCGTAGAGGAGCTGGCCATCGGTGACCGGGGAGTTCGAGGCGAGGCTTCCGGTTTCGTGGCCTCCCTCGTGCGGGAACTCTTCGCGCAGGACCTTCTTCCAACGGATGGCTCCATTCAGCCGATGGATGCTCAGGACGGCGAACTCGTGTCGGTGAGTGACAGGAAGGTTGTCGTGGGTGCCTGGGGCATTGTCGTAGACCGGCTTTTGAGCATCACCGACCGGCGAGGCCACTGTGACGAAGACAGAGTCACCAAAGACGATGGGGGTGGAGTGTCCTTTGCCTGGCAGCGGAATTTTCCATAGAATATTGTTGGTCTCACTCCAAAAAACGGGAGGTCGAGCCAGAGGCGCCACTCCTGTCGCCAGTGGTCCGCGCCATTGAGGCCATTCACCAAGAAGGCCGGTGCCAGGCTTGTTTGCGGCGTTTGCTGCCTTCGCCAGGACCACCGCGGCGGCCAGGATGCCGAGGGTGCGCTTGTAGTTCACCATGACATCTTAATCCAAAGGGTGAGAGCTGGAGACGGAGCAACGCGGGGTGGCAATGCGTACCTGCGGTTGGAACCTGTGGAAATGCGATGCTTCTGGGGCACGAGAGGAGCCTACACCATGAGCGGTGCGTGGCAACGCTGAACCTCCTAAAGGAGTGTCTGGTTGTCCACCGTTTGAGCTAAAAGGATTGCCTATTCACTTCGTGGAGGCAAAGTCTTCCCTGTCACCCATGCCGAACCCAACCCAACCCAGCGAGGTCCGTGGATTCACCTTGATTGAACTCCTGGTCGTTATCGCGATCATCGCCATCTTGGCGGGGATGCTGCTGCCCGCCCTGGGCAAGGCGAAGGCGGCTGGCAAGAAGACCAAATGCCTGAGCAATTTGCACAACATGGGTCTTGCGATGCTCATGTACGCGGACGACCATGACGGCTTCATCCCCCGTGGGAACAACCCGGTGTGGTGGCAAGTCCTCACGCCGAACCTAGGCGCCTCGGCGAAGGATGGATACAAGAAGGTCCAGATTTACACCTGCCCGAGCTATCCGGATAAAAGGCAGTTGATCTGTTACGTGGTCAACGCTTGGACTTTCAGCAGTCTCCGGGACACGGTAGGCACGGAAGTCACAGGCATGGCGAGAATCACCAGAGTGCAGCAACCGACCGACACCATCTATTTCGCGGACAACGAAAGTGGTTCGTGGCGTCCGGTCATCGCCGTGTTGGGCGCGTTTGGCTCGACTGAGTTAAACGACGTCTGGAGTCCGTCCCACCTGCCATACAATGCGGGAAGCAAGAGGCTGAACGGGGATCGAAGAGTGGCCAGCGCCCGGCACGGGCGTGGCGCCAACCTCATGTATTACGACGGGCACGCTGGCTGGAAAAAGGCGGAGCAAATCGCCGTGGACGATTGGCGCGAGCAGCGTTTTTAACCCGCCGCGGAATCTTCGTTCACCGCAATTTCCAATCCCGAAGAATTGTGCTGTAATGGAGCACGGGATAGTCCTTCGTCGAAGTCTCCCTAAAACCCGCCTTGATGATTCCTTCGGAGAGCCCGCGCATGTGCGCGGCGCCCCAAGGAACGACAACCTTGTCCGATCCGGAAAGCTCCGACTGAATTTCTTTCAACAGATGATCGTTCCGCAGCGTGAGCAGGTCGTCCATGAGGTGTTTGGCCAGGCTTGGATTTTGTGATTGCCGGAGCCATTCGAGGATCAATTCCGGTGTCAACCCCTCGGAGTGAGCGCGGGTGGCCAAGTTGAGGAAAACGATGGACATTTCAGAGAATTGCTCCACGTCCACATCGGCCGGCCGGAGCCTGCCTCGAGTTGGCTCGAATGCCTCCTTCTGCTCTGCAAGACCCAAGGACGAAGCCACCCGCTTGTAACTGAGGTCGTGTTTGAGCAACTTCTTCCGATCCGTTACTCCTTCCATCAAAACCGTCGCGTTGGTTGGGAATGAGGCCGTGATTTGGCTGTAGAAACTCGGCTCTCCAATGTGCATCATCGGGACCAAGAGGATCGTTTTGCCATCCGCTCGATCATACTGTTTGGCGACCGCCGACAACTTGTTGGCGCTCAATTCCAGAAAGCCACCCGTGAAGTGGGTCACCGCGAGCGAGGCGCACCAGGCTAGATAGGCGGCGCAACACGGCGCCAGCAAGAATAGATTCGCCGCGCCGAATCCAAACGAGTTCAACAGGCTAAATCCCCGGTTTCCAATCCGCCCATCCGGGATGAAAGGCCCACTCAATCCGCACCCGGAGCGAATTCTGGCGAGCACTCCCAATCCCAACAAAAGCTGGCCGATCGAAATGCCCCACGTGAGTTGCGAGATGTGGTCGAAGTAATAGATGGACGGGGGGATTGCCACGAGCCAGACAAAGGGGCCGAAAAGGGTGATCGGGACGAAGAAACGCTTTGGAATCATTGGGGTGAGGCCCATGAGGAGGTAGGTCGCCAGCGTCGCGACCGCGCTGAGCAAAAACACGACACCGCGCACCCCCGACAGAATCCGCAGATCCCACTGGTGATTGATGGTGTCGTCCAACGTGGACAACACCCCATCGGCCAGAAACAATCCGAGGCACCAGCCTAAGACAACGGAAATGAACTTCTTCAAGGACATTTTGGGTTGAGCTGTGGAACCTACGCCTGGATGATGCCTCCCGACAAGGAAGAACAACTGGCGGGTTGAGGAGATTGGGCGGAGCGGACGGATTGGGGTGTCGAAACCAATGACCGTTTCGCTTCGCCTACTCTACGAAAACATTGTGGCGGCTCCCCGGAGTAATCGCCGCCTGGCTGGAACTTGGCCAACCCAAGCTCTCATCTCGAATCCCGCCGTCCCGCCACGGCCGCCACTCGGTTATTGGCTGGCAGCCCGGGTGGGGGCGTACTCAATTCGTATGATTTTGGAATCGACGTTGTTGCCCCAATTGGCGCCAAACTCAATGATGTACAAACAGCCATCCGGGCCAAGCTCCATGTCCATGGGACGCTTGAAAGTCATGCCCTGTAGGAAGGGTTCGATCTTGAGCACTTTTCCAGCGGCGTCCAATTTTACCGCCATGATCCAATTGCGGGTCCATTCGTAAATGAAGAGGGTGCTGTCGAACTCGGCGGGGAGTTTGTGCGGCGACTGCAGTTTAGGGTCGAAATAATAAACGGGGCCCGCCATCGCGGTGCGGCCGCCGGACCGCAGCATCGGGAATCGAGTGGAGGGGGAGGCGGGATAGTAAATCAAGGCGGGCTGGGCTGGGGGCAGTTCTTTGATGCCCGTGTTGTTGGGAGAATCGTTGATGGGACGCCCTGGGTTGTAGAACGCAGGAGTGAAATCACTCGACATCCAGGGCTCTTCTTTCGGGGGCCACTCGGATTCCGGTTTGCCCTCTTTCTTGGCTTTCTCCCGTGCGGCCTTCGCGTCCATGTGCTTCTGCCGGGCCACGTAGTCAACGGGGGCGTAGGGCTTGTTGTTGGCAACGAAATAAGGCCAGCCAAAGAAGCCGGGACCTTTGGCCTGGTTGATTTCGTCATGTCCCGCGCCGCCCCGCTTTTCATCCGGTTGTCCGGCGTCCGGACCGACCTCGCCCCAGTAGAGGAAGCCTGTCTTCGGATCTATCGAGATGCGGAAGGGATTGCGGTTGCCCATCACGTAGATTTCGGGTCGCGTCCCCGGTGTTCCTGGTTTGAAAAGATTTCCCTCTGGGATTTCATAACCTCCGTCGGCCTTGGGCTTGATGCGAAGAATTTTTCCAGTTAACGAATTGGCATTTGCCGACGAGCCCTGGGCGTCCCACGGATAGCGGCCCGGGCGCGGGTCGTTGGGGGAATAGCCGTCGGAATCGAACGGATTCGTGTTGTCCCCGACGGAGATGTGGAGATTCCCTTTCGCGTCGAACGCAAGCGAACCGCCCACATGGCAGCACTGCTCTCGTTGGACGGGTATGTCGAAAATCTTTTTTTCACTCGCGAGATCAAGCGCTTCTCCCTTCAAAGTGTAGCGCGAGATTCGGATGATTCCCGATTTCCCCCTTCCGTCATGAGTGGTCTCGGGAAGCGAATGATTGAGATAGACCCAGTTATTCCGGGCAAAATTGGGGTCCAGCGTGATGCCCAGCATGCCTTCCTCCAGCCCGCCGAACACGTTGATGGAGGCGATGATGACCGTCGTTTTGGTGTCCGGCTTCCACATCTTGACCACACCGGCCCGCTCCGCCGTGAAAACTCTTCCATCGGGCGCCACGGCCAGTTCCATCGGATCCTTTAAGGTTTCCGCGAGCTTGCCGTCCACTTCGCGATCGGCGTCGAGGACGACTTTGCGAAAATCTCCGTCTATTTCATACTGGGGCGCGGCGGGAGCGGATGCGTCTTGAGCGAAAGATTGGGTCATCGGCGTCAAGCCAGCAATCAAGGTGCACGTCAGAATCGTGATATTTCGCATAGGCAGAGGTCTGGACGGGAGAGGCGAATCAAACATTCATCGAAATCAGCGCGCGAGAAACTCGACGCACACCGGAGAGCCCACCGACACGCTTTGGCCGGTTGGTTCAAGCCGGCCGTTGATTTGATCGATGCGGAAAACGTGCGCGGTGTCCGAGCTCTGCCCGCCAGCAATGAGGTATTTGCCCGTGGGATCAATCCCGAAACCCCGCGGAATCTTGGCCAGGGAAGGTTCATTCTCGACCAACTTCAAGCGGCCTTGGCCGTCAATGGAAAACACCGCGATCGTGTCATGTCCCCGGTTGGAGCCGTAAAGGAATCTGCCGTTTGGATGCGCGAATACTTCCGCCGTGCTGTAACTGGGTTGGACGGCGACCCCTTCCGGCAGCGTGGAAACGGTGTGGATCTCGCTCAGCCGGCCTGTGGCGGGTTCGTAGCGAAACGCGGTCATGGTGCAGACCATCTCGTTGATCACGAATCCAAAGCGCCCTTTCGGATCGAATGCGAAATGCCTTGGACCCGCTCCTGGACTGACGGAGGCGAATGCCGGGTCGTTGGGCGTGAGAGTGCCTTTTTCGGGATCGAAGCGGTAGATTTTGACTTGGTCCAGCCCCAGGTCCGGGACAAAGACGAAACGATTCGCAGGGTCGGTGTAAATGCCATGGGCATGCGGGGCTTTTTGCCGCGCCGGATTCACGCTGGAGCCGGTGTGCTGGACAAAGGCGCTCGCGGGCCGGAGGGTTCCATCGGCATTGAGGGGCAGGCATGCCACGCTGCCTCCGGAGTAATTAGCCACGAGGACGTTTTTTCCGGCGGGATCCACCACCAAATGAGTTGGCCCCGGACCACCCGAGAGTTGTTGATTGAGTTTTGTGAGTTTTCCGCTGCCAGCATCAATGGCCCAAGACGTGATGCCACCGCCCTTGTCCACTTCTCCTACGGAATACAAGAATCGTTTGTTGGGATGGATTGCCAGGAAGCCCGGATTCTGCGCCTCCGCAACCAGGGTCGCATCACTGAGATGACCCGTGGCAAGGTCGAGTCGCGAGTGATAGATGCCTTTGCTTGCCTTGCCCGTGTAGGTGCCGAAGTAAACGCTCACTGAAGCAGGGGCGGCGTTGGTGGAGGACGAGGATGCCAGGTTCATAATCGTGAGACTCCCGATAATAGAAAGGGCTCGATGAAACGGTTTCGTCAGCATGCGCTAATCACAAAACCAACGAGCGCAAAAATCCAGACAAATCAGAAGCCTGCGGCGAGCTCCTTGGTCTCGGCTGTTCGCCAGCCGATGGGCCGTCCAGCTCCTTGCGACATGAGCGCCGGCCAAGGAAGCGGAATGCCTGGGTCACGGAGGCAGTCGGGGGATGCGGCACCCCACGGCAGGAGCGTTGGTGACGGAGATGAGCCGGCCAGCCAACAGCGCCTCAAGAGCATCCCGAAGCTCGTGTTTCGTGGGGGCGGGACGAGTCCTGAGGTCATCCGCCTGGCGATCATCGATGCGGCCATGGTAAACGAGCTTCGCGCCGGGAGCGAAGACGGCCACTTCCGGGGTGATCCTAGCGCCAGCCATCCCGACAAGCGCGTGCCGCGGATCCCTCAATAGGTCGATCGAGTAACCGAACCTCTTCAGGTGTTGCCGAGTCTTTTCTGGGGTTTCGTCCACGGAGGGTTGGATCAGCCAAAAAGCCACGCCCAGTTTTGAAAACTGACGTTGCAGCCTTTGGATTTCCGGCGCGTAACGGTTGCTCACGGGACAATCGATGCTGATGAATATCAGGACCACGGCCCGGGCAGAGGAGTCCTCGAAAGGGCTGCGCTCGCGGCCATCCAGGTCGACCACCCCGGTGGTGGCTTCCGGCGAGGACCGGGAAGCTTCAACCTCCGCGGGCCGGGCTTGAGCCGCAGCGGTTAGGCTGGACCACGACTGGATCGCCGCGAGCCATGCCGCCAGCAAAATCCCTGGCAAAACCCGGCGGGAGCCAAGTGTGGGAAAGCCATTCCGAACACGCGTCACAAGCCACATGGCCGCTGGCCTTATCCCAGCAGGTGTTGGATCACCATCTGATCAAGCTCTTGATAATCGCGATCCGCGATGAGTTGCTTCGATTTGGTTTCGTCAAAACTGCGGACTTTCTCGAGCAGCCGAAGAAACGTCTTGCGGCTGTTGTCCAAGTGAGCCAGCCAATGATCCACCTTGGTCGTGCGGAATGGATGGACGTCGAAACAGATGTATTCTCCATTCTTTCCGTAACCATTACGTTCCATCGCACGCACCTGATTGAACGCAACCCTCAGATTCGAGCTCCCAAACGGCTTGTCTTGATCGAACTTCAATCCGTTCTGATCGTTCAAATGCAGCGACCAAAGTTTTCCGAAAGCCATCGCGAAATCTATTTCATCCGCGGGGTCTAGCCCGGCGAGAATGCAGTGGGCGGATTCGATCAACGCCCCAACCCGTTTCGGATCTCGGGTCAAGTGGGCCAGCGCAATCGCGTGGCCGATCGTGGGGATGTAGGCGTGATCCATGGGTTCGTTCGGCTTCGGCTCGATCGCTATGCGAATCTTCTTGTCGTGGGCCAGCATTTTGTCGAGTGCCTGAACGAGCAGCTCCACGCTCTTGCGCCCATCCTTGGACTCGCGCAGGTAGGTGCCCTCCCGGGCCAGCCACAGCACCAGAATATCCGTGCCCAGCTCCTTCGCTATATCGATCGACCGGAGGGAGCGGTCGATGGCGTATCGGCGGCATTTCGGGTCGTTGCTGGTGTAGGCTCCATCGACGGTCATGGGGCTGAACCATAGCCGCGGCGCCACCATTTCCGCGGCAATCCCGGCGTCGTCCAGCCGCTTTTTAAGGGCCTTGGCCTCCTTGCTGATCACGGCCCACGACTTTCCATCGATGTCGGGGATGGCGTCGTCATCGTGGAACATCATGGCGTCGTAGCCTCGCGCCTTGAGTTGGTCGAGTTTCCAGTCGAAAGTTTGGGCTGGTCGAGTCGTGGGACCGTATGGATCTTGCCCTTCGCTGATGTTCCAGGGTCCAAAACAGAAACGATGCGTATTTTTTGCCATAGAATGTGATGATAATTCGGCCACCCCAGCTCGGGCAATAAAGGCGCCACGCAAGATTTGGTTCCAGCATTTCGCGCCCCGGCAAGGGATGAACTGGATTTACGGTAGGCCTTCAAGCAAAGAATGGAATTCAAAAATCATGACATCGAAAAGCATGGATGCCCGGGCCGTCCCGAGTGTTTTTTGTGGCGTTTTTCCTCCAGTCATCCTACTGCATCAAGGATGCCGATGCCGAAGCGATGCCCCCGGTCTTCGGGAATTCGCGGCCGGGAACCCGGAGCCATCAGCGCCGGAAAAGCGAGCCGCGTCTTTTCCCCCTCCGGCCCCGCGGGTCGATCGAAGAACGGGCCGGCGAAACCGCCGGATCGCACCCGCGTCAGAGCCACGGCTATGGCTCGTGTTTCACGATGAACCCCGAAACAAACGTGTCCGCCGACTCACAAATCGCCTCTTTTCTGGGCCACCTCGAACACGAGCGCCAGGTGTCCCCGCATACGATTCGGAATTATCGGCAGGCCTTGAGCGAGTTCGCCCGGTTTTACAAGGAGGCTCATCAATCGAAGCCAGATTGGGGGCGTTTGAATCGGGACGATTTTAGATATTACTTGCGCTCCCTTGGACGCCGGTCCGGAGCCACAGCCCGCTCGTTGGGCCGAGCTTCCGTGCAGCTTCGGTTTTCAGCCCTCAGATCCTTTTACAGATGGCTTGGGAAGACGGGGCTGGCGAACATCAATCCGGTCCGGACAATCACCCTTCCCAAGCAGCCACGCCGGCTCCCGAAGTTCCTGGGTGTGGAGCAATCGAAACGTTTGGTGGGAGCGCCACTGGAAGCCCTCGCGGGAATCCCATCGGACAAACTAACGGCGGAGCTTCGAGTGGCTTACCTCCGGGACGCGGCGATTCTGGAGCTCCTGTACTCCGCCGGATTGCGCATCAGCGAGCTCTGCGGGCTGCGTGTGGAGGATGTCGACCTTCACGCGAGAACGCTCCGTGTTCGAGGGAAAGGCCGAAAAGAACGCCTCGCGCCCTTTGGAGTGCCCGCGTTGAAGGCCTTAAACGAGTATTGGCGCGCCTGCGGGCAGCAGCGGAGCCCGGAGAGTCCGGTGTTTCTCGCGTCGACAGGCTCGGATGTGGCGCCAGTGTATCCGCGTCAAATCCAGCTTCGGCTCAAAACCTACTTGGCTTGGGCGGGGATCGACACCGACCTGACGCCCCACAAGCTACGCCACACTTTCGCAACGCATCTTCTGGACGCAGGAGCGGACTTGCGCAGCGTGCAGGAATTGCTTGGCCATGCGCACTTGGCGACCACGCAGGTCTACACCCATGTCACCACGGACCGCCTCAAACGGATATATGACGAGGCGCATCCCAGGGCCTGAAGCCGCGCTGGCGCAAACCGCAAAAATCTCGAGCGGGAGCTCGGATTGGCCGTCGCGACAGCTGAGAATCGGGCCGATTGAGAAGTTCGTGGTTGCCGCCTTTCCGGCCAGCGACTATAGCCATTGGGGCGATTCCAGAGGCGATGAAAACACTCCGTCATTCTCTCTTGCCGCGCGGCATTGGCGCTTCGTGCTGCGCCCTGTTCTTCCTGTTGGCTTTCCTGCCCGCGCGCGCGGAGATGCAGTTCGACGTCTTCCTCGGCTACGAAGGCCTCGTTCGCGAGGGAGCTTGGTTTCCGGTCGCGGTGGAGATCCACAACGACGGCCCATCGTTCGACGCGGTGCTTGAAATATCACCCGCAGCGGCAGGCGTTCCTCAAACCCGCCGCGTTCAGGTGGAGTTGCCTTCCAATACTCGAAAGCGCTTTTTTATTCCGGTTTTTGGGTCGACAGGGAGGATGACGAGCTGGAACGCGCGCCTGCTCGATTCGAAAGGCAAAGTCCGCGCCGAACGCGCTTCCATTCGACCGAAAGACGTTGCCTGGGAAGCCCCGTTGCTTGGAGCCGTCCCGCGGTCATTCACCACGGCTCCCGCGCTTCCCGAGATGAAGATCCCCCAACCAGAGTCTCAACCGCGCGTCGGCCGCCTCGCGGCAGACCTGTTTCCGGATAACCCGATCGTCCTCGAGGCATTGTCCGCCCTCTATTTGAATTCGGAAAAGGCCCTGGAACTGAAGGGACCGCAACAAGCGGCCTTGTTGGCTTGGCTCCATGGCGGAGGACATTTGGTGCTGGCTGTTGAACAACCCTCGGACGTCAATTCCTTGCCCTGGCTCAAACAGCTCATGCCTGGAGAGGTCAAAGGCCTTTCAAAAGTTCAAATGAACGGGGAATTGGAAGCTTGGATGAGGTCGAGTTCAACCACCACGGGTATCAAAGGCACTTCGGTCGGTCGAATGATGCCTGCCTTGGATCTCAAGCTTCTTCGCCGGTACGGGATCAGGCCTCCAAGCACGAATCAGAATCAGTTTTTGGAGCTCGAGCACCCCTTCGCGATGTTCTCGGCGGACGCTGGGATTGCCAGCGCCACGGTTTCCGTCGCTCAGTTGGTCCCGACGGAGGGGAGGGTAATGGTGCAGGTGGGGGACACGCCCTTGGTGGTGTCCGCCCACCGTGGCTCCGGAAAGCTGACCGTGGTGCTTTTCAGCCCCGAACGCGAGCCGTTCAAGTCGTGGAAGAACAGGGACTGGTTCTGGGCGAAGCTCATTGATATCCCCGAAACGGCCTATGTTCCGCAAAACGCGAGGTATGGCGGCAGGGGGTTGGACGGGGTTTTCGGGGCCATGATCGACAGCAGGCAGGCCCGCAAGCTGCCTGTGAAATGGCTCCTGGCCATCCTCGGCGTTTATCTGATCGTGATTGGCCCCTTCGATCATTATATCCTGAAAAAGTTCAACCGACAGATGCTCACTTGGATCACGTTTCCCCTCTACGTCCTGGCCTTTTCGATGCTGATCTACTTCATCGGATACAAGCTGCGGGCGGGCGAAACCGAGTGGAACGAACTGCACGTGGTCGACATCCTCCCTCGTGGCGGCCGAGCCGAGTGGAGGGGGCATACGTTCATGTCCATTTATTCGCCTGTAAACTCGGAGTATCAGATCGCCGCCGATCAGATGCATTCGACGCTGCGGGCCGAGTACGGCGGGGTGTGGATGGGAAACCAGGATACCGCAAGACTTCGAGTGGAGCAGCTCGGGAAGGGTTTTGACGCGCGAGTATTTGTTCCCGTCTGGACGAGTCAATTGCTGGTCGCTGAATGGCTGCAGCCGGGAGTCATGCCCGTCGTGGCGACGCCCACCGTCGGGCAGGACGACGTCTTGGAATTGAGACTGCAAAACAATCTGCCGCGCGCTGTAGGTCCCGTGCAGATCGTGTTTCGGGATCGCGTTTATCACGCGCCAAGCCTCGCCGCCAATGGTTCGACCAATCTGGCCCTGGCGCCAGGTTCGGGAGAGCTCCTGGAAACACACGTAAAACGGCTGAGCGAGGAATTCGCGAGCAAGATCGACAATCGCCTTCGCGCGCTCGGCGACGCCCAAAGGGGGCGGATCGATAATCTTGTCGAAGCCTCCATGGCCGCCAGTTTTATCGCCGCGGCCGCCGCCTCCCAAAATCCCGACGGGCGCCACTTCGTTTACTCGCCTGGCTTCGATCTCCAACGCTTCAGCCAGCGCGGCGACGCGGTGGTCTTGATCTGGGACGCCGATCAGGGCGCCGTGGCGCCCTTCCACAAGTTCGCCGCAAAAAGAACCCAGAAGAACTCCTTGCTCCGCCTGGTGGTCCCCGTGCCAGCACGGGACGGCTAACCCTTGAACCTTAAAACGGCAGTTGCCCATGGCGAATCTTCTCAAGATCCTGGCGGTAAAGTTCTTCCGAATCGCTCACCAGATCCACAAGGGATATGCCCCCTCTTCGTCCAGCCTTTCTCATCCAGGCCTTTGCAAATCTGCACGATGTTCAACGGCCGTTTTAAGGCTGAACTCCGATCCGCCTGCACTCCCCCAGTCCTCCGCCTGACCTCCCCATCATGAGCACAAGCCCTCCCGCACCACCTCCCGTCCCGGCAGTGCGCACTTACGATCTCACGCGCGCCTACGGCGCCATGACCGCTTTGAGCCGGCTGAATCTGACCGTGAATCGCGGCGATTTGTTCGGTTTTATCGGCTCCAATGGCGCTGGGAAAACAACGACGCTCCGGATCTTGGCCACGTTTTTGACACCCACGGAGGGGCGAGCGGAGATTCTCGGGAAGGACGTCGTTCGGGAGGCGGACTCTGTGCGGCACATGATCGGCTACATGCCTGATTTCTTCGGCGTTTACAAAGACATGGAAGTCACGGAATACCTGGATTTTTTCGGAGCCTGTTATCGGATCCCTTCGGGGAAACGTGAAAAAACCGTGGTTGATGTGCTGGAGTTGGTGGGGCTATCGGAAAAGAAGGGAGCCTTGATTGGAGCCCTCAGCCGCGGCATGCAGCAACGGCTGGGCCTCGCCCGCGTGCTGATCCACGACCCTCAATTGCTCTTGCTCGACGAGCCGGCCAGCGGCCTGGATCCCAGGGCGCGCATTGAAATGATGGCCATTCTCCAGGAACTCCAGCGCCTGGGCAAAACCATTATCATTTCCTCCCACATTCTCAGCGAACTCCAAAGCCTCTGCAACCGCGTCGCCATCATCGAGCTCGGGAAACTCATCTACTGTGGGCCGGTGCAGGGAGCGCGCGATCAAATGGGCGTGGGCAGAGTTCTTTGGATCACGACGACCTCCGACTTGACCATGGCGAAGGATCTATTGGCGGTTCAGTCGGAGGTCGCCGCCGCCGAAATCGTGGAGGGCAAATTGAGAGTCACTCTGAAAGATCACGAAAGCGATCCTAGCATCATCGCGGAAGTGCTCGTGAAGGGAGGCGTGCGGCTAGTGGGGCTTCGCGAGGAGGAAATGGGATTGGAAGAAGTCTTTCTGAGAGTCACGCGGGGGACCACGCAGTGATCCCTCTGAACCTGGCCCGCCCGCACGGTGCGTCCACGTGTTGTCTGTGGAGCGCGACTATGCTGAAAGCCAGTCGCAGCAGCATCTCAGGCTCGCAGCCACGCCGAACCTGCTGCGGCTGGCGCTTCGCACACAACCGCGCTCCGGCCTGCCAGCCAAATTCACCGACAACTTGTGGATGCACTGCGCCCGCATCCAAACCATTGTCTTGAATGACTTCCTGGCCCATCATTGTTCGGGAGCTGCGCGCCGAAAGCCGCCGCCCCTCCAACTTCGGCCTGCGCATGACCGGCGCCGCGGCGGCCACCGCGCTGTTGGGGTTGTTTTTCATGTTCGATCAGACGGTGTCCACTCGGCAGCTCGGTTCGCGCTTGTTCTATTCACTCAACGCGGTCCAATTCCTGGCCATGGCTCTCCTGGTGCCAGCGGTGACCTCGGACTGCATCAGCCGCGAGCGGCGTGAAGGCACGCTGGGACTTCTGTTCCTCACCCGTGCGCATCTCAGATTTTTGCAAAGGCAGAGTAAGGAGAGACTGCTAAGGCGTTCAAAGTTGGGGTGAGTGGGGGGATAAGAGTGGGTTGATTGGTGGTAGCAGGGGAGGATTGGGGCAATGGGTTGCCGGTTGGCAT
>SXGS01046335.1_pt1 | contig 19937 bp, 19 predicted proteins | sample 3174681 | NCBI WGS metagenome assembly SXGS01 (sample SAMN11356861, study PRJNA531348) | freshwater metagenome | isolation source: freshwater sample F1-80 | place: China: Fuxian Lake, Yuxi | collected 2017-12-25 | reverse complement strand
CCGATCTCGCAGCTCGCGTTCACGCTTTCGAATGCGTTCACGTTTGTAGAGTATTACTTGGCTCGCGGCCTGAAGATTGACGAATTTGCCCCGAACCTTTCGTTCTTCTTCTCGAACGGTCTTGATCCGGAGTACTCGGTGATCGGTCGAGTCGCCCGTCGCATTTGGGCGGTCGCGATTCGCGATCTTTACAAGGGTGCCGAGCGCTCGCAGAAGCTCAAGTACCATATCCAAACCAGCGGTCGCTCGCTCCATGCTCAAGAGATCGACTTCAACGATATACGCACGACACTTCAAGCGTTGATTGCGATTTACGACAATTGTAACTCGCTCCACACGAACGCTTACGACGAAGCAATCACAACGCCGACGGAAGAAAGTGTCCGCCGTGCGATGGCGATTCAGATGATCATCAATAAAGAGTTCGGCATGGCTAAGAACGAAAATCCCATGCAGGGCTCGTACTTCATGGAAGAGCTCACCGATCTTGTGGAAGAAGCGGTGCTCGAAGAGTTCCTACGCATCAACGAGCGCGGTGGCGTGTTGGGTGCGATGGAAACTCAATACCAACGCGGGAAGATTCAGGAAGAGTCGATGCTTTATGAACACATGAAGCACTCCGGCGATCTTCCGATCATCGGCGTAAACACGTTCATTGATCCGAAGACTCTCGAAGCTGGTTACGTTCCGCCGAAGATTGAACTTGCGCGTGCTTCTTACGAAGAGAAGCAATCGCAGCTCGATCGCTTGAACCAGTACCAAGGCTCGAACAAGTCGGAAGCCGAAAAGCAGCTCGCGAATCTAAAGCGTGCAGCTCTCGCGGGCGAAAACGTTTTCGCGGCTTTGATGGATGCCGCTCGTGTTTGTTCGCTCTTCCAAATGACCCAAGCGCTTTACGAAGTCGGTGGCCAGTACCGACGGAACTTGTAATTAGAATTAGCAGGAGAGCACGGATGCGGCTTCTGATTTCGGGCTTTGAGCCTTTTGGTGGTGCGAGCGTTAACCCGACGGCAAAACTTGTCGAGGCGCTCGCGACACTTCCCAAACCAGCAAACGTCGAAGTTCGGGGAGTCATTCTTCCCGTAACCTTCAAAGATGCATTCGCCAAGTTGCAAAACGAGATTCGCACGTTCGACCCCGACGTTGTTGCAAGCTTCGGCCTTGCCGGAGGCCGAAGTTCCTCCATCGAGTTTGAGCGCGTCGCGATCAACTGTTTGGATGCAGACATTCCCGACAACGCAGGCTCTCAGCCTCGAGATTTGAAAATCGAAGGGGACGGGGAGAATGCCTTTTTCTCAACGCTTCCAAATCGCGAACTGATCGCGGCACTCGCTCTGGTCGGCGTGCCCGCTAAAATTTCAAATTCTGCCGGCACTTACGTCTGCAACTACTTGCTCTACAAAGTCCTTGAATCAAACCTACGTACTCGTCGCAAATGCGGCTTCATTCACGTGCCTTTCTTACCAGAACAGATTGTCGGTAAAGAGGGGCTTCCGTCGATGCCGTGGGAAACTCTGCTGACCGGGTTTCGCACGATCGTGGAGACTCTTGCGCGAGAATCGCAAATCGTGGGCCAGACATGAGCGAGAAGAAGGTTTGGCAGCCGCGGCTAGAGCACTACGCACTTGCCGCTTTGCTCACGTTCGTTTTTCTCCATAGCTTCATGCCGCACGACCCGCGCGTGCGTATGGGTTTCAAGACTTTCGAAGTTGAGTGGGCGCTCACCGGAAAAGCCGTGTGGATCGCCGTGAAGAAGTGGCGACATGTCCTCTGGTTTTTATTTTTCTTTCCGCTCGTGATGCGTCTTTTTGAGAGAGATAAAACTCGCAAGGCTCTTATTGCCTTAATCGTCGTCACGATTCTCATCGAGCTTCAGCAAACCGTGATTGCGGGCCGCCACGCCCGCATCGTGGACCTTTTGCCGAATCTGATTGGCGCGGGTCTCGGCGCTTTTCTGGCCTGGAGCTTGCGTCGCTGGAAAGAAAAACGCTCAACCTCGACCATCCAAAGTCGAGTTCAAAGCCAGGCGTGAGCGCGCGGTCTGGAGTCTCTGAAAGCACGTGCTATCCTAAATTGGCATGGCACGGATCAGCGATCGCGGAACAAGAACTGAAGTCTTAAGTCAGCTCAAGGATCAATACGAGCAGCGCCAACGTGAAAACGAAACGCGCCACCGCGACGAGATTCGTGAGCTTCGCGAAACGCATCGCACGGAACTTGATCGCGTGCGTGCGGAGGCGCAAAAGCGCGTGGTCGACACTCAAGAAGAATCGAACGTGAAGCTGAATCAAAAGGATCTCCAGCACCAAAAAGAGATCGAATCGATCAAAAGTCTTTATTCCAAACGCCTTTCGGATTCGAAGAAGGTTTGAGCGATGAGCGATTTCAATTCTAAGATTCAGACTCTGACGAAACTTTCTGCCGAGGTCGAAGACGCCTTGAAGAATGAGAAGCTTTCGCCTAATGCGGTGGCGGAGCTTTCGCTCCTTCAGGTTTCGCTCGCAAGTCTCACTCAGCAGATTGCAAGATCACTCGCGAGCGAAAATCAAAAAGCAAGCGTTGAGCCGGTTCGCGCAGGCTTGAGGATCCTCGTTGCGGAAGACAATCCGGTGAACCGGCAAGTGGCGCTCCGTCAGCTCAAGCGCATGGGCTACGAGGCTGAGGCCGTCGAAAATGGAAAAGCGGCACTCGAAGTTCTGAAGGCGCAGAAGTTTGATCTCGTTTTGATGGATTGTTACATGCCGGAGCTTGACGGCTTCGAAACAACGCGCGCCATCCGCTCCGAAAAAGAATATCCCAACGCGATCCCGATCATCGCAATGACCGCGAGTTCGAGCAGCAACGACGTCAAAGCCTGCATGAATGTCGGGATGAACGATCTAGTCGCGAAGCCCATGAACCTTGAGCTTCTCGAAAAAATCCTGAAGAAATATCTGAAGGCGGCTTAAGACCGCTTCCGTCACAAGGACCGAAGCGGCCTGAGAGGAAGAGTGATTAGCTCAGCTCCATCTTCGCGATGGTCTGAAGCTGCATATTGCTTGTTCCTTCGTAGATCTGACCGATCTTCGCATCACGCCAGAACTTCTCGACAGGGTATTCGCGCGTAAAGCCGTTACCGCCGAAGAGATCGATCGCCATCGAGCAGATTTTCTCTGCTGTGCGCGACGAGAAGAGTTTTGCCATCGCGGCTTGTTCGATGAAGTCTTCGCCTGCGTCTTTCAAGCGAGCGGCGTTGTAGACCATGAGGCGTGCCGCTTCGAGCTGCGTGCGCATCTCCGCAAGTTGGAACTGAATGCCTTGGAACTGCGCGATCGGCTTTCCGAATTGTTCGCGGCCTTTGACGTAATCGCGAGCGGCGTCGTAAGCACCTTGCGCGATCCCGATCATCTGCGCTCCGATGCCGATGCGGCCTTCGTTGAGCGTCTCGATCGCGATCTTGTAGCCTTTGCCGACTTCGCCGAGGATGTTCTCTTTCGGAACTTCGCAGTTCTCGAAGAGAAGTTCGCACGTCGACGAGGCGCGAATGCCGACTTTGTCTTCTTTCTTTCCGACCGTGAATCCTTTGTAGCCTTTTTCGACGATGAACGCTGTGATGCCTTTGTAGCCGGCGGCAGGGTTCATGTTCGCGAACACGAGGAAGACTGACGCTTCGTTCCCGTTCGTGATCCAGAGCTTCGAGCCATTCAAGACCCACTTATCACCTTTGTCTTCTGCGCGGAGCTTAAGAGCGAAGGCGTCGGAGCCAGAGGTGCTTTCAGAAAGTGCGTAAGCGCCGATCCACTCACGTGCGAGCTTCGGCATATATTTTTGTTTAATCGCGTCCGTACCCCAGCGGATGAACGCGTTGGTGACGAGCGTGTTTTGAACGTCGACGAGAACGGAGACCGAGCCGTCTACGCGGCCGAGCTGCTCGATCGCCAGGCATGCCATGAAGAACGTGCCGCCTGCGCCACCGTACTGTTCGGGCGATTCGATGCCCATCAAACCCATTTCGAAGAGCTTGGGAATCAGGGCGGAATCCATCTGCGCCTCTTCATCCATCTTCACTACGAGGGGTTTGATTTCGCCTTCGGCGAATTCGCGAACTGCGTCGCGGAACGCGAGTTCGTCTTCGGAAAGGGTGGTCACTGCAGGGCGCGCCATTGCGTCGGACATATTGAGATTCCTCCGTTGATCGGGCTCCGATCATCGTAGTAGTCTTCCGTGAAATCAAGTCTTTGCAGGGAAAACAGACCATGAACGCATCGGCACCTACCGCAACAAGTGACTTCGAAACTATCATCCGCGTGCTCGTCGCAAAACCGGGCCTCGACGGACACGATCGCGGGGCCAAGGTCGTCGCTCGCGGGCTGCGGGATGCGGGTTTCGAGGTGATCTACACGGGATTGCATCAAACGCCGGAGATGGTCGTTTCCGCGGCCCTGCAAGAAGACGTCGACATCATCGGGCTCTCGATTCTCTCGGGCGCCCATATTCCGCTCGTGACCGCGATTCAGGAATTACTAAAAAAGCAGAACCTCGAAAAGCCTATCTTCGTTGGCGGAATCATCCCCGAGGACGATGCACAGAAGCTTATCGCGGCAGGTGTCGCCGCCGTCTTCGGACCCGGTTCAAGCATCGGCGAAATCGCCGCAAAGATCCGCTCGATCGTTTGAGGGGGCACGCGAAGGTGTCTGCGAAAAGGTGCCTGGCACCTTTCCGGGATGCAGCGCGCATCCGGAGGTACCAGTTTCCTTTTGCAGAAGCGGCGCATCCCGATCTTTAAAGCTTCACAGGGAAATACATTAAACAAAATTAGATGAACTGCTTCGGAGCTGCACAAAGGTGCCTGGCACCTTCCCGGGATGCAGCGCGAAACCGAAGCGGAGGAATCAACTTCCGCCGTCCACAAGCCCGCCGACCTCGCCAACCAATGTCAGCGAATCCGCTTCGGACCCTGAGCGCCAGGGCGAATTTCGTTGGCGATGCCGATAGAAGCCGGCAGCTCGTCACGATGGAGAAGCGACGCTACCAGCGTGTTTAAATCCGTGAGGTGGAGTTTCGTCCAGAGGAGTCCGCCCGAGCGGAGCGCCTTGCGAACCCAGATGGTGACGGGCTTTTTTTCCGTGCGGCCGTCAGCCGACGGGAGCCACTCGATCTCCACCGGAACTGCGTCGCCGACAGCTTCGCGTTTGACGAATTTGAGGCTCGTCTTCTTCCGCTCGCCCTCATTCGACGGAAGTCCGTGAACGACGTAACTTGCGCCCGTCGGAAGGCCATCGATGAATTCCGCGTCCAACAGCTCCGACGGCAAGTTGTAGGACATTGCGATCGGCTGAGAAGCGGGACCTGTCGAGCAGGCTTGGCCGTTGATCAGAAGTTTGAAGTACGTGTCGGCGACTTTCTCGATCTTCATGACCAAGAGGCCCGGCTTGCTCTGAACGGCCGCGCATGCGCCATGTCCGCCGACATCCAAACGGTAGAGCGACTGATACGGGTCCGGAGCCGGTCCGATAGGACCGATCATCGCGTTGACGGTAGTGAGAGTGCCGATCACAAACTTCTGATACATCGCAAACCATTTACTGGAGTGGGCGTCAGGCAGTCAAAGCGCTCAGCGCCATCCCGTAGAAGCGAGAATTTATTCACCGAAATATCCCTCAGAAAGCGAAGCCCGTAGCCACGAGCATTGTAAAAACCTGCTGGCTCTTGGGAAGTATCGCGAGCTGCTGGCCGACGAGTTGGGTGGAGTTTCCTTTTCCTTCGTTGTAGTAGCCGCCGAAAGTGAAGCGAGTCCCTTCCTTCGTGCGCACGCTGAAATTGGCCGAAAAACCCTTTAAATCGATATTATCGCCTTGTCTGAGGTTTGAGTTCAGATCCGGGGACGGGTGCGACGAGCGGTTCGTAAAGAATCCAAGGCGCAAGCTCAGCCACTCGCGGATGACCTGTTCGTAGCCAACAGCGATATTCAACGTTTGGAGGTGATCGATCTGCTCAGCCCCTTCCGGAAGTTCGGGAAGATCGCGATACGAAATTCCCTCGTAAAGGGAAAGATCGAGGCTCAATGTGTTCTTCCCTTTATCTTCGCGAGCGATGCCGAGAGAAAACTTCGAAGGGATCTTCGTGATGGCACGCAGGTTACTGCGATTCAAAACATCCGAGGTATAAGGCGAAGTGGTCGTGACAGAACGGTAGTACGCCGCTTCTCCTGCGACGGGGAGAGAGGGCAGCCGGTAACTCGCTCCAACCGACCAGAGCGGCGTGAGTTTCCGGTGATAGCCAAAGATGGAGACGACAGCATTCGCCGTGAGGTTTTTTTCTTCGTTCGAAAGCACGGCGCTTCCGGCCGACGAGCTTCGATCCGATGATGTCATCGAAAGGCTTCGCGCCGTGTAGTACACGCTTAAGCCAAGGGCGTCTTCCCTCGTCATGCGTGCGGAAAAGGTCGACCCGATCCAAAGAGTTTCGTCCACGCGGTTGACGAACGCCGTCGTATCGCCCGTGCCCTTAATCTGGCCGGAGTAAAAATCATAATCCGGGACGAGGATCGAGAGGCCGAACGCGAAGCTTTTAAAATTGAGGATCGTTCCGCTCGCGGCGGGGAGAGATCTGAAGCCTCCACGGTTTAAGCGCTGCGGAGCTTCGGCGAAGTCCTGGCCTTCGCCGATGTTGGTCACGTACTTGTTGTAGACGTTCACCGTCGACGAAAAGCTATGGCCGGAGGTGAGAACCGTTGTCGCAGGGTTGTAGAAAGGCGTCGCGGCGGGATCATCGGTCAGAGCCGTAAATGCTCCGCCCATTCCGCTCGCTCGTTCGCCCAAGAGGACGGAATTGTAGTTCGAATAAGCTGCCCAAGATTTCAGCGGCAAACACGGCAGTAAGCCCGCTATTGCGAGCCAAGGGGCACGGCGCATCATGGAGTGTTTCAAGTGTCGAATGCCCATCGGTTCAGCAAAATCCTCTCGCGCGCAATGGCCGTGATGTCGCTAGCTTACAGAGTAAGCATCCATGCAGGCAAATGAACCTGATCGACTGAAGGCCAACTGGACACAGGGCTGGTACTCCGCTAGGGTTTTCAAATATGTCACAAAATTTCGACCTTATTGAGACCGCGTTCCGGGTCATGAAAAGCTTTGTACCGTTTCTGTTTGCGCTCTGCTTCCACGAGTTCGCTCACGGGTGGGTAGCGCGACTTCGCGGCGATCGCACGGCCGAGGTCATGGGGCGTTTGACCCTAAACCCTATGGCTCATGCGGATCCGCTCGGAACGTTCATTCTTCCGATCATCGGGATGGCGACGGGAGCTTCTCTTTTCGGTTGGGCGAAGCCGGTGCCGGTCGATGAGCGCAATCTCAAAAATCCGAAGGCCGACATGTTCTGGATCGCGTTTGCGGGTCCGCTCTCGAATCTTTTCTTGGCGTTGATCGGAGCGATTGCATACGGACTGTTCGTGAAGTTCTACGGAATTCCGAGCGAAGGTGGTCTTAAAGAGATTTCCGACGTGATGAAGATCTTCATCGTCATCAATGTGGTGCTTGCGGTGTTCAACATGATCCCGCTTCATCCGCTCGATGGTGGAAAAGTTCTCGCACGTTTTCTCCCTCAGAGAGTCAACGATCGCCTCGAAGATATGCAACAGTACACTTCGATGCTGCTCCTGATTTTGTTTATTAGCGGCGCGATGGCTATCATCTGGGGCCCCGCAAGCGTGATCCTCAACGTTTTCGATTACGTCGCTCAAGGAGTCGCCCGTTTATGACATCCGAAGGACTTTCGAGTTCAGATCTCCAGGTCAAACGCGCCCAAAGCGAAAAGCCTCCCAAGGGAAGCGTGATCATGAGTGGCGCCCGTTCAACGGGTCGCTACCATATCGGCAACTACTTCGGCGCGATCAAAAACTGGCTCGAACTTCAAAAAGAATATTTCGGATTTTACGGTGTCATGGATTGGCACGCGATGACGAGCAGTTACAAAACGCCGCACGATGTGCAGCACTTTGCGCGCGATAACTACGCTGAGCTGATCGCGTGGGGACTTGATCCCGAAAAGAACGTTGTCTTTATCCAATCGCGCGTGCCTGAGCACGTTGAACTCTACACTTTCTTTTCGATGATCACGCCGCTCGGTTGGCTTGAACGTGTTCCTACTTGGAAAGATGCTGAGCAAGAAGCGAAAGACAACGATACGCACAATCTGGGGCGTCTGGGTTATCCCGCGCTACAGGCAGCGGATATCGCAATCTATCGCGCAACGCACGTGCCGATCGGTCACGATCAAGTTTCGCACCTTGAGCTTTCGCGCGAGATCGTGCGTCGCTTTAACTTCCTCTACGGTGGCTCGATTCCGGAGCCGCGGCCTATTTTCACCGAGACGCCGACGCTTCTTGGATCAGACGGTCGCAAGATGTCGAAGTCGTACGGCAACACGTTCTACCTCACGCAAGAGGAAGACGAGCTAAAGCAAAACCTGCGTAAAATGCCAACGGATCCTGCACGCGTGCGCCGAACGGATCCCGGTGAGCCCACGAAGTGCCCGGTTTACAGCTACCATAAACTCTTCTCGAAGCCCGAAGATCTGCCGTGGGTCGAAGAAGGCTGTCGCACGGCCGGGATCGGTTGCGGCGACTGCAAGGGGAAATTGGGCGAGAATATCAACGCGTTAGTGGCAAAACCTCGCGAGAAAAAGAAAGAATTGTTGCAACACGCGGACACGCTTGATTCAATCATCGCCGATGGGTGTCGCCGCGCGCGAAAACACGCCCGTGAAACGATGGAGCAAATCAAAGAGTGGACAGGGTTTCTTTCCGGTTCGGGAGAGTTCTGACCCTCAAGCTAGTAGCGGCACTCCGCCTGGCTCATCTCGATTTGTTTAGTGCGTTTGGCGGCGTATCGACGATGGCACCGATCGATTTTGGAAAGGGTGTGAGTTGGCTTACTTAGTTCATCTACGGCAATTCGAAGGCCCACTTGGTCTGCTCCTCTATCTCATCCGCAAGGAAGAGATGGACATCATGGACATCAACGTCGGAGAGATCACGCGCCAATACCTCGAATACATCCGCATGATGAAAGAGCTCGATCTCGAGGTTGCGGGCGAATTCGTCGCCATGGCGGCTACGCTCATCCACATCAAATCACGGATGCTTCTTCCTCAGTACAATGAGGAAGGCGAAGTCGTCGAAGTCGAAGATCCGCGCAAAGAACTCGTACAAAAACTTCTCGAATATCAACGCTATCAAGAAGCGGCCAAAAAACTTTATGATCGCCCGCTTTTGGGGCGCGACGTGTTCCCGCGCGGCGTTCGCGAAGATCTTCGCGGCGACGACCCCGGTGCCGTCATCACCGAAGACGATGGTCTCTTCTCTTTGATCGCGGCTTACCGCAAAGCGGTTCGTAAGGCGCAAAAAGCGGTTCACAAAGTTCGCACGAAAGTGATCTCGATCGCCGCTCGCGTGATGGAGATGAAAGAGCGGCTCGTCGTCGGAACTCGCGTCGTGATGAGTGAGCTTGTGGAACTCGGGGAAGGCTCGCAGCGCACGCGTCTTTTGGTGACCTTCCTCTCGCTGCTTGAACTCGGACGCATGGGTTACGTTTCTCTTTTCCAAAACGAAACGTACGGCGATATCTACGTCGATCCGCAAAAAACGATCGAACGAAACGTTCTTGAGCGCGTTCAAGAGTTCGACTCGGCCGATGCAGAAGCCGTGGCTAAATCGATCATCAACGAAGCGATGGAAGAGAAGATCGACATGGAAGAAGCGATGACCGCCGAGCCTGCGGCTGGCGAGCAGACGCAACTTTCGCTCGATGGTCCTGAAGCGATTCCGCTCGAAGAGATCCGAGCTGAAGATCTCACGGCTCTTTCCGTCGCGGACAATGCGCAGATGGCGTCAGATGACGACATTCTCGCGGCTGAGGCCGAACTTGAGCAAAGTGAGCGTGATGGTTCGGTCACGGCGCCTGATCAGACGGCGGAAGCTACTGGTTCGTTCGAAGAGTTTGACTCTGATGACATAGCTGATCTGGATCTCGACTTGAACTCGGATACTGATCGCGAGCCTGATCCAGGCAACGACGCTCAAGTTTGATTAGATTTTTAGTGCTGTAACGAGTTGAAAAGGGTGCAACACGATGGCGGACATCGATAAAGATAAAGACGGCGCAGAACTCGAAGGGGAGTCGAAAACTCCGAAGGGTTCTAAAAAGTCCTCTGAGAAATCAGCGGATAAAGATGCCGCCAATAGCTCTCGTCCCAACGTGAGCGATCTGATTCGCAGCGCGGGTGCAGCCCTCGGTGGTTTGCTGTTCGATGACGAACCAGCCAAAGAGACGACAAAATCAGAAGATCAATCGACTGAAGCTTCCGACGCGGCAACTGAACGCCAGGCGGCTGAAGCAGCTCCGCTCAAAGCCGACGCAACCCCAGGCGAAGAGCCGGCAGAATCAGTTGCGCCGAAAAAGAAAAAATCAAAGAAGAAAAAGAACGAGCCCGCACAAGATCCTGCGGAAGAGATTAGCTGGACTCCGGAAACTTCCAATCTCGATTTCGTCGAAGCGGCTTCTACTGAATCGTTGGGCGAATCGTCTGAAAAAACATCTGATGACGAGTCTTCTGGGTTAAGCGCTTTCGAAGAGCTTGCGCGCCGAGTGGCCGCGACGGTCTCGAAGAAGCAGTCATCACAAGAAGAGCCCGTCGAAGCGTCGCAACTCAGCGAAGACGTCGCCGAGGCTTCAGCAGCGGCATCAGCATCAGCCGAGACGGAAGCTCCGAGTGTTGACGCCGAAGCCTCTGAACAGCTCATGGCAGATCAGGCGGAAGTCGCTGAACCCGCAGCCGAAGCGGCAAGCGATGAAGAAGCTATTTCCGCCAAGGCTAAAGGTAAGTCGAAAGCTAAAAAATCGAAGAAGAAAAAAGCCGACGAAAAAGCGGAGGACGAAGCCGAACTCCACGCAGAAGCTCCGGCTCCTGAGGCGGTTGAAGAGGCGTACCAAGCTCAAGAAGTCGCTGAAGATCATCAGATCGAGGAGCAAGCGCTCGGTCACGTCATCGACGAAGAACGCGTTAGCGTGAACCAGGAAATCGATCAGACTCTCTTGGCAAATGACCAACCGGAGGCGATCTCGACCGCCGACACCGTGCTTGGCGATGAGCCGGCGCGCGAAATGACCCAAATGGAAATGGGCGAAACCGCCTCGGCTGAAGGTGGCACGTCCCAAGCCGAGATGGGTCAGACCGAAATGTCGGCGATGGGCGAAGAACTCGACGCGGCCGAAAACGATGCGGATCCTGAACCGACTGAGTTTATCGAAGCCTCACAGCTGATCTCCATCATTGAAAGCTTGTTGTTCTCGACCGACAAGCCTGTGTCGGTTGCAACGATCAAGCAGATCTTCAAAGGCACAAACGTCCGCACGAAAGACATCATGCGTGCACTCGACTCACTCGCAAGTGAGTTCGCGGGCGCTACTCGCGGTGTTTCACTTGAAGAAGTCCATGGCGGTTACCAGCTCCGCACGAAATCGGATAACATGGACTTCCTTCGTCGCTTGGCGAAGGTTCGTCCGTTCCGTCTGTCGGGCCCCGCGCTCGAAGTTATGGCAATCGTTGCCTACAAACAGCCGATCACGAAGCACGAGATCGACGAGATTCGCGGCGTTGAGAGTGGTCACTTGCTCCGCGCACTTATGGAGCGTGGGCTTGTCAGCTTTGAAGGAAAGAGCGATTTGCCTGGTAAGCCGATGGCGTACGGTTCGACTCGGAAGTTCCTGGAGATTTTTGGTCTCCGCAATTTGAAAGAGCTTCCGACGTTGAGCGAGATCGACGAGCTGATCCCTGAAGGTATCGGCGAAGTCGAAGAAAAAGAAACGCTTTCCGACATCACCGATTCGATGGCCCAGCAAATCGCCGGAACGTATTCGGAAGGTGAAGACGAACTTTCTAAAATCAACGAGCAGCTATCCGCCGTCGATACGACGACGGAATTCTTCGAGCAGGAAAAGCAGCGTGAGCGTGAGCGCCGTGATCGTGAACGCGCGCAAGATATCCGTGAACGCGTAGTCCTCGGTGAACTCGTCGAAGAAAAAGATCGTCGTTGGCTCGATCGTTACGACGCGAAGATGGCGATGCCAGCTGATCAACAACTAGCTGCCGATGGCGCCGAAGCTGCAGCTCCTGCGGGTGATGGCGAGTCCGCGACTGAGCCGGGTCCTGAACTCAGCGAACAGCTCGAAGCGCTTACTGAAGAAGCCCAAGTAGCCGCGAACGCACCGACTTCAAACGAAGACGGTGAGGATGAAGGCTCTGCCGATGATCTCGCGTGGACAGAGAACGACGACGCGGGTGATGATCTCATCGGTAACGAAGATTGGAACGAAGAAGACGAGAAGTAATCGATCGGGAGATCCTTTTTTGAGGACCAGAAAATGAAGGCACTCAAAATCGGACTCTCAGTTTTTCTCGTTTATCATCTCATCACCGTGCTCCTCCTGCCGGTCGCAAGCTCGCTTGCCGGCCGGCGCCTTGCGCGCTACTTCATTCCCTACGCAAACACCCTCGGTTTTAATACGACCTGGCAGTTTTTCTCGCCAGCGCCCAGCCCTATGTTCTACCTCGAGTACGAGCTTGAGACAGGGGCTGATGATGAAGTCCCCGAAACTAAAACGTATCCACCGGCGCGCAAAGGCCACACGTGGGATGAAGGCTGGAGTCGCAGGCTCTTCGGCATGCGATTTTTTGCTCTCAATGAAGAGCGACTCGAGAACTATTTCGTGCCGTTTCTTTGTCGCGAGAATCCAACGGCGAAGTCTGTCGTGATTCAGGCTGTTTTCGAAAAGATCGAAGATGTTGAAAGAGTCGGTGAGTACGCCGAATTCAAGGACATGGCCGAGAGAATCGATCTTCCGAGACGTCGGTATGCTTGTCCGGAAGGGGCGCGCGGATGAAAAATTTCGTCCATGCGATCTGGAACAGTTGGGATCGGTTTTTCTTTGGACCGATTTCGTTTTTACCCGTCGGCGTGTTTCGCTTTGTCTTCGGTCTCAATCTTTTGATCATGTACTCGCTGCGAATCAAGGACTGGCGATTTTTCTTCACGGATGAAGGTTTCATCTCAGCCGAAAACGCGATGAAGATCGTGCCCGAGTTTTACGAGCCGCTGTTCACCTGGTATCCCACGACGCCTGCGTTGAGCCTAGGGCTGCACGTCGTGTTTCTCGTTACTATTCTTCTTTTGATGCTTGGGCTTTGGGGAAGGTGGATGGCGTGCCTTACGCTGATTCTTCACCTCGCGTTCATGCAGCGAAATTTTTCGATCATATACGGAGCGGATCTCGTTTCGACGTTCTTTCTTTTCGGACTCGCGTTTACCGAGAACGATCGACGCTTTAGTTTGCGTTCCTACTTCGCAAAAGGTCAGCCGCGCGAGATCAAACCCGTAAGCCACATCTTTTCGACAGTCGGCGTGCGGTTGATTCAGATCCAACTCTGCGTGATTTACGGCTTCACGGGGCTTGAGAAACTCAAAGGCAATAGCTGGTGGGAAGGCACTGCCGTCTGGGCAGTCCTAGGTAATCAGCAGATCATGCTCTTTGATACGAGTTGGCTTAAGAGCGTTCCGCTCTTGATCGCCGCCATGACCTACTCAACGCTAATTTTTGAGATCTATTTTCCGGTGCTCGTGTGGCTGAAGGTAGCGAAGCGCTGGACGCTTTTGTTCGGTGCGCTTCTGCACACGATGATCGCGGTGACGGTGGGACTTTTCTTCTTCTCGCTTGCGATGATTTCGACTTATCTCATCTTCCTCGATCCGGCTTGGCTGCGCGCCAAACTTTCTCGTTTTGTTCCGGACGCGTTCATCGGGAACGAAGCTTCAAGTCGCTGAAACTCTCTGCGATGCAAACTGCTCGACGATCGCTTCGGCGATGCGAATGCCGTCGCATGCGGCCGACGTGATTCCGCCCGCATACCCCGCGCCTTCGCCTGCAGGGTAAAGCCCGCGATGTGATATTGACTGCAGCGTTTGCGGATCCCGCGTGACGCGAACCGGGCAGCTCGTGCGCGATTCCACACCGTGGAACTGCGCCTCGGGAGAAATGTAGCCACGCATCTGCGTGTTGAACTTCTCTAAGCTGTGGCGCATGCGCTCGACGATGTCCGGCGGGAGAAGAAGATCGAGACGAGTAGGTACCACGCCCGAAGGCGAAGAGGACTTCAATGCATCACCACTGCGACCTTTCAAAAAGTCGACGACGTTTTGCACGGGAATCTCCCTCGTGCCGCCGGCGGTTTTGACCGCTTGGTAAGCGCCTTGCTCGAGGTTTTGGCGGAACTTCATGCCTCCAAAGAGATCTTTTCCGAAGCGGGCGGGATGATCGATGCCGACAACCATCGCCGCGTTCGCAAACGGGGAGTTTCGATGGTAGTTCGACATTCCGTTTGCGACGATGCCGTCAGGCGAGGTTCCGCTTGAAAGCACGTAACCGCCCGGGCACATGCAGAAGCTGTAAACACCGATGCCGGTAGCGTCATCGTGATCCGCGAGGCGATAGTTCGCGGCACCTAATGATGGATGCTCGGCGTGTTTGCGGTACTGAATCTTGTTGATGACGGATTGGGGATGCTCAATGCGAAGACCGAGAGCAAATGACTTGCCCTCCATGAAAACGCCGATTTCCTGCAAATGTTCGAGCACGTCTTCAGCCGAGTGACCTGTGGCGAGGACCACGTGTTGAGAACGGAATTGGCGGCCATCTTCGGCTTCTACGCCGACGACCTGATCGTCCTCAACGAGAAGCTTGGACATGGGCGTATCGAAGTGAATCTCGCAGCCGTTAGCGCGGAGGTACTCGCGAATTTTCGGAATCACGCGACGAATGCGGTCTGAGCCCACATGCGGGTTGGAGAGATATTTAATCTCCTCAGGTGCTCCGAATTGAACGAGTCTGTGCATGACGTACGGAATGTACGGGGACTTGATCCGCGTGATGAGTTTTCCGTCCGAGTAGAGGCCTGCGCCGCCTTCACCAAAGCAAACGTTGTTGTTCGGATCGAGTTCACCGTAGCGCCAAAAGCGGTTGATCATTTGGATGCGCTTTGCACCTTCCGAGCCGCGTTCGAGCAAAACGCACGGGATGCCCCGCTCAACCAGGCGCACGGCTGCGAACAGTCCCGCGGGACCCGAACCGATGATGATGGGACGGTCGGCACCTTCGGGAGGCGAGACGCGCTCGATTTCAAAAGCCTCGGCGGGTGGAACTTCGTTCTGTTCGAAGACGTCAACGGATACAACGTAATGCGGATCGGAGCTGCGGCGAGCGTCGACGGATTTGCGTAAAATTCGATATTGCGAATAGTTGGGGACCATCCAGCTAAGCTTCTCAGCTAGATCCTCATCGAGCCCCACCTTCAGGTCGCGGAAGCTTTTCATGCTCCAAACTCCTTCGAAGTGCGAGGCGGAAGAGTAACATAAAAGTTCGTTGCGGTACACTGGGGAACTTGTATGGGTATAGGGCTACAAGTGTCGGAGCGAGTACCGGGCGTTGACAAAAAGGCATCGAAAGGGCTTCGATGGAGGGCTATGAAAGAACGCCTCTTTGACGTCATGATGCCGCTTCTTCCGAAAAATGATCTCAGCCATTGGGTGGGTCGTCTGGTTCATAAGCCATTGCCGCCGGCCCTCGCGCGCAAATCCGTGGAATGGTTTGCAAAGTACTACCAGATCAACATGGACGAAGCCGAGTATCCGATCAGCCATTACAAGACGATCGGGGAGCTCTTCACGCGCAAACTCAAGGCCGAGGCGCGCCCGATTGGAACCGGTGTTGTTCATCCGGCGGATGCGCAAATCACGGAAGCAGGACCGATCGACCGCTTAACGCTGATCCAGGCGAAGGGTAAAGACTACAAGGTCCCCGAGCTTCTCCGGAGCGGACATTACAGCGTCGTTTTTGAGGGCGGAAGTTTTCTCACTTATTACCTCTGCCCGACGGACTATCACCGCGTGCACTCGCCCGTCGATGGCGAGATTATTTGGAGCTGCCACGTTCCCGGCGAGTTGTGGCCAGTCAATGAGTGGAGCACGAACGCGATCACAAATTTATTCGCGGTCAACGAGCGTGTCGTCGTCATGATCCAAACACCAAAAGGCAAAGTTGCGTTGGTCATGGTCGCCGCAACGAACGTCGGCAACATGTCGATGACTTTCGATCAGAACATCTCCACGCGCTATCGTCATGCCGAACGCCAGGTGAAGGAGCGGGCCTACAATCCTCCGCTTCCGATCAAACGCGGAGAAGAGGTCGGCATCTTCCACATGGGATCGACGGTCATCATGCTCTACGAAAAGGGCGTTCTTCCGGTCGAAGCCGACCAATTCCGAAGCCGTCACGTGAAGATGGGTCAAAGCCTCTAATTTGATTCAAGCGAAGACCGCTTATCACCTGTCGAATCCCTGAACAGGGCGGTTTGTGGAATCGATCTCAGCTCCAATTAACGGGCTCGCAGTCTCAATTTGAGATAGGCGGGCCTGTGCCCTGAACTTGCACTTATCTCCCATAACGCACGTTTTTTGTCCGTCGATGTGTGTGAGGAGATGGCGAATGACATCATCAAACCGATTTCAGAGTTTGCTGCTGCTTGCGGGATTGACCGTAACGTCGATCGCGAATGCGCAAACAACCGCGGTTCCGGCAACGAAACCCGCGGCGCCCGCGAAGGCACCGGCTGCCGCAGCTCCCGCTGTCGCTTCGACCTCAACGGGAATCGATCGCGCAAATTGCGATGGCGATTTAAAAGTCGATGAAGCGAAACTTCGCAAAAGCATCATCGCGGCCATTCAGAAAGGCGCGAAGACGTATAGCCCTGCGATCGCGTATGAAGATCAAAACAACGCCGGGACTCTTCAGGTTTCGAACCCAGGAATCAATCAACGCGCCGAAAAGCAGGCTCAGGCTCTGTCGTCCGCATTGATGGCAGCGGTGGAATCGAAAGAAAATCCTGCAAACGGTGCTTCGAAATCTCTCTTCAAAAACGAAAAGCGTCGTGCAAGCCTCGACGTGAGAATGCGTTGTTCGGGCCGTGATCCTCAGCCCGTTCGATACATCGATAATCAAAAGATCAATCAGTCTTGTGGAGGCGGGGGCATCAGCTTCTTTAGTCCGGATCCACAAGACATTGGTATCAACATCACGCAAGTCTATCAGACATCGTGGTCGTCAGAAAAAGTCGCGACAGCGTTTGCGCGAGCGAAATTAGAATCGGATTCGGACAACACGGTTCGCGCGTGCATGGGCGAGCGGAACTCCTGCATGTCGCCGGCAAACTATCGTCAGATCAATCCTGAGCGTTTTACTCTCGATGAGAAGACGATGAATCGCGACGTCTTCTTCGTCGATAGCACAAAGATTCAAGCGGGTCTCTCACCTATGGTCTCGTACAGCGCCATGCGCGTCTCGAAAGTTCCTGTCTGCGGATCAGAAGTGTATTTGCTTACGGCATTCGGTAACGGTCATAAATTGGGTCTGGAGCGGAGTTCGCTCGTAGGTTTGGTGGCGCGAATCGGTGATAAGACGGTTGTGATCGGAAACGCTTCTGCTCAATCTTGGAAGATCGATCAAGATGTACCGTGGCCGCTCTGGCTTCCGAAGGATCCATCAGGCCTTCAGCGTAAAGCGCTCGGTGGGTTGCATCCGGATACGCGCGAAGAGCAAGGTTATCTTGCCATTGCTCGTAAGATTGGTTCAACCGAGAAGACCTATAACGGTGTCGTTGGTGGAGCACAAGCTTCGCCCGGCGAGTCACCTCGTCAGCGCGTGACGAGTGTCCGTTAAAAAGAATTGAGCGCGGAATCTGCCGCGCGAACCTAAAGAGTTATGCGGCTCGCGAGAATCGATTTTGGTCCGAGCCGTCGTAATTTTCCGGATTGTGATCGGGCGAAGTGCTTTGAAGCCGTTTGGTGGACCCGTCTATGAGAAGCCCAACTTCCGACACTAACTGATCCAACAAAACGCCTTGTTCAGCCATAAGCTCCGAGCTTGTCGCGGCTTCTTCGGAGGCGGCTGCGTTTCCTTGCGTCACTTGATCCAGCTGAGTCATCGCGGTCCGAATCTGTTTTAAGCTTGAGATTTGTTCCGCAATCGCATCGTTCACTTCTTGGTTGAGCTTGGCGACGCTCACGACTCCGATGACCGGAATCGCAATTACGACACGTAGACTGAGCGCCTCTTGCTGAATTGACCTGATGCTCCGACATCTAAATTTCTCTTTTGCAGACGAGCGCGTATGTACGAGCCTGTTCTGCTTTTGGCATTTGAGAGGCTGAAGAGAATGCTCAGAATACGTGACCTGAGGATTCAACTTTTTCGATTTAGAACCAAAAGGAGTTTCGTCTCAGCCGGAAACGGGCAGTCTGACGTTGGTCGGGCGTTGGTGAGTTGCGGGTAGTGAGAAAAAAGCTTGACAGGGTTTTCGCTCGAAAACGAGTTCCGCGTAGGCAAAGACACAATTCTCGATGGCGTGTGAACTAAACGAACGATTCGGCTAAAGATCAGCAGCTTGTGCTCCAAATCGGCGGCGCCGCGTGGTTCGGTTCGCGAAGCCTTAAATGGAACGTGAGAGGGATAAAAAGTCGAATTGAAAACACGATGTATGATGCCGGTCGGAGGTAGCCTGGCCATGAATCTTCGTCATCTGTCTGATACTGAATTGCATTCCGAAACTCTTCGAATTGCGCGTGCCGAGCGTAAAATTCTGACGGAGCTCTTTCATCATCTCCTCGAAGTCCAAAGGAGGCGCCTTTTTTCGGCGTACGGAAAAGAATCGCTAAAAACCTACTGCGTCGAAAGTCTCGGCTACAGTCCTGACGAAGCAGGTCGGCGAATCGCGGCTCTTTCTGTGTTCGCATCGGTGCCATCGATTGAAGAGAAGCTCAATTCTGCTGAGCTGACACTGACTCATCTCCTCGATGCGAAGTCTTTATTTACCCAAGAAGCAAATGCTGGGCGCGCACTTTCGATTGAGAAAAAAGTAGAAGTCTTAAACGCCATGACCGGAGTTGCGACTCGAGATGCGTTTGCGGTCGCACAGAGCTTTTCGCCGGAACCTCGGGAAAAGCTTCGCAAGCTCGATGTTGACCATGAGACGCTCGATCTTCTCCAGGAGTTGCAAGATCTTCTCGCACACGCAAATCCCAAGGTTTCGAAATCTGATCTTATCAAACAGCTCGTTCGACAAAAGATCAGTGAACTAAGGATAGAGCCAGCGGCGCCGCGAAAAGTTTCAAAAGCGGAGGTCCTTCGCGAAGTGGTGCGCAAAGCCGATTACAAATGCGAAAACTGCGGATCGCGGCACGCGCTCGAAATCGATCACATTCTGCCGAGGGCTCTCGGCGGAACTGATGATCCAAAGAACCTCCGCACGCTTTGCCGCAACTGCAACCAAAGGGCCGCAATCGAAAGATTTGGGCTCCGAAAAATGGATCCATTCATCAATCGCGTGCGGGAGAGACAAATGGCTTATCGACCAGGTCCCGCTAATCCTCGTGGCAGCGTCGAAGACGGACCATTCTTGGCTCCGGTAAACTTCTTCGTCGGGTCACAAGACGCAGGAATGGGTTAGCTTACTGGGAAGCATCGAAGATGCGTAGAGATCCCCGAGTGCTCAGACTTCATCGGCTCGACGCCGATGAAGGCGCGTCGCCACGTGGACTCCGAACGAAGATCGAGATAATGGCGTTAACTTTTACCGTGAATGAAAATGGTCGGGGCTTGTGCCCGCTGCTAGAAGGTGCCAGCGGCACGTTCTAGTGCGGAGCATGCGCGAGCGGGTCTCGGAGTATCGAAGATGCGTAGAGATCCCCGAGTGCTCAGACTTCATCGGCTCGACGCCGATGAAGGCGCGTCGCCACGTGGACTCCGAACGAAGATCGAGATAATGGCGTTAACTTTTACCGTGAATGAAAATGG
>SXGS01086935.1_pt1 | contig 19938 bp, 22 predicted proteins | sample 3174681 | NCBI WGS metagenome assembly SXGS01 (sample SAMN11356861, study PRJNA531348) | freshwater metagenome | isolation source: freshwater sample F1-80 | place: China: Fuxian Lake, Yuxi | collected 2017-12-25 | reverse complement strand
GTACGGATCAAACTTCTGCAGCGCCACATTCAGCCCACGATTTTCCAGTAATGTGCCCAACGCTGCGGCCGTCAAGCCCTTGCCTAAGGAACTCACGACGCCGCCGGTGACAAAAATGTACTTCATGGGCTGGCAGGCTCGCCGGGGAGGCGAGTTGGTTCCAGCGGAAAGTGTCGAGAATTATTGACCGCTCCTGATTGGGCTCAGCCGTTCCCGCGCAGAATTGCCTCCACTCGTTCCACATCTCCAGGCACATCCACCCCGATGCTCTCGTAATTCACTCGCACCACTTGAATCGCAATCCCATTCTCTAGCGCACGAAGTTGTTCAAGTTTTTCGGCCATTTCCAGGGAGGAAGGCGGAAACTGCACTAATTGAAGCAGGGTTTCTCGTCGAAACCCGTAGATCCCCAGGTGCTTCAGAAAGGGGAATGCCGCCAATTGCTCCACGGGCGAGCACTGACTCTTATCCCTCAGAAATGGGATTGTCCGTCTCGAAAAATACAGAGCCTTGCCCGCACTCGAAAGCACCACCTTCACCACATTCGGGTTGTCGTATTCCAGAACGTCGCGAATCGATGTGGCAGCCGTCGACATCACGGAGGTTCCCAATTCATCTGCCACCGCATCAATAACCACCGGATCAATCAACGGCTCATCCCCTTGAATGTTGACCACAGCGTCGCAGCCAACCCGCGCAACAACTTCCGCAATTCGGTCCGTGCCGCTCGGGTGATCTTCCCGGGTCATTTCCACCCGACAGAATGGGCGGACCGCCGTCGCAATTCGCTCGTCATCGGTCGCGACGACTACCTCACTGATCGATTGGGCCGACCGGCATCGCTCCACAACCCATTGCACCAACGGCTTTCCGGCAATTGGAAACAACGGTTTCCCGGGAAACCGAGTGGATGCGTATCGCGCGGGGATGATTCCGAGTATTTTCACCCGCCAATACAGTCAAAAGTCTTCTCCCGTGTCACTCTCCTCCTTGCATCATGTCTTCCATCAATGCCAGCGCCGTTGCTTCGGTAATTTCGCGAACATCGTAGGACCGGACCAATCTCCCCGCAAAACGGTCGGGCCCCAAAATGTCGGTAGCACTCGCCTGTCCCAGTATCTGAGCATCGGACAACCGTATGGCTGTCGCTTGAATATCTGGAACTTGGTAGGTCAGATCCCCGGAAATCCCCGGAACGGTCAAAGGCCTGGCGGAGATCAATATCTCCACCACCACGTCGGCAACCTTCATCAAGGCTTCCCGATCCCGCCCTGCAGCCACCCCTCCAGCGGTCATGAGCAATTCTTGAACTGAGTGCCCCTGGAAGATCTGTGACGCGACCCGTTGATCCGCCAACTTGGCTCCACCCATGCGCAGCGGTCGCCCAAAAAGTCGCTCAACATCCCGCACCGTCTGCTTATCCGCCAACGCCGGAGTCTTGGGATCGTTCTGTTTGTAGGTAGTTTCAGCCGTCACTCGTTCCGTGGTACCTTTGGCAGGCAATACCCCGGAATCCGCTTGCACGTTCCCGACCACCGTGACGTTCGCGCCCAAAGCACTGCTCGAGGACTTAAGGTTTGGATCCACCGTAAGGTCACTTTGGAAGTTGTCTCTCTTTTCACGCCGCTCCGCGATCTTCAGACCACTAGCCTCATCCACCAGTTCGCGGTTCACAAAAAGCACAAGCCTTGGGGAACCCAGTCGGGAATATCCGCGTTTGAAACGCTCGGTCACGGCGTTGGCCTGCTCCCTGGAAACCAGGGGCTGTCGGCTGGAAACCGGCGCCTGCTGGTACGCAGTCGCCGCGGTCGAACTCGCCGGCTCCGTCCCGGTCGCCACTCCGTTCGTCGGAGCGGCTACTCCAGCATTGGCTGGACCGGCAAACACCGGCGGTCGCTCGTGTCGAAGCTTTTTGTCCCGACTCGGCGGCTCTGCAGCTGAAACCGTGACCCGTGCAAAAACAGAAACGATCCCCACCCATGCGAACGCCTTATGGAATTTCATAATTCTATAGAATTGCCTGATTGAACGTGTTGAAGGACATGCCCAAAACCGATCATCGCTCTCAAGTCCAGAAGCCACTTCGTTAGCGCGCTTCTCGCACGCGGATTGTGTAGCCCTTGGCTTTGTCATTCATGGAGATAAATCGGACAGTTTCCTGAGCATTTTCTGTCAAAATAAGAGTTTGCCACGGGACTTCATCACCGGTGCTGAACCCCTGGATATCCTTGAAGACGCAGGAGATCTGAAGCTGCATCCGTTTGTTGACGCGATTTCGAATGTTGGCGGCAACCTCAAGCCGACCGTCCTCTTGCACTCGCTCTTGAAGCCCCGAACAGGTCGCTGCCCGCTGCGCTCCCCAACTCTCAAAAACCACCTTCTCACGGTTCTCGAGATCGTAGCGCGTGGCGTTCTTGGGGGTATAGGCTCCACCAGGATGACCCGTAACGACTGTCCGTGTCGCGCCACCCACAGCTTCGCCGACAGGGCGACAGCCCGTGCCAACAGCCATGGAGGCCAGGATCAATGAGTAGAGGGTGAACGATTTCATAAGTGTGTTAGAGAATTCAGACCTGTAATGGATCTAGTTGCGATCGCTGAAGAACAAAACCACATCGCGGCCCGGGACCACGGAAAAAACAGCCTGCTTGCTCGTCGTCACGCGGCTCCGGGTATCCACAAAATCCGCAACCAACGTGTGTTGGCCTGCTGGAAGCTGGAGGCTCGCAAATCCCAACAGGTTGGGCAGATTATCCCACTGTCGGGTATCTGCCCGGGGGGTGGTCGCAGCGCTAATCAGTTTGCCCACCAATCCCGCCACCAGAAGTCCGGCGCCCACCTCGTCTAGACTACTTCCACGACCCTGCTGCATGCTCAAAATCGCTCCAGATATCAACGCGGAATTGCCAAAAGTGTCAGTGCCTTCCTTAAAACCGGCTTTATTCGCCAGTACCTGGTCCATGACTCGGCCGCCCCGAGTCGTCGCTTGAAAACTCAGATCATCGTACGCCAACGCCCGGACCTGAACCCCACTCACTTTCAAGTCCACCGCCACTGCCGAGGCTGCACCAGGAGAAAAGCCTAATTTCTCTCCATATTGCCCCATGGCTACTTTCGACGGACCCCGGCCCATCTCCACAAACACCAGGACATTTGCTTTGGAATCATACGGCGGTAAAACCTTACTCTGACGCAGGGAAGCCTTCGCCCGATTCAAGGCGTCACTGCCGTCTCCGGCGAGTTTGGTTGATGCGAACCCGTCCAGGTAGTCCAGCAGAACGTAGTCACTTTGGTATTTCCCTTGTTCCGGGTCAGCATCTTGCAAGGCCGCGCTCCGAAAACAGGCCCGCGCATTGTCGGGTTCTCCATCCATCCAATAGAGGATACCACGATAATAATAGGCCATAACCCGCTCGTAAGGTTCCCCTCGGAATGTCTTGGTGGATTCGGATCGGAATAAATTTCGTGACTGTTTGGCGGATTTGTCCCCGGCGCTCAGGCCGCCCAATGTTAGGAGCGCATCGTCCAACAGAGGTTTCGCCTGGTCAAACTCTGCCGCCCTCATGTGTGCCGCCGCGCTCTGATAGTCGTGAAGAACGCGGTCCTTTGCTGCGGCACTGGTTGCTTTGATACCAGGACTCCCGCCTCCACGGCTCAACGAGGAGGTCCCTGACTCCACATGCCCGCTACTCTGGCAACCCAGGATCCAGGTGACCGCCATAAGGCATGCCCAAGTTCGCACGCCTCTTAGCCTTGCCAGATGGAGATTCATGGCGGTCTTCGAATTCAGATGGATTAGCAAGGGCAGGTCACCGATAGGCAGCATCTTCCAAGCCCTGTTTCTTAATCTCAGCGGAATCCTCCCAAAGAATGTCACTCGTACGCGCATCCACTAACTGGAATGTATAAAGGATGTAATCACTCACACCTTTGGATGATTTCGTGGTCATGCCTTGCAACTTTCCCGTGAGGAAAAAGTCTGCTCCTTTAAATTCAACCACGTTGGGGTCCGAGGTCGTCGTTACCTGTCCGCTCTGTTTCAGCTGCTGTTCACGCTCCAATGTTGCCATCCGTTCGCGAGCCAAAAACATCACTTTGCCACGCGCTTGTTGATTCAATTGAACACGAATTCGGCTCAGGAAAATATCTTTGTTGATGGCGAAACGGGTTTCGTTGTTCACCGGATCCAACACAATCCGAGGCGTCCCAACAGCCTTCTGGATTTGCGGTGTGCTCAAGACGCTTCGAGCCATTTTATCCGTCACGGCAACTAGGTCCTGAGACTCCACCCCCGTACCAGCCACAAACCCCCGCTCGTCCGCTTTCATTTCGGTCACCGCAACCCCCCTCGGATTGCGAACCCCAGCCGAGGCACAACCAATCAACGCGGCGAACACACTTAAATGGACCGCACTCGAAAGAACTTTGAGGAAAACTTGGTTCATAATCGTAATAGATAGGAATCAGAATGCTTGGATCAAATAGGAATGGCGAAACTTATCGACCAAACAACGCGTTGGCGCCACTGGAGCCATAGGAAGGATTGGAGACCGAAATCTGGGATGCTAGCGGAGCCGCCGGCAGCTCAACCGGCTGCGCCACAGCCTCCCCAGAGCTTGCCAAGAGCGGCTGATACACCAGGGACGGCGCGGGCGCCGCGAACCGTTCCCGACGCCGAGCTGACTGTTCCGCCAAGGTTCCTAACACCAATCCCGACGCAGCACCAATGGCAGCGCCTTCGGCTCCTTGGCGCCCGTGGTTATGCCCAATGACCGCTCCAGCCACGCCTCCAATGACCGCACCGCTAAGAGCGTAATTCGGCCTGGAAGCCACAGGCGCATAAGTAGGCTCATAAACCGTCGTGGCCGATCGACGACGCTCTTCCCCGACAACCGCCCCCAGCACAGCACCAATGCCAGCTCCGATAGCCGCTCCTTCGCCCCCATGACGCCCGCTGTTATGCCCAATAATGGCTCCCGCAACCCCTCCCAGTGCAGCGCCGGTTAGGGATTCAGGACCAAAAAGTTGTGCCTGGGCAGGCATCACCAGGATCGCCAGTGCCAGGAATCGAGAACCGTTTCTCATAAATGTCACGCGGGGTATGACGCCACCCATTCGAGGGTATTCAGTTTGTCGCGCACAACGAAATCCTGCCAAGCAGCGGGGATCTGGTGCAATAGGATTGGCTTTGATCGTTCGCAACCATCTCGTAACCATGGACATGTCCACGTTGCAGATTAGAATCTCTCGTCGTCAGAAAAGCCAGTTTAACCGAGTGGAATCCGTATAGCTCAATTCCACCCTCTCCACGTTCGATTCCTTAACCAAGTCCCGCAGCCATCCATGTGTCGTCGGATTGATGCGACAACGGCGGCCGGATGCGGGATATAGTGAAGCCCCGGCACGAACTAACTTCAGTCCCAACTGGGGGGGGGACCGCTTGCAAAATGTCCAAGAATTATGTGTCAAGGATCAAATTACACCCTTGCCACATCTAGTTGTGCTAATTATAGACTGGCCTGGTTATGAAGAATGATCTGCTGAAACAATACGTCTCGTTGCGAGACTCGCTCACGAAGGAAAAGGCTGCCCTAGAAGTACGCCTGGCCGAGATCAACCGGGCGTTGGGTGGTGATTCTGCTGCCGCTAACTCTGGTGCCGCAGCGGCGCCGCGCGCCAAGGCGGGTGCCGCCAAAGAGGAAACTCGCGTTGCTAAGGCCGCCGGTAGACCACGAAAGCGCGCCCAAAACAACAAGTCTCTTCGAGATACGGTGGTCGACTCACTCGCCAATAAGCCCTTGAACCGCCAGGAGATTCTAGAAGCCGTGTTGAAGTCCGGCTACGTGTTTAGTGCGAAGGACCCGCTCAATTCGCTCAGCACGCTCCTTTATACCGACAAGAAAACCTTTAAGAATAAGGACGGTAAGTTCTCAGCTTCTTGACCTGGCTCTTATTTAAGCGATAGTTGCAGCCCGCCAACTGGCGGGCCTTTTTTATCCACGCACATCCAATCTCTCATGCTCGCTCGAAGAGTCATACCTTGCCTGGATGTGCATGATGGAAAAGTGACTCGAGGGGTGCAATTCGGAAGGGCTGAAGAGGGGGGCCTCAAGTCGGTCGGCGATCCCGTAGAACTCGCACGACGTTACAATGATCAAGGGGCCGACGAGATGGTGTTCTTCGATATTACCGCGAGCGCCCACAATCGGTCCTCGATGATCGATGTGATCGAGCGTACCGCTGATTGCTGTTTCATGCCGCTCACCGTCGGGGGCGGCATCCGAACCGTCGAAGATATGGGATTAATGCTTCAGGCGGGCGCTGACAAAGTCAGCATCAATTCCAGTGCCCTTGCCAACCCGCAATTGATCCATAGTGGCGCCTCCAAGTACGGCAGCCAATGCATCGTGGTATCGATCGATGTCAAGCGGGGTCTCGACCAGCGTTGGGAGGTGTTTTCGGCGGGTGGAAGAAAAAACACCGGACGTCTCGCCGTCGAATGGGCATATGAAGCGGTTCGACTCGGCGCGGGCGAAATCGTCCTCAACAGTATTGATGCCGATGGCACGAAAGCCGGGTTTGACTTGGAGATCACCCGGCGCGTGAGTGAATCCGTGGGCGTGCCCGTGGTCGCCAGTGGTGGCGCCGGAACCTTGGATCATATGGCGGATGTCCTCCTTATCGGATGCGCGGATGCAGTGCTCGCCGCAAGTATTTTCCACTACGGTACCTATACCGTGCGCCAAGTGAAAGAGCACCTCGCCAAACGAGGCATTCCCGTGCGTCTCGTTTGAGTCATCCGCTCAACTCGATGTCCTCCTGGACACAGTCTCGCTGGCTCCCCTTGTTGATGTCGCTGGCAAGCAATGTGTTCATGACCCTTGCTTGGTATCGGCACCTGAAATTCAAGGACCATCAACCACTGTGGCAAGCGATTTTGGTCAGTTGGGGGATCACGTTCTTGCCGACACGCCCTTAATCCAGTTTGCTCGGCCCGAACGGTTCGAATCCTTTACTAATATTCGATGAGCTTTGCCGAAAGTTTGAAATGGAACGTCGATGGCTTGATCCCCGTCATCCTTCAGGACGCTCAAAGCGGGCGAGTCCTGATGATGGCCTGGATGAACCGAGCGTCCCTGGAAAAAACCATAGAAACCCGGCGCACTTGGTTTTGGAGCCGTTCCAGAAAGAAATTCTGGATGAAAGGCGAATCCAGCGGGCACGTGCAAGTAGTCAAGGATATCGCGGTGGATTGCGACGGCGATACCTTACTCATTCAAGTAGAACAGACCGGCGCCGCCTGCCACGAGGGGTACCGGTCCTGCTTCTTTCGAAGCTTGAATGACAGCCATGAATGGAATCTCTCAGAACCCAGGCTGGAAGATCCTGACAAGATATACAGCCGAGCTTGACTGCATCCATGCTCGATGAATTTGTTCGGATTGGAAGCGGGGTTTGGTGGCTCTTGGTCGGCTTGGTTCTGGCCGCCCGCGCTTGTGATCTTCTTTCCACTTGGATGGCGACACCCAACTTGGCTTTGGAAGCCAACCCGCTGGCTCGTCGCCTCGGTTGGAGGGGGGGGCTCCTGGTCAATATCCTCTTAGCCCCACTGGTCGCCAGTTGGCCCTTGCTCGCTATCTCCTTAATCACCACCAGTTTGCTGGTAGCAGCCCGCAATTCACAAAACATTTGGTTGATGCGACTCCTCGGCGAATCGGGCTATCGCCAATGGTTTTCATCGCGAGTCTCTGAATCTCGGACCTGGGTGGTTTACGCTTCATTCTTCGCCGAAGCAGTCCTGTCCAGCCTCCCAGGGTTTGCCCTTTTGGTGTTTTCTTCGTGGCAACTCATCCCGTTCGGCATCGGGTTGGGCATCGTCGGGTACAGCACGGCGGTCGCCGTCTTTACGGCATTGGCCCTACACCGCCGCTGAACCAAAAATCACCTCGAGTACCCATTCGAGATGGATTGAATCGCTTCAGCCTCAGGATGGCATCCAATGCTTTTAAACCTGAATCAACATTGCCTCGTGGTGAGTCATCGCTAATTTGGCCGCCCGCTATGGATTCACCTTCTCGTGAGGAATTCGTCAAGCTTGCCAAACTCGGGAATTGCATCCCGATCACACGCAAGCTTCTTGCCGATTTAGAAACCCCACTCTCCGCTTACAGAAAACTTCGAGGGTCTGGCGAATCCTTCCTATTCGAATCCGTCGAAGGTGGCGAACACTTGGGCAGGTACTCGTTTGTCGGCTGTAGTCCACGCGCCGTCATCCGCCAATATGGAGCGCGTGTCGATGTGATCCAAGGAGGCAAGATCTCCGACAGCTACGTCGTCGAGCATGCCAAGGAACATCACGACAATCACTGTGTCAGCGATGGCCTGGAAGTGGTGGAGCGTATCATGAAACGTTACCACGCAGTTCCAATTCCAGGGCAACCCCGGTTCACTGGAGGCGCCGTCGGCTTCATCGGATACGAATTTATTCACGACATAGAACCTGTTGTCCCTGTGCCGCCTAAGGACGAACTGGGCACACCAGTTCTTTACTTTTTAATCGCCGATCAAGTCTTGGTCTTTGATCGTGTCGCCCAAACCCTGACGGTTACGGTCAATGCCATCCTCGAAGACGGTGCTCGAATCGAGGATTATTATGACGATGCGATCGGCGAGATTGACCGCATTGTTGAGTTGCTGCGCCAACCATCCTCCTACGAACCGATATCGTTGCCAGCAGTGTTCCCGAGCATCCAGTTTGACAGTAACACTCCCAAGGCCCGCTTCTTGAGCAACGTGCTCAAAGCCAAGGAACGAATCGTCGCCGGAGACATTATCCAGGTCGTAGGATCCCAACGGTTTAGCAGCCGGGTGAAGTCGTCGCCTATCGATATTTACCGCGCCGTTCGATCCATCAATCCCTCCCCCTACATGTTCTTGCTCGAGTTGGAAGGATTCTCGCTCGTGGGAGCCTCACCGGAATTGCACGTTCGTTGCGTCGAGCGCCAAGTCGAGATCCGCCCCATAGCAGGCACCCGCCACCGCGGCAAAACTGAACAGGAAGATCTCGCCCTGGAAAAGGAACTACTCGCCGATCCAAAGGAACGGGCCGAACATGTCATGCTAGTGGATCTCGCCCGCAACGACATCGGCCGTGTCTGCGAATACTCCTCCGTCAAAGTGCAGGAACTCATGGTGGTGGAACGATACAGCCATGTCATGCACATCGTCTCTCAGGTCAACGGAGTGCTCAGCCCCGAGCGTTCGTCCTATGATCTGATGCGCGCAACCTTTCCTGCAGGCACTCTCACCGGAGCGCCGAAGATTCGCGCGATGCAAATCATCTCGGAACTGGAGGGTACCGCCCGTGGGCCTTACGGCGGCTGTGTTGGTTATTTCGGTTTCAATGGTAACGCGGACCATTGCATCACCATCCGAACCGCGTTGGTAAAAGACGGAAAAGCCTACGTGCAAGCAGGGGGCGGTTGGGTAAATGATTCGACACCGGAAGGCGAATTCGAGGAAACGGTCAACAAGTCCAAAGCCATGCGCATCGCCATAGCATTGGCCGAACAATTTCCGCCGTCAGAATCCTAACCTATTCCACATCAACATCCAACTCTCGTCGAACAGCCTCCGTTGCCATTTTCTCTGCTTCACGGCTTGACCACATCGGACCCACCCCCGAATGTGCTCACCTCGTGCTGCCGTGTCGGCCGCGCTTAATCGTTCATCATGAATTCTCGACTCATCGCCACGGCGCTGCTCGCCAGTGGTTGCTTCACTGGCTCTGTTTTCGCTCAGGGCAAGTTGGATCTGAAGGAACCGAAACAACGCGTCAGTTATTCGATTGGCGTAGACATCGGTTCAAATCTCAAACGCCAAGAACTCGAACTGGATCCCAAGGTGCTCGCCGCCGGGCTGGTGGATGCCTTCGAGGGCAAGGCTCAACTGAAAGACGAGGAGATCAAGGAAACCTTGAATGAGTTCCGCACTCAAATGATGGCGAAGATGGAAGCGCGCCAAAAAGTCGCCGGTGATAAGAACGTTAAGGCCGGCGAGGAATTCCTGGCTGCCAATGCCAAAAAGGAAGGCGTCAAAACCACCAAGAGCGGTCTGCAATACAAGGTTTTGAAATCCGGTACGGGCAAGACTCCAAAGGCTACGGACTCCGTCAAGGTTCACTACCATGGCACACTGATCGACGGGACCGTCTTCGACAGTTCGGTGGAACGTAAAGAGCCCGCCAGCTTTCGAGTTAATGAGGTCATTCCGGGCTGGACCGAAGCCCTTCAGCTCATGAAGGAGGGCGATAAGCTGCAAATCGTTCTCCCATCCGCAATCGCCTACGGTGAACGCGGTGCCGGTGGAAAGATAGGCCCCAACAGCGTGCTGATGTTCGAAGTCGAATTGCTCTCCATCGAAAACTAACCACCTGAGCTAGACCAGCACAGGAGAGACGGACCCGGGGAATCCCCCCGGGTCTTTTGCATTTCATTCTACTGCGACGCGCCTCGGCGGCCAAAATCTCGGCTCCCTCACTGTTTTCGTCATCGCATAGATGCCATCGACAAATGCTGGCGCTCGGCCCTGCTTTCCGTCGAGACTCAGCCACACGTCATCCATGGACACCACCCAAATTCGCTGGGGGATTCTCAGCACCGCACAAATTGCACGAAAAAACTGGAGAGCCATTCGCCACAGCGGCAATGGAATCGTGGCGGCGGTCGCCAGCCGCGATCCAGTTCGAAGCCAAGCCTTCATCGACGAATGCCAACTCGAATCCCCCTTTGAGTCGGCTCCCAGAGCCTTGGGATCTTACGAGGCATTGATCGACTCGCCCGAAGTCGATGCCATTTACGTCCCGCTGCCGACAGGCCTCCGAAAGCAGTGGGTCATCCGGGCGGCGCAAGCTGGCAAACACGTGGTCTGCGAGAAACCTTGCGGGTCAAATTTGCGGGATCTTGAGGAAATCCTAGAGGCCTGCGAACGTTACGGCGTTCAATTCATGGATGGCGTCATGTTCATGCATAGCAAGCGTCTCACGGCCATTCGCAGGGTTCTCGAGGATCGATCCATTGTCGGAACCATCCGCCGTATCCAGACAGGATTCAGTTTCTGCGCGCCGCCATCCTTTTTCAGTGGTAACATTCGTTCCAATGCCTCCCTGGAACCTCATGGATGTGTCGGTGATCTGGGTTGGTATTGTATCCGGCTGACACTTTGGGCCATGAATTGGCGGATGCCGACGCAGGTCACGGGTCGAATCCTTTCCCAAGTCAGTCGACCCGACAGCCCCGCCCCCGTACCGACCGAATTCTCCGCTGAACTGCTTTATGAAAACGGTGTATCCGCTGGTTTCTACTGCGCCTTCATCGCCGAATTGCAGCAGTGGGCCATCGTCAGCGGGGACAAAGGTTACCTGAGGATTCCCGATTTCGTACTGCCCTATTATGGGGGAGAAATGAGCTTCGAGACACACCAAGCGGCATACGAGGTACAGGGTTGCGAGTTTCAAATGAAACCCGGCATCGACGTTCATTCGGTAAACGAACACAGCAACAGCCATCCGAATGCTCAAGAATCGAATCTATTCCGGAATTTCGCCTCTCAGATTCTGAGCGGCCGATTGAATCACGATTGGCCGGAGATGGCGTTGAAAACCCAAAAAGTGCTCGAAGCCTGCCTCGAATCCTCTCGCAACGAAAGCCAACTGATTCCTTTGAGCTAAATCGAACATGTCGGGAGCGAAGCAGACCTGGGCAGTCATCGATTTTCAAGTCGGCAATCCCGCCTTTAATATGGCGTTGGATGAAGCGTTGTTGGAGGCCGCGGTGACCCTCGGGCAGCCCATCATCCGCTTCTATGGATGGTCACGCCCCGCCGCAACCTTTGGCTATTTCCAGTCGTATCAACAGGTGTCCACATGGACTCCCCTGCGACCACTTATCCGGCGTCCCACGGGCGGCGGCCTCGTCCCACACACCGCCGATTGGACTTATAGCGTTATCATTCCGCCCGGGCTGGAGTGGTATCAGTGTTCGGCCGTGGAGAGTTATCAGCGCCTGCACGAATGGGTGTCCCGGGCACTCGCCACAATTGGCATAGAGACGAAACTTACGCCCGCGACCGATCCGAGCGGCCCAGGGCAGTGCTTCGTTGGTGCTGAAAAATTCGACCTGCTGTCAGGTCAAACCAAAATCGCTGGCGCCGCCCAACGACGCAACAAACTAGGACTCCTCATTCAAGGATCTATCCAACCCCGACCGAATTGGGGGGATAGAGATGCCTGGCACCACGCCATGATGCAAAATGGTTCAAAACAGGGCGTCAGCGAAGCATTTCAAAGTTTTCGGACTCCAGTCCAAATCCTCGATCGAGCCAACCACCTGACTGAGCAGAAATACAACCAGTCGAGTTACCTCGAACGTCGTTAGGCAAATACATCGTTCGATCCTGGTGGTCCTTGGCCCTATTCTCCAACACGCTGAGTCACCCTTTCTGGGCATTTTCGTAAGCCTGAAGAATCGACACTCCCTCAGTGGTTCCGATCCGGTTGGCACCCGCTTCGATTAGGGGCAGCGCCGTCTCGAAATCCCGAATGGAACCGGCTACCTTTATCTCCATTTTATTGCCAACAATTTCCCGCCAAATCGAAACCTCGGCTGGACTCGTCCCATAATATCCCGTTCCCAACACCAGCATGCGGGCACCGCTCTCAATGATCAGCGACGCCGCCCGTCCCCGCTCCGCCAGACTTAACCTCGACGGTTCAATCACCGCTTTCACAAGGATTTCTTGAGCCGCCTCAACCACACCCCGCAACTCCCCCAGAACCGCTTTGTCCGACCCATCCTTCAGGAACCCCAAATTCAGGACCACCTCAATCTCCTGCGCCCCCAAGTCGATAGCCAACTCGGCTTCATGTGCTTTGATCTCAGAGTCGGTCGCCCCCAGCGGGAAGGATACCATAGCGCAAACTTTCACGTCGGATTCGATCAGGTGGTGGTGGGCCAGCAGCACGCGGCATGGATTCACACAAACACAGGCAAATCGGGACCGCATCGCATCGTCACAGAGTTTCCTAACCTCGTCCGCTGTGGCATCCGGAAGAATTAGGGTCTGATCGATGTGGGCCGCCAGATCGGCTGAGCTCAAAAGCATATGGGGATCCTGGGGAAATTCAACCCGGCGGGCAATACGAGGATTTTTGGACTCCGAATGACCCAGACCCAATTGACGGATCATTAACGCACGAGTTGACCGTTTTCGATCGACGTGTTTACAACCTCGCAACTCGTTTTCAATGTGGAAGATAAAGCCATTTTTTAGTGGTCGAAAAATACTCGATTCATGGTGAATTCAGAGCTAAAAATAGCCTCTGAGACGGTGGGGGCGCATCTCCGAGTTGTCGGTACTGCATGGGATGCTGGGGCGAAAAGCGGCAGAGGGCTGCCGCACTCCAAATCCATCGGGTCGTGCGACCGGAATGGCGGCGCCTTTGGCGCGGTGGCCCTTCACCGTTTTTGGGGAATTGCAAAGACGACCGATCTCCACATCTCCGACAACTCGGAGAGGCGCCCGACGGTGGTCTAGATCGCGAATCGGATTGCAGTTATCAGCCCCCTTCGAATACTCGCACCATTCAGTACGTTGCAAATCGCTACTCATTGACCCATGCTAGAATGGAATATCCAGAGCCGAGCACACCAGTGTCAGGGCTGTACCAGCGCCTTCAAGGATCGACAGCCTTATCACACCTTATTGTTTGAGAGCACTCATGGATATGAGCGTCGCGATTTATGCGAAAGCTGCTGGAAATCGAGCTCCCATGGGGCCAAGCCAGAGTTGATCGCTGAGCCCAGTTTTGTTTCACACTGGCAGGGAGTTTACGAAGCCCCACCCGCCGGTCGGCCAGATGCCATCCAAAAAGACACCGCCGAAACGCTGCTGAGAAAACTATTGGAGCGTCGGGACGACCGTTACAGGGCCGCCAGTTACATCTTGGCGGTCATGCTCGAACGTAAACGACTCCTAAAAATCAAGAGCCAACTGAGGGAGGGAAACCAAAGAATCTTCGTTTACGAACACGGTTCGAGCGGCGACGTCTTCACGATCGTTGACCCGGATCTTCAACTGGCCCAGTTGGAGTCTGTTCAACACGACGTGGCCAACCTCTTGGAGCATGGCATACCGCAGGATGCCGATGCCGTCTCTCAGGAAGAACCCTTTAACCCACCTAGCGACATTCCCTCACTTGCTCCCGCTTGAGTTGCCCGTTCCCAATTGCCAACACTGATAGAGGGTGTAGCCCATTCTCTCCACATCAGCATCCGTTGGCAATCGGCAATCGGCAATCGGCGATTCTTGGCCATGCCCTCCATCGACGAACTGCAATCTGCTCTAGGACATTCTTTTGATCGATCCGAACTCTTACGTCTGGCGTTGACTCACCCGTCCCTCGCCCATGAACAGGGAACCGGTCAATATCATAATCAACGCCTTGAGTTCCTGGGCGATGCCGTCCTTCAACTCGTGCTCACGGCAGAGTTATACGAGAAGTTCCCAGACCTCGGGGAAGGCCCCCTCACTCAGGCCCGCGCGCAAATGGTGAATCGCAGATCTCTAGCCATCCAAGGCCGCCGACTCGCTCTCGGAGAATATCTGGTGCTCAGTCGTGGCGAAGAATCCAGTGGTGGCCGCAGCCGCGCCTCCACGGTCGCCGACGCCTTTGAAGCCCTCATTGGCGCCGTCTTCCTCGACGCCGGTTATGAAAGTACTCGCCAAATCGTCTTGCGCCTATTTCGAGAAGCGTTCGGTGAACTGCTTGAACTCCCCAGCCTTGACAATCCCAAAGGCGAACTACAAGAACTGCTACAGGCCACTTCCCCAGAGCCCCCACACTATGAAATCCTCTCCGCCGCAGGTCCTGACCACGATCGAAGCTTTGACTGCGCAGTCTATCACCTGAGCGTCGAACTCGGACGGGGCATTGGTCGAAGCAAAAAACTAGCGGAAAGTCAGGCCGCCATCATGGCTCTGCGCCAACTCCGACGCGACATTAAGTCTCAACCGCAATCCACCGGCCAGGACGCTAACGAATCCTAGTCCGCTTGCATGGAATTTAGATTCCCCGCAGTCATCTTTCATGATGAATCCACCGTCACACTGAAGGTGGCGGGGCTCACATTGCTGGATCGACTCGTCGTGACAGCCCATCGGGCCGGATGTAGTCCGCTGATCGTGGTATCCAAGCATCCAGTGGTTGGTCTGAAACGCACGACAGCCCTCGGAATACCGATCGAATGGCAACAAATGCCGCCCGTGCTTCCCGGCAGGAAGCTGATGGCCTATACGTCCCTACTCGTCTCCAGTCAAGACATCCGAGCCCTATTGGAACAACCTAAGGACAGTCGACTAAACGACAACTTGGGGAATCCACTCCCCATCGGCATGATCTCGGATTCTGTCTATTCACTGGAACTAGATGTCCGCAGTGTTCCAACGATCCAACCGCAGTCTGTGGCCAGACACATCCTCAACACCAGAGATGCGCGCAGTGCCGAGACAGCCTTGTGGAATTCACTAAAGAGTGGTTCCGACGGTCTGGTGGACCGCCAATTGAATCGCCCGTGCGGTCGACCGCTCTCCCGCTGCCTTGCCCCAACCTTTGTCAGCCCCAATGCGGTTTCCATTGCGTCAGTGCTGATCGGCTTGGTCGCCGCCTGCTTTTTTGCCACCGGCAACCATGCCCACGCCATCCTCGCCGCCATCTTATTCCAAGTCTCCGCGATCGTGGATTGCGTGGATGGCGATATCGCCCGCGCCGTTTTCAAGGAATCGGCTTCCGGCAAATGGATCGATCTCGTTGGCGATCAAGTCGTTCACATCGCGGTGTTTGCTGGGATCGCCTTCGGGTTGGCGAGCCGGTCACCACAAAGCCCTGCACTGTGGCTCGGTGTCAGCGCTATCGCCGGGGCGGTGTTGTCCTTTGCAGTAATCCTGCGCGGAATGTTCCGGAAATCCTCCACACCCAACGGCCGTCTCCAAAAGCTCATTGACGCAGCAACCAATCGGGATTTCTCGGTTCTGGTTCTGATACTGGCATTTGCCAATCGATTGGAATGGTTTCTCTGGCTCACAGCCATCGGCAGTCATGCTTTTTGGATCTCAGCACTGCTGATTCAGAACCTAGGCTCTCAACCCGTCAGCGAGGGGCGCCAGCAATGAAGGTCTTGGCCAAATGGATCGCCATCGCCATTGGGATTGCGCTTCTCATGTGGTCTTTTTCTCAGGCAGACCTTCGCTCCATGCTGGCCACCATCCAAAAGATGGGCTGGCTGGCTCCCCTGTTGCTCCTTCCTTACTTTTTCGTCTACCTGATCGACTGCCTCGCCTGGCGGTTTTCTTTCCCTTCAAATCCGCCGATTCCATTTCGAACTCTCTTCCAGATTCGTTGGGCCGGGGAATCGCTCAACAATATCGTCCCTTCCGCTTACATTGGAGGCGAAGCACTCAAGGTTCTGATGTTGCAGCGGTACGGGGTTCCAGCCACCAACGCCACCACCAGCGCGGTGGTATCCAAAACGGCCCAAACCGTAGCACAGGTTCTATTCATTGCCATCGCCGCGCTCATCTTCATTAAAATCGCCGGCCATCATCCAGGACTCAAAACTGGGATGCTCGTCATTGGCCTCTCAAGCATTCTCGTCGTGGTTGCCCTGTTCTGGATCCAACATCGCGGCCTGATGTCCCTGCTGAGCCACGTCGCCCGGCTCATTCGTCTTCCAATCGAACGACTGGGTGCCCACCGTCCCAAAATCGAAGAGGTCGATCGCGCGATTCTCGGATTCTATCGACACCATTCCGATCGATTCTTGGCGAGCTCTAGCTGCTACTTTGGAGGCTGGATGCTCGATACCATGGAAATCTGGCTGGCGTCGCACCTTCTCGGTTTACCGATTAATTGGTGGCAGGCACTTTGCATCGAGGCTTTTACGGGTGTGGCTAAAGCACTGGGAATGTGGGTGCCGGGTTCCCTGGGCGTCCAAGAATCCAGCATCGTCCTTCTGGGCCGCCTCGCCGGCCTGCCCGACACGCTCAGTTTCACCTACGCTCTCCTCCGGCGCGGCCGCGAATTGGTCTTCGTTGCCATTGGCTGGTTGATCTTCTACCGATTACAGTTCGTTCTTCAGTTGCCATCATCAGTTGGCAAAACTCGATGAACTGCTGAAGTGCCGAGCATTATTGTCTGAGCTAAAATTTTATGGATGCTATTCTGTATGCCGCCGGACGTGGCAACCGACTTGGCGAAAGCGCCAACGAACCGCACAAATTGTTGCTGCGTTTTGCCGGACAATCCCTCCTCGAACGTCACTTAGCTCAATTGGCCGTCATCGGCGTTCAGCGCTTGTTTGTCGTCACTGGCCATGAGCGACAGGCCCTCGCCAATGAATTTAAGGGACTCGAAAAGAAACACGGGGTCCTCATCGAAGAACTGTTCAATCCCGACTTCCTCGAAGGTAGCGCCCTGAGCATGCACGTCTCGCTCCCAGCCCTGCGCCAAGCCCAACATCGTATCCTCCTCATGGACGGCGATGTCCTCTACGGAGTTGGCATGCTGCACCGCCTCCTGGCTTCCACCGAACGTACCGCGCTACTCATTGATCAGAATTATCCCAAGGATGACGAGGATCCAGTGCTCGTTCCCATACGCGAGGGACGACCGTTCGATTTTACCAAACGATGGCGAGGCACCGCCGACCTTATCGGCGAGTCGGTTGGGTTCTTTAAAGTGGATCAACTCGACCTGCCAGAACTTATCCGTGAAACAGAGGCCCGTCAGTTCGGAGCCGGAAGGAACGAGTCGTACGACGACATTCTTCGGGTCCTCGTCAAGGCGGGCCGTTTCGGCGCGGAAGACATTACGGGTCAACCTTGGACGGAGATCGATTTCCCCCATGATCTGGTCCACGCACGGCAGGTGATTCTTCCAGCCATCCAACAATTGGAGTCATCCACCGCATCAGGGGAGATCAATAAACCCCGTCATTGAGCCACGACCCCGTCCGACTCACCGATGGATCGCCGGTTCAATTTCCAGTCGGAGAACCGAATATCCATCAATCTCAAAGTGCTCGACATCGATGTCCACCGGACCCGCGATTGTTTGATCGTACACGGCCTCGTCGGTCGTTGGACCGTGCCAGGTCCAATTCTCGATCAACGGTCGGCGGGTGTGAGCGCTCCCAAAACGAATCCTTGGTCGAGTTTCATGCAGGCATTTTCCCTATTCGGGCAATGGCTGCGTGCTCCTCAGGAACGCGAACAAATCACGCACCTGTTGATCGCTCATTGTTGAGATGAGTCCATCTGGCATCAGCGAAGCTCCTGCCGGTTGCATATTGACGATCTCGGCTTGCGGCACAGCAATGCTCTGACCGTCAGCGCCTCGCAAGACAACCACCTGGGCATCTTTGTCCACCAAGAACCCGGTCAAGGTACGTTCATCTTTGGTCTCGATTAGAAAATTCTCGTAGCCCTCGCGGATCTCGGCGTTTGGATTCACGATGTTGAGCAGCATATTACCAAGATCATCACGTTTGTAGGTCGTGAGATCCGGCCCAATGATGGCACCCACATTGAACAGCTTGTGGCAGACGCCGCAGTTGTCGACAAACAGCCGCTTGCCCGCATAAGGACTTCCCGTGGTGGCTTCAATCACGCCAGTCAGCCGAACAATTTCCTTTTCCAATTCAGCGGAGGTTGGCTGACGAAAACTCGGCCACAACGCTGTCAGCGTTTTCTGCAATTCGGCCCGATGGGCCGCCGACTCGATGCCTTGCACACGGCGTACCATGTCAGAAGGTATTGCGGCTTTTGGCACTCGCCCTGCCTGCACAGCCTCCAACAAGGTCAAGGCCCAGCCACCACGACTCGTCAGCATGGTCAGCGCACCATTCCTGACGTCCGGCGGATATCCCGCAAGCTGACTGGTCACCTCCACAGCAATCTCTGGATTGTCATAAGCCTGCAGAGCACTCAAGGCCGCCCGTCGCAATTCCGAACTCTTTTCGTCACGCGCCACCGAAAGCAGGATCGGCACCGCCTTGGCTTGGCGTGATTCCCCAAATACCTGGATCAGTTGAAGCCGTCGGCTGCCATCCACGCCGCGGTCGGCGATCATTTCCAGGGCCTTGGTCACAGCATCCGCCTTGCCGCGACGCGCCCCAATAATTACCGACTCCCCCCCGGCACGCTCCATCGCCAAAAGCAATTCCTCCGGCAATCCAACCAGTGGGCGACCCTTGAAGGCTTCTTCGAAGCCTTGAGTCAACCGAGCGGTCTGAATCGGTCCAGGTGACATCGCAAATAATCGACTGCAAGTCATCAAATCCTCCCGCCGCCCCGTCGCCGCAAATCGCCGCATCAACCGGCTGAGCAGATGGCCCTGCACCAAGGGCGAACTCCAAAGCTCCCGGTCCGAAAACAGCGCCACGACTTCTTCCCGATCGGTCGCACACTTTTCCTCAATCGCCCACCATAACATCAATGGTTGCCTCGCGTCGTCCGCGTCTCGATCGTGCGTCAGTAGTTCCTTCACCAAGGCCAGACCATCCACCGCGGCTAACCGTTTAGCCGTCGATGCCAACTGAGCCCGCACCTCGATGTCCCGCTCCCGGGCCGCCAACTCGAGTATTTTCAAGCGAAGCCCCCGCGGGAGTCGCTTGGCATCTCCCAGCAATTGGACCACCCAACGTCGTACGCTGGCGCTGCCCTGACTCAGCGCCAATGCCGCCGTCGCGTCGTCCAATCTCCCGAGCTGGTGCAAGGCCCAAAGTGCTTCCAGCACGGTCCGCTCATCAGCGCTCCGAATGATCCCTGCAAAATTAATCTCCCACGAGTCCCCCTTGCGATCTGCGATGACACGGAGCGCTTCGG
>SXGS01546590.1_pt1 | contig 19939 bp, 23 predicted proteins | sample 3174681 | NCBI WGS metagenome assembly SXGS01 (sample SAMN11356861, study PRJNA531348) | freshwater metagenome | isolation source: freshwater sample F1-80 | place: China: Fuxian Lake, Yuxi | collected 2017-12-25 | reverse complement strand
GACGCCGCGGCCGCGGCGACCACGAGCGCCAAGGGTGCGCCCGGCACCGCCGGTGGTGGCACCCCCGTCAGCAGCGCCCGTTAGGTTGGCCCCTGAGCGGTTCGCTGATTTTCCTGATGACGTTGATAGCCTGGAGGTTGTCACCCGCCTCAAGGGCTCAACTGGCGCGGAGTTGGTGCGTGACCCTAAGACAGGGATTCAGTTCGTGCGCAAACGAGGCGCAAACGAGGCGCACCTGCAGGAGGAGATGACGGCCGACGCGGTGTACCGCGCACTTGGCATGAACGTGCCGGAGTTTCAGTCTTACCGTGACAGTGCGGGGCAGTTGGTTAAGCTGTCGCGGTTCATCACGGTGCCCACGACCGAGTTGGGCAAACTGCCACCTACGCGCAAAACCGCGGCAATCGCAAAACTGCGGGAGGGGTTTGTGGTGGACGCGCTCCTTGGCAACTGGGACGTCATTGGCCTCGATTCGGACAATGTGTTGGTGACCGCTGACAACACCCCGTATCGCATCGACAATGGCGGCGCCCTACGGTTCCGGGCGCAAGGGCAACCGAAAGCGGCAGGGTTGTTCAATGAGGGCGTCATGGATTTGTGGGGGATGCGTGACCCTGCGATCAACCCGAGCGCCGCACGGGTGTTTGGGGACATGAGTTTGGCCGAGATGGCGCGGCAGGCCAAGGCGTTGGTATCCAAGTGGGACAGCATTGACGCCGAGGCACTGTTCGCTGACCCTGCCGCTTACGACATCATGGTCAAGCGGGTGGATTCCATTTCGAGGTTTGCCCGGCAGGTCGAGGCGATGCAGGCGGACAAGTATCAGGACAAGTACCTGGAGCGGTTCACGAAGAGTTATCAAATGCTGATGCAGGCGGGAACCTGGGATGCCCTGCCGAAGCAACTGATACGCGGGGCACCAAACCCCCGGGAGTTTAAAGACCTCGACGGCACGCTATTTGACCACCTACGCGAGGAAAAACTACCCAATGGCGGCAAGTCAGCCCTAACGATCCTACAGGAGGTAATGGAAAGGGAGGGGGGTTCCTACGAGGACGTTCAGAAGTGGGCGAGGTACCAATCTGGCGGATCATGGACAAGCGTCCCCCTAGCGGTCAAAGCATGGTATGCGGCTCAACGCACGGCACCCTGGGCAAACTATTTCAGGCGGCACAATGAATCGGGGCATGTTAAGTTAGGGAGCCTGAGCCTGGGCAGGACCCGCTTTGAGACAAACCACGATGAGGCGCTCACGGGTGTGGGTAAGATGCTTGACGGTGGCCTGCTTGCGGGTGCCACCAAAGCGTTGCGCGCGGTGGTGCAGGGCCGGCAAACGGTTGCCCAGTGGGAGGCTGCGATGAGTGCCGCCGCCCTCAACAGTTTTGAGACCACGTTCACGATGCAAAACGCGTTTTCGTACATGCTCCTTGAGCGATGCAAAACCGACATGCGGCGGGACGATTTTGGCGACCCGTATATGCTACGGTTGATCCGCACGGAACCAGATATGGCGATTGACAACAAGATCGCCAAGGATCAGGTTAAGGTAATCCCACGGGGTGCGATGGAGTCGACCTCGGCAATCACGGGGATCGTGGTATCGGGCAATAACCTGACTATCACCGACGTGCCCATTCATCGCGTCATGGGGACGTATTTTCAGGGCCGAAACTATGCCCATGATGATGCAGCCGACATGTTTTTGGGCATCAAAGAGAACGAGTTCGTGGCACACCTGGAGGGCTTGCCCACGCGGTACATCGGCGAGTTGCAGGGATCAGGTGGCGAGCGATTTTACGGGCCACTACGCAATCGCATCATGAACGCACGCACCCTGAGCGACATACCGGATAATATGTTGAGATGAGCGAGATCAATCCGCGCGTGGTTGTGCGTACGGGTGTGGGTGGGTACGGCGGTGACCGTGCCCTGGAGTATGACTTCGACGGTCATATTCACCACGTCGACCCAACCGGGCAAAAACACGCCCTCGTCAATGCAGGGGTGCTGTGTACGTGGCAGGACGCCTCATTCCCCGAGCGGACCCTACGCGTGCGTCTACGCGACGGCACGCCGGTCACCGTCACGGGGCAATGGGTCACTGATGCCACCGTCCTCCACGCCGCGCGGCACTATCTGTGGCAGGTATTCGGCGGCAAGCCCCCGCCCCTGGGCGTGTTCGACGTCCCTGCATGGGTGCCCGAACCGTTGCCTGATGCGTATGGCCCTGATGATGAATCGCTGCAATACGTGCCGGTGGACCCGTAGGGTATGATCGGGCGATGATGGGCATGACGGACATGGGCAACCTAACGTACGAGGCAGCGGCATACGTGCAGGGAGAGCCTGGGATTGACGGGGCGGTTGTCCACACGTTCCGCATGACTAGCGACCGGGTTGACCGGCAGGGCGAGGTCGTGACCCTCGACGGGTGGGATTTCACTGCATATCTCACCAACCCGGTTGTCCTAAACTCCCACCAATACGGCGACATCCGCTCCATTGTGGGCAGGTGTATTGGCATCACCCGGGATGATGCAGGGTGGAACGCCGCCATCAGGTTCAATAGCACCGAATACGGGCGCCTTGCAAGTTGCCTCGTCGAGGAGGGTGACCTCCGGGCGGTATCGGTTGGGTTCCGGCCGTTGATGGTCGAATATCCCGACGGTACGATGCGGCCCCCGCGTGACACCACAACCCGGCAGGCAAAGATCGCCGCACCCCCCTGGCTGAGCGCAAACGCACGGCGTGGGTTGGAGTGGCACGCGGACGGGCGATCTGGTGACGGCGTGACGGCGCAAACGGTGCGCGAGGCACGGGCAATGGCCGCCGGGCAGGTGTCACCGGATAAGGCGATGCGAATGGCGGCGTGGTTTGCCCGCCACATGCCCGACCTCGACGCACCGGCCGCGCAACCTGGGCATGACGATTATCCGTCCCCCGGCGTGGTCGCGCACGCATTATGGGGGGGTGGCTCAAAATCGGCGTCCGAGCGGGCGGCCGCATGGGCACGGGCGCAGGCGGCTGCTGATGCTAAGGCACTGGTCTCAAACGTGGTGCCGCCCGGCAAGGCGGTACGGCACCTCACTAAAGAGCTCCTAGAGATTTCCGTTGTGCCCATCCCTGCCAACGCCGATGCCGTGCGCCTACGCATGGCGCCGCACCCTATAACTGAGGCGGTTGCAATGTATGCTGAAAACCAACCCACCACCGAAATGACACCCGAGGAGACGCTTTGGCAATGTGTCGCGCATGCGATGTACGTGGTCACGACCGCCGAGGACGGTGACGAGACCGTGCGACGCCGCCGATACAACGCGTTGGAGCGGTTGTATCGCACCCTCGACCGGGAGCCGCCCGCGTACACAACCGCGGCGACTGCGGCAAAACTGCAACCCGGGCGGGATCCGGGGGTCGGGCCATTCTGGGAGGGGGAACCGGTATTGGTTGCCGCTAAGGTGGGGCGTGTTGTCAGCACCGCTACGGCAGCTAAACTGATGACCGCAGTTGCAGCTATGGAGGCGTTAGGCGACCACCTGGAAGCGGCCGCCGCCTCATTGGACGCCGCCGAGGCTGGCATTCATGGCGTGTTGGGCACGATGGGCGTGATGCCCCGGCCTGATAATGATGAGGAGTACAGTGCGTACGGCGAGGACAAACCGGCAGGCGTTGGTACGGCTGCCAAGGCTGAGTGGGACGCAAGTGCCCTCCGAGACTGGCTAGGGGTGAGACCATGAACACTGACGAGTTGGGTGTATTGTTGACCGATATTCAGGCGCGGCTGAAAAGCCTCCCCGAACACGTGGTCAATGAGGCGGCGTTTGAGGCACGTGCAAGCGCAATCGTGCGGCAGGTGGTAGACACCGCCGCCGCGGAGGGCGGGCACGATTTTGCACGCAAGTTGCGGTTCGGTGGCGGGCAGGCGCCGCTGCTGCAGGGGAGCAAGTTTGCAAGGCATAACCTGGGCGCGAGCGATGTCGAGTTCCTCTATGACCTGCAGGTGGCCGAGAGCCGGGCGGGCCGCGGCCGGGGGCCGTCGCCAGACCTCGACAATGCGTTCAAGGCGATCTCCGAGGCATACTATTTGCCGGAGGCGGATGTCCGCGCAATCGATCAACGCGCCATCGACAACCTGTTCCCACGGATCCCGGTCGCTTCATTTGCCGGGCCTGATCGTGACCTCGCCGCCAAGGGCTTGTGGTGGGCGACCGAGGCCTATCAGGTGGCAAGCAAGGCCAGCATGGACTCGACGCAATCGGGTGCCGGGCAGCAGCTGATCGGTGCGCAATACGTGCGGGATTTGTGGGCGGCCGCCCGGGCCGAGAGCCGGGTGTTTGCCCTGCTGACCTCATTCGAGATGACCGATCCCACGGCATACCTGCCGGTTGAGGCCGACCTGCCGGAGATGCTCCTGTACTCCGAGGCAACGTCATCGAGTGCGAGTGCAAACGCTTCCGTCAATACCGGTTCGAACCGGGTGACGATCACGGCGTCCAAACTCGGGTTCACGCAATATTGGAGCGGCGAGATGGACGAGGACTCCCTGATCCCGTTCGTGCCGTTCCTGCGCCAACAGTTAAGCGTCGCGACCGCGCATTACATGGACTCACTGGTGCTTAACGGTGACACCACGACCGGCGCATCCGGCAATATCAACCTCGTTGATGCCGCCCCGGCGGCAACGAAGCACTACCTTGCCTTCGATGGCATCCGCAAGGTGGGACTGGTCAATAACACCTCAAACTCAAAGAACGCAAACGGTGCGCTGACCTATAGCCTCCTCAAGGAGCAGATCAAACGCATGCGCTCCGATGTGTACCTGCAGGATTGGGGACACCCGACAAACCCCGCCGACCTGATCTACGTCACCGACCCGGACACCGCAGACAAGGCGGCCCTCCTCGATGAGGTCATCAGTGTCGACAAGTTCGGGCCTGCAGCCACCGTATTGACGGGGCAACTGGCACGGGTTGGGCAGTCGCCCCTGATCTCGTCAATGGCCATGGCACGTACAAACGCCACGGGCAATGTGTCGACCACGTCAGCAAACAACACCAAAGGCCAAGTAGTTGCGTTCAACCGCAATGGGTTCCGGGTTGGGTTCCGGCGGCGGGTGCGGGTTGAAACGTTCCGGGACATCAAAACGGATCAGAATATCATCGCACTGTATGTGAGGGTGGGCATGGGGCGGTACTCCCCGAGCGGCGCGGTTGGCGGGATCGAATGCGCGGACGTGTTGTTCAACATCAGTTCGTAACCACACGTCATGGACGGCTCCCGGGCACACCCTGGGAGCCGTAGGAGGGGGACAGGTATATGACCGCCATTGAACGGATTATTGCCAAGGGGCAACTGATCAAACTGGCATACGCGCAGGCGGACGTTGCTGCCAACCAGACCGCGGTCGCGATGAATGTGATCGAGGTGCGGGACGCCGCGGCATCGGCAGATGATGCCATTGCGGTTCCGGGATACGTGATGCCGTTCGACTTCGAGGTTGTGGGCATCAGCATCCTGGCCAGTACCGCACGCACCGCCGGTTCAATCACCGTTGATGCAACTATTGACGGTACGGCAACCGGGTTGCAGGCCGTCCTCGACGGCACCAACACAACGGCGCACCATATCACGCAACCACGCGACAGTGACCGCGGGATCGCCGGGTCATACGTCGGGGTGAAACTGACAACCGGTGCTTCATACACCCCCGTCACCGCGGACATTGTGGTAGCGGTTTGGGTGTTGTGCTATTTGGATGGGATTTAACGTACACCGGGCGGCGGTGACGGCGCCGCCGGTACACCGCGCAATCATGGAGGCCCACAATGCGAAGCTCAGCCACGGGAGTGATGACCCTGCAATCCGCCGCCGTGGCGGTAGGCAATGGCGACGAGTTGCGGGTAGATGGGTGTACGGCGGCGATGTTTCAGGTGACGGGATCGTTTACGGCGAGCATCACATTCGAGGCGACCGTTAACGGCACAACCTGGGCGACCTATGCCCTTGCCGACCTCAGCACCACCGCCCGCACCCGATCCCTTACACAAACAACGGCCGGGATTTATATGGCGGATGACCTGGCCGGGTTGATGGCCGTCCGCGCACGTATCAGCGCGTATACGTCCGGGACGGTCACCGTGGTGGCCAACGGTACCGCATAGTGGCTATCGTCAATGGCTACGCGACCCTAGCAACCCTCAAGGCACGGTTGGCCATCCCAAGCGCGACGGTGACGTATGACGCCGCCCTTGAGGCGGCCATCGAGGCAGCGAGCCGCCGTGTTGATGAGGATACCGGGTGTGTGTTTTTCGATACGGCGGCAACACGTTTCTATACGGCGGACAACCCGGTGACGTTGTTCCTCCCCGACCAACTGTTGAGTGTGTCGTCAATCGCAACCCTATCATCGGCAGCAGGCGGCACCCGAAACTATGGGCACGTGTGGTCAGCAACTGATTACGATCTTGAGCCGTATGACGGCCCGCCTTACGGGCGCATCTGTAGGAATCCCACGGGTTTGTACGCATGGCCCGTTGATCGCAAGGCGGTACGGGTCATCGGTGTATTTGGGTTTTGCGTGGTTGGGGCGCACCCCCGCGCGATTGGCGAGGCGGCACTGATCCTGGCCGCCCGGTTGTTTGAGCGGTCGAAGTCGCCCCTGGGATTGGTGGGTGGCGAGGGCATGATCGAGGCCTCGGTTAAGGTTGGCGCGTCAGACCCGGATTACAATGCCCTCATCAGGCCGTACCGCCGGCACGACATGGTGATAGTGCCGACATGGTGAAGATGGATTTCAGGTTGACCGTTGAGGGATCGCCGCCGCTTTGGAAAACCACGCAAGGCATGAACAAACTGGCCGCCATTGTCTTCGACCAGTCGGAGCTGATGAACCTGCCGTTGATGAGGGCATACGAATCGGCGGCGGGCATCGTCAACGCTGCGGCCAAACGCAAGGCGCCGGTCAACATAGGGATCCTACGTAAATCGATTACCTGGGAGGTGAAAGAGTTCCTAGGCTTTCCACAATACGCGAGGGTGGGAACCAACGTTGGGTACGCACGTCCCGTGCATCAGGGGCGCATGGCAGGTGCGAAGATGCCTCCGGTCGCGGCCATTGCCCAATGGGTCAGCGAGAAAAAAATCCTCAACACATCAGCCCGCCAGCGGCGCAAGAGTGTCACGTCAAAGCAGGTGCAGCGTGTTGCGTTTGCGATTGCCCGCAGCATCGCAAAGAAGGGCATACCGCCCAAGCCATTCCTACGTGATGCGCTTATCACTGAGGGCGATAAGGTGCGGCAGGCGTTTATCCTTGCATCAAAACAGATGCAAATCCTATGGGACGGTGGGTAGGTGGGACTGCAAGCACTGAGGGCGGGCCTGTCCGCACGCCTTGCGACTATCAGCGGCCTTGTCGCGCATGACAGCCTCCCCACGACCGTGCGGCCTCCGTGCGTGGTGGTCACCATCACGGGCGGCGATTATGACATGACCATGGCGGACGGAGGTGCGCTGATGCGGTTCGAGGTGGTGTTGATTGGATCGCAAGTTGCGACGCCGTATGACGTTGCGTACGATGCCGTTGATGCCTACCTTGCGCCGACCGGTGCGTTGTCAGTTAAGGCAGCGGTCGAGGCGGACGTCACCCTGGGAGGTACTGCCCATACGTCACGCGTCACCGGGTTCAGCGATTATGGCACCATGGTCATAGCGGGCATAGAGTACCTGGGCGCACGCATGACGGTGGAGGCATGGCCGGTATGATCTGGATTGCAAACGTGGGCATAACGTATGACGAGGACGGACGGGAGTGCCGTATTGAGGCCGGTGACGTGGTGCCGGACGCGCTAACACGTGCGGCCGGGTGGTTGATCACGCAAGGGCACGTGACCGGCGGGTGGAGCGAAACTGCGATCCCCGTGGTGGTCATACCGCCCGACATCGCACCACCTCAGGACACCGCGCCTGAGCCCGGGGAGGAGCATGACGGTGGCTAGGATGCACGGCAAGGACGTCCGCGTCTACCTGGGCAAACGTGACGTATCCGGGGATTTGGTAAGCATTGACGTTTCTGCAACTGCGGAGACGCATGACATCACCACGTTTGCGAGTGCCGACCACCGGCAGGCCAAGGCGGGGCTTAAGGTGTGGGAGGCAAGTTTTGCGGCGTTGTATGAAACCGAAGCGGCCCCAAACGTGACCACAATCGGCCGCCAACTGGAATCGCTCATAGGCGTCAACACCGCCGGAGCGGCGGTTGTTTCGGTGTACGTTGACGATGCGAACAGCTCGGGGGATACGGGGTGGTTGGGCGGAGAGGCAACGTTGACCAAGATGAGCCAACCCGTTAGCGTTGCCGACCTGATAAAGATCACCGCTACCTTGCAGGGCAACGGCGGACTCGGTTTGAACGCTGCCCTGTTGTCACCCCTGGCCACCGTCAGCACAACCGCCAACGGTGCGTCCGTCGACAATGGGGTGGCCACTACGGCGGGATATCGGGCAAACCTGCACGTCACCAGCGTCACGGGCACGGGTGGTACGATTAAAGTGCAACACAGCTCCGACAACACGGTGTGGGTCGACCTCACAACGTTTGCGGCGGTGACCGCTGCAACGTCAGAGACACGGGACGCAACGGGCACCGTCAACCGGTATGCCCGGGCAGTGGCATCAATCAACGCATCGAGTTCGGTCACGTTTGTGGTGGGCATCGCCCGGTAGGAGGCTCAAATGGCACGGGTTCATGGCAAGGATATCTCCTCGATCAATATCGACAATGCGTCAGGCACGCCCGCGGATTTCAAGGCGCAGACCATGTCCCTGGATTTTTCGATCTCGGCCGAAACGCATGACACAACTACCATCGGTGACCAGCACCGGGAGTTCACCACGGGCCTCAAGGGTGGTGATGACGTAAGCCATGCGTTTTTGTATGACAACACCACGACGACCGGCATCTGGCCCGTATATACCGGACGGTTGGGCGTTGAGGGCACGCTTTCTTTTTCTGACGGTACGCGCACCGTTACGATGGAGACCGTTGTCACGAAACTCAGCCTCCCTATCGCGGTCGGCGACATGCTGAAATGCACGGCGACCCACAAGATCACCGGCGCGGTTACGTTCAGCTAATGGCCACCAAAACCAACCGGGCGACCGCCCCGCAAAACCCAACACCACCGATCCGGGTTGATTGCGAGGGCGGCCTCGCGGGCCATACGATACTGGTGTACCCTGATGCGCTGACCATGGGTCTGCTTGAGGATATACAGATTGGCACCGCGGCGGTCATGCTTGACGCTGTTGCCACCACACTGGCAGGCGGTGACATACCGCACGGCGTTGACCGTGCCGGGTTGCGTCGGTTGACGCCGAATCAGTTTGCAGATTTGTGTACCGCAGTTGCCTCCTGTATTCGCCTGGGAAAGGGGATCGCAACGAGTTTGTGAAATGGGTGGCCGGGTTGCCCTCAGCGGTCGACCCGGGGCTTATACACCTCTACAACCGTGCGATCCTATGCAAGGCCTTTCCCGCCTATACCCTTGAAAGCGCAAGGTTTGCGAACGCACGGGATGTGTGGCGAGCCCTCGAGATGCTGAACCTAGCGTCCAAGGTTGAAAGCGATGGCTGACCTAGATCTCCGCATCCAAGCCCACGATGCGTTCACGCCGACCTTCGGCAAACTGAACGGCGCACTGTCGGGCATCGGGCAGGTCGCCATGGCCCCGATGAAAGCCCTCGGCGGCATTGTTGATACGTTGGGCAAGGTTGGCCTTGCCGCTGACGGCATCCGCACGGTTGCGTCGACGTTGGGTAACGTGTTCCTCGGCCCGATCCAAGGCGCCTCTGACGTGTCTGAGGCCATGAATAAGGTGCAGGTGGTGTTTGGTGACTCCACCGAGAGCGTCAAAGAGTTTGCCCGTACCGCCGCCACCGGCCTGGGACAGTCGCAATCCACCGCGCTGGGCGCGCTTGGAACGTTTGGCAACCTGTTCGTGTCCATGGGCATGGCAACCGATGCCGCAGCAGACATGAGCAAACAAACGGTTGCGTTGGCGTCTGACCTTGCGAGTTTCAATAACATCAGGCCTGAGGAGGCCCTTGAAAAACTGAGGGCCGGGTTGGTAGGCGAGACCGAACCCCTACGCACCCTCGGCGTGATGTTGTCAGCCGCATCCGTCGAAGCGCGCGCCCTTGAGATGAACCTGGGCAAAACCAAAGACACCCTCACGGCAACCGATAAAGCGGCGGCGTCCATGTCGTTGATCATGGAGCAAACGGTCACCGCGCAAGGCGATTTCTCGCGCACCTCGACAGGTTTTGCCAACGCGCAGCGGGTCATAAAAGCGCAGTTCGACGACCTGCAAGCCACGCTAGGCGCGGCGTTCCTGCCGACCCTTGAGAGGGTTGTCGGAGTTGTCAGCCAGACCTTGCCGGGAGCCCTTGGCGCATTGCAGGCCCCGATCAAAGCGGCGGCGGGCATGTTTGATGATGCCGCCGCCGAGGTGTTGACGTTCATCGAGACCACCAAAAACATCAGCGACACCGAGGGCGTTGACGTGTTCACCGCCGCCATCACCGCCTTGGAGTTGCGTATTGGGGAGGTGTTTGGCCAAACCGCAAAATCGGTGTTCCACGATTTTGTTGACCTCCTGAGCGACCTCGTTGCAGCGAGCGGGTTGGTGTTCGGGGCGTTCAAAACCCTGGCCGATTTTGTTGCAGGTCGCATCCTCGGGGTGTTCGCGGACGGGGATGCGGCCGGGCAAACATTAGGCGGGACAATGACCGCCCTGGGCACCACCGTCAAAACCGCGGCGACCGCACTCTCGGATTTCAGCGGGATCCTAGATGAGGCGTCACCGCGGGGCGAGGTGCTTCGCAAAATCCTGGACGCGGCAATAGTTGCGTTCGTGACCTGGAAAGCGGTCACCATCGGGGCAGCCCTGGCCACCGAAGTCTACGTGGCGGTGGTGTACGCGGCCGGGGTGGCTACGAGCGTGTGGTCGGTTGCAACCACGGCCGCGGCGGTTGTCAGTGGTGCGTTTACTGCGGCGTTGAGCGGCGCGGCCGCGGCGTTTCGCGTTCTGAATCTTGTGATCATGGCAAACCCGATAGGCGCTCTTGTCACGGTATTGGCGCTGTTGGTGGCCGGGTTGGTGTACGCATACAACGAGAGCGAGGTATTCCGTGACGTGGTGGACGCCGTGTTTGCAACGGTGTCAGAGGTGGTGATGGGTGCCATGACCACCGCCGTGCGCTATGTGTCGGAGTTTGCGACGTATGTCGTAACGGTGGGCAAATCGGTGTACGACGGGGCGCTGGCAATCGGCACCGCCATTGTTGACGGCATCGTGGGCGGCATCACCGCCATCCGGGATCGGGCGGTCAAAGCGGTCAATGACCTCGCAAACGCATTGCCCAATGAGGTGCGGGCCATCCTAGGGATTGCGTCACCGAGCGCCGTATTCGCTGCCCTGGGCACCGACATCGTTGACGGATTGACGTTGGGAATCGACGCGGCCGCTGACACCGCCACGGGCGCAGTCGAGGATTTGGCAACGGCCATCGGTGCAACAATGCCGCGGGTGCTTACCGCAACCGAGGCGGAGGTTGCCAAGCATCAGGATCGCCTGAGCGATGCAATACGCAGACATGAGCGCTCCGAGGCGGATGCCCTTGCGAAACACCTCGAAAAGATCGGCGACCTTGAGGCCGACCTGGGACGTGCCAAACGTGACGAACGGGCCGCCATCCTTGAGAAAATCGCTGACGAGCGGGTTGCGTATCAACGGCGGGAACGGGATGATGCTGCCCGGCACGGGCGTGACGTCGAGGACATCAACCGGGAACACGCGGCCTCAATCCTGTCCATCAATGAGCGCATGGCCGAACAACGGTTTGCCGCCCTGAGCGACCTAATGCAGGGCTTGCAGGCGGTCGAGGTTGACACCGCTTCTGCCCTGGAATCGATTGGTGAGCGCACGGGTGCCCGGATCAATGAGGCCATCGTATCGGCTGCCAGCGCGATTGCTGACGTGTCCGCCCGCGCCGCTGACGCCATAAACGATGCCTCGGCAAGCATTGACCTGGGACGGGCGATCCGGACGCGGCGCGAGGAGTTTGCGCAGGGGCAAACCGGGGACGCGCAAACCCGTGCCCGCGCACGGGAGGATGAGGCGGCCGCGGCAAAAGCGCAAGAGTCAATGACGGCTGCCGGGGAACGGCAGGCCCGTGATGCCGCGACGTTGGCCCGCCGGGTCGCCAATGACCGGGCCTCGTTGGAGGCCAAGGCGATCTCGGATGTGTCCGCTTTACGGTCACGGCGGGAGGCTGAGGATGCTGACACCGCCTACAAACTGTCGCAGGACTTGCGGTACGCACGGGACGCTGATGACGTGTCCCGCCTGCAAACCGCGAACGCACGCCTGATTGAGGATCGCAACCGTGCGCGGGGGATCGAGGACAAGGCGCTAGTGGCAAGCACCACGGCCGCCCGCAAAGCACTCGACGCCAAGGCATTGGCAGACACTACCGCCCTAGCAGAGCGGCAACGGGACGAGGTTGCCGCCTTAGCAGCGGCAACCGAGCGGGAGGTCACCGCCCTGGCCACACGGCGGGCGCGTGAGGACGAGGATCGGGCATATCGCGCAACCCAACAATCCGCCGCGCAGGCGTTTGCAGACGGGTTGGAAGACGAGGCGTTGGGTCGCCAGATCAAACGTATCCGGGATGACACAACCGCCCGGATTGGCAGCATCAATGAGGCGCTGACCGCCAAGCAGCAGGCAATCAGCAAGGATGCCGAGGAGGAGACACGCAAAATCGGCGAGGCAGCAACTGAGCGCATTGCAACCCTCAAAAGCAAGTTCTTTGATAAGGTTGGCCCGCTGACGGATGACGCCAAGGGGAGGATCACCACCTACATCGAGGACGTGCAACGGCGGGTCGGATCGTTGCAAGCGGCGGCGATTGCCGCGGCCGCCGCAGTTGCAAGTGTTGGCGGTGGTGGGAGTGACAGCGGCGTTGCGAGCGGTCTGTCCAACGCGTTGACCTCATTGGTGACAACCACACAAAGCGCCGGGCGGGAGGCGTTACTCGAGCGCAAACTGGCCGACCGGGGTGCGTACGCGATGGGCGGGCGATCAGTCCCTGGCGGGCTTGCGCTTGTCGGGGAGCGCGGCCCGGAACTCGTACGGTTGCCCGGCGGGGCGGACGTGTTTTCGAACACGGAATCCGCGCGCATGTTGGGGAGTGGTGATGGTGACGCGCCGGTTGTCATCAACCTCGACGGTGTCACCATTGCCCGCTCGACCTGGAAACATTTGAAACGGCTGAACCTTGCCGGTGCAACCCTGGGATTGTCGTAATGGTGACCGCCGCATACGTGGTCGAGTTGGGCGCGACGGCAGGGGCATTCCCAAGCACGTGGATTGATATCACCGACGGGGTGCAGGAGGTCTCAATCACCCGTGGGCGTGATGACACCCTCAGTGCGGTTCAACCCGGTACCGCGCGGTTGACCGTGGTGAACAATGACGGGCGGTTCTCACCCGATTACAGCCTCGGTGCGTATTACCCAAACGTTGCCCTGATGCGGGCGGTGCGCATCACTGGGCAACCCGGCTACCTCGACCGGTTGACGTTCGACGACCTTGCGTTGATGACATTCGACGAGCTTGCGTCTTACCGCCTTGCAGGTGGGTTGTATTACGGATACATTCAGCAGGTTACACCCATGCCTCAAGCGGCGGGCATCATGACCGCTACCATCGACCTGACAGATGGGTTCACGTGGTTAGATCTCGCCAACGGTGCGCCATCATATGGCAGCGGCACCATATATGCCCATGCGACTACGGCGCTTACGGCGGCGAGTTGGCCCCTTGCCAGTAGCGCGTTAGGTGCCGGGGTGTTGACGTTCACGCCTACGTTTGGGGATTCATCGATCCTGTCGCAGTTGCTGACTCTGGTCAATGACAATGAGGGCGGCCTGTTGTATATGGACGGCGCGGGCAACGTGGTGACGCAAGATCAGGACAGTAGGTTTGCGGCGCCGTACACAAGCATCTCGGCGACGGTGACCGATACCGACGCCATCACGTCACTGGCGCAGGAGCTTAGTGTACGCGAGGTCGCCAATGAGGTGCGGGTGACATACAACGCTGGCGCAATCACCAAAACAGATGCCACGTCAACCACAAAATACGGCCCGAGGCGTTTGAACCTGACAGCGGCGTTCCTAGGGGGGACTCCGGCGGATGACTGGGCAACCTGGCTATTGTCACAACGCAAGGAACCAAAGCCGCGGGTGAGCGTCACGTTTGTGGCCAACAAATCCGCGGCGCTGCTGCTGACCGCGATGACGTGCGACCTTAGCGATCGCATTTACCTCGACAACCCGCTTGGAAAGACCGGCGTCACCGGCGAGTACCATGTCGAGCGTATCGAGCATCAGATTGGTAGCGGCGGTCGGTATCATGTGGTCACGTGGAATCTGTCGCCGGTCATCCCGTATCCGCGATCATCCGTGCAATCGTGGTGGACGTTGGGCACATCGGCCCTGGGAAGCGCCACCCGCTTAAGCTACTGAGGGCATAACCTATGGCATGGGTAACGGGCACCACCCGTCTCACCGGATACGTGGTCACGGCGGCGGATTGGAATCAAGACGTGATTGCAAACCTTGCGTACCTCAAGGGGCAGGCATCGGTTGCAACGGCATTTGAGAACAGTGTCACGGTAGCGTTGACACTCGCAGTCACGGGTGTGACAACGTTGTCAGGCGGCCTCGTTCTGCCGCTGCATGCCGACCTCACACATGTGTCCACACCGGCGGCACCGGGTGCGGGCATGACGCGCATATACGCCAAAAGCAACGGCACGCTGTATTACCTGGCCGGTGCGTCAACCGTGGAGCAGCCGCTTGGGACGTCCGGATATGCCCGGTCGTTCCTCACAATGGGAGGATAAGAATGCCCGAAACATATAAAGCCCTGGGAACCGTGACGGCCAACGGCACGATCGGCACTGCGCAAACGTTATACGGGGCGGTGCCCGCGGCGACGTCGACGGTGGTGTCTTCAATCGTGGTGTGCAATCAGGCGGCGACCAGCGCGACGTACCGGATTGGGTACTCGACCACGACCGCGTACAGCACTCCGGGCATGTTGGTTTTCGGTGCCACGATTGCCGCCAACGACACGGTCATCCTCACTATCGGGGCAACGTTGGCCGCCACTACGTACCTGCTCTTCTCTGCTTCGGCGGCGACGGTCAATGCGGTAGCGTTCGGGACGGAGATCACGTAATGGGCGTGACCACGGCTAGCGGGTCGGGCATTAGTGGCAACAAGGCGCGGGCATTGCGGTCGCGCTCGTTCACGACCACGGGCAGCCCGACGGTAAGCGTTGCCGCTTACAACGGCGTGACGTATGACGTGTTCACGTATACGGGCGCGGGGACGCTAGTGGCTGCGGCGGGGAATGCCGAGGTGACGGCGCGGGTGCTGATAGTTGCCGGTGGAGGCGGCGGTGGCGGTGCGATAGGCGGTGGCGGTGGCGGTGGCGGAGTGCTTGATCAGACGCTGCCAATCATTGGCGGTGCCACCATTACCGTTGCAATCGGTGCAGGTGGCACAGGAGGCGTTGGTTTAGGCGCGTCAACGGCGGGATCAAACTCAACCGCGACTACGGCGACGCAATGCCGCACGGCGTTATACACCGCGTATGGCGGCGGGAAAGGTGGTCATAACGCTTCACCCAGCAACTTGGCAGGAGGTTCTGGCGGTTCTGGCGGCGGCGGAACAAACGGTGCAAGCAATGCTGGCGGAGCCGCTGGTACCACTGGATGGGCAAACGCCACGCAGGGCACCGCGGGGGGTGCGGGCAACAGCGTCCAGAACAACTCGACCGGAGGAGGAGGCGGCGCAACCGTGGCAGGGTCGGCTGCCGGAAACGCAATCGGCGGGAACGGCGGAGCCGGGTACACCTTCGTCAACGCCTTGGTGTACGGTGGTGGTGGCGGCGGTAGTGGATCCACGGTTGCAGGGACTGGCGGAACCGGTGGAGGCGGTAATGGGACGATCACGTCGCCGGGGGCGGCCGGTACAGCGAACACTGGAGGCGGTGGCGGTGGCGGGTACACATTCTCTACGGCAAGCGGTGGAAACGGCGGGTCTGGCGTGGTAATCATCGCTATACCGAGGTTTGTGTAATGGCTCACTACGCTGAGGTCGGCGCCAACGATATCGTGATGCGGGTGGTCGTGGTTGCCAACGAGGTCACACACGCCACGCCGGACGGGTCGGAAGACGAAACGCTAGGGGCAACGTTCCTACAAGACTTGCTTGGAGGCGAATGGGTGCAAACGTCGTACCACGGCACGATGCGCGGCCGGTACGCGGGCGTTGGTTACTTGTTTGATCGGCAACGCGACGTGTTCGTCCCGCCGGATTGGACGCTCGTTGATGGTGTGTGGACGCCACCGGCCATACCCACACCGCCCGTTGACGGGGGGCCGCCGTAATGCCCGCAACCACGACCGGCGCACCGTTTGCGCTATCGGTGCCAAGCGCCTCCACGGATTTGGCGGATTTGTTTGGCGCGTACCTAAAGCCGAACATGGTGACGTTGAACGCTAACGCCGCACATAAATCTGCCGCGCAAACCTTCACGGCCTTGCAGACGTTCACGGCGGGCGTGGCGGTGACGGGCAATAGCACGGTGGCGGGCACGCTGACGGGTTTGACCGGCATGACCGTCGCGAGCGGCAACCTTGCGATGATGGGAGCATCGCCGGTGATTGACCTGTCCGGAAGCACCGGGACGCCCTCGGTTAAGGTACAGGCGGTCAACGGGTTCACGTTCCTCAATGCCGCCGGTAGCGCAACCCTGGCGACGCTCACAAATGCCGGGGTGTTGACCGTTGCCGCCGGGTTGACGGTCACCACGGGCGGGGCGTCAATCAGCGGCGCATTGACAGGCGTGACCACGATCACGGCGTCTTCAACCATTACCGGCACCGTGCATATTGCGACGGGCATCACCGGCGCGACCACGCAAGTGCGGTACGTTGGCGGAGTAACGGGATCAACGGCGCCGGTGACGGGCACATTTGCTGTCGGGGACGTGGTGGTTGGAACGGGGGGTGTGGTGTTCATTTGCACCGCGGCAGGATCACCTGGGACGTTCACCACGGTTGGTGCCGCGGGGGGTGCGGCCTCGTTTCGAGGTACGATGCTGTTGGGAGGATTGTGATGACGGTACGGGAACTAGATCGTGCGACAACACGGGCTGCGATGCGTGATGGTGTGGCGGTTCCAATCGAGATGATTGACCTCCTGTTGCAGGCAGGGCTGCGAACGGACACTGGGACGGCGTTGATCGTTGGGTACCGCCTAGGCAACCCGGCAATCGGTTTGCACCTCGGCCCGGCGACGCTCTCGCTCAGGGGTGACGGCGTCCTGAGGTTGACGTCCGTCCCGGTTGGACATGACGAGGCGGTATGACGCCCTGGACAGGGAGGTGCGATAGTGTTGCCCTTACGTGACGCAAGCCCCGCCGATCCGTTGCGCGGCGGATACGGGTTTTTGGAGTGGTCGACGTACACCGGGTCGTGGCACGAGGGCGTTGACCTAAACTGCGGGACGGGCATTGACGGTGACCTGGGCGTGCCTCTCCTTGCCCTCGCACCGATGACCCTGCTCTACAGCGGGGAGACGTTGCGCGGGTTTGGCAAGCATCAGTGGTGGGAGGTCACCGACGGGCCGCATCGAGGGGCGGTGTGCCATTATGCCCACGCGGACTCGTTTGTCCATAGTGACGTATATACGACCGTTCAGCGGGGGGACGTGATTGGCACGTGCGGCAAAACCGGGGGCCAATACGCTGCGCACCTGCATTGGAGTGTGCGCCTAGGCATCCCGCCAAGTTGGCAATATTACGGCGGCGGCGAGTCCAAGGAGGTGGTTGCGTCAACGCACGTCGATCCGTTGGCGTTTGCGTTGCGGTACGATCAATGGGCGGAGGAGGGCGCATTCGTGATGACCGATGAGGAGCGTGCGTTGATCGAGGCGGTGCGCCGTACCGGATATCCGGCAGGGGAGGCCGCCGGTTTGGTTGATCTGTTTGCCGGGTTGCACGCCAACGCCGCCAGCGTCACCGGGTGGATCAACGAAATCGGTGCGTTGACCGCCTCGATTGATGCGCATGCGAATGACGCGCCGATCCCCCAATCCGAGGAGTTTGTGTTTCAGGTGTTGACGCTAAGCGCTGAGCTTGGCACCACCGGGATTCGAGATACCCTGGCCAAACTCGTAGCGCAGGAGTATGCCGCGTTACTAGGCACACCCACGGATCCCGTAATCCCTGGGCATGAAGTTCCCGCCGAGGCAACGCCGTGATACCGGGCACTGACATTGCCCGTGCAACGTTTCGGGACGCCGTGGGCGGGGTGATTGCTCTCATAGTGGTGGGAGCCATCTCATGGTCAGCGCTGTATGACCAATCGCAATCTTCGCAAACCGCCCTCGTTGGCGCTCTAGGTGCGGTGACGGGGTGGTTATTCCGTGGGGCGATGCCGCAGGCGGTAGGGGCGGCCAACGGCAACGGCGCACCTCCTAGCGCCCAATAGGTGGGTTGTGTTTAGCGTCCGAGACCTCCTGCAGGACGTGCTGTTTCTCGGTTTTAAAACCGTGTTGCGATGGGCAAGCACGGCCAGACGGCGGTGGAGGCAGATAGTGGCCGCCACAACTATGGCGGTGGCGGCGGCGCGTGTGGTCATTTGGTTGGCCAAAGCAATCGCATCGGCAGGCACGGTGGACACCGCCGCGAACCTCATTGGCCTAGGCGAATATGTCAGGCCATTCGAGGAGGCCGTTGATGGCATGGTCAACGTGGTGATTGATGCCGTTATCGCGGCAGTACGGGCACCGTAACAACGCGGACGCCTCATTGGGCACCGCGGCATGGTATGGTCACGTGGTGTCGCGCATACGGAATGCACGCCGTAACGCGACGGGTTGACCAACCCGGGGATCCTGGACTGGAGTCCCCGGTGGCAGGGGCCAGTTGCCCGTGCTAGGTTCAACCCAACCCCCGGACACTGCTCGCAGCCCCCCAAACGGCGCAGTGTCCGGGTCTTTTTTTTTGCCTGAAAACTGTAACGGATTTGTAACGGCATTTCGTGGTTTTCCGCGGAGACAGGGTGAATGCACTAGTGCTATAACACTTGTAGCACCAAACGGTGCAACCCACACACCGCCTGAGGAGGCCCGCAATGACCCGCAAGAACATCCTACTGAACGCCCTCGTAGCAGCCCTCGCCAAGGTGCAGGCTGACGGCAACGGCCAACTGATTGGCAAGAGCGGAACCACCTACTGCCGGATCATCAGCGACCGGATGGAGACCATCTCCAACCGCTACGGATGGGGTGCATAAGCACCCCACCCACGACGAAACCAAAACTCCCGCCTCGGCGGGAGTTTTTGGTCGGGCGGTAGAGCCGCTCCTGACGAGTCGGTCAGATCACAACAAACGGGGAGTCCGGCATGGATTTTTTCAGGTGGAACACCAAACCTGGGCAGAGAGAGGGGGAGGAACACTCGAACCTCCGGCGGGTGGCATTGGCGGTGGTTGACATTGGCGGACAGGTTTTCGAGTTGGAGGTGCAGAGCAACATGGTGACCTCCTCCGTCAAGCAATGGCGGACGGTTGGGGATTTGGCCGCCAGTGCAACGGGCGTGTGGGGATGGGGCGGATGGGAGAGTTTGCGCGAGGCCAAACTGCGCGGGATGTGGTGGGCGACCCAGAAACTCGAGGTGCTTGCGAACGAGGCATTCGGCACTGGTGTTGGTAACGCGCCCGTTCAGATCGTCACGCGAGGGCAGGTTGAGGGCATCGGCAAGGTTTGGGATGACGCGGTGATCGGCGCGTACATGGT